>BNJT01000860.1_pt1 | contig 82422 bp, 129 predicted proteins | sample 8540491 | NCBI WGS metagenome assembly BNJT01 (sample SAMD00202455, study PRJDB9452) | human saliva metagenome | host: Homo sapiens | reverse complement strand
AAAATATAAATCTTAGGGAGGTAAATATGGCTAAAAAGAAAAAATAATATCGAATTCACTAGAATAGTTTACTTTGATGAAGAATCGGCAACGGATCTAATTTATATGAATAATGAAGGCCAAATAATCGAAAAGTTAGTAAAACAATCTGAAACAAGGGCAAGAGGTAATACCGAAGCTGAATCAACGATTGGTGTTGGGGCTAAAATACTCTCACTATTAAACTTAGGAATAAAAGGTGAAATAAGTGGAAATTTGGGATATAATTCTGAAAAAAATTATTGAATCAAGCTGTTACTAATACTGTTTTAACAGACTATTTAGGTATTTTTAAAGACGCGTCCATAAAAACTGGTATTCAGGAATTTTCCTCAGCAAAAGTTTATGCATTTAAAGATTCAATGACATACTATAAATTGATGACGCCCTATCTCACCATGACTGAAGGCTTAATTGATGCTGGTGATTTTAAGCTGAATGTTCAAAAAATGGATTCCGCCCTAAACCAAGGTCGTGGCTATTTTGAAATGATATTAGAGAATGACAAAACGAAGAAAATTCTTCGTTTCAATTTAAAAATCTTTTAAATCATCATACTCTTTATCTGATTTAGTAAAAATGACTCTGACTTATCATGTAGTAAAGGTTGGAAAAATGAATCTTAGCAACTTAAATATGACGCAAGAATTTTCATTTCAGAATGAGCAAAATACTCAAATTCTAGACGGCGCAAGATTAGCTAATGGCGAGGGAGCTGTTAATTCTGAGGAAGAAGTTGATGTTTATGATGTATTACTGGCAGGTGTAAGTAATGACGAAAACTAATGTTAAAATTTATTACTGTCCAGAAGATTATTTTATATCTCAACTTCCTAAAGGATCTATATCTCTTTCTGGGTTTACTAGATGAAATAGACTACGAGAGTCGACAGCACACACATAAAAATTACTCAGAGTGGAGAAACTATGGATACTACGCCCAAAACCAATAAGAGAAATAAAGAATATGAGCATATCTTCAGCAGAGTTTTTCAGGCTAAGTGACTCTGGATTGAACGGATTCAAATCAATACTTAGCTCAATGAAGATATCTAATATATTTTGCCCAGAATCCACCCTGAAAGTATCTTAAAAATATTCAAAGAATCGAAAAAAATATAATTTAAAAATAGAAAGATATGAGTATAAAGCATTTGATATTAATCATCTAGAACAATTTAAAAACATTTTTGATGATAAAATACTAGGTCAAAATGTTAAAGATGCTCTATCTAGGGGCTTATATAAAACTGCTAAAGGTTATAACAACAAAAAGCCTCTAACTGTTTTATTTTTACGGACCAACTGGGGTAGGAAAAACTGAAACAGCTAAATTCATTGCTGAAATAATTGGGCAAGAGCTGTTTTAGAAAACAATTTTCTATGTACCAAAACAACTCGTTCTCTGATTATTTATTTGGTGCTAGTCATACCTCCAGCTCATTTTGCTAAAAGATTTACTCGATAGACAAAGTAATGTTATTCTTTTTAGATGAGGTTTGATAAAAGCAAATAATTTATTCTATAGTGCATTTTATCAACTATTTGATGAGGAATTTATTCCGATAGAAATTATGAAGTTCATTTAGAAAAATGGGCTTATTATCTGCACCTCAAATTTCTTATCTGTAGCCCATATCAAAGAGGTGCTAGGCGAACCAATATATAATAGGTTTGATTTAGTTGTTGAGTTTAGCGAGCTATCCAAGGAGATTTCAGAAAAATAATTCAGAACAGGTATGCTACAACTATAAATATTTTAGATTCTTCGGACAGAAAAATAATTGATGAATTTGGAGAGTTAGAACGTTTAATGGAATATGCTCAGCACCTTAAGAACGTTAGGGCTATAGATAAATTTATTGATGAATATATTTTCCAAACAATATTAAACCATTTAGAATAGAAATAAATAAATTTCTCCAAATAAAAGATTAGCTATTTAAAACTTTGGCTAATTACGTTACTTGTTTGTAGTTGTATTTGATGGTTATCTTCGTTCAGTTCTATAATGTCCGATATTATATCTTGTTAAACAGATGGACTTAGTAAAAATTAAAAAGAAAAATAGCGATCCTTAAAAATCGCTATTTTATTGAGGTTAGAGGTTTTCTAGCTATTGGACTGCTGGGTGAGGTATGCTATAATGGTCATATGAACGAAAAAGTATTCCGTGACCCAGTTCACAACTATATCCATGTAAATAATCAGGTCATCTATGACTTGATCAATACAAAAGAATTTCAACGTCTGCGCCGTATCAAACAATTAGGGACTTCCAGCTATACCTTCCATGGTGGCGAGCACAGTCGCTTTTCCCACTGTTTGGGAGTCTATGAGATAGCTCGTCGTATCACGGAGATTTTTGAAGAAAAATATCCTGAAGAATGGGATCCTGCTGAGTCTCTCTTGACCATGACCGCTGCCTCCTTCATGACCTTGGGCATGGTGCCTACTCACATACTTTTGAACATCTCTTTGATACAGATCATGAGGCCATTACTCAGGAAATCATCCAAAGTCCTGAGACAGAGATTCACCAAGTCCTGCTACAAGTGGCACCCGATTTCCCTGAAAAGGTGGCTAGTGTCATTGACCATACCTATCCTAACAAGCAGGTCGTGCAACTCATTTCCAGTCAGATTGATGCAGACCGCATGGACTATCTCTTGCGCGACTCCTATTTTACAGGAGCATCTTACGGGGAATTTGACCTGACACGGATCCTCCGAGTCATTCGTCCTGTCGAAAATGGGATTGCCTTTCAGCGCAACGGCATGCACGCCATTGAAGACTACGTCCTCAGTCGCTACCAGATGTACATGCAGGTTTATTTCCACCCAGCAACTCGGGCCATGGAAGTCCTCCTACAGAATCTTCTCAAACGCGCCAAGGAACTCTATCCTGAAGACAAGGACTTCTTTTGCACGTACTTCTCCTCATTTGCTACCTTTTTGAAAAGAAAGTTAGTCTATCTGACTATCTAGCTCTGGATGATGGCGTGATGAATACCCTACTTCCAACTCTGGATGACCAGTCCTGACAAGATTCTTGCAGACCTGTCGCAACGCTTTTGTCAACCGCAAGGTCTTTAAATCCATTACTTTTTTTCAGAAGAAGACCAAGACCAACTCGCAAACCATGAGACAACTGGTTGAAGAAATTGGTTTTGATCCAGACTACTATACTGCTATTCATAAGAATTTTGACCTCCCTTATGATATCTATCGTCCCGAATCTGAAAAACCCGCGGACACAGATTGAGATTTTTACAAAAAAATGGTGAACTGGCAGAACTCTCTAGCCTGTCTCCTATCGTTCAATCCCTTGCTGGCAGCAGCCACGGAGACAATCGTTTCTATTTCCCAAAAAGAAATGTTAGATCAAAATAGTATCTTCGCAAGTATCACCCAGCAATTTTTACACTTGATTGAGAAACGATCATTTTACCCCAAATAAGAACGAATAGAGGAAATATATGAGTATTAAACTAATCGCCGTCGATATCGATGGTACCCTGGTTAACAGTAAAAAGGAGATCACCCGGAAGTCTTTTCTGCCATTCAAGACGCCAAACAAGCTGGTGTCAAAATAGTGATTGCAACTGGTCGTCCTATCGCAGGCGTTGCCAAACTTCTGGACGACTTGCAGTTGAGAGACGAGGGTGACTATGTTGTAACCTTCAACGGTGCCCTTGTCCAAGAGACTGCTACTGGCCATGAGATTATCAGCGAATCCTTGACCTATGAGGATTATCTGGATATGGAATTTCTCAGTCGCAAGATTGGTGTCCACATGCACGCTATTACCAAGGACGGTATCTATACTGCCAATCGCAATATCGGAAAAATACACGGTGCATGAATCAACCCTCGTCAGCATGCCCATTTTCTACCGTACTCCTGAAGAAATGGCTGACAAGGAAATCGTCAAATGTATGTTTATCGATGAACCAGAGATTCTCGATGCTGCGATTGAAAAGATACCAGCAGAATTTTACGAACGCTACTCTATCAACAAATCTGCTCCTTTCTACCTTGAGCTCCTTAAAAAGAATGTAGACAAGGGCTCAGCCATCACTCACCTAGCTGAAAAACTCGGATTGACCAAAGATGAAACCATGGCGATCGGGGACGAAGAAAATGACCGCGCCATGCTGGAAGTCGTTGGCAACCCCTGTTGTCATGGAAAAATGGAAATCCAGAACTCAAAAATCGCCAAATACATCACCAAAACAAATGACGAATCTGGCGTTGCCCATGCCATCCGTACGTGGGTACTGTAAAAAGGTAAGAATAGACGAAAACCGCTCTGCAGAGCGGTTTTTGTATGAATATATCACAATGAGAGTAAATCAATAAATTGAATTGCAGTTGTACAGTTACTTAAATCTTGAGAGTACAAAAACGTTCTAGAGATATTTTTGGATGTTGCAAACGGTTGTACAGTTACTTAAATCTTGAGAGTACAAAAAACAGAAAGAATTAGCTCAAAAAGCTTGGAATTTGTTGTACAGTTACTTAAATCTTGAGAGTACAAAAACCAAGGTCTAATATACAATGAAGGTGAGGCTGTTGTACAGTTACTTAAATCTTGAGAGTACAAAAACCAAGACAAGTATGACTCTACTGTGAAGATTGTTGTACAGTTACTTAAATCTTGAGAGTACAAAAACTGAACTTACGTGACAATGACATTACAGGTAGTTGTACAGTTACTTAAATCTTGAGAGTACAAAAAACACCCTGATTTCCTCTGTTTAAAGAAACCGCTGTTGTACAGTTACTTAAATCTTGAGAGTACAAAAACGAGCAGACAAGCAAGGGTTTAAATAGCTTGGTTGTACAGTTACTTAAATCTTGAGAGTACAAAAACCTGGGCAAGGAGTGATAGAGTATGCCGATAGTTGTACAGTTACTTAAATCTTGAGAGTACAAAAAAACATGGGCTAGCTGTAAAGTTACGAATGTCTGAGTTGTACAGTTACTTAAATCTTGAGAGTACAAAAACGTCATATCATTAAAACCATACTTGAAATGGTTGTACAGTTACTTAAATCTTGAGAGTACAAAAACAGGACAAACGTTACAACAACGGAGACATCAGTTGTACAGTTACTTTAAATCTTGAGAGTACAAAAACCTCAAATTCGTCAATTTTGATTTTTGTGCCCTCAAGAACATTATAAAGCCTTAAATCTCACTCGTCAATACTATTCTTCCAAATATTTCAATAACATTGGATTGACTGATTCAATACGGAATTTTGTTTTTATTTTGTACTGATACAAATTATTCAAAATTTTTAATGCTACTTGATCTTCTACAGATAAACTCATGTGGAGAATGTCCGAGCTAAATAAATAGGATCCAATTTTTTTCTTAAAGAGGTTAAAAATTCTTGTTCATCAGGTATTTTGATTTATTGGATACTGATTGGTAAAGCGATCATACATAAATTCTAGAGAATAAAAATGATCAACATAATCGGAAACAATATTGATTTCCTCAAAAACTTCTTTTTCGATACATGAAGATAACCTTCATTGGAAGGAAATGAAACAATATATAATGAATCGCTATGATTAATCAAAAACTCCATTTTCTCGCAACATTCAACAAAATCATTATAGGATAGAAAATCATCCAAATTTCGTAAGACAAGCAAAAACTTTTCAGAACTGTTCGTCGCTATAATCTTCTAACATGGAAAGAAATAATAAAAACTTTGTCTTATTGTCTACAAATTCAAATGAAATATTTTTATTATTTTTCCCAAAGTATGGTAAAAAAATTCTTTTGAACCAATTGATCTGTATTAAAATATTTTTGCTTCGGTATGATAGATAATATCATCTATTTGAAGATTCAACTTTGATTCAATAGAAGTGAAATCCTATCTAGATTGTCATTGATATTTTCAATTTGCTCCATTATCTCTATAGAATTAATCTTTTTCTTTTATATAATCATAGGCTACTGTTCCTTTTTATATTCCATTTGTTCAATTAAATCATTGATATTGGACACTTGAATAACACTGAATTCTGACCGGAAACCATTGTATCGTCTATTAGTATTTTTAGGCTCATTTTGTTCAAATAGAACTAAATCTTCCTCACTATATTTTTCCTCCAAAAATACCATAATAGTATCTGCCAAATATAGTATTTTAATTGCTGATCTTGACCTACAATTTGAGTAAATTGGCCAAAACTTAATGAAATATTATCCTTATACGGATGACTAATGTTCATTTTCATATAACTACCAACTTATTATCACTGACTACTTCTTCTTGCTTTGTTTTCCCACCTATAATCAAAACCATTTCAGAAAATTGTTTCTCAGTCACTGCTAGCAAACGGACATTCCCACTTGGTAAATTACTCTGACTTAATTTTTTTATAGAATTTACTAGCAAAACTTCGATTCGGACAGGTTCTATAATAAACAGAAAAACTGCAACATTTCAAAACCGTTTGCGATTAAGTCTTTCCGAAAAATTACGATAGACTCTTTTTTCCTGATTTGTTTCCATTGGTAGATCAAAAAAACACAATAATCTCAATGCTTCATACCTCATTTCTTTAGCTCCATTCTATACTCGAAACCACCGGACAGTAAAATTTACTGGTATTCTTATCAGAGATACATTTCAAAAACCTTTAACATACTTATCCATTGCTACTGTTACTGAACACGTTTCTTTCCCATAACGTATCTTTGCATTTAGTGTATCCGTTAATGCCAGTCGAAATTGATATTTCAAATACTCTTCATCTCGTAAATTTTGATAAACCCAGACATCTATAATCTGCCGAAAAGGTTCCATTAGGTCATCAACCAAGTTAAATTGATTATATTCATTCTTATGGAAAAATGCCAATCAAGGGATTCAAACCGTAACCAGCAATAATACGTGCCATCTGCGCTCTCATGATGGCATAACCATAATTTAGACCAGCATTGATGACGTCCGTTTCCTGTTGTGTAAGACGTACGAATTTCTTTCCAAATAATTCATTGAAATAAACTTTGGCAGCATGGCCTTCACGATTGGTTTTATCTCCATATTCAATATGATCTTTGTAGTCTGCTAATAATTGGATACAATCTATATTTTTCTCAAACATTGCAAGAACATCTTGTTGATTATTTATTTTTAAAATAGGTCACTATTTGCCATAATTTGTCTTTTTTTGTTCCTGTGTCCACAATAATTGCTCCTGTAATTTTTTTATAGGTTCTGAAATGGCCATTCTGTGAATGGTAAATTCCTGTAGGCAAGTGCTCATTATCACAGACAATTAAGGCAATATTATACTTACTTAAAGCACTTAATAATCTTAAAGTTACAACAGTCTCCCTCCTTCTGCCACAATTATCGAAATATCACTCAGTGGGATAACATAGTCTTGACCCATTTTCTTAATTAAAAGGTTATCCAACTTCAATTGCATTTTTCACCTGACAGACATGCACATTCTCCAAGTCATCGTATTTTCCTCTTTCACTAAAAACGAAAACACCCAGCCATAATTGACAGGGTGTTGAATTCAGCATGAAGCCTTATCTTTGTAGCTTCTGTAAGATTTAAGTAACTGTGCAAGGCGTCCCTTTACAGTTACTATTATAATACATTGTACAAGCGTTTGCAACTCTTTTTAAAATATTTTAAAAAAAGAGTTTTGGTTCTGTCACCCTCTTTTTTTGATGAAATGTTTATTACCTAAAACATCAGTTTTAACTTTGTAGATAGAGATATTTCTTTCCTAATCCTTTTTATACAACGACCATTAGAGGTCATTTTTTTAACACTTTGATTTTTCTTTACCTTCAAAATTACCTTTATCGTAAGGCTTTTAATTCGACATAGTGATTTTTGATTAGGCATTGTTCTAGATAAAAACCTAAAAATCTGTTCTTCATTATTTTTTTGGTATCCTTAATCAAAAAGTAAGTCATTTTTATATAAGGTAAATTTGAATTCTGACTCCTTGCTAACTCCTTCTTTTTCTTTAATTTCATTATATTTATCAATAGTTATAGAATATTTCCCAGTTGCTTTCTCAAATTGTAGATCTGCATATTTTAATCCTAGCAACTCATATTTATCAGTTTGTGGATTAAAATAAACATCTGTTCTCCAAGGATATAATTGACGAAGAAGCACTTTATTATTACTATTAGAGGGAGTTATGTTAATAAATGATTCTGGAATATTTTTATCGTAGTATTTCAGACTTTTTAATTTCTGGTCCATTACCTTTTTTTACTGTACTTACGAATAGGCCCATTTTCTTGTCTATATTTCTCAAAAAGGATTGCAAGGGATCTCTTTATTTTTATCGTTCAATTCTTTTAGAAGGATAGGTTCTTAAAAATTTCTTCAATCACTTTTTCAAATGTTTGTGGATCTTTTGTGATACATCAAGAATTTACTCTTATCTTTATTGTAAATTTTAATGAAAGCATCATATCCTGCTTGACTATAAATATCTTTTAATCTTACCTAAAACATAAGTTTCTTCAGACTTATCTTTATCCAATTTTGCTTTTCTTGTTGCATAAATGGTTGCATCTGAAATTTTTCGATTGTATTTTGAATCTACTTGATAAGAAAAACAGTATACTATCCTCAAATGTCTTGCTACGCAATGTATCAACAAAATGGTCATAAGGAGCTTTTAAACACTAACTCTTTGTATTCATCATCACTTAATGAAATAATTTCTCCAGTCTCTGAATCTACAAATTGTCCTTCTTTATAAGAAATCAAAGGATTATTCTGTTTTTCCATAATCTTAATTGACTCGAAGCAGCAATAATTAAGGCATCCACAGCATGATGGTGGTAAGTTTCACGAGACTTTTCAAGCCCCCACTTTCTTCTTAGTTGAGAAGTAAATTGTCCACGTACCACAGAAATAGTTGTATCAAATTGATGGCTCTTATAAAAATCTTGTAGAGCGTTTAGAACTACTCGCGATGAATATCGAGTATCAACTAAATTTCTTTCAATGAACTTCTGTTTCACTTCAATTTTACTAATGTCTTCTTCTGTTAAAAAGATAATCTTTCTTTTTATTACTTAATAATTTAGAGTCTTTTACATAAGATTTAAACTCACGGTAGGACCAACCATCATCCATACTATCTAAAGCCTGAAACGGTGTTCGCTGTCCCTTCTCCTGGTTTGCTGTAGCTAGAACCAATACTTTATTAGATAGACTATCATCAAACGATAAAGATAGAGGTAAAATATGGTCAATTTCGTACTTGTACTGATTGTGAATTAAATCTGAAATTGGGATGTTCTTCCCAGTATAGAGACACTTCTCTCCCTGCTGGTGCCATAAACGAATCTTAGTAGCCAATTCCTTATACCCATGAAAAATACTATCTGGTAACTCTTTTTTCCCATTGTATTGGAATGCAGCCTTTTCCATAGCAGCATTTTTCTCATCTTGGTTTGCCTTTTGACGTTTTATATAATCTTTCTTAGCGTCTTCTTCGTTATTTTCACGCGCCATTTCGATAACGATATTATCAAAGATACCATGTTTTTTAGTTGCTTCGTTGATTATCTTTATGGCCTGTCTGACAGATTTTGCTACTACAGGGTTATAAATTTCTTCTGCTAATTCTTTTTCATCAATATACTTTGTTCTTTTTGATGTTTCTTTAGATTTTTGTTTCCCCAATCGTGTGAGAATTGTCATTTGCTCTTCTGAAGTTTCATAGAGTTCTGGTATCAATTCCATCATGAGTTTAAGAGAAAAATTATGCCATCCCTTACTAAATAGACTGCTATTATTTTTTCTAAATTGAACCAATTCAAGTACTTGGTCTTGACTAAAAAGAATCCTTTAACTTTGTGTTTATCGCTTCTTCTATACCTTCTCGTTCAGTATTTAGAGTTAAAATATGGGCAAGCTCATCTAGAACATTTCTAGACAATTCCCCAACTGAAATTGTTTCTAGCGATTGCATTTTTCGATAGACTTCAAAAAGTATGCATTTCAGGTTTATTGTTTACATCAACACGATAACCACGTATCTGATCTACTGAAGCATCAATCATTTTAGCAATGTACTTCAATAAGGTTGATGCTCCTAATGTTTTCGCTAATTTCGCATATTCAATGATTGTTTTCTTTTGTTCCTCACTAAGTTTCTTTTGTTTCTGTAGGAACTGTTAAATTATTTAAATCATTTAGTAAGTTAAACTCTTGAGCAGTATAGGAAGCTTTTGAAGCTCTGTATTCATCCGGATAAAATGTACATTTACCAATTAAAATACCAAAAATATTATCTAATGTCGTACCGTCTGTTCTGAAACGTCCATAATCCGTCCGAGATTTTTCATTACCTGGTCCATGATAATATTTTCTTTTCCCTGTAAGGATTTTTAGACAATCCTCTATAAATTCATCTGTAATTTTACTATTGAATTCTGCTGTTTTTCTAAGAATTCTTTCAGCTTCTTTTCTATAAGCAGATGTTGAAAAAACATTGATCAATCGGCATTTCTGACCATTTTCCACAACAGTGAAATCTCCTCTTACCTGACCATATTTTTCGAAACGTTCTAGTTGGATTTGACTAGGTGTTTGTTCAGCAAGTAATTTTCTATTTTCTTCAACTGCCTTACCATAATCAGACGATACTGTACCCCCATCCTCAGAAGCATCATCTAAATAGCTAATACCACGTCTCTTAACAATGTTCTTTAAAGCTATGAACAGCTCTTCATTCGTTAGTTGCTGATTCAAGCCATCTACACGAAGTCGATATGGATTAAGATTAATGGATACCTTTAGAAAAACTCAGTTAAAAACCATAGTCTTCAAATAAATCCTTAAAGGCGAACACTCACGGTGTTTTTCCTACGATGTAATCGTCGAACCTGTCTATTTTTTCTTCTTTCAACATTATTATCAGCTGTTGCAGCTGGAAAAAGACGAGAATTCGCATGGATAATCTTTCCAGAATTTTTTTCTAGAATTCCCACTCCTACGGATGCAATACCAATATCCAATCCTAAAACTAAACCATTCATAATTATACTCCTAACTAATCATCATATTAATTAAATTTTACTCCTTACTTCCTAAAAAAATCAAATCATTATATGCAATTAACTAAAATATCCTGTCTTTTTATAATTATATGCAAATTCTCCCTGTTTTCATCATTGATAAAAACACAAAAAGCGTAATCTAACGCTTTTTTTAAGTTCTATTTTAACTTGAGTGATTTCTGAATAAAAAAATCAATAGTTTATATGCCCCCTGCAGGAATCGAACCTGCAACTACTCCTTAGGAGGGAGTTGTTATATCCATTGAACTATGGAGCTAGAGAAAAAAACCCTGCTGGGTGAGCAGAGTTTTTTTAGTCGAATTAACGACGGATTTCTTTGATACGAGCTGCCTTTACCTTGAAGTGCACGCAAGTAGTACAATTTCGCACGACGTACTTTACCGTAACGAACAACTTCGATCTTTTTCAACACGTGGAGTGTGGATTGGGAAGATACGCTCAACACCTACACCGTTAGAGATTTTACGAACTGTGTAGTTTTTCTGAGATGCCAGCACCTTTACGTGCAATAACAACACCTTCAAAAAAATCTGGATACGTTCACGGTTACCTTCGACAACTTTCGCGTGTACACGAACAGTGTCACCAGGACGGAATGATGGGATATCTGTACGAAGTTGACCTTCAGTCAAGCTTTTGGATTAATGGATTCATTTTTATTCTCCTATCTTTGTCAATCTTGAGGAACCTTCCTCAGCGGATAAACTGTATTTTTGTGCGTCCATTACACACAAGATACAGTTTACCAAATTTCCACCTAAAAGTAAAGAAATTTATAGCAAAATTCCTAAAAAAATCGCTAGAAAACCGCCTATGTAAGTTAAGAGAAAATAGCAATAAAATACCTTCTTGTCACTTAATAGTCTTTTGTAGCTCATCATTCAGGGTCGAAAAAGGTCGTCAGCCCTCCACAAAAACCTGTCGCTAGGATAGCATAGACTTCCTTAGACTCCACATGATTGTAGAGTAGGCCAATTAAAAACATCCTATAAGATTGGCAATGAGAGTTCCCTAATGGCAATTTAGAAGCTTGATTGTAGCGGGAAAAGAAATAACGCACAAGGGCTCCGAACCCGCAGGCGATTGCAAGATAAACGATTACCATTTCTTCCTCCCTAGAACATAAGCCAAGAGCAGACCTCCTCCAATACTCAAAAGCAGATAGATGATTAAGCTAAGATAACGCCCGGTATCAAGCAGTTTCACGGCATCAAGCATTAGACTAGAAAAGGTTGTTAAACCTCCGCAAAAACCCGTCCCCAGTGCTAAAACCAAGCCTTTACTAGTTCCCTTATAGACCAGATAGCCTTTCACCAGATAGACCAAGCAGAAAATGCCCAGATAGTTGACAAGGAGGGTCCCCCAAGGAAATTCTGGACTAGCTGGTAACCAAGTGGAAACTAGATAGCGGACAAGCCCGCCCAACATGGCAGCTAGAAAAATCCCTAGTGGATAGAATTGTTCTTTTTTTCATTTGATATTTTGATCCTGATAATCACGCGAACGTTTGAGAATGTCTGAAAAAAGTCGCAACGATGGTTTCCTGATAGCGCTTATCTTCTACTCGATTTTTGACTTTTTCAAAAATAACTTCTTCTCTCTTAGAATCTAAGATTGGCTTACCAGATGCTTTCTTATAAGCGACAACCCCTTCAACTAAGTGCATCCGTTCTTCTAGGAGCTTGACGATTTGGTCGTCGATTTGATCAATTTCTTGCCGAATAATATCTAAATTCATACACTCTCCTCCTTTATTTGAATTATTGTATCAAAAAGCCACCAAATAGGCTAGTAAAATCCCAAAATAACTAATAAAAAAACGCACTGACTTCTTCCAGTCAGCGCAGTTTGATTCTTATCCTACTTTTGCAGCCAATTCTTCTGCGAACTGTTCCAAACGCTCGATGTCTTCTTCTTCGGCAGAGAGGTCCACTTTAACACACTCTGAACCTTTTTCTGCCCCTGTCGCTACAAAAACGCGATCAAAGTCATCAACAGCCTTACAGAATTCGTCGTAGAAGGTATCTCCTGAACCAACCACTCCGTAGATTTTGCCATTCAAGTTGAGATCTGCTAGGTCTTCGTAGAAGTCCATCATCTCATCTGGCAATTCTCCATCTCCGTAAGTGTAAGTCGCAACGATCGCGATGTCCGCTTCCAAGAAGTCTGAAGCGTCAACAGTCGTACATTCATCAACATCGACATCCAAACCCAAATCACGCAATTTATCTGCTACAATATCTGCAATTTCTTCGGTATTACCGGTCATACTGGCAAATACAATTTTTGCTAATGCCATATCGTCCTCCTCAATTTATCTTTCTCCATTATATCATATCTTTTTCATTTTAAAAATAAAAATTCTTGTGCTACAATGAAATGAGAAAGAATTGAGGTTATTTATGGAAATTTGCCAGCAAATTTTAGAAAAAATCAAAGAATACGATACCATTATCATTCATCGTCATATGAAACCAGATCCTGATGCCTTAGGGGAGTCAGGTAGGTTTGAAAAGCTCTTCTCACACACCATTTTCCTGAAAAAGACCATCAAAAGCTGTCGGTTATAACGAACCAACTCTGACTTGGATGGCGGAAATGGACACTGTCCAAGACAGTGACTACCAAGGAGCTCTTGCTATTATTTGTGATACAGCGAATCGTCCTCGTATCGATGATAAACGCTACGAACAAGCTGATTTCACCATCAAAATCGATCACCATCCAAATGATGATATCTATGGTGACCTATCTTGGGTGGATACAAGTTCAAGCAGTGCCAGTGAGATGATTGCCCTATTTGCTCAAGAAAATCAGCTGGCTTTGTCTAGTGAAGCAGCACGACTTCTCTATGCAGGAATTGTCGGGGACACGGGGCGTTTTCTCTACCCGTCAACTAGTGCTCGTACCTTTTAGAATAGCTGGCCAGCTCCGAGAAGTTGATTTTGACTTTGCTGGGTTGTCTCGTCAAATGGATACCATGAGCTTCAAGATTGCAAAACTGCAAGGTTTGTCTATGATCATTTAGAAGTTGATGAGAATGGAGCTGCACGCATTCTGCTTACTCAAGACATCTTGGAAAAATATAAGGTTACCGATGCTGAAACAGCGGCGATTGTCGGTGCACCTGGCCGAATTGATACTGTTAAGGCTTGGGCTATCTTTGTTGAACAAGCTGATGGCTCACTTCCGCGTGCGTATGCGCAGTAAAATCACCCCTATCAATGAAATTGCCAAAACGAACACGACGGGGAGGACATCCATTGGCTAGTGCGCTAATTCCTATAGTCTAGAAGAAAACGAAATCATCTACCAAAAAGTTAAAAACTTGCTTAAAAACTGATAAAATACTTGCCAAACTTATCAGAATCTGATAGACTAGTATAGTAACAATCTATGGCTCGCAAAGAGACCATGGCAGAAAGGAAATATTGCAAAATGAAAAAAAGATATCCATCCAGAATATCGCCCAGTTGTCTTCATGGACACAACTACTGGTTACAAATTCCTTAGCGGTTCAACTAAACGCTCTAACGAAACTGTTGAGTTCGAAGGCGAAACTTACCCATTGATCCGTGTGGAAATTTCATCAGACTCACACCCATTCTACACTGGACGTCAAAAGTTCACTCAAGCAGATGGACGTGTGGATCGTTTCAACAAAAAATACGGTCTCAAATAATGATAAAAAAGAACAGTTTCAACTGTTCTTTTTTGTTTCTTTTTATGAATCAACTACGACTACTTTCTCTTTACCAATCTTCACGCCGATGCCGAGACTTGACTTCAAAACCACTCTTAAAAAATATCGAAAAGAAGCTTGATATTAAGAATGGTTAAGATGATTGAAACTGCGTAACCTAGGATTGTGTTCCACTTGGCATTAGTAAATTCTCCCATCAGTGACTTCTTAGAGGTCAGATAAATCAAGGGGAAGATTGAAAACGGAAGAGCGATCGAAAGAAAGACCTGTGAATAGACCAATAACTGATCCAAGGTTTTTTCTTGATGCCCAAACAAAACGGCGACAATAATCACAGGTAGCAAGGCAAAAATACGTGTACCGATACGGATAATCCACTGAGGCAATTTCAGATGCAAGAAACCTTCCATAACGATCTGTCCAGTTAAGGTACCTGTAATAGTAGAATTTTGGCCACTTGCTAAGAGAGCCAGAGCAAATAAAGTTGACAGAGTTGAGCTGGCTATTGCTCCTGCTATTTTCGAATCCTGTAAAGCATTGTACATTTGGGAGAAAGCTGAAATTTCGGACGCATGACCAAAAAAGAGGGAGGCCCCTAAAATAAGAAGTAAGGAATTGACAATAAAAGCTAGGGACAACTGAAGATTTGAATCCCAGGTCATAAAACGAACAGCTTTTCGAACGTCCTTCTTATCTTTGTGGTTGATTTTCCTTGTTTGGGATAGAGAAGAATGGAGATAGAGATTATGAGGCATGACTGTCGCTCCTACAATCCCTAGAGCCAAGGTCAATTGACTTTCATGACCTGGCAATGGTGTTTCAAATAATGTTGAAGTCGGTAAATAACCACCAAAAATACCCTGAATATTTGGATTGGATAAAGCCACAAGATAAGTAAAGATACCTAATATGGTTAAGATAAGAGTCGTAACAATAGCCTCAATTTTTTTGAAACCAAATTTCATCAATAAAAGTAACAAAAATACATCCAAAACGGTTAAAAGAATAGCAACCATAATCGGTATTTTAAATAAAAGATTTAAGGCAATCGCTGACCCTAGAACCTCAGCTAAGTCTGTTGCCATTAAAGCTAATTCTAAAATCACCCACAGACTATAGCGAAGCCACTTGGGAGCATGATGAGCTGTTGCCTGTGCTAGGTCCATCTTAGTTACGATACCGAGCTTTCCAGCCATCTGTTGTAGCTGCATGGCAATGATGGATGAAATTAAAATAACAAATAAAAGGCTGTACTTGTAGGAGGCGCCACCAACCACACTGGTGATCCAGTTTCCTGGATCCATGTAGCCAACTGCCACAAGTGCACCAGGTCCTAAGAATGCTTTTAGATTTTGCCAAAAATGATTGTTATTTGGAGTTTCAATAGATTGATTGATCTCAGAAAGAGAGACTTTCTTGTAAGAAGACATCGGAATTTTACACTTTCTAATCTGTCTTTACCTATTTTTCTTAATGATGTTTTTTTGAAAAATACAATGAAAATAATTTACTTATTTCCAATTCTTCCTTATTATATCACATTTTGGAATGATTCTTCAGGAAAGAATGATAGTTGAAATAAGCAAGATCTATATTGCAAAAAAAGCCAGCGTTTTCTACGCTGACTTTTTAACTGTAAAAATTTTTTCTCAACTAGATTGCTTCTGTGACAAAAACTACGGCTTTCCAGCACTTTGAGCATGGCATTAGCTGTATCTAGGGCTGTGAAGAGAGGCACTCCGTGTTCAATGGCTGAACGACGGATTTGCTCACCATCTTCGTCAGCAGTTCGTTTTGTTCCGACAGTATTGATGATTGCTTGGATTTTTCCTTTGCGGACAAAGCTTGGAATATCCTTCTCATCGTCACCAATCTTTACCAACAGGTTGGGCCTGCAGTCCATGACTGGCAAAGAAGGCTGCAGTTCCTTCTGTCGCAAGGATACCGTAGCCGATATTTTGGAAACGACGAGCCAAGTCCAAAGCTTCTTCTTTGGCATCATCTGCGATGGTAAAGACTACATTTCCAAAGGTTGGCAAATGTAGATAAGAAGCTTCAAAGGCTTTATAGAGAGCTTTTTCGAGAGTCGTATCAGAACCCATAACTTCCCCTGTTGACTTCATTTCAGGACCGAGCAAGCTGTCTACCTTAGCTAGCTTGGTAAAGGAGAAGACTGGTGCCTTGATATGAACGCGAGTGCTTTCAGGGTAAAGTCCATCTTGGTAACCAAGTTCTTCAAGACTTTGACCCAAGAATGAGCTTAGTCGCTACCTGAGCCATAGGGATATTGGTTACTTTAGAAAGGAAATGGAACCGTACGGCTGGCACGTGGATTGACCTCAATAACGTAGACTTTTCTCATCCTTGATGACAAACTGGATGTTCATCATACCCAAGACAGTTGAGGCCGATTGCTAGACGTTTTGGTGTAGTCTGCGATAGTTTCTTGAACCTTTTTGCGACAAAGGTTTGGGGAGGATAAACCGCCATTGAGTCACCTGAGTGGACACCAGCGCGTTCGATATGCTCCATGATACCAGGAATGAGGACATTTTCTCCGTCTGAGATGGCATCGACTTCACACTCTTGTCCGACGATATAAGAGTCAACAAGAACAGGGTGGTCTGGACTTGCCTTAACCGCAGTACGCATGTAAGAACGAAGATCATCTTCATTCTCAACGATTTCCATAGCACGTCCACCCAAAACATATGAAGGACGAACGAGAACTGGGAAACCAATTTTACGTGCAGCAAGTACTGCTTCTTCTTCATTGGTTGCTGTTTGTCCAGGAGGTTGTGGAATATCCAAGTCTTTGAGGGCTTGCTCGAAGAGGTCACGGTCTTCCGCACGGTCCAAGTCAGCAACTTGAGTACCAAGGATAGTCACACCAGCTTTTGCTAATGGCTCCGCAAGGTTGATAGCTGTTTGACCACCAAACTGAACGATAACACCTTTTGGTTGCTCCAAATCGATGACATTCATCACATCTTCAAACGTCAATGGTTCAAAGTAAAGTTTATCAGATACAGAGAAGTCTGTTGAAACTGTCTCTGGGTTTGAGTTCATGATGATGGCTTCATAGCCAGCAGCCTGAATTGCCTTAACAGAGTGAACTGTTGCGTAGTCAAACTCAACCCCTTGACCGATACGGATTGGACCAGAACCTAGGACCAGTACAGATTCCTTATCAGACTTGATAGACTCATTTTCCCATCCATAGGTTGAATAGAAGTATGGAGTTTCTGATTCAAATTCTGCCGCACAAGTATCTACCATCTTGTAAACTGGGACAATCTTGTTTTCTAAACGAAGTTGGCGAACTTGATCAGCTGTAGTTCTCCCAAAGTTCTGCGATTTTACGATCTGAGAAACCATTGAGTTTTGCTGTTTTCAAGACATCGACATCCTGAGGATGTGCGCCCAATTCTTGCTCAATCTCAAAGATATGCAAGAGTTTATCAAGATAGAAGATATCAATCTTAGTCAAGTCAGCAATCTCTTCTGGTGTATAACCACGACGAATAGCTTCTGATACGTAGAAGAGACGGTCATCTTGAGCCTTGACAACTTTTTCAATCAAGGCATCATCTGAAACATCTGCAAGCTCAGGCATTTCATTGTGATGCACCCCGATTTCAAGCGAACGACAAGCTTTAAGAAGTGACTCTTCGATGTTCCGACCGATAGCCATAACTTCTCCAGTTGCCTTCATCTGAGTTCCAAGACGACGCTCACCTTTTTCAAACTTGTCAAATGGGAAACGTGGAATCTTAGCCACCACATAGTCAAGGGCTGGTTCAAACATGGCATAAGTTGAACCTGTAACTGGGTTAATAACTTCATCCAAGGTCAACCCTACCGCAATCTTTGCCGCCAATTTGGCGATTGGGTAACCTGTTGCCTTAGAAGCAAGGGCTGAAGAACGAGATACACGAGGATTTACTTCGATGACATAGTACTTAAAAGCTGTGGGGATCAAGGGCAAGCTGAACGTTACATCCGCCTTCAATCTTGAGAGCACGAATAATGCTCAAGCTGGCATCACGAAGCATTTGGTTTTCATAGTCTGACATGGTTTGCGCAGGGGCAAATACGATAGAGTCCCCTGTGTGAATCCCGACAGGGTCAAAGTTTTCCATGTTACAAACAACAAGGGCATTATCAGCTGAGTCACGCATGACTTCGTACTCGATTTCCTTTGAAACCAGCAATGGAACGTTCAATCAAACACTGGGTAACAGGTGACAACTTTCAAACCATTTTCAGCAATTTCACGTAATTCTGCTTCGTTGGCACACATACCACCACCAGTACCACCTAGAGTAAAGGCTGGGCGGACGATAACTGGATAGCCAATAGTTGCTGCAAAGGCAACTGCTCCCTCAACTGTGTTGACAATTTCAGATTCTGGAATTGGTTGCTTGAGTTCTTCCATCAATTGTTTAAAGAGATCGCGGTCCTCAGCTTGGTCAATGGCAGACAATTTAGTACCGAGAAGTTCTACTCCAAGCTCATCTAAGATACCATTTTTAGACAATTCCATGGCCATATTAAGCCCTGTTTGACCTCCAAGAGTTGGAAGCAAAGCATCTGGACGTTCCTTACGGAGAATACGAGTCACAAACTCAAGTGTAATCGGTTCGATGTAGACCTTGTCTGCAATCTCTTTATCTGTCATGATGGTTGCAGGATTTGAGTTAACCAAGACAACCTCATACCCCTCTTCTTTCAAAGACAAGCAGGCCTGGGTTCCAGCATAGTCAAACTCAGCAGCCTGACCAATAATAATCGGACCAGAACCAATCACCATAATTTTTTGAATATCAGTACGTTTAGGCATAGTTTATGATACAAAGCCCGTCAAGAACACAGTGAAAATAGGAAACTCAGCGCAGACGCCTTCAGCGTCAAGACGATGTTTATCTTTTTCACACCGTTCTTAGGGCGTGTTCACTTCCGCGAACATTGTACCCTCTCCTTTCTATTCGTCGCCTCACTGAGCGACATTAAATAAATTCTCCGACGATTTTTAGAGAAACGATTATTTTCGATAAAAAATCTCATACGGGAAGTTGTTATTTTTAACGATTGCTTGTTTTAAAAGCTTCCATCATTTCGATAAACTCGTCAAAAAGATAGCTTGCATCATGTGGGCCAGGTGCAGCGTCTGGGTGGAATTGTACGGAGAAGGCAGGTTGATATCTATGTCGTACTCCTTCTACGGATTTGTCATTGATTTCCTCATGAGTAATCATCAAGTGCTCTGGAAAATCTTCTCGGCTCACCGCATATCCGTGGTTCTGACTAGTAAAATCCACGCGCCCTGTTGCAATTTCACGTACTGCATGGTTAAAGCCACGGTGACCAAACTTCATCTTATAGGTTTTTGCACCATTAGCCATTGAAAAGAGCTGATGCCCCATACAAATCCCAAAAATCGGAATTTACCTTGAACTCCACGAATCATCTCTAGCGCCTCTGGTACATCCTCAGGATTTCCTGGACCATTTGACAGCATAACACCATCTGGATTCAAGTGAAGAATTTCCTCAGCAGTTGTTGTATAAGGAACCACCGTTACATTACAGTCTCTCTTAGACAATTCTCTCAAAATCGAATGTTTGAGCCCAAAGTCAACGAGCACCACGCTCAAACCTACCCCTGGAGCTGGATAGGCAGTTTTGGTAGAAACTTGTTTGATATTATCAATCGGTAGAACGGTTGCTTGAAGCTGATCTGTGATATGATCGATACTATCTCCCACATGTGTCAGAGTCGCTCTCATAGTTCCCATGCTTACGGATGATTTTTGTCAAAGCACGTGTATCAATACCTGAAATACCAGGGATTTTTCTTAGACTTTCAAAAAATTCATCCAGGTCATCTGATTGCGCCAGTTACTCGCTCTACGCGCTTCTTCAAATCACTACTACACCTTTGCAGGTTGGACTGATAGATTCATAGTCATCACGGTTAATCCCATAATTTCCCACCAAAGGATAGGTAAAGGTCAGGATTTGTCCATTATAAGACTGGTCTGTAATTGATTCTTGGTAACCAGTCATCCCAGTATTAAAGACGATTTCTCCTGTTACATCAATATCTGCTCCGAAGGCCTTGCCTTCAAAAACTGTACCATCTTCTAATACTAGAAGTCGTTTTTTCATCTACTCACCTCTCGTTGATGCTCTCAGACATCTTTTAACGCTTTGTGCCTTATTTTGCTTTTCTGTAGGCCAGCACAGATTCTAAAATTGCCATTCTGACAAAGACACCGTTGGTCATTTGCTGAACAATACGTGATTTCGGTGCTTCTACCAAGTGATCAGCGATCTCCACATCACGATTGACTGGAGCTGGGTGCATAAGGATTGCTTTTTCTTTCAGGCGGTCATAGCGTTCTTGTGTCAAACCATGCTGGATATGGTAGTTTTCTTTTGAAAATCCTGTCACAATTTCATGACGTTCATGTTGCACACGAAGAAACATCATAACATCTACTTGATCAATCACCTCATCAATTGATACAAAGCGACCGTAATGTTCAAACTCCTCACTTCTCCATTCCTCAGGACCTGCAAAGTAAAGCTCCGCTCCCAAGCGTTTAAGGATTTGCATATTAGACTTAGCTACCCGTGAGTGGTTTAAGTCGCCAGCGATAGCCACCTTGAGACCTTCAAAATGTCCAAATTCTTCATAAATTGTCATCAAGTCAAGCAAACTTTGGCTAGGGTGTTGCCCTGAACCGTCCCCACCATTGATAATCGAAGTTGTGATGGTCGGGCTAGCAATCAATTCTCTGTAGTAGTCCACCTCTGGGTGACGAATGACACAGGCATCCACTCCTAGTGCAGACAGCGTCAAGATCGTGTCATAGAGTGTTTCACCCTTATTCACTGAACTGGTCTTCACATCGAAGTCCAAAAGATCAAGTCCAAGTTTCAGTTCTGCTACCTCAAAGGATTTGTGGGTACGAGTTGAACTTTCAAAGAAAAGGTTGGAAACGATATGCTGTTCCTCATAAGAAGCACTCGCTCCGTTTTTAAATTCGATTCCTCGTTTAATCAATTTCATTACTTGTTCTACAGTAAGGTCTTCCATAGAAACGACATGTTGCAAAGCTTGTTGATTTTCTGACATTTTTTTACTCCTTTTAGTGTTTTAGGCTTGTTCTGTGATTAGTACTCTGTCTTGTCCATCTAGTTCTGTCATCTCTACGATAATTTCTTCAGAACGACTGGTTGGGATGTTTTTTCCAACATAGTCCGGACGGATTGGAAGTTCTCTGTGGCCACGATCAACCAAGACTGCCAAACTCACACGAGCAGGGCGACCATGGCTAACAATATTGTCAATAGCAGCTCGGATAGTCCGGCCTGTATAGAGCACATCGTCCACCAAGATGACTTCCCGATCTGTCACATCAACAGAGATTACAGAGGTATCTTCTCCACTTTTGACATCGTCACGGAAAGGTTTAGTATCTAGTTCTACCACTGGAACAGCGATATTTTCTAGCTGTTCCAAACGTTCTTGGATACGACGAGCGATAAAAACACCTCTCGTTTTTATCCCAGCCAGAACGATTCTATTCAAATCTTTGTTCCGCTCTATAATCTCGTAGGTAATCCGAGTAATCGCTCGTTTGACGGTCAATTCGTCTACAACTTCTTTTGTCCTCATGACAAACCTCCAAAAAGAAAAGTCTCCTTAAACAAGGAGACTTCAGAATATATAGTTAAGCTAGCCCTACCAAAAACAGTATAGACTCCACCCTTCTACTTAATCCAGCTCCTTGCCTGCCTCACGGGACAGGATTAAAGGAATATTTGATTGGTACTACTATAACACAAACTAGGAATCAATGCAAGAAAAAAACATGAAAATTCCATCTTATAACGAACTAAAATCGTATAATTGCGGATACTGATCGCATTCTGGATTTTTTGGATGACAAATAGCTCGACCAAAGTAAATCATAGCTTGATGGGCTGGTAACCACTTTTCTGGTGGCAGGATATCCATGACTCGTTTTTCGACTTCAAGGGGTGTCGCAGATTTTTTGACAATATCATGGTGCTTGCAGATACGCTCAACATGAGTGTCCACCGCAAAAGCTGGAATCCCAAAACCAACACTCATCACAACATTAGCTGTCTTACGACCAACACCTGCCAGACTCTCCAATTCCTCACGTGTCTGAGGTACTTGACCATCAAAATCGTCTAGTAACTGTTGGGCACATTTTTTCAGAAACTTAGCCTTATTTCGATAAAGCCCTAAACGAGAAATATGTTTAGCAATGTCACTCTCACTTGCGTCTGCCATAGCTTGAGGTGTAGGGAAGGCTTCAAAAAGAGCTGGAGTCGCTTTGTTAACTGCCGCATCTGTCGTCTGAGCAGACAACATTACTGCAACTAAGAGTTCAAAATGATTGCGAAAATCTAGACTAGGTTTTGCATCTGGAAAAAGAGCTATGATTTCCTCAATGACATGACGGGCACGTTTCTTGGATAAAACCATCTATTCGTCTCCATCAAACAGCCCTTGTAAACCTGCAAAAGGACTACTTTCTTCTTTTTTGACTGCTTGTTGAGCTTGATATTCTTCCTCAGTCATGATTTGCCAGTCATTTCCAGAAACAAATCCCTGACCTGCTTCTTCTTCTGCCGTTAAGACCTTGATTGGAATGTTTAGCAAGATATTATCCGAAACACTTTCAGCCAGGTCGATTTCACCATTTTCAATAGGTAAAACCAAGTCATCATCAAGAACTTCTTGGTCCAGTTGATTAGTAGCACCTTCCATAAAGACTTCTGTCACTGGATAAGACTCTTTCAATTCTACAGGGTCCATACTACGGCTAGAAGCAAGAACGATGGTGTAAGATAGTTGATAATCTAAGAAATACATACGGTCTTCGTACTGTACTTTCCCTACCGCAACAATATCTTTGACATCTATAATTTCTTGATTACGAATACGTAAGTCTGCTGCCAAGTCTAAAGCTTGTTCAAAATGCAAGCCTTCAGGCTGCTTACGAATTTCTTGAATATTTAACTTCATATTTCCTCCATAAAGATTTACTCACTTGATTATACCATGAAATAGCTACAAATCAGCCTTCCAAACCTTGATATTAAAATCTCATTTTCAACATATTTACTATGACATATTTCCTGTTTAGTGCTATACTATAGGCAAGAATAGATCAGAGCAAGGAGGATGCTCATATGGAAGACAAAGCACTCATCAACGAAGCTTACCAACTCCTTTCCGAGTTAAATAAAAACTACCAAAGTTGCAAACAAGGTACAGCAGATGAATTCCGTCTACAAGAACTGCTGAACAGCACTCTTAAGGAACTTAAAAAAGCGGAAAAACTTGACAACAGTATCTTAATCGACCTTGAGAAATTTTACCAAGGTACCAGTCTTCTGATTGGACTGGGTAGCCTAAAACTAAACGATCCAACACGCACCGCTTGGCGAAACTATGACAAGTTCCATTGCGAGCATGTCAAACACGTACTAACTCTTTATGGACCTGTTTTTGGATTTTAGAGATTAGAATTCTCAATTTTCTATTGACAAAATTTCCTTAAAGGTATAGGATAGAGGTACTAATACTTGGAGGTAAAGGAGACATGAACAACTAAGTCTATCAAATAAAGAACTTTATTTAGTAGATCTTGTTTTTGTCTCTTTTTGCATGCTCTTTTTGTACTAGATCTTCTGGTACTTTATCCTCTTTGAAAATCAAAAAACTAGAAAGCTAACCATCTGCTCCTCTTGGGTTGGATAAGGCTAGATTGACCTAGTTTGACGGGATTTTCGACATGGATAATAGAGTTTTTGACAGTGACTTTGAGCTCTACTAGGTAAAGTAGAGCTTTTTGTTATGCACTATGGACATTCTAGAAAGGGCAACAATATGATAAAAATCAATCATCTGACCATCACACAAAACAAAGATTTACGAGACCTTGTATCTGACTTAAGCATGACTATCCAAGACGGGGAAAAGGTTGCTATTATTGGTGAAGAAGGAAATGGCAAATCAACCTTGCTACGAGCTTTAATGGGGGAAGCATTGCCTGATTTCACTATAAGAGGAGACATCCAGTCTGACCATCAGTCACTGGCCTACATTCCTCAAAAGCTAGCTGAGGAGCTGAAAAATAGAACTCTACACGACTACTTCTTTTTAGATCCCGCTGATTTAGACTACAGTCTCCTCTATCGTTTGGCTGAGGAGTTGCATTTTGATAGCGACCGTTTTGCTAGTGAACAACTAATCGGTAGTCTATCAGGTGGCGAAGCTTTGAAAATTCAGCTCATCCATGAGTTAGCAAAAACCTTTGAAGTTCTATTTTTAGATGAACCTTCAAATGACCTGGACCTTGAAACAGTTGATTGGCTAAAAAGGCAGATACAGAAGATTGAGCAAACTGTCATTTCATTTCCCATGATGAAGACTTTCTTTCTCAGACGGCAGATACTATTGTCCACTTGCGACTGGTCAAACACCGGAAAGAAGCGGAAACACTAGTAGAGCATTTAGATTATGAACGCTATAGCAACCAGAGAAAGGCTAGTTTTGCCAGACAAATCCAGCAAGCTGCTAACGACCAGAGAGCCTATGATAAAACCATGGAAAAGCATCGCCGCGTTAAACAAAATGTGGAAACTGCCTTGCGTAACACTAAAAACGATGTTGCTGGGCGCCTATTAGCTAAAAAGATGAAAAATGTTCTCTCACAAGAAAAACGCTTTGAAAAAGCAGCTCAGTTAATGATCCAAAAGCCACTTGAAGAGGAACAAATCCAACTCTTCTTCTCAGATATACAACCATTAGCAGCTTCTAAAGTCTTAATCCAACTGGAGGAGGAAAATTTGTCCATTGACGAGCGCATTTTATCTCAGGAACTAAAACTTACTGTCCGTGGTCAAGAAAAAATCGGCATTATCGGTCCTAATGGCGTTGGCAAATCCACTCTTTTAGCAAAGTTGCAACAACTGCTAAGCGCCAAAAGAGAAATTTCGCTTGGTTTTATGCCACAAGATTACCACAAAAAACTGGAATTGGATCTATCTCCAGTAGCCTACCTCAGCCAAACTGGGCAAAAAGAGGAACTACAGAAAATCCAATCCCACTTAGCCAGTCTCAATTTCAGTTATCCAGAGATGCAACACCAAATCCGTTCCTTATCTGGTGGGCAACAAGGCAAACTACTTCTGTTGGATTTAGTACTGAGCAAGCCAAACTTTCTTCTTCTGGATGAGCCTACCCGAAATTTCTCTCCCACTTCTCAACCAGAAATCCGAAAACTCTTTGCCACTTATCCCGGTGGGCTGGTCACTGTTTCTCATGATCGACGTTTCTTAAAAGAGGTCTGTACCAGCCTCTATCGTTTGACAGAACATGGTTTAGAAGTCGTTGAGTTACAAGATTTATAAATTTTGAATATAGCAAAAATCCAGAGACGAGCTCTGGATTTTTTTACATCTGTTTCAAGCGTTCGATTCGTTCTGAGATAGGTGGATGAGTGTAAAATAGTTTTTGTAGTCCGCCACCTTTCTTAGGATCATTGATATAAAGAGCGCTGCTGGCATCATCGACATGGTGATGCATTGGCTCGCTATTGTCCAACTTGCGCAAGGCATTGATCATCCCTTGAGGATTGCGAGTCAGCTCCACACTGGATGCATCCGCTAAAAATTCTCGCTGACGAGAGATAGCTAGTTGTACCAAGGTTGCAGCGAGAGGTGCCAGAACAATGGCTAAGAGAGAGATAACAAGCATAATAATCTCTAGTCCATTTCCGTCACGATCATTATCATTCCGTCTGCGGTCTGCGCCACCCCACCACATCATCCGACCAGCCATACTAGATAGCAGTGTAATAGCACTAGCAAGGGCAACAGCAATGGTCGAAATGCGGATATCGTAGTTTCGGATATGACTGACTTCATGCCCCATAACTGCTTCTAGCTCCTCACGATTCATGATCGCTAGAAGACCCGAAGTGGCCGCAACTGCCGCATTCTGCGGGTTGGAACCTGTTGCAAAGGCATTTAAAGAAGAATCCTCAATGATGAAACACGTGGCATAGGGATCTGAGCGACCATGGCCATATCTTCCACTACATGGTAGAGATCTGGTGCCGTTTGCTCATCAACCTCACGCGCCCCATTCATAGACATGACAATCTCTGTTGATTGAAAGATCATGGTTAAGGCATAGACAAGACCGATGATTAGGGCTATGATGATGCCTCCAAGACCTGAACGCATAAAGAGATAACCGGCCGCATAGCCAACCAAGGCCAAGAGCAGGAAGAAAACCAGCAACAAAATCCAGGTTCTTCGCTTATTGCTTGCAATTTGATCAAACAACATCTTAGTCACCTAAACCGCTAAAATCGACTTTAGGAACCGCCTTTTCCTCTTCTGGAGTTTGAAGGAAGTCTGCTGCTTTAAAACCAAATAGTCCTGCAATAATATTACTTGGGAAGGTTTGTAGTTTGAGATTATAGTTGCTAACAACACTATTATAGAGTTGACGCGAGTAAGAAATTTTATTTTCTGTATTGGTCAACTCCTCTTGCAACTTGATAAAGTTGGTACTAGCTTTCAAGTCAGGATAATTTTCAGCAACTGCAAAAATACCTGAGACTTGGCGAGTAAGGGCATCACTGGCCTTCATAGCCTCTGCAGGAGAAGTTGCTGCTGCTACTTGATTACGAAGTTGAGTCACCTTTTCAAGAGTTGAACCTTCATACTTAGCATATCCTTTGACTGTTTCAATCAAGTTTGGCAAAAGATCATTTCGACGTTTCAATTGAACATCAATCTGACTCCAAGCCTCCTTTGTTTGCATGCGATTTTTAACCAAACCATTATAGCTAACAATCACAAAAATGACGATAAGAGCTAAAACTCCAAGAACAATCCAAATCATATTCTATTCCTTTCTACTTTTAGATTAGTACTAGTATATCAAATTTTCTATTATTTGTGGTAAAATAAGATTAGACTAAAGAAGGAATCTACTATGAAACCAGAAACATTTTACAGCTTGCTTGCCGAGCAAAATCTTCCACTTTCAGACCAGCAAAAAAAACAATTTGAACGGTATTTTGAACTCTTGGTCGAGTGGAATGAAAAGATGAACCTGACCGCTATTACTGACAAAGAAGAAGTCTACCTTAAACACTTTTATGATTCGCTTGCGCCCATATTACAAGGCTTGATTTCAAATGAAACTATCAAACTTCTTGATATCGGAGCTGGAGCAGGATTTCCTAGCCTTCCTATGAAAATCCTCTATCCCCAGTTAGATGTGACCATCATTGATTCGCTAAATAAGCGCATCAACTTCCTCCAACTATTGGCTCAGGAGCTGGATTTGGATGGTGTTCACTTCTACCATGGTCGTGCAGAAGACTTTGCCCAAGATAAGAACTTCCGTGCTCAGTTTGATGTGGTAACTGCCCGTGCTGTTGCCCGTATGCAGGTCTTGTCTGAACTGACCATTCCCTATCTTAAAGTTAGCGGAAAACTCTTGGCACTCAAGGCCAGTAATGCCCCCGAGGAATTGCTAGAAGCCAAGAATGCCCTCAATCTCCTCTTTAGCAAGGTAGAAGACAACCTCAGCTACGCCCTACCAAATGGAGATCCACGTTACATCACTCTGGTAGAAAAGAAAAAAGAGACACCAAACAAGTATCCTAGAAAGGCTGGACATAACGCCAGTATGCCAAAATAAACCGCCCACTTTTGGATATTTTAAAATAGTACATCATGATTTACAAAATCACCTCGCTCTCATTTCTGGGCTCGGGAAAATCGTTTACAAAATCAACCTCGCTCTTTCGTTTCAGGCTCGGAAAAATGATTTACAAATCAACCTCGCTCTGCTCTCGCTCTTCATCTGATGGTTTCAAAATCAACCTCGCTCTTCTTTCTGCTCAGAAAAATGATTTACAAAATCATTTTTTTCTGCTATACTATCACAAGCAAAGGTTTTTAATGTCATCCCGTGAGGTGACAAAGACGCAGATATATGAAATTCTTTAAGAATGGAATAGTCTTTTTAAAGAAGTCTTACTCTGAGAGCCTATTGCTGTAAAATAATGGGCTCTTTTTTGGTGCCCAAAAGTGAGGTTTTTATGAAACAGGAATCAACTGTTGATTTGTTACTAGACGTTGATCAACGTCCTTCAGCTGGGAAAGGTATCCTCCTCAGCTTCCAGCACGTTTTTGCTATGTTTGGTGCGACCATCCTAGTTCCTTTGATTTTGGGAATGCCTGTATCCGTTGCCCTCTTTGCATCTGGTATCGGAACCTTGATTTATATGGTTTCAACTGGCTTTAAAGTCCCAGTTTATCTAGGTTCTTCATTCGCCTTTATCACGGCTATGTCTCTAGCTATGAAAGAGATGGGTGGGGATGTATCTGCTGCTCAAACAGGGGTTATCTTGACTGGTTTGGTCTATGTCCTTGTAGCCGCAAGTGTTCGTTTTGCTGGTACGAAATGGATTGATAAACTCTTGCCACCAATCATTATCGGACCAATGATTATCGTTATCGGTCTTGGTCTTGCTGGTTCTGCTGTAACGAATGCTGGGCTTGTGGCAGACGGAAACTGGAAAAACGCTCTTGTAGCCGTTGTTACATTCTTGATTGCCGCCTTTATCAATACAAAAGGAAAAGGCTTCCTACGAATCATTCCCTTCCTCTTTGCCATCATCGGTGGTTATATCTTCGCTATGATGCTTGGTTTAGTTAATTTTACACCCGTTCTAGAAGCTAACTGGTTCGAAATTCCTGGTTTCTACTTGCCATTTAATACTGGTGGTGCCTTTAAAGAGTACAACTTATACTTTGGTCCTGAAACTATCGCAATCTTGCCTATTGCTATCGTAACCATTTCAGAGCACATTGGTGACCATACCGTTTTAAGCCAAATCTGTGGCCGTCAATTCTTGAAAGAACCAGGTCTTCATCGTACCCTTCTCGGTGACGGGATTGCAACATCTGTATCTGCCTTCCTCGGTGGACCTGCTAATACGACTTACGGAGAAAATACAGGGGTTATCGGAATGACTCGCATCGCTTCTGTCTCTGTTATCCGTAACGCAGCCCTATCGCAATTGCTCTTAGCTTCCTAGGTAAATTCACTGCCTTGATTTCAACCATTCCAAATGCTGTGCTTGGTGGGATGTCCATCCTTCTCTACGGAGTTATCGCCAGCAACGGTTTGAAAGTCTTGATTAAGGAACGTGTGGACTTTAGCCAGATGCGTAACCTCATCATCGCAAGTGCTATGCTGGTACTTGGACTTGGTGGAGCAATTCTTAAACTCGGTCCAGTAACCCTTTCAGGTACTGCCCTATCAGCGATGACAGGTATCCTTTTAAACTTGATCCTGCCATACGAAAATAAAGACTAGTCATCTATATACAAAAATCCACTCAGTTGAGTGGATTTTTCTGATTCTTACCTTCCCCACGCAATCAAGAGATACATGAGGCTAGAACCAAACATGTCTACCAGAGCATGCATAAGGAAAAATGGCAAAAGATTTTTAACCTTATACTTGTATAGAAAATAATAGAATAAACCATAAACTACACCAATAACCAGTGCCCACACCAATCCTTGATAAGTGTGAAAAGAAATCCGAATGAGAGTAGAATAAAACAAAACCCGCCACTTGTGCTTTTCTTTCACTGAGGTCAACACCCCTAGAAAGAAGAACTCTTCATAGAAGCCATTTAACAAGGCATAGGCAATTGCCATCGGACTAAGCGCTAGGAATTTCCGTATAACTTCCATGGGATCTATGGGGCAAAAAGAGCTGGATTTAAGTAATTGTATTCACCAGTTAGTGTCGTCACCAAGTCTCCAAACAAACCCACAATGGCAAATATAAAAGGAACCCAAAAGAGAAGGGACCAGGTCCAACGAATGGGAAGTTGTTTGAAATCATAATTCCGAATCAAAAGGTAAAGAAAGGTCAAGGTCAGAAGTATCACTTGCAGGGTGAGGTTGCTCAAATAGCCTACTCCCTCGCCGACAGTATTACTTACCGTATCCATTGTAGTTGACAGACCTGTCGGAAACATACTTGCTAAAAAGAGCTCCGTTGACCGAATGATAAACTGGCCAAACATCAAAACTGTAATAATCAGAATGTCAAACCATCTCAAGTAGCGCAGGGGCTTAGTTGGGTGAATGCTTTGTAAAATTTTCATATCTCCTCCTTCTAGCAGTTAAAGATTGGTTTATTGTAAGAAAAGAAACTTAAAATTTTATAAAATTCCACTCCCATTCCTTAGCCGTAATCAATATTTAGATAGGATATTTAAACCAACCACTTTTTACGAGTAACTAGTTTCTCATTCAACCTTCCGTTTATTTTCTATCAGCAAATCTTTCAAAGAAATGATGGTTACCTGCAAGTAAAAATCATAGCCATACCGACAAAATCAATCGCATAGAATTGCTCTTTCATAATCAGAAAAGCAAAGAAAACAGCAGAGATGGGCTCTATGGAAGCCAATAAACTGGACTTAACTGGGCCTATCATACTAGCTCCTTTTAGGAAAGCTGTATAGGCAAAAACCGTGCCAATGATGATAATGCCAGCAAATGCAAAAAGAAAATCCAAGCTGGTCGGTATACTGGCCTGCAAAACCCCTGTGAAGGGAATAGCCACCACTCCAGAAATAACCATGCCCACACCAATCACCAACATGCTTCCCATTTCTTAATCAAAGTGATAGGAAGAATGATATAAAGGGCATAGGTCAAGGCAGAAAAGAGTCCCCAGAAAAGTCCAGCAGGTGTGACAGACAACTGGTCAAGTTCCCCATGCGTCGCGATAAGAACAGTTCCTCCAATTGCTAAAACAATCGAAATAATCTCAGCCAGAGTCGGTGCCACCTTGTCCTTGATACAAGTATAAATCAAGATTCCAACAGGACATACATACTGGAGAACCGTAGCCGTTCCAGCATTGGTTTCCTGAATGGCAGAAAGATAGGCAAACTGGTTTAAGAAAAGTCCAAACAAGGCAAATAGCAGTAGAGAGAGTAAGCTTTTTCTGTCTTTTAAAAAAGCTAGGAGTTTATCCCTTGCAGTTACATAGGATAAGAAAACCAGTGCCAATCCTGCAATGATAAGCCGCAGATTGGTCAAGACTAAAGCGGAAATCCCGTGTGCCATCAGGTATTGGCCACTGGTTCCAGACAAGCCCCAAGCAATGCCTGCAACTACTGTGAATAGCGTTCCTTTTACGGTTTTTGACATGCTTTCTCCCTACTCTTCCCTACGAATCATATCCATGACTTGGTTTCGATCGATTATCCACTGGGCACGCTCATCCTTCTCATACGTTCGATTGGATAAAAAAATAGCAGCTTCCTGTTTCTCTCGATTCCACATGATGAAGGTACCTGTATAGCCCGTATGGTCGAGCCAGGCCCCCTCCAGATTCCAGGCTAACGAACGCTCCTTATCATCTAAGGAGAGTAATTTCGGCTCAAATCTGTCGCAAAATCATCTTTCAAGTAATGCTCCAAAAAGTTTTGCAAATCCTTAACAGTTGAAAAATAAACCAGCACTTCCAGCATGTTTGCCCAAAAGACGAGCTTTGGGATCGTGGATCTTTCCAGCCTCTACCTCTCTCTGTTGGTACAGCAACCTCAACGGGACCAAACATCGTTTCCTTCATCCCCATGGTTCCAAAACTTGTTCTTCTATAATCTGATCCAAATCTTGGTCAAAGATTTTTCAAAAAGAAAGCCCAGGAGTAAAAAGTGAACATCCGAGTATAGAAAAGCAGACTGATTTCGTCTGTTGAGGTGAAACATGGCTTCTTTTAATTCAGGAGCTGTCAAGAGATCCCGATTGGGAATAAAGGGATCTAAGTCTGTAGCATGGGTCAAAAGTTAACGGATAGTGATATCTGGGTAATCACATTCAGATAAAAAGTCCGTCACTGGTCGATCAATGTCTAGTTTCCCCTGTTGCCACAAGAAGGTCAAGATTGTCCCTACTCCTACAACCTTACTCACACTGGCTAAGTCATAGACTAGCCCTGACTCGGTTTTCAAACCTTTCTCAGGATCACTCAAGCCTAGGTAGGATTCTCTCCATTCTCCGTCCTTAAAATACGCAAAGAGGCCCCGGGATAGATCCCTGCCTCGATTTGTTCTTCTATTTTTTTCTTAGAATTTTTGTCCACTTCATGCTTCTTCAAACCACAATTCGATATTATTGGTGTCTCATACCAAGGAAGAATTTTTCAGACTTGGGAATAAAATAATCTGTGTCCTCAAATTTCTGACGAAGACTAGTCAACTCTAAATTCTTTACCAAAAATTTCAGCATAGATAAGTCCCAGGTAACATTGTTTTCAACAGCCAAATCTGGACCTTGGCCTTGAGTAAAGGTAATGGCATTAGTCGCCAATTCTGAAGCAAGTAAACTCTCCCTGTCCTCAGGAAGACGGAGCTCGACAGAAACCCTCAAATTGACTCAAGTATTTTATACTTTTATTTGAATAAAAATTCCGGAATCGTATCTAGCGGAACTAAGTCTTCAATATGATTTTCTGCATGAACAAGGATCACATCCTGTTCAGGAGAAACAATCTCAAAAAGCATAACCACAGCTTCCTTTAAATAGGCGAGGAAGGGACTTCATCTGTGAAAGAATGCCCTCGATTTCAGAAGGATTCTCAACTTTTACCAAGAGTCTAGCTAACTTCTTAACTCCTTCAACTCTGCGAGTTCTCATGCTCGGAGCTTCTTCTAAAATCAATCTTTCAGTACCTGTCTGATCTCCCAAGAGAGAAAGGCAGACTCTTCTAACAAGGGTTTCATCCTAGGGTTTCAATGTAAAAATTTTTCATTTAATTTTTCGGTTATTAACTTTCACAGTCGGAATGATCCGAACTATCTCATTCACACTCATAAATTCCTCCAACTCTTTTATTTTAAAGGATTTTCGAATATTTTACAAGCCATATCTGTTTTATTTAAAAATTTTATAACAAAAAAACTGGGTTCCCCAGTTTCTTTTTATTATAGATAAAGTAGTTTGAATACTGCTACTGCTCTGCAATAGCTGCTGCGATTGAGCTACAACTGGGAACCCATGCATACCACCATTTTGAATCACCCTTGTGTTGACCAAGAACTGATTTTGGAAGGAGTTCGTGAAGAAGACGTGGTCCGAAAGTCACGAGCCGGGGTTCAAACCAGGTCCAGTAGGGTCCACCAAGTGAAGTTACCAAGGCCATCACTAAGAAAACCAAGTGCCAAGTGAGCAACTGAAAGTCCAGCAGCTGTGTGTGGTGCTACTTGAGCTTTTACTGCCAATTCACTTAAAGTCAACAGTTTGACCAGCTTGAGTAGCCATTTTGTTTCATGTATTGAAGAACCTCAGCACCAAAGAAGTTTTTAGTCAAACCAAGTGCTTGCAAAAGAAAAAGAACAAATGAACCTACAAACTCATTGAGGAAGCCGTTAACAGTAGCCGCAAAAACGTGATTCTTTTTGTTCCATGGTCCAAACTTGAGATAGTTGAGAAAGTTCCCAAGATATTGTTTGGGTTTTCTGTTTTCAAGTAGTAAGGACGGTGAGTCGCTACAACCAAAAGCTTGACCGAAGATTGCTCCCAAAACTTGTGCTAGGATGTAAAATGGTACTTGATCCCAAGAGAAAAAGACCACTAACAGCAAGTCCAAGAGTAAAAGCTGGGTTGATGTGGTTTCCTGATACGTTACCGAAACATCAAGGCTGGGATCATAACCCCCATACCATAACCAACCGCGATAACGAGGCCAGCCACTTTGGTGACCTTTCGTACCTTTAAGTTCAACGTTAGCAACTGCACCATTTCCAAGAATAATCAAAATAGCAGTTCCCAAAAATTCAGTGGCATATTTAATAGCCCATGTAAAATCCATTTGATAGATTCTCCTTCAATTTTTTTAGACAATCCTTATTCTATCAATTTTTAGGCCTTTTCGCAACCGATTTTCTAAAAGAATCTCTGGAAAACGCTTTATTTAACTTATCTTTAAGAAAAGGGCAAAAGAAGTCAAACTCCTTTCATCCTAATCGTTATTCTTGACGTTTACCAAAGTCTACAATCATCTGCTCCATCTCTTGGCGACTTGGAGTGGTCAACATATAAAGGTAATCCCCTTGTAGCTCTGCAAAGGCTGCTGGCATGATTTTTTTGACCTTAAATTGCTGACTGTATTTGGCAAGCAAGTCCTCTTCTGAATAAACATAGTTAGCATTGGCACGACGTGATGTAGCCAAACAATACTGGGGCTCAAACTCTGATGTAGGGAACTCTTCACCCGCGACAATAGCCGCATAACCTCGGTAGAGGTCCAAAGAGTGAGCAAAGTTATAAACATCAATGGTAAAACCACCTGCAGGACAGTTTATTGTACTCAATGGCAATGTAGTCGTCACCATCACGGAAGAACTCGATATGGAAAAAGCGTTCTTTCATACCAAATTCCTTGACAATGGCCTCGCCATACTGGCGCAGTTTGGGATCCATATTCTTGAGTACATAGTAGGAATTGTCCATCTTATAAATCATGAGATCAAGTGGTGTATGGGCATAATCGAAAGTCGTTGAAAAGACGATGTTGCCATCCTTGTCCACAAGCCGTCAAAGGTACAGATTTCGCTAGAAGTGACAAATTTTTCAAAGAAATAAACGGTTGAATGGTCCCATTCAGCCTGAAAGTGATGGATATCTTCTTCTGTCTCAAGCTTAAAGGTTGCTGCCGCTCCCACTCCATTATCAGGTTTGGCAATCATTGGTAGACCGATTTCGTTCACAGCTTTATCCACATCTGCTTCCGTCTGGATAACAGCACCAGGTACCACAGGGACACCTGCTTTTTTGAAAAGTTTCTTCATCTCAGACTTAAACTTGGTCTTTTTGAGATCCTCTGGTTTGGCACCAAAGACATTGAATTGCTCTCTGAGTGTTGCGTCCAGCTCAAGCCAGTATTCATTATGGGACTCGATGCGGTCGATTGGTCCATGCTTGTAGAAAAGAAAAGCTACTGCACGCTTTGACTTCGTCTATGTTTCTCAAGATTGTCTACACGGAAATACTCAGTTAGGCCATTGCGCAAAGGTTCATCTAGTTGTTCGTAGGGCTCCTGACCAATTCCCAAGACTGTGATGCCTTTATTGGCTAGCTCGATGGTAAACTGTTGAAAGTTTTGCGGATAGTAGGGAGAAATAACAAGGTAATTCATAGGCAACTCCTTTTATAGATACAGGTGTCCAAGAAAATAGGGCATTTGTTTGCGCCACCAATCCCAGTCATGGGCGACATCGTGTCCCCATTCAGCAAAACCAGGCTGGAATTTGTTTCTGGTCAAAGGCTTCTTTTGAGCTTGTAGAAAGATGGTAGACCGTCTTGTTCCCAGGCACCAAGGCCCGTACAAACGACGATTTCTGCCTGACGGTAACGATCGATAAACCATCCGTCGTTTTGATTCCAGATATAATCTACAGGTGAGTTTTGGTAAATAGCATCATCATTGTAGTAATCGCCAACGAAGAAACGTGCGTCGTAAACACCGCTGAGAGCAATCACCTTGGTAAAGACATCTGGATGCTGGAGAAAGAAATTGAGTGCATGATAGGCCCCCATCGAGCAACCTGTCGTCATCATGCCATCAAACCAACCTGTCTTATGCTTGATAAAAGGAATGGCCTCCTCAATCACGTAACGTTCGTAAGCACGATGCATCTCCGCCTGGTCATGACCATTTTTCCAAGTAGCCAGCCAGCTCTCACTGTCAACACTGGAGAGCGTAAAGAACTGGACGCGCCCTTCCTCGATAAAGGAAGCACAGGCGTCAATCATGCCAAAATCATAGTATTCGTTGTGACTGCCACCAGATGAAGCAAAAACAACAACTGGAATCCCAGCATGCCCATAACGGTTGAGGTACATTTCACGATTAAGATTGCCACTCCAGTGGCTAAGGTTTTCAATATGCATTGGCTTTCTCCTTTCTTAACTTACCATTTCTCTGCAAAAAATCGGAGACAGTCTGGTAAATTTTCCGACCATGGAATCTCACTATGGATGGCACCAGACTGAACTTTCAAGACAAGATTATCCAAGTGTACTCCACCTGCAATCAAATCACGGTAATAGCGAAGCGATGAGTCAATATAGGCTTGCTTGATATTGCCAGCCATCAAGGTCTTGTCCGTATCGTCTGCTTCTTCTGTTCCTACATAGATGAAAAATGCGCTGATCAGGCGACAATTTCTTACGCTCGATGTAGCGGTTAAAAGGCTTCTTGGTGGAGCCAGTTAGCAGATGAAAAATACACCTAGGCAACCAATTCGGTCTTGGTATTCCAGTCCGATAAACTGGGTAATATTGCCTCCTAGAGACGAACCAATCATGGCCGTGTGCTGGCGATCAGCTTTTGGTACGATAGGTTTCATCGATAAAAAGCTTGACCACCTCCATGACAAACTCGGCATACTCCACACCCTTACCGCCAAACTGCTGGCCTGGGATAGGAGATTCTTGAAACTTCCAAGCCGCATACTCATTCATCCGCCCCATACGTCATTATCTATGGCAACGACAATCATGCGACTGATGTCAGGATTTCGCTTAATGGCTGGAATGATCTTCCATGAGTGTCCAATATAAGACTCCTTGCTGTAAAAGACATTTTGCCCATCATGAAAGTAAACTACAGGGTAAAAACGGTCTGTGTCTTTTCTCGTAGTCCTTTAGGCAGGAGCACACGCACACGACGCTCCTTTTCAGTATAAGGAACCTTGAGTTTGTGTTCTTTCATTTTTAAGTAAAAGTAGGAATGATTCATTGTCAGAAAAACTCTCTATATTCAAAAATTTTTATCTTATTATACCATAAAAAAATAGAAAAAAAGTCAGTAATTGTCCATTTTAAAGGATAAATAACTAACTTTTTTTCATTTGTTTTTCTGAATTCTTCTGGGTTTTTCTGATTAGAGGAGATTGTCAATCAACTCATCGACAGCATCTTTTTTTCAACCTGAGGCGTGATCTCAGTAATCATGATTCCAGCCACAGCTCGCTCAACCAAACCTTCAACATCCATGCGAGTTTCATACTGCTCTGAATTTTTAATCTTAGGATTTGTTTTCGGACGGTCAGGTGCAAAAATCGTACAGCAGTCTTCAAAAGGCTGGATAGAAATTTCAAAGGTATCGATTTCCTGGGCGATGTCAATGATTTCCAACTTGTCCATCGTAACCACAGGGCGGATGATGGGAGTGTTGGTCACAGCATTAATAGTCTGCATGCTTTCCAAGGTCTGGCTCGCTACTTGACCAAGACTTTCCCCATTGATGATAACTAAACCATTTCTCACCTCTCGGATACGGTCGGTAATGCGCATCATAAAACGACGCGTCAAGGTCATGAGGTAGGCTTCTGGCGCTTTAGCCTTGATTTCCTCTTGAATCTCTGTGAAAGGCACCTCGATAAACTGGATATTGCCCCCAAACTTGGTTAATTTACGAGTTAAATCTTGGGCTTTCTTGAGAGCGCCAGGACTAGTATATGGCGGGCTGGCAAAGTGGACGGCTTCAATATCTACACCACGTTTAAGAGCTAGATAACCTGCTACAGGTGAGTCAATCCCTCCTGATAACATGAGCATACCTTTACCAGAACTTCCCACAGGTAATCCTCCTGCTCCACGAAAAGTTTCATAGGAAAGATAGGCAGCCTCTTCACGAATCTCAACCTGAAGATTAATATCTGGATTTTTCATCTGAGCTTGTACGTTTGGAATAGCCTCGAAAACAGCACCACCAAGAGTTTGATTGAGTTCACGACTATCTAATTCAAAGTTGTGGTCGCTACGCTTACTAGTGATTTTAAAGGTCATCCCTTCCTTGTAGATTTCCTTCATAATCTTTTGGACAGAAGATTTCAGAACGTCCACTGATTTTTCAACCTTATATACAGGAGAAAAGTTTTGAATTCCAAAGACTTGTTTGAGTGATTCTGATACTGCTGTATAATCAGCTCCATTCAGGTAAGCGTGGGCACGGTCGCGATCTGCGGTTACCTTAACTTGAGGGATAGATAGACAAAACGTCTGAAATATTATTACGAAGTTTATTGATGAAACGCATACGATTTTTGTGCTTGGTTGACAATTCTCCGTAACGAATCATAATTTCTGAATACTGCATAAATGCTCCTATCTTACTTTTCTAGTTTGATTGTAAATTAATTTTAACTTGGTCAAAAAAACTGCTCGACTTGACTCATATCATTTTTCCAGATCTAGGCTTAGACGCACAGCTGACTGGGCCTTATCCTTTGTCCACTCCCATGGCAATCAAGGTGCCTGCAGGTTTTCCCAGCCTTAGACGAACAAGCAGAGGTTGTGGAGATGAAAATATCATAGTCTTCAAAGGCATGAACGATGACTTCACCACGAACACCTTTAATCCCAAAAAGTCAGGATATGAGGGGCAAAGTCTGCCTCATCTGAAAAGACAAAAAAATATCTGGATAATCCAGAAGGGCTTGACGAATGACTGCCTTCATCTGCCCTGTCTTACTAGTAAAGATAGCTAACTTTTTCCATAGACAAACGGAGAGCTTTGGCTGTCGCTGCAATCCCTGCCACATTTTTCAGTTGTCGAACGAGAGTCTCGCTCCTGACCACCACCAGTTAAAAGAGGCGTAATCTTTCTTACCAGACTTGATATAGATAAGCCAACACCTCGGACACCATGAAACTTATGACTTGAAAAGGTCGCAAAATCTACTCGATCAGTTAGATACTTTTTCAGTTGGAATCTTAGCAAGTGCCTGAACCGCATCAACATGGAAGGAAATAGTCGGCTTATCTGCTAACAGTTTCTGAAATAGCCTCAATAGGCTGGATAGAGCCCAATTTCGTTGTTTAACTGCCATGATGGAGACGAGAGTCGTATCAGGACGTATCAAATCTGCTAATGCTTCAACATCCACAAATCCTTTCTCATCAACTGGAGCAAAATCTATTTCAAAACCTTGATTTTTCAGCCAGAGAGCTGACTCCTTGACTGCTGGATGCTCAATAGCTGATACGATGATGTGCTTGCCAAACTGGGATTTTTCAAAGGCCACACCCTTGATGACCCAGTTATCTCCTTCTGTTCCACCTGAGGTAAAGAAAATTTCATCACTCTTCTTCCCAATCAAATCTGCAATTTGCTGTCGGGAAGCATCTAAAATTCGTGTTGCCTGATCTCCCAAACGATGGAGACTAGACGGATTTCCTACAATTTTTGAAGCAACCTGCATGTAGGTTTCAAGTGCTTCAGGATAAGGCTTAGTTGTCGCCGAATTATCAAAGTAGATCATGTTTTCTCACGCTTTCTAAAATCACTCCTTCTATTGTATCACGAAAAGAGACCTGCGACAAGAAAGGGAGGTTTCTCTTTTTTTAAGATTTTTTTAAAGAAATGAGGTATAATAAATCATAATTAAAGGAGAGTATCATGTCTAACTATCGTAGAACTTCAAAACCAAAAACAGAACACATCAAAAAGGGATTTACTGTCTTTCAAAAAACGATTGCTACCATCGGTAGTATCCTTGGCCTAATCACCGCTACTATCACCATTATGAACGCCATGGATAATAACAAAAACAACAAAAAAGAACCGACGACAACCCAAACAACTGTTGTCAAGGAGATTCAAAAAGAATCCCCTCAGGAAAATACTACACCTAACAGGGACAACACTTCCACTAAAGAAAAATACCACGCAAGAAGAAACTCCTCAATCCAACAAGAAAGAGGAGAAAAGAAGAGAAAGAAAAACAACAACTCAGGATTCTTCTACACCTTCCTCAACAAAAAGAAACAAGCGATAACGGAACACAGTCAAATACGACGAGTTCTGAAACTAAAAACGAACCAGTAGTCACTAAAAATAGCTTCTTTCCAAATTTGGAAAGAAGCTATTTTTTTATTGTTGCAATACTTTTCGTGGTTTGGTTCCTTCAGCTGGACCGATAACACCCGCCATTTCGAGTTCTTCCATAAGGCGGGTCGCACGATTAAATCCAACTGACAAACGACGCTGAATCATTGAAGCGCTAGCTTTCTGGGTTTCGATAACCAAAGCCTTAGCTTCTTCAAAAAGCGGATCGCCACCAGCTTCACCATCAGAAAAAAATCTCCTTCATTTTTCAGGAAACATCTCCTGGGTCAAAGCTGTCATCGTAGTCCGCATCTGCCTGAGCCTTGATGAAGTTTACGATACGTTCAACATCATCATCCGAGATAAAGGAACCTTGCAGACGGACTGGGTGATTTTCATCGATTGGTTTAAAGAGCATGTCTCCTCGACCAAGCAGTTTTTCTGCTCCATTTTCATCCAAGATGGTTCGTGAATCTGTACCTGATGAGACTGCAAAAAGCCACACGAGATGGGACATTGGCCTTTGATAAGACCAGAGATAACATCAACCGATGGACGCTGTGTTGCGAGAATCATGTGAATCCCTGCGGCACGCGCCTTCTGTCCGAGACGAATGATGGCATCTTCCACTTCCTTGCTAGCCACCATCATGAGGTCTGCCAACTCATCCACAATGACAACAATCAAAGGCAGCGGTACTTGTTTGTACTCAGATTGGCTATTAAATTCCTCGACCTTTGGCATTGTAACCAGCGATATTTCGTACTCCAACCTTAGCGAAAGAGTTCGTAACGGTTTTTCCATCTCATCCACAACCTTTTTGCAGGGCCTTGCTGGCCTTGCGTGGATTGGTCACAACTGGAATCAAGAGGTGAGGAATGTCATTGTAAACAGATAACTCAACCATCTTTGGATCCACCATCATAAACTTGACCTGGTCGGGTCTTGCTTTCATCAGAATGCTAGCGATAATACCGTTAACTGCGACTGACTTCCCTGATCCCGTCGAACCTGCAACGAGTAGGTGGGGCATCTTGGAAAGGTCAAAGGTGCGAGCAGTTCCATTGACCGCCTTCCCTAGAGGAATTTCGAGGAGATTTTCTGGTTTAGTCTGAGACTGTTCCCAGAGTTCACGGAAGGAAACGGTCGCAATTTCAGAGTTAGGAACCTCAATTCCGACTAAGGATTTACCAGGTATTGGAGCCTCAATCCGAACATCCTTGGCCGCCAGAGCAAGCGCTAAGTCGTCTGCCAGATTGGAAATGCGGTTAACCCGTACACCAACTGCTGGCTTGACTTCATACTTGGTAACTGATGGGACCGATTTCAGCCCGTTCCACCGTCACCTTGATACCAAAAGCTGGCAAAGGTTTCTTCTAGGATTTTGATATTTTCTCGAACAATCTTCTTTTCCTTGGACTGATCTTTGGGTTTATCTGGCGCAAAGAGTTGCAAGCTTGGCAGTTTGTATTCGAGAGCTTCTTTGGTAGAAAAATCAACCTGCACCTCTTCATCCTCAAAAGTCTTCTTCCACATCTGGAACGTCAAAATCAGCTTTGAGGGAGGATAATCTCCGGTTCGATCCATTCTTCCTCAGGAATTTGGGGGAAATCGTAGTCTGGTACCTCTGATAAGATTTCTCCCAGTTTCAGGATCTACAGGAGGAAGCGGTAGTGCATCCTGTTCTTCTTGTTCTCTCTGAATTCTGGTTGCTTCTTCAGCTTCTTGACGAGCCTTCTCTTCTTCTCTCTTGATGAAAGCGTTCCTGTTTTCTCTGTTCCTGTTTTTTTCCATGAAGGATCTGAACTGAGCTCCAATAAAGGCTGCAACATCATAAATAGACCAAGGGACTAACCAAGAGTGCCCCAACTAGAATCAAGAGAACTCCAATAAAGTACGATCCCGATATTTGGAGAAAAAGAAAGGATATGGGGATATAGAGTCCAACACCAAGCAGGCCTCCACCAGCGAAAGCTAGTCACCCGCATACCAGTCAGGTCCGTCATAACTTGAGACAGGGTCCCTTTTAGAACTGACTGCTCCAAGCCATATTTCCATACCAAGTAGGCCTCAAAAATCAAGAGTAAGCCAGCAAAGATACAGAGAAATCCTGACAGAAGTCCCTCTTTGCTTGCGTATCCATTTAAAAAAGAAAAAAAGATAGATGAGGAGACCACCTATAGCCACATAGGCCAAACTTCCGACCACCAGTCGAATGAGATTATAAAGAGTGACACCTGCTGCACCAAGTTTGAGGGCTGCAATAATCAACAATAAGGCAATTCCTAAGGAAATCAACATCCTCTGGATAGCCTGTTTTCTTTCGAGTTCTGCTTTAGACGGTCTCCGTCTTGTTTTTTTGTAGTATTCTTGTTTGCCATTCTTTCTATTATACCATATTTCACAGCCATTTCGAATAGAGAAAAAAAGATTGCACCAAATGGTAACAATCTTTCTATTTCTAATCCTTTTTTTATGCTTGTGGTTTGCGTAGGTAACCATAAACCACACCACTTACAATTGCGCCAACCAAATACAAAGGCAAGGTAAAGAAGGGCATTTGAAGTAAGAGCGATGACGAAGATTCCTCCGTGTGGCGCCATGAGTTTGATTCCTGCAAGACCAACGAGTCCACCTGCTACTGCCGAACCAAGGATGAAGCTTGGGAATCGCACGAGCTGGGTCTAGCTGCACCAAATGGGATCGCTCCCTCAGTGATAAATGACAAGCCCATGATGATGTTTTGTCAAACCAGAGTTACGTTCTTCTTTGGTAAATTTATCTTTAAAGAGAAGGGTTGCGACAAAGATGGCAAGTGGTGGAACCATTCCTCCAGCCATAACTGCTGCCATGGCTACAGAACCACCTGAAGAAACAGTCGCTGCAAGCGTACCTGTACCAAAGACATAAGCAGCTTTGTTGACTGGTCCACCCATATCAACAGCCATCATGCCTCCAAGAACGATACCAAGAAGGACAGCTGAACCTCCTCCAAGACCGCCTAGGAAGTCATTCATATCAGTGTTGATTCTTGCCATTGGAATGTTGACAGCCAACATAACAAATCCTGTCAAGATTGTTCCAAAAAGCGGCAAGAGAAGGATTGATTTAGCACCTTCAAGTGAACGAGGAACTTTAACGTATTTCTTGATAGCGAGAACCAAGGCACCTGCGATAAATCCACCAACAAGGGCACCTAGGAAACCAGATGAGACACCTGCAAGTGTTGAAGTTGCTTCACCACCTGCAGCATAAGGAATTTTACCAAAGGCAAAACCTTCTTTGGCAATAGCACCAGCCACAAAACCAGCTACCAAACCTGGTTTTTCAGCGATAGAGTAGGCAACATAACCTGCAAAGACTGGGAGCATCAAACCAAAGGCTGCGCCACCGATTTTCATAAACATCGAAGCTAGCTCATGGTAGGATCCGAGATTGCCAAGACTATCTTGTGGCACACCAAAAGCTCCGTCGATCAAGAAAGGCAAGGGCAATCATGATACCACCACCGATAACGAATGGCAACATTTGGGATACACCACTCATCAAGTGTTTGTAGAAAGCACCACCGATACTTTGTTTTTCATTGCTTGCTGTTGCAGTTTTTGCTCCATTAGCAGCATGATAAACTTCAGCATCTCCCGAAAGAGCCAAGTTGATCAATTCTTCTGTCTTACGGATACCGTCTGCAACTGGACGATTGATCAACGGTTTGCCATCGAAACGATCCATCTCAACCGCCTTGTCTGCTGCGATGATAACAGCTTTAGCCTTGCGGATGTCCTCTGCAGTTAGTTGATTACCCAACACCGCTAGCACCGTTGGTTTCAACCTTGATCCCAACACCCATTTCAGCGGCCACTTTTTGAAGGGCTTCTTGGGCCATGTAAGTGTGGGCGATACCTGTCGTACAAGCTGTAACAGCTACGATAAAGTCACCAGATTCATTGGCAGGTGCTTGAACAGGCTCCTCAGCTTTTTCTGAAGCTTGGTCAAAGAGTTCGATGACTTGGTCAGCAGATGTTACTTGACGAAGTTTGTCAGCAAAACCGTCTTTCATCAAGTATTGAGACAATTCTGCCAAGGCTGCTAAGTGGGTATCATTGGCACCTTCTGGAGCTGCAATCATGAAGAAGAGGTCTGTTGATTGCCCATCCAAGCTTTCGTAGTCAACACCCTTGTTTGACTTAGCAAAGAGAACCGTTGCTTCTTTGACAGCAGAGTTCTTTACTGTGAGGCATAGCGATTCCGTCACCCAAACCAGTGGAAGTGAGAGCTTCACGCGCTAAAATTCCTTCTTTAAAGGTTTCAAAATCCGTCACGTAACCGTGATCTACCAAACTTTTAATCATCTCTTCGATGACAGCTGTTTTTTTCAGTTGCCTGTAAATCCAGCAACATGACATCTTTTTCTCAATAGGTCTTGAATTTTTCATCGTTTTTTTCTACCTCAACTTTTTCATATGTTTCTTTTAATAAAGTCCGCTGTTGCCAAGTCATCTGAGAAGGTCGTTGCTGTGCCACAAGCAACTCCCCCATTTGAAGGCTTCTACTGCGTCTTTTGATTTTGACAAATTGACCTGTAAATCCAGCAACCATAGAGTCGCCAGCTCCCGACTGAATTTTTTTGACTGTTCCCTTGATAGGTTTTGCGAAGTAAGCTCCCTCAGATGTGACAAGAAGTGCACCGTCCCCAGCCATGGAGATGATCACATTTTGAGCTCCTTTGGCCAGTAACTCTCGAGCATAGTTCTCGATTTCATCTAAACTTTCGAGTTTCACTCCAAAGATAGCTCCAAGTTCGTGATTGTTTGGTTTGAACCAAAAAGTGGCTGGTAGTCCAAACTATCAATCAAGGTCTGTCCTTCAAAGTCACAAACCACTTGCGCACCAGTCTGGCGTGTCAAGGCAATCAAATCTTTATAGATAACATTACCTAGATTCTTAGCACTCGAACCCGCAAACACAACCGTATCATCTGCTGTCAGACTAGATAAAATAGCTTTCAATTCTTCTAGCTGAGCTGGTTCCACATTTGGACCCGTTCCGTTGATTTCTGTTTCTTGGTCTGCTTTAATTTTGACATTGATACGAGTATCTTCTGCTACTTGGACAAAAACGAGTTTCGATTTCTTCCTCTGTAAAAGTATCTGTGATAAATTTACCAGTAAAGCCTCCGATAAATCCAGTCGCAGTATTTGGAATACCCAAGCGTTTCAAAACACGACTGACATTGATTCCTTTTCCACCAGCAAACTTATCATCACTGTCCATACGATTGACACTACCGACTTGGACTTGGTCCAAGCGAACGATATAGTCAATGGATGGATTGAGTGTGACTGTATAAATCATACTTCTATTACCTCCGTTTTCTTCTTAATAGCCTGCAAGAGCTCATGCCCTTGACTTGTGATAACAATAGCGTGTTTGAGTGGTGCTACCTTGGCAAAGCAAGTTTGTCCAATTTTTGACGAATCCACCAAGACATAAGTCTGTTTGGCATTCTCTAAAATAGCACGCTTAACAGCTCCCTCCTCCATATCGGGAGTCGTATAATAACCATCGTCTACACCATTCATCCCGATAAAGGCACGGTCAAAGTGCAATTGGTTAATCTGGTTAAGAGCAACACCACCGATACATGCATCTGTCGCCATCTTGACACTACCTCCAACCATGACCGTTGGAATCTGTTTTTCAACTAGCTGAACCGCATGGTGAATGGAGTTGGTCACAACTGTGATATTCTTATTAACCAATTCCTTGATTAAAAAAGCAGTTGTCGTTCCAGCATCAATAAAGATAACATCTTTTTCCTTAATAAGAGAGGCTGCTTTCTGAGCTAGTAGCTTCTTCTCTTGAAGGTTTTTGACAGATTTTTCTTGGATGGTTTCTTCTTCCTGCAAGGAGTGGGGCAATTCTGCACCACCATGCACACGGCGAAGCTTGTTTTCCGCCTCCAACTCATCCAAATCTCTTCGTACCGTTGATTCTGATGTTTCTAATAGACTAACCAATTTTTCTAGGGAAACTACATGATGTTGATTTAACTCCTCTAAAATCAGTTGCTTCCGCTCAGTTTTTAACACCAAATCACCTCCTGTTATCGTTTACACTATTCATTCTAGCACAATTTCTATCAAAGTCAAGCATTTTTTTATCATTTTTCTTTCAAATTTCTATCATTTTTTTCTTATTTCCAAAATTTTTTTATTGCAAGATAAGTGGCTTTATGGTAGACTATTTGAGTAAGTATTGGAAGATTACTCAAGAGGCTTAAGAGGCCGTGTTGGAAACGCGGTAGGCGTGTAACAGCGTGCGTGGGTTCGAATCCCATGTCTTCCGTAGAAAAGAAAAATTATTTTGGGGATACGACAAAAATCGTTGTATCCTTTTTGTATCCCTTTTAAAAAGAGGGTCTGTTTTTAGGGTCTGTATTTGACTCCTTTTGTTGACTCCCTTTTTCCGCAAAAAGACTGCAAGGAATACCAAAGACAAAAAATAAAAAACGTTGATTTAACAACGTTTTTACCAAGGAATGCGCAAAAGAATGCAAAGAAATAATGGAGCCGGTGGGAGTCGAACCCACGTCCAAACACCTGCCAACATATTTGTCTACAACCATAGGTTATGTATTGTTTTAACAGTCCCTCGACACATAACTCAAGCTTAGGAACTGCGAGGTCTATTAATCTCTTATCAAACCACTAGACAAAGGCTTGATCGTATCTCGCTAATCATAAGACCTGTCATTGAACACGAGCAATCCAAATCGGGTCACGCCTGCTGGTTTTTAGGCAGCTAGAGCGTAAGAAGTGTTATTTTTTGCAGTTATATTTAACTGAGCGTTTACGTCGCCACACGGGTTGCAAAATATGCCTCATAATGCCTGTCGAATCCGTAACGACCCCAAAAGGATAGAACTATTATAACCTATCTTCATAAAAAATGCAAAATCAAGCCACCTCTTTAGAAAAGATACTCTTTTAAGGCTTCCGATAAGGCTTGATAACCCGCTACACTTAGATGGAGGCCATCTGTTGTATAGTCTTTTTTGAGTTGTCCTTCTGTATCTATCAAACTATCATAAACAGGCACAAAATCTACCTGCATATAGGCGGATGTTAGAGCCTCATGGAGCTTGATTCCATTCTCTAATCTTTTCATTGGTTCGGATATAAACGGTCTGCTTGTATTTTTCTCCCTCATTGACTGGCAAAATGGAAAGGAGCTTTATCTGTGACAGCGGATAATTTCGGGCAATTGATTGGATAACTCGCTCAAGATTATCCAAGGCTTCATTCATGGGGACATCTTTTCCGATATCATTTGTCCCAATTAAGAGAACAATTTGATCCACAGCACCACCATAAAGATGGGCATCCAAAATTCTCTAGTAACAGTTTCGTCTGGTAGCCTCGGATGCCACGATTGACAATCGTCTTAGCAGTCCCGAGTAACTCTTGCAGAGGGTAATACTCACAATTGAATCTCCGATAAAGATGATATCTGGCTCTATAACAGAAACTTGATTCAATTCACGATACTTGATTTGAATCTTTTCTTGCTCCTTTAAGAGCCAATTCTCTAATAACTGTACTGCCACCTTATCCCTCTTTCTAACCAATTCTCTAGGGACCTGATAAACACCTGCCTGGCTGTTAGCTGGCGCTAGAGCAGTCGCAACTGCCTTAGCCTCATCATCTGCATTTTCCATAGCATAGGCAATTCCAGCCAGTTCTAGCATTTCGACATCGTTTTCGCTATCACCGAAAAGCCATGATTTGTTCCGATTTTTAAATTCCAGCGCTTGAGTAATTCTTCCAATCCCCAAGCCTTGTGAACACCAGCCTGTAGGGATATCGATACAACCATAACCGCTGGAAACAGCTCTCACACTACCATCAAAGAGGTCATTGATTTCCTGCAAAACAGAACTGGATCGCTCTTCACCGACGACCATGCTCATTTTAAGCACTCCACCAAAGAGATCAGCTTGCAAATCTTCCACAAAAATTCATTCGTTGATAGAGTCTTTCAATCATCTCTGAGTCATAAATTTTATCAAGTTCTGTAAAAACGGTTCCTTTCTTGACAAAACCTCCATTCATACTGGTGACGACGAACTGATCTCAGCACTCTCTCTCTTTAAAAAATGAGCTAAAGCCTTATCAACCATAGCATCATCCCAGGTCTGCGCTTGAATCAATTTATTGTTTTCAAAAATTCGCGCCCCATTGGCAACTACTAGGACTACTCGTTCAGCCAAGTGTCCCAATAGTTCTCTCATACGATGGATTTCATTTCCCGTCGCAATGACAAAACGGATGCCCCTGCTGATCCAGCTGATCTAAAATCTTTTTCCAAGCGTGGAAGATCCAGTCGCCCCCTCGGATCCAGCAAAGTTCCATCCATATCCGTCGCAATAATCTTAATCGTCATTTTACTTCCTCTGGTTCAAGCTAGTCCCACTTCAACCCTACATGTTCATTCATTTCTTTATAGGCCGTGTCAATTCGTTCCTTGGTCGCCTCATCCAACTTGTCACGGTGACTGCCCCCCTCGATGAAGTCCTCTAGGATATAGGTCTGATAGAGGAAGAGTGGATAGCCTTCTGAGAGTATGTTCCTTTCGGTGTCCGATTGACCCAAGTAGGGATGCGCTTTGGCAGTTTCAATCCTTGTCTTGCCATCTTTTTCTTAATAGTCACATCCATGAGAACACCGCGCTCTGTCCACTTGGCATTTTCCTCGTCTTGCATGGTTTCAATGCGCTGGTTTGAGAGGAAATTTCCCATGGAATAGATAATCAGTTTTTTGTCACCATCTTTTTCAACCGTTTCAGCAGGTTCAACGACGTGAGGATGCCCTCCAAAGATAATATCAGCTCCCCAGTCAATCATCTTGTGGTACAGTGTTTTCTGTTCTTCCGTCGGTTCTAGCTGGTACTCAATTCCCATCTGAGGCATGATGACAGTAATATCCGCTTCTTGCTCAGCTCGTTCAATTTCTGCCTTCATCTTATCTTCATTCAGGTCAGAAAGATAGCGATTATAATCCTCTTGAGAGATATACTGCTCAATGCCATTAAAACCGTAAGAATAGGCTAGGAGAGCTACCTTGATACCATTGACTTCCTTGATAACTAGTGGAGCTTGGTCTCGGGATTCATGTGTGAGACTCCGATAGGTGTCATTCCAGCCTTTTCAATAGCTTGAGCCGTTGAAACAACTCCCTCAATTTGAGAATCCAAGATATGATTGTGAGCCAAATCTAGAACTTGGTAGCCTGCATCCTTGATAGCATCCATGACTTCTCCTGGTGCATTAAAGAGAGGATAACCTGCCAAGTAGTGGTCCTTGTTCACCGTTCCTTCAAAATCACCAATCACCAAATCCGCTTGCTTGAGCCAGGGTTTTACATACTCAAAATTTTCATGGAAATCATAGGTCCCATCTTCTTTTAGAGCTGTTCGGTAGATGGGAATATGGTAGAGAAGGTCTCCATTTGCCATAATACGGGCTGTCGTTTCACCAGATTGATTTTCCTTGGACTGACTAGACGTCGTGAGTCTGACTGTTAGAACTTGTTACCTTATTGCCTTGTACTGTTCGGAACCAGCAAGTTCAATCCCATGGACAAGGCAACTGCAAGCAATAACACAATGATAAACTGGGCATTGTTCCAGGATTTATAATTCCGAAAAGAAATCAACACAAGTCTTCCACACCTCATAAAGAGAACCATGAGACCGTCTATCTCTGCTTTTTCCATCTTTATCCCCTTGCTTTTTACTGCAAGTCTTTTCTTTTATTATACCACAGACAAAAGGGAAATACCGTTTATTATATTATTTTTTTAGGAACTTCTGTGACTTTCTTTCTCGCCTATTTTGTGTTATGATGTAGAGGTAATGAAAGGAGAGAAAATGTCTGCTATAGAACGTATTACAAAAGCTGCTCATTTAATTGATATGAACGATATTATCCGCGAGGGGAATCCAACTCTACGCGCAGTTGCTGAGGAGGTCACTTTTCCCACTGTCTGACCAGGAAATCATCCTTGGTGAAAAATGATGCAATTCCTCAAACATTCTCAGGATCCTGTTATGGCTGAGAAAAATGGGGCTCCGCGGTGGTGTTGGACTTGTCGCTCCCCAGCTGGATATCTCAAAACGCATAATTGCCGTCTTGGTCCCAAATATTGTAGAAGAAGGTGAAACTCCACAGGAAGCCTACGATTTACAAGCCATTATGTACAATCCGAAAATCGTATCCCACTCTGTTCAGGACGACGCTCTTGGCGAAGGAGAAGGTTGCCTATCTGTTGACCGTAACGTGCCAGGCTATGTTGTCCGTCATGCCCGTGTCACTGTTGATTACTTTGACAAGGACGGCGAAAAAGCACCGTATCAAGCTCAAAGGTTACAACTCTATCGTTGTCCAACATGAAATTGATCACCTAAACGGAATCATGTTTTACGATCGTATCAACGAAAAAGATCCATTTGCCGTTAAAGAAGGACTCCTCATCCTTGAATAAATAAAAATCCCGTTACAAGACGGGGTTTTGTGTTATAATAGAGGCATGAAAACAAATGATATTGTCTATGGCGTCCATGCCGTCACAGAAGCCCTCCTTGCAAACACTGAAACAAACTCTACCTCCAAGATGATCTCCAGAGGCAAAAAATGTTGAGAAAAGTCAAGGAACTGGCTACTGAAAAGAAGGTGTCCATCTCTTGGACTTCAAAAAAATCCCTGTCTGAAATGACCGAAGGTGCTGTTCACCAAGGCTTTGTCCTAAGAGTCTCTGAATTTGCCTATAGCGAGCTAGATCACATCCTTGCAAAAACACGCCAAGAAGAAAATCCACTTCTATTGATTCTAGATGGTCTAACCGATCCCCATAATCTAGGTTCTATCTTAAGAACTGCGGATGCAACCAATGTTTCAGGAGTCATCATTCCCAAAGCACCGTGCTGTCGGAGTGACTCCTGTCGTTGCCAAAACAGCCACAGGTGCTATTGAGCATGTACCGATTGCGCGAGTGACCAACCTCAGTCAAACTCTAGACAAACTCAAGGATGAAGGCTTCTGGACCTTTGGAACGGATATGAACGGCACTCCTTGCCACAAGTGGAATACAAAAGGGAAAATCGCCCTCATCATCGGAAATGAAGGAAAGGTATCTCTAGCTACATCAAAAAACAGGTTGATGAGATGATTACCATTCCGATGAATGGGCATGTTCAAAGTCTCAATGCCAGTGTTGCCGCATGACCATTCTCATGTACGAAGTTTTCCGAAACCGACTATAAAAAAGTTTCCAGTCATCTGATTGGAAACTTTTTTGCTTAACTATGTTCTGTGATAAATTTATAGGCTTCTTGACCAGCGATAGCCCCATCTCCAACTGCTGTTGTTACTTGGCGAAGATCTTTTTGGCGAACATCACCAATCGCAAAGATCCCGTCAACGGCAGTTTTCATGTGATTGTCTGTCACAATCCAGCCTGCCTGATCTTGGATATTCAATTCTTTAACAAAATCGCTAACAGGATCCAAACCAACATAGATAAAGACACCACCAAAGGCTTGTTCTGTCACTTGACCTATTTTTTTACATTTTCAAATACGACAGATTCTACTCGGGTTTCACCTTTGATTTCCTTGACAACAGAATCCCAGATAAAGTTGACTTTCTCATTTGCAAAAAGCACGGTCTTGCAAAAACCTTTTGGGCACGAAGTTGGTCACGACGGTGAACAATAGTGACAGTCTTGGCAAAGCGAGTTAAGAACAGAGCTTCTTCTACCGCTGAATCTCCACCACCGACTACGAGCAAGTCTTGGTCACGGAAGAAAGCACCATCACACACAGCACAGTAAGAAACACCACGACTGTTCAGTTCTTCTTCTCCGGGAACACCCAAGAGACGGTGTTTTGACCCAGTTGCCACGATGACAGTACGGGTTTCGTAAACTTGATCATCAGTGATTACCTTCTTATAATCACCCTGGTCTTCAATATTTTCAACGTAGCCATAAAGATGCTCCACTCCAAGGTTTTCAAGTGGTTCAAACATCTTCTCAGCCAATTCAGGTCCACTGATGTTGGCATAACCTGGATAGTTTTCAATGTCAGATGTGTTATTCATTTGCCCGCCTGGCAGGCCACCTTCTATCAAAGCCACTTTCAGATTGCTTCGAGCGGCATATAAGGCAGCGGTCATTCCCGCAGGTCCAGCACCGATAATAATCGTATCGTACATTTCGATTCCTTCTTTCTTGTTGTAACTATCTTTATTCTAACTCATTCTTGCTAGTCACGCAAGAATTATGCCTTGAAAACCAAGAGCAAACTCATGACGGCAAGGATAACACCGGAACGACCAAAAACTCCAATCATAATCATATCATAGAGATGAGCTTGGCGAGCCTTGGCTGTCTTATCCACACCAGACATGGCTCTCAATCCAATCAAATCCCCAGAAAAATCACAACTAGGATGGTCGTTAAGATCAAACTCTCGAAGTATAAAGAAAAACAGTTGCATAGACGATGATCTCTCTCGTTTCTATCTTTTTAAAAGAGTAAACTCAGCTAGTCCAACTAACTGAGTTTTCCTTTTTCTATTATATCAAATCATAAGTCCGTTTGTAACTAGCGAAGAATTCTTTTTGTCCGTTCTTCTTTCGGATGATTGATGATTTTCATCCGGTGTACCTGACTCGATGATTTTCCCCTTATCTAGGAACAAAATCTTGTCTGCCACTGGGCTACAAAAGACATGTCATGACTGACCAAAAATCATAGTTTGACCTGACTTGGCTGTCTGCAATAGACTTCTCTACTTCACCGACCAATTCTGGGTCAAGGGCTGAAGTGGGCTCGTCCAAGAGCAAGACATCTGGCTTCATAACGAGAGCACGCGCAAGACAACCCGTTGCTTTTTGTCCACCTGATGAGTGGCGAGGGTAATGGTTTTCACGGTCAGAAAGTCAACCTTGGCCAACTCTTCCTTAGCGATTTTTTTGTTGCTCCTCGTCCGATAATTTTTTTAACGACAACGCAAAACCTTCCTTGACATTGTCAAGAGCAGTTCGACGTTCAAACAAATTAAACTGTTGAAAAACCATGGACAACTTGCGACGAAGGGTTAGGATTTCTTCTTGGCTAATCTGAGAAAAATCAACTTTAAAATTGTCAATCTGAATCGTTCCACTATCTGGAGTTTCAAGGTAGTTCAAACTACGAAGAAAAGTTGATTTCCCAGCTCCAGATGAACCAATCAAGGCCACTACCTCTCCTTTTTGGATATCCAAGTCTAGATGATCCAAGACAGTCTGACCTGAAAAGGATTTGCTTAAATTGAAATCTTAATCATTAACGAAGGTCTCCTTTCACATCTGTAGACACTGTATCCGGCGCTGAGATAGCCATTTTCTTCTCGATGAAACGACCGAGGCTTTCAATTCCGATATTGACTACCCAATAAACAAGGGCTACGGAGATGAAACGCTCAAAGTAACGATAATCTGCTCCACCCAAAATCTGAGCTTGAGCAAAGACCTCCACAACACCTGCGCTAAAGGCTAGAAGTTCCCTTGGTCAAGCCGATGAGGGAGTTAATCAAAGTCGGTGTCGCTACCACCAGTCGCATTTGGAATAATCACACGACGATAAACTTGTGCTCGTGTCATGCCCAGATCTGCGTGCCGCCTCAATCTCACCAGGATTAACTGAGAGAATCGCTGCACGAATCGTTTCACTTGCATAAGCAGCCTCATTAAAAGCAAAGGCCACAATCGCAAAAAGCGCTGCTGGAATCGCATTGATATTAAAACCAGTTCCCCATTGTTGATTGAGTGCTTTCAGAGCAAGTGGAATCCCGTAGTAGGTCAACATGAGCTGAACCAAAATCGGTGTCCCTTTTAAAAAGCTAACGAAAAAGGCCTGCAAGGGATATAGAATCTTAACACGATTGATTTTAACAATGGCGAAAAACCAAGGCCAGCACTCAAGCCAAAAATCGCACCTCAAGCGTCAACATCAAGGGTTGTAGGCAGTTGTTGGACAATCCTTGAATTCCATCAAAGACCGAACGCAAACTAAAAGAGCTACCATCCGGGAATGAGTTGCATCAAACTTTGGTACCAATCTGATGCTAAAAATGTTGTAACAGTCATAAAAACATCCTCTCCTGATAATGATTCATTCTATCATACTTCTGCTCGCAAGCAAATTATTTGCTACGGGCTGATCAGACTTTGTCTATCTTCTAGTTTATCACACTTTAAAACAGGGAGGCTATATATTTTCACCTATCAAGGAGATAGATAAAAACTATCTCAAACCTAAGTCCTCATAGGGTTTTCTATAGCCAATTTGTTTAACAGCACCATTCTCCACCAAAATTGGACGTTTCAATAACATGCCATCACTCGCTAGAAGCTTGGCTGCTTCTTGTTTTGACAAACTTCCCACCTTATCTTTTAGGCCCAGTTCGCGGTACTTAATCCCGCTAGTATTGAAAAATTGTTTCACTTCAAAACCGGATGTTTCTAACCAGTTCAAAATCACGTCTTCACTTGGTGTTTCTTCTACGATGTGGACATCTTGGTATTCCAGTCCAAGTTGATCCAATTCATTTTTTGCTTTCTTACAAGTTGAACATTTTGGGTATTCAATAAATTCTAACATCTTCTTTTCTTTCTATTTTTTATTTTCTTGAAATGCTACACCTTCATGTTGCAAGAGCCAGGCTTTCTTTTCGACTCTCGATGCATAGCCTGTCAAGCGATTGCCTGATCCCAGCACACGGTGACAGGGTACGAGGATGGACCAAGGATTACGCCCCACTGCTCCGCCAATCGCTTGAGCAGAAGCCACTTGCAGATCTTGAGCTATTTGTCCGTAAGTTACTGTTTGACCATAAGGAATGCTCTGTAAGTAAGCCCAGACTCGCTTTTCAAAATCCGTTCCAATGGGAGCCAGAGGCAAGGAAGACAAATCTTGAGCACATCCATCAAAGTAAGTATCTAAATAGGAAATAACCTGGTCTAGGACAGGATGTTTCTTAACTACTTCTATACTATCTCCAGCGATTCCCTCTCAAAAATGCTTCTGGTCCTGTACCCAAATTCCATACAGATATTGCTTGTCAGCAACTAAAGGATAAGGTTCCAATTGGCGACGGGTAGAGACATTTTTGCGTACTTATTCTCGCTTCATTTTTTAATTTTCTGATAGGCCAAACGTTCCCCATCAACCGGAACCTTACCAACCTGTTGAAAACCTAGCTTTTCAAAGATATCTTTGCATGGGCTTTGTTTTCAGCATGCGTATCTGAACGAAAATCTAGATAATCAAAACCTTCAATCAAAGCCTTCTAGGAACGTCTGAGCAACACCTTGTCCTTGTACATCTGCGCCACAGCGATACGATGAAAGACCAGGTATTCTGACTTTCTCCTCCTTGCCAACTTCCTTCATAAATGGCTTCATAGGATTTCTCTGGGCTCTTGGTCACAGCAGCATAGGCTAGTAGTTCTCCTTCTTCCAAGGCTACATAGGCTTAGCCTGAGATGATATCATCAATAATGATATCTGCATTTGGACAACCATTTTGCCACTAGGTCACTACCAGACTCAGCTAAGCACTTTTTGGGCATCCTCCATCACCTGCATAATCGCATCCACTTCGTTTGGAAAAAGCTAAACGAATCTTCATCTTTCCCCTCATTTCTAACTATTTTCTCTCATCATAGCATAATTTAAAACTTTCTACAAGCAGTTGAAACTTGACTTTTGTCTTTTTATTATTTTATAATCTGGTTATCAAAAACTAGATAAAAAAGGGAGTTCGAAATGAATTCTAACTTTTCCTACCCAAAATGGGAGACATTCCAAACATTGACCTCTATCTGGATCAGGGTTTTTCACTTTATGTCAATCAAGTCTGCGCCCCTATCTCCAGATAAGGACAGAGGGTCTAACAGCATCCATGGTCAATAATTATGTCAAACATGGTTTACTCAACAACCAGATAAGAAAAATACCAACGTAAACAAATTGCCTGTTTGATTGCCATCACTACTCTCAAGTCTGTCTTTTCGATCCAAGAAATCGCTCACACCTCAATACTCTACAAAGTCAGGCAAGTTCAGACCAGCTCTACGACGCTTTTGTGGACTATATGAACCATGGGATTGATCCAGAAAATCATTATCAAACCAGCTGTCAAACGGTTAAACTCATCATCAAACTCTAGAACTTAATCCTTATCAAAGAAGAGGAGGAAATCCAATGAATACCAGTCTAAAACTCAGTAAAAACTCAGTTTTGAGAGGAGATTGCTAATAGCGTAACCCATGCTGTGGGTGCCGTTATCATGCTCATCTCACTCCCCATCTCATCCACCTATGAGTTATGAAGCACACTGGATTTTACTCATCTTTTGGTGTTTCTATCTTTGTTATCAGTCATAGCTTTCTCAGACTGTCAACCATTTACCACTCTATGGCCTGTGGTTCGACCCACAAATACGTCTTTGCAGAATCATCGACCATTCTATGATTTGACTGTGGCTATCGCAGGCTCTTATACGCCGGTCATCGTGACTCTTTGATGAATAACTGGTTTGGCTATCTGATCATTGCCATTCAGTGGGGGAACGACCATCTTGCATCCTCTATAAAATCTTTTACTAAAAGGTCAATGAGAAATCAGCCTTGCTCTTTATTTGATCATGGCTGGTTGGTTCTGGCTATCATCTCCTGCCATTATCAGTCAAACAACGCCAATTTTTCTGGGGTCTCATGGTAACTGAGTGGACTCTGTTGCACAGTTGGAGCTGGATTTTACGCTAAGAAAAAGCCTTATTTCCATATGATTTGGCATCTCTTTATCCTAGCGCGTCTGCACTTCAGTACATTGCCACTTGTTTATTATATGTAAAAAGTTGAGAATCTTTTCTCAACTTTTTGTTTCATATTGAAAAATACTGATGCAAGCGCACATCTCTGTCAATTCTGGATGAAAGAGGGTTACCAGCTTTCTTGCTGCGGCAACGAGTTTGATCGTCTACTGTTGCTAGAATTTCACACCTTCTCCAAAACTGCTGATAATCGGTCCACGAATAAAGGTCATGGGAATCTGACCGACTCCCTTACATTCTGCTTCCGTATAGAAACTTCCCAGTTGGCGCCCATAGGCATTGCGCTCTACTACTATGTCCATAGTCGCTAGATGGCTTTCTTCCTGAGAGTGATTTCCTTTAGCCAGCAAAAATCAAACCCTGCACAGGTTCCAAAACAGGAAGGCCAGAAAGAATGGCTCTCGAATGGGAATCAGTATGTCCTGGTCACGCGAGCTTGCCCATGGTTGTAGACTCACCACCAGGTAATATCAAACCCGCCAAGTCACTCTGATATTGTTGAAAATCCTCTAAATTTCGATTTCAGACACTAACAACACCTAACTTTTCTAGCACTTTTGCATGTTCTGCAAAGGCACCTTGCAAGGCTAATATTCCGATTTTCATCTATTTTCCTGCCTCTAGCATGAGAATTTGATTTCATTCTCATTGATACCAACTCATGGCTTCCCCTAGGTCTTTGAGATTTGAGGCCGGAATTTGAGGATTTTGGTAGTTGGTTGCGGCTTTGACAATAGCACTTGCTCGTTTAACAGGATCTCCTGACTTGAAAATACCTGAACCGACAAAGACGCCCTCTCGCCCCAGTTTCGCATCATCAAGTGCCGATCTGCTGGCGTTGCAACGCCTCCAGTCGCAAAGTTTCATAACCGGCAATTTTCCATGTTCATGGACATACTGAACCAATTCAATAGGGACTTGCAAGTCCTTAGCAGCTACGTAGAGCTCATCTTCACGTAGATTTTGAATACGACGAATTTCCTGATTCATCATGCGCATATGGCGAACGGCTTGAACAATGTCTCCTGTCCCCGGTTCTCCTTTGGTACGAATCTATGAAGCTCCTTCAGCGATACGACGCAAAGGCTTCACCCAAACTCATAGCTCCACAGACAAAAGGAACTTGGGAATTTCTTTCTTGTCCACATGGAAACGGTCGTCAGCTGGGAGACAGCACTTCACTCTCATCGATATAGTCAATCCCAATAGCCTCTAAAATCTGAGCTTCAACAAAATGCCCGATTCTGACCTTGGCCATCACTGGAATGCTGACCGCTTCTTGGACTTTCCTTAATCATCTTTGGGTCGCTCATATGGGAAACTCCACCATCTGCACGAATATCAGCTGGAATCCGCTCAAGGCCATAACAGGCTTGCACCAGCGCACCTCTGCGATACTGAGCCTGTTCAGGGTTCTGAACGTCCATGATAACCCCACCTTTGAGCATCTGTAGCCAAGTTTTTATTTAGTTCATAACGATTTTTCAGTCATTTCTTAATCCTCATCATTTGTATTGGTAGCTACCATTTTATTTTATGTCAGATTAGAATGAAGTACAAGATAGAAAAACTACAATTGTCTGGGTACAAAAGTATAAAAAACTACCTGACCTTCAGTTGAGGCCAGATAGTTCATCCATTTCTATTTTTCAGCTGTAAGTGCAGCCATTGTGATGTAGTTGTATGGTTTGTTAAAGTGTGGCAAGAAGAATAGGTCTGTCAATGCCAACTTGTCAATTGTCACATGTCTTGGATAGCAGTGAGAACATATGGATTCTCACTACCGATTGATGAGTCATGAGATACCATTTGCGCACCAAGGATTTCACGGCTGTCTTTGTCAAAGACAATCTTGATGGCAACTTCGTGGTTGTCATGTTTGATAAATTCTGGTTTTTGAAGATCGTTAAAGCCTGTTTCAGTTGCGTTGTAACCAGCAGCTTTAGCTTTTTCAAGAGTCAAACCAGTCGAAACCATGTGAAGATCGTAGATAGAATACCGTTTGATCCCTTGAACTCCGATTCCTTCCAATTCATGACCATAGCGTTATAAGCACCAACAATACCAGTACGTACAGCGTTAGATGCAAGCTCGATGTAGCTAGTGTCTTTACGAGCGTTATCATAAACAGTCGCACAGTCACCTACTGCATAAACACCTGGGATTGAGTTTTTGTTTCTTTGTCTACAAGGAAGGCAACGTTGCGGAAGAGTTCAATCTTACCATCAGCAAGAGCTGTGTTAGGGACGGAAACCAACTGCAAGAACAACCATGTCCACATCAAAATGCTTTCTTTGTCTGTTACAAGCGTTCTACTTTTGCCGTCATCCTTGGATTGCTTTTAACAGTTTGACCAAGAGCCAAGCGGATGTTGTGGTCTTCCAAGTTCTTCGCCATCATTTGAGTGAAGTCTTTGTCGTAATAGCCGTTCAAAACAGTGTCTACGATGTCAACAAGTACAACTTCTTTTCCAAGACGCTCGAAAGCTTCAGCAAGCTCAACACTCGATGTAACCACCACCAACAACGGCAATGCGCTCAAGGTGTTGCTCTTGTCTTCAAGTTTTTCAATAACTTCTTCAGCGTTTTGGTACAGCTTTAACAAATTGTACATTTTCAAGAGTTGCTTTTGAATTCGCGGTTGCCCTTAACGATTTCAACACTCTTCGATTGGAGGCAAGATTGGAGTTGAACCAGTTGCGAAAAGATCAATTTATCATAAGACTCTTTGTGTTCTTTACCTTCAACTTCTGCTGTCACAACTTTGTTATCGTAGTCAATTGAAAAGAACTGGTGAGTTCATGTAAACTTTAGCACCTTTTTGCTTCCCAATTTTTCTTTATCAGAGTAGAAGAGACCTTCTGGGCCATCAATTTGTTCTCAATCCAAAGCGCCATTCCACAACCAAGGGAATGAAATATTTGAGTTTTGGTCAAATACAACGATTTTCATTTTCATGTCCAAAGTTGTCCAACATAGTGTTGATACATGCTGTACTAGCGTGGTTAGCTTTACCAACTACAACGATTTTACTCATAGAATAATTCTACCTTTTAAAATTTAATTTTACCTTCCTAGTATATCATTTACTGTTAGCGTTTACAAGGTATTTGCTTGGAAATTCTCTTTTTTTCAGAAAAAAATTATTCTTTGCTATATTATTTGTTTCATTTCCTTCCAATTTTAAGCATATTTCTTGACTTTTTGTTAAAATTTATTTGTGAAAACGCTGACTTTATGGTATGCTAGATACATGGAAAGAAAAATGTAAGGGGTTAAATTTTCTATTAATCTAACTTATCTTGAATGATTTCCTACAAGAAGAAAGGAGTTGGTAGCTTGCCTCTTCGTTCTCGTTCTGAACGGCTGATGGGAACAACTATCACGATTTTCATTAGTAGATGAGCGGGCAGAAATCTTGCTTCAGGTGCTTTTGACTTGCTCAAAGAGCTCGAATATCGCTTCAACGCCACTAGTCAAGAATCCGAACTGATGGAAATCAACTACCAGGCTGGAATCACACCTGTTAAGGTTCATCCTGACCTATTTGAACTGATTGCTCTTGGACTTGAGCATAGCCTAGCACCATCTAGCCATCTCAATATCAGTATTGGTCCCTCGATTCAAACCTGGCGAATCGGATTTGCAGATGCACGGCTTCCAGACTCTAAAGAAATCGAAGCTGTCTTGCCTCTAGTTGACCCGCATTTTATCAAGTTGGATCCGACTAGCTCTACTGTCTTTTTAGAGAAGAAAGGAATGAAGCTTGATTTAGGTTGTTTAGCTAAGGGCTATAGTGCAGATAAGGTTGCCCAGTATATAAAAGCACACGGTGTTACCTCTGCCCTGATCAATCTCGGAGGAAATATCCTCACCATCGGGAACAATCAAGTCAAAGACGGGAAAGCCTGGCAAATTGGGATTCAAGATCCTAGAAATCCTCGTGGCAATCATCTCCTAACGATCCCTGCTTCTAACAAATCCGTTGTCACTTCAGGTATCTATGAACGCCACCTGACAGTAGATGGAAAAGACTATCACCATATCTTTGATAGTGAGACAGGATTCCCTGTCGAAACCGATCTTGCTAGCCTAACGATTGTCTCTGATAAATCCGTTGATGGTGAGATATGGACAACACGCCTTTTCGGAGAACGAAGCGCTTCTATCCTCTGGCAAGTCGAAAGTATAGATGGGATTGAAGCCATCCTCATCGACAAAGAGGGACGCTTTGCTTGTTCTTCAGGCCTTCAAAATTGTATTATAAAAAAGAAAGGAAACTCATGCTAAAACTTATTGCCATTGTTGGAACGAACTCTAAACGTTCTACAAACCGCTAATTGCTCCAATGCATGCAAAAACACTTTGCTGATAAATCTGAAATTGAACTCGTTGAAATCAAGGACATCCCTGTTTTCAACAAACCAGCGAGATAAACTTCTTCCTGCTGAAATTCTTGAAATTGCGGCCAAAATCGAAGCATCTGATGGTGTGATTATCGGTACTCTAGTACGACCACTCTATCCCTGCAGTTTTTGATGGCGCTCTTGCTTGGCTATCTTACGATATCTACCCACTTTTGAACAAACCAATCATGATTACTGGTGCTTCATACGGCACACTTGGTTCATCTCGTGCCCAATTGCAACTTCGTCAAATCTTGAACGCTCCTGGAAATCAAGGCAAACGTTCTGCCAGATGAATTCTTGCTCTCACCTCTCTTCGACATTTTAAACTCAAGTGGCGACTTGGTTGACCTTGATGTCATCAAGAAATTGGATGCCATCTTTGATGACTTCCGTATCTTTGTGAAGATTACTGAAAAATTGCGCAATGCACAAGAATTGCTTCACTAAAAGACGCTGAAAGAATTTGACTAGGAAAATTTGTAAGATAGGAGACCGAAAAGAGATGAAATTTGTGTGGACTTGTTGGATCAAACTACGATCAATCATATAACCGCAAACTCTTGGAAATTTATTCGTCGCAATTTCAAATTTAAATTTGAATTAAAGTTCTTGAAATCGACGAAGTTCCAATGTTTAACCAAGACGAAAAATGGGACTGAAAGTTTCCAATTGCGCTTCTTGTATAACAAAATTACACGTGCTGATGGTGTCATTATCGCTACTCCTGAACACAACCACACTATCTCAGCTTCACTCAAATCTGTACTCGAATGGCTTTCATACGAAGTTCATCCATTTGAAAACAAGCCTGTTATGATTGTGGGTGCATCATACTATGACCAAGGAACATCACGTGCCCAAGTTCACCTTCGTAAAATCCTTGATGCTCCAGGTGTCAATGCCTACACGCTTCCAGGTAACGAATTCCTTCTTGGTAAAGCCAAAGAAGCTTTTGATAACAACGGAAATATCACCAACGAAGGAACTGTTAAATTCCTTGAAACTTGCTTAGATAACTTTGTAAAATACGTAGGAGTTGTTTCGAAATTGAAAAAACCAAAACCAATCGAACCAGAAGACTTGGATTGTGGAAAACCAATCGCTACAACCATCACAGAAGTTGATCCTGACGATCCAGAATGGGTAGAAAAAGTTCTTTTGCAATCACTGGCGCTGTTTCTGGTGATACCTATGTCAAATTGGACCACGGTATCTTAACAGTTAACCAAATCGATATGTTCTTGAAAGCTATGCCATTTGAATTGACATATGCTGACGACAACAACCAATTCCTCTACTACAACAATGCTCACCAAGATCCAGACACCATGTTTGCCAAACGTGTGCCACCTCAATCAGGTAGCCGTATGTCGACTGTTCATAATTCTCTTCCACCAGCACGTATGAAGAACGTGGAGTGGGTTATCGGAACACTTCGCAGCGGAAACCAAGAATACGTCCGTACTATCGTTCCAGGTTCTCCTACAGGTGTCATCAACACCCACAACTACCAAGCGATGTACTATCCTGACGGATCATACGCTGGTATCAATGAAATCGTGTTTAACTTCCAACCATGGCTTGACTGGTACCTAAAAGAAACTGGTCAACGTTTGGTAGGTGGTAGCGGACCATTTGCTCCTCTTTCGCTGGAGGTCATGGAGACGCCGATGCTACTTCTGGCGCTTCTGATTCAGGGGGATGCTGGAGGCCACGGTGGTGACGCTGACGCTACTTCTGGCGCAAGCAACTAAAGAAACCAAAAAGGAGCCATTTGGCTCCTTTCAGATTGAACAAAGTCCTTAGAAGACACTTTTCTAAGGGCTTTTCTTTTTGTAAAGTTGTATCATAGAGGTAAGAAAAAGTTGTGAGGTGCTAACTATGTTTCACAAAGAAAAACCAGATTATCATCTCTGCCAATATGAGCTTCTATACGATAGACGAATTGGTCCCAAGAGATCACTTTCTTCGCTAAGTGGAATCAGAGGTTGATTTTGACTTTATCTATGACTTAGTTGAGGATACCTATAGTCCAGATAATGGTCGTCCTAGTCTCGATCCCGTCATGTTAGTCAAAATTCCTTTTGATTCAATGCTTTTCTAGCATTCGCTCCATGCTCAAACCATTAAAAACATTGAAGTAAACGTAGCCTATCGTTGGTTTCTTGGACTAAGCTTGGATGACAAGGTGCCTCATTTTACCATATATGGAAAGAATTACAGTCGTCGCTTTCAAGATAAAGAACTGATTACCGAGATATTTTTACAAGTACTCCATCAAGCTTTATTTTGCTGGTTTAATGGATCCTTCGGAAATATTTGTGGATGGTACCCATATCAAAAGCTACAGCTAACAGTCACAAGTATCATAAGGAAATGGTTGCCCAACAAGCTAAATTTATGAGTGAGCAATTGGAAGTTGAGATTGATGTAGATAGGGAGAAAACACGAAAAAGTCCTTAAAGCCCGCAAAAGAAAAGCGAGGCTAAGGAAAAGAAAATCTCAAGGACAGATCCTGAGGTGGTTGGTTCCACAAGGGGGAACACAAGGAAGTATTTGCCTATTCTGCCCAAGTAGCGTGTGATAAGCATGGTTGGGCCTTGGCTTATAGTGTTGAAGCAGGAAATGTACACGACAGTCAGGCTTTCCTGCCCTTTTTCAAAGTTAGAAGCTTTCTCCCACGCTACATTATTGCGGACTCAGGCTATAAGACCCCAGCTATTGCCCATTATTTATTACAGCGAAACATTATCCCTGTCTTCCCCTATACCCGCCCCAAGGGAGTAAGGGGGAACTTAAGACCCGGTGATTTTGTTTATGATGCCTTCTATGACTGTTACCTCTGTCCAGAGAACCAAGTATTAGCCTATCGCACGACGACCCGAGCAGGCTATCGTGAGTATAAAGAGTGATCCAAAAGTATGTATCGCCTGTCCCTATTATCCGTTTGTATACAGAGCCAGAATCAGCAGAAAGTCATCACAAGACATGTATGGAAAGACGACCTTGAATATTGTGAAGAGATTCGACACCAAAGAGGGATGAAGGAGCTTTATAAGAAGCGCAAAGAAATAATTGAGCGACTCTTTGGGACTGCCAAAGAATACCACAACCTCCGTTATACAAGAGGGAAAGGCAAGTCCAAGATGGAAGATAAGATTGAGCTTACTTTTAGCGTGTTTGAATCTCAAAAACTAGTAAAAAATGAGGGTGGACAAGCCTTTTTATTTTGTTCAAATGACCATTATTCTATCAAAAGATGGAATTTTAGCCTGACAAACAGAAAAAAAGACAAACACCATTTGGAATGTTTGTCTTCAATCTAAGACGGAAGACCCTTCTTCCGTCTTATTTCTGGTATCGAGACTCTGGAATCAATCGATTCCAAGCTCTTCCTTCTTCTTCTGCTGGGTTTCCTTGTGATTATCATAGCGATCTACCAAGAACTTGGCGATTTCTTTGAGGATAAAATGAGTCAGGATTGCCATAATCATCCCCAGCATGCCATGGATATTGCTGGATAAGAGCAAGAGCACCCTGATGGTAATAGGATGGACCTCATCTAACACCAGATAAAGAAGATAATCATTAGCAAAAAGGACCTACATCAGCTTACTTTTTATAAAACATCTGCCTCCTCCTATCGGTTATTTTTTCCTAAATTTTGTTATAATAAAGGAGATTTAACGAAAGAGAGTAAAAATGGAAAAGATTATCAAACTAGAAAATGTAAGCTTGGCTAAACAAGGCCGAACCATCTTAAAGGATCTCAACTGGCAGGTGAAAAGGGGGAGCATTGGGCCATTCTCGGTCTCAACGGTTCTGGAAAGACTACTCTCCTGCGCCTGCTTATGGCTGAACATTGGAAGACCCAGGGCAAGGTGACGGTTCTGGGTACGGAATTTGGCGCTGGCGATATTCCTCAGCTGCGAACTAAGATTGGAGTAGTTGGCTCCTTCATTGCTGAACGCCTGCCTAGCCATCTCATTGCCGAAGAAATCGTCCTGACAGGTAAGTATAAAAGCAGTATTCTCTATGCTCCTTACGGGCAAGCAGAGCTGGATCAAGCTAGGGAAATGCTGGTCTCCCTTGGCGGACAAGATTTGATTGGCCGGAGCTACATCAGTCTCTCTCAAGGGGAAAAGCAGCTCTTGCTGATTGCGCGCAGTCTCATGGAAAAAGCCAGAACTGCTTATCTTAGATGAAGCGACCAGCGGTCTGGATCTCTTTGCTCGCGAGCGCCTGCTGGATCAGATTGGTAAGATTACACAGATGGAGAAAGCTCCAACTATCCTCTATGTCACCCACCATGTTGAGGAAATCACTTCTGCTATGGATCATGTCCTACTCCTAAAAGAAGCTGAAATTATTGCCCAAGGTCCTAAAGGAGACATACTTCAAAAAGAGGTCATGGATCGCTTCTATCCTCAGCCAGTCGAGCTGATTGAGCTGGGAGAAGACCGTTATTTCATCAAGATGGAGAACAGGTCCTCATGAAGCAATTTTTCTAACACTATCTTCAACCTGGGCTAGTTTCTGATTCTGACCATGACTGCGATTGTCTTGCCTTTCCTATCTGGACAGAGTCTGCTGTCCCACACTTACATCCCTTTGAGGGATTGCTGAAGGGTCCAATTCGTCAGTAATCCTTGGTATTTCTATCCTATCCTCTTGCTCTTTCTCCTCAGCCTCTTTTTAATCCGGCCCCTGCTAGAAAAAGTTCAGACCAAGCATCTTTTTGGATTTTGTCCTTCACTTGACTGATGCCCGTAACGAGATTTTTACCTTGTTCTAAAACTACCATCTGAGAACGGTTTGACACTTAACTTATCAAAGACAAGGTCATTTTTCCCAATCGCCTATATATTTAGAAACTATCTTTTCATTTAGGCCAACGGGACTTATATGATACCCTCTCGTCCAAAACTTTTCGATTGTCATAATGTACCTCCTCTTATTTTTTTCAATCTGAACAGGAGGAGGGATTTTTGAATGGAAATGAATAAGACTTAGTTTTTGTGTTATTAGCTTTTTTTCATCACTTCATTTTAATCATAATCAGCATACCTCCACCAAGCTATTGTTGCGATAAGACCTAGAATGCTTACCCCAAAACAAACTGACAATGCTCCCTGAAAAGTTTCAATAGTGCTATTCCTGCAATACCACTTGCGAGTGCAGGAATAGCCCATGGATGTATTTCCCAAAGTTAAGAGCAGAACCAAGTTGAGAAAAATAATTGTAAAAATAATAAATGCCAATGGTGACAGATATCCCCTGCCTAAACAAGCAAAAAAAGCTACTGGAGTAGAGAGTATGATCGTAAGAGTAGTACAATAACCAAAAGTAAGTATACCTTTGAAAATCACCGTTAAGCTCCCACCCTCAAGCCCAATCAGATTGCCAGCTAATAATCCTAATAAAAGTGCAAAAATTGATAGAATATAGCTCCATAGAGCGATAACGATAAACTTGGATAATACGATTGTATCTCTTTTCATCGGGAGCGCTAATAGGTCTATCATCGTTTTATCAGAATATTCTCTACCAAAAACCCAAGATGCTGTAAATCCAAAAATGAGCAATCCCTCAACAGAAATGACTTGTGATACGGTCATTAAGTACGACGACCAGTCTGTTATCCTCATCATTTCCATTTTTGCAGAAATCAATCCAAGATTTTTGAAATTCTCTGGATATTTCATCATAGTTGCAAACAACCCAACAATAAAAGGAACTAAACAGATAGAACAAGCAGTTACGATGGAAAGTTTTGATTTTATTAACTTTTTCCATTCAATTAAAATACAGGAACTAAGCTTTTTAATTCGAAACACCTCCATTATAGTCATTCAGTATTCTTAAGAAATAATGCTCTAAATCTTCTTTCTCAACAGTCAGTGATTTAGGTGGATAACCTGCATTAACTAGCAATGTAGCAATTTTTTCCGGATATTCCACAGCTTTTGTATCAGTTAATTCTAAGAAATCGATATTATTTTCTGTGTCTGATTGAATGTTTACATGATAGCCCTGGTTAGATAATACTTCTTTCATGGCCTTATTATTAGAGCCACTTACTAGTAACTTCTTTTCTAAGTACTGCTCTAATTCATTGCTTTCAACTTCTCTTATAAGTCTGCCCTCATGTACAATAACTATCCTAGTAGCAATTTTAGATATTTCTTCCAGATTATGACTTGAAATAAGAACAGTTGTGCCTAGATTATTCGCCAATTCCTTTAATAGTTCTCTCTACTCAATAACTCAAAAAGGATCTAATCCATTTTGTTGGCTCATCAAGAATTAGAATTTTAGGTTTATGAATAATCGCTTTTGCAATTCCTAAACGCGCAACATTTCCTAAAGAAAGATGCTTCTCCTGTTTATGTTCATATTGCTTTAGTTTTAATTTCTCAATTACCCAGTCAATATTATCTTTATTAATCCCTCTTAATTTACTAACTATTTCTAAATTTTCTCTCACAGTTAAGTCTGGATAAGAATAAGGCGTCTCAATAATATAACCTATTTCGTTTCGAAGTTCTAAATTACTTAGATCTAACTTTCTTCCTTGGATATAACATTCTCCTGATGTAGATTTTATCAATCCTAGCATCATTCTCATCGTCGTTGTTTTCCCTGCACCATTTAGTCCTAAAAACCTACTATTTCACCAGGTTTTATTGAAAGATTCAAGTTGTCGACAACATTTTTGTTCCATATCTTTTAGAAAGCTTTTGCGGTTCTAATTGCTTCTTTTCACCATTACCTATCCTCCTTAGTAATTTGCTCAACAATTCCTTGTATAACGAACTTCAATGCGATATCAAATTGTTCTTCACCGATTTCCTCGATGTGTAATATAGTCATAGCAATCGTTCTAAATAAAGCAGAGACGATTTCTACCGATACATTTTCTTTTAATGTTGATTCGAGACACAATTTTTTAACCATCCTATCGTCTATCAGATGATGATTTGTTATCGCCTCTTTCGGCAATTTTTCTTATGAGTAATTCCATTTCATTATTTTTAAATATGGTATACATAAATGAATAGCGAAAACCTTGATAAAAAATCATAAAGTAACTCTACCAGACGACTTGTATCTATCTTGGCTTCCATATCTAATTGTTCTGTCAGGCGATTCATAACATCTATTTGATATTCTTCTAAGACCGCAAAAATAACATTTCTTTTGAGGAATAAAAATTATAAAAAGAACCTTTGAAATATCTACCATTGTCGCCATCTGGTCAACTGTGGTTTTCTTAACCCCATATCTTTGAAGGCATTCCTTTGCAACTTTATGTAATTTCTTTCTAATTACTTCTTTTTCTTCAGTAGTAAAAGCAGTAGCCATAACTTCCTCCTAAAAAAACTCTGTGACGTTTTTATTTTACAGTCATAGAATATCATATAAATTGAAAAAAATGTCAAAAGTCTTATATCTTCTATGTAAGAAAAATATAAAATTTTAAATTTACCACACCTCAATTCTCTTCATTTAGAGCTAATTATTCGATTTTCACGATTTAAAAAATAAGGATACAGTACTGAAAGCTCCTATTATCTGGCTTTTCTCTCTGTATCCTTATTGTATCTCAAGTTCCTTCTCTCAATTTCTCAATCATGACCAAGAAAGATGGATTGTTAATCTGATTGATGGTCTTGTAGAGGGCAACAGTGAAGTCCCGCTGAGGCAGGTAACTAAGATTAGCTGAACATTGTTCAAGCAAGCTTTCTGCCAAACCGCTGGCGGTTTACTACTTCGTTTAAAACAAAGAGTCTGAGACAAAAAGATTTTGATTTTTAGGAATTCCTTATTATAAATTTTTAAAATCGATAGATTAGAGCAAAAAAGCGAACAAGACAGAATTCTGAGTGTCAGATAACTCGTTTTGTTCGCTTTTTATATTGTAGGTTAGACTTTTGTCCCAGACTCTTTTTATTGCAAAAGAAAAAGGGCTTGTAAATCATCTACAACCCCTTTCAATTTATGAGTTAGGATCATCTAAACTACGACCATGCAAACCTTTTTCGCGTTGTACTTGACGTAGTTTTTCTGGTGTGACGTCATTTCCTTCCTCGTCCACAATTTTGATTCCTTCAATGTGGTGACGAACAGAACGACGATAGCCTTCGATGTACTCCTCACGAAGTTTAGCTTGTTCCACTTTTTCAGCAGAAGTTAAGCCTTCTGTTTTTTTCTTTTTGGCAAGCTCGTTAATACGAGCGATTTTTTTCGGATCCATTTCTTCTCCTTTGTGATAAGGTTTAATCCGTTTAACAGATTTTATTTTTTTATTTGGTATTAATTTGATTGAAACGTGCAAGTTTAGTGACTTTTCTTGGTTAATTGCGACAAGATAGCCAAGCGATTTTGACGGACATCCTGATCTTCAGCCATTACCATGGTATTTTCAAAGAAAGCATCAATAATTGGGCTAAGTGCAAAGAGTTGTTCTAATTGCTGACCTGCAGTACCTGACAAAACGAGTGATTCCACTGCTTCTGCCAAGGCTTTCTTCTTCATTCTCAAAGAGGGCAGGATCAACAGTATCAGTTCCTTCGGCTTTTTCAGCCAAATTGAAAGCACGTGAGAGGGATTCGACAGACGGTTTGAAATCTTCTTGCTTGCTTGCTTCTACGAGAGCACTTGCTGCTTCTAGCATATCTGCCACAACAAAAGTTCAAACTTGCAAGGACCGCTTCCTTAATGTCTTTTGGAGTTGAACCCATCATCTTATCAACACGAGCCTTGATAAAGTCCATGACCTCTGCTTTATTTTTCATAAGTTAAGCTGTCGAATTTTTAGATCATAAAGGCTATCGATCAGCCTCATCCATAGCAATGTAGCCAAAGGCATCCAAGATACGAACTACACCTTGCGTCGCACGACGAAGGGCATAAGGGTCATTAGAACCTGAAGGAATCAAGCCTACTGAGAAGAAACTCAAAATCGTATCCAATTTGTCTGCAATGGCTAGAATGGCTCCAACCTTGCTCTCTGGAAGTTCTCCTTCGGCTGATGTAGGCAAAATAGTGTTCACGAATGGCGTACCAACTGCTGGAGTTTCCCCAGCAAGAAGGGGCATATTTCTCACCCATAATTCCTTGGAGTTCATCAAACTCACCAACCATCCCCGTCAACAAATCAAACTTATAAATGGGCTACTTTTGCACGGGCCAGGTCAATCGTTTCATCCGCTGACAAACCAGCTTTTTCCGCCAAAAAGGACGGCAATCTGACCTGTACGAATCATGTGTTCACGAAGAGAACCAATCTTTTCGTGGAAGGTCACATGGTTCAATTTTTCAACAAGATCTGAAATGACCAATTTTTGGTCTTCACGCCAGAAGAATTCACCGTCTTCCAAGCGGGCAACTAAGACTTTTTCATTTCCCTTGATGACATTTTCCAAATGCTCTGCATTTCCGTTACGGACTGAAATGAAGTTTGGCAAGAGTTTACCATCTTGATCACGGACAACAAAGTAACGTTGGTGTTCCTTCATAGAAGTTACCAAGACTTCTTCTGGAACTTCAAGGTATTTGGCATCAAAACTTCCCATAAAGGCAGTTGGGTATTCAACCAGATTCAAGACTTCGTTCAGCAAGTCAGCATCAATTTCGATACGTACGCCTTGTTCAGCTTCGATTGCTTTGATTTGGTCAACAATCATTTGCTCACGTTCACGAGGATCCGCGATTACAAACTGCTTACGAAGGTCTTCTTCGTAGCTCAATGCTGACTGAATCTTGGTTTCTTGTCCCAAGAAACGATGACCACGACTCACACGACCGCCCTTGATATCAAGGAAAGCCAAATCAAACTCTTCTTCATCTAAAAGAACAGTCAAAGTATGTACAGGGCGGATATATTCAAAAGTGTTGTTAGCCCAGTGCATGCTAACAGGGAATGTCAATAACTTCAAGACATCTACTACACCTGGAACAATGGCTTCAACTGGTTGCCCCACTTCTTCCTTGGTAACATAGACATATTCTTCACCCTTGATTTCACGGAATTCAATATCTTCAACTGTCAAGCCTTTTCCACGGACAAATCCTTGAGCTGCTTTGGTGAAGTTTCCATCACTATCCAAGGCAATTTTCTTTGCTGGCCCCTTGAAATCTTCTGTCAAATCAGACTGTTTGTCTGCAAGACCAGTCACACGAACAGCCAAACGTCGTGGTGTTGAGAAGGTTTGAATGGCTTCAAAAGACAGGCGGTTTTCCTTGAGGAAGGCTGCCATTTTTTCACCTAGTTGTTTTTCACTTGAAGTTACTACATAGGCTGGTAACTCTTCAAGACCGAGTTCTACTAATAAGTTTTTTTGTCATGTTTTTCCTTTTACATCTTCTTCAATCTTTTCTTTTTGATATGCACCTTAGGTACTGGGGACGTCGCTTCTAATCTTTTTGTGTGTCTGTAAGGAAAATCTTATACCAAATAAACTAAGATTTCCAACAGTCTCATCAAAAGTGGATTTAGCTGACTGATTTTTGAAACCAAGGTTTCAAAAACTCCCACATCTGCAGTACGACGGTGCATATCCCTCTAGCAAGTCTTCGACTTGCCTTTAACGATTTTTAGAGCACAGTATTACTTACTATTCTGCGTCTTCTGCTAAGAGTTTAGCTCGTGTTGCTTCATCCAAAAGTGGGTAGCCTAGGCGTTTGCGTTCTGCGACAAAGGTTTTGGCTACGACACGGGCCAAGTTACGGATACGAGCGATATAGCCTGCGCGCTCCGTTACGGATACGGCACCGCGCGCATCAAGCAGAGTTAAAGGTGTGTGAACATTTGAGAACATAGTCATAGGCAGGGTGAACCAATCCTTCTTCCAAGGCACGACCAGCCTCTTTTTCAAACTTATCAAAGTTTTCCAGCAACATTTCTTGATCCGAAATTTCAAAAGAATATTTTTGAATGCTCTGTACTCAGGTTGGATGAAGATTTCTCCGTATTTTACACCATCGGCCCACTCGATATCATAGACAGAGTCAACCTCTTGGATGTAAGAAGCTAAACGCTCCAAACCATAGGTAACTTCCGCAGTCACAGGGCCAGTTGCCAATCCCCCTACTTGTTGGAAATAAGTGAACTGAGTGATTTCCATTCCATCAAGCCAAACTTCCCATCCAAGACCAGCTGAACCAGTAGATGGATTTTTCCCAGTTATCTTCAACGAAGCGGATATCGTGCTCCAAAGGATTGATACCTAATTTTTCCAAAGACTCAAGGTAAAGTTCCTGGATATTTGATGGAGATGGCTTCATGACCACTTGGAATTGGTGGTGTTGGTAGAGACGGTTAGGGTTTTCCCCGTAACGACCGTCAGCAGGACGACGTGATGGCTCTACATACGCTGCATTCCATGGCTCAGGACCGATAGCACGAAGGAAAGTGTAAGGACTCATCGTTCCCGCACCTTTTTCATTATCATAAGCCTGCATAAGCATACAACCTTGGTCATTCCAAAATTGTTGCAAAGTCAAAATAATTTCTTGAAATGTTAATTTCTTAGACATTGAATACTCCTTAATAAAAAATGTTTTCTTGCGACACGAGTTTGCCTCGTCGATTATACGAGGCAAGACGAGTTAGTACTGCGTCTAGCTCAGCACCCTAGTGCTGAGCGTGGGGCAGTCCGACTGTAAGGAGGTCTATGCTACTGACGCAGTGGAAAGTCAATTTTTTAGACATTATTTACTCCTTTTTATATAAATTACTTGCGACACGAGTCTGCCTCGTCGATCATACGAGGCAAGACGAGTTAGTACTGCGTCTAGCTCAGGCACTCTAGTGCTGAGCGTGGGGCAGTTCCGACTATAAGGAGGTTTCTGCCACTGACGCAGTGAAATGTTAATTTCTTAGACATTGAATACTCCTTAATTAAAAATGATTTCTTGCGACACGAGTCTGCCTCGTCGATTATACGAGGCAAGACGAGTTAGTACTGCGTCTAGCTCAGGCACCCTAGTGCTGAACGTGGGGCAGTCCGACTGTAAGGAGGTCTCTGCCACTGACGCAGTGGAATGTTAATTTTTTAGACATTGTTTACTCCTTTAGTTTATATTATCTTCTTAGATTTATTTATCAAGCAACCAAGAAAAAGCTGGGTCCTGAAAAATATGACGTTTAGGAACAGTTTGTAAATTCTGATCGCATTCATCTATTGTACCTAATTTCAAAGCACAGACTTCTGGTATATTTTCTTGAGCAGTGAAGATTTGACTATGACAGTTCTGGCAGTAATAGCGTTGTTTTCCTGGAGATGAACTATACGTAACAAGCTTTTCTTTTCCATGCAATACTAGATTTTTACTGCTAACTTTGGCATTAACTGTATAGGCAGACGCAGTTGCTTTCCGACAGAATGAGCAATGACAAAAAACTAATTCCGGCAATTCCTCATCTAAAGTGTAGGTCACTGCTTTGCATAAACAAGATCCTTTAAGCATTATGCTCCTTTCTACTTAGGTATTAGACGAAATTCAAAAAGAACCGAATTTCAACACCCAAGCCTTGCGACTAGGGGCGTCAGAAACGCGGTTCCACCCTAATTTATTACTTCATTGTTTTTTAAAATACGACAGAAAGCGCCAGTTTCTTACCTTGTCCTACTTGGCTCCCACTGTCCCAAGCTCGCTTAAAAGAACGCCATAAGACTTTCTTTCTTGTTGATTATTATATCAGAAAGAGAGAAAATTTACAATTCTTTTTCTTACTTTCTAAAAATCCATCTCATCCACACGAGGTGCGCCAGAAATCACTGAGATAGTCTTTAGGACCTCTCGCTCTTCTTTACTGAGTTCAATCCCAAAACAGTCAAGATTGCTCTGGATACGAGAGGCTGTTACTGACTTAGGTAATGGTAAAAACTCTTCTGCCAAACTCCAAGCCAAGGCAATTTGAGCCACTAATTTCCCATGCTTATCAGCAATTTCTTGGACTTCTTTCTGTTCAAACAGCTCTCCTTGCCCAAATGGTCCCCAAGCCTCTAGGAGAATTCCCTTCTCTCTACAGTAGTCAACCACTTCCTCTTGATAAACTCCTGGTGCCAAACGTACCTGATTGACCGCTGGAATAATTCTTGCTGTCTCAAGCAAGGCATCCAGATGATGAGGAAGGAAATTACTAACGCCGATAGCACGGATTTTGCCTTCTTGGTAAAGATCCTCCATCGCTCTCCAGACTTCAGCATTGCGAGTTTTCCATTCGTCATTTTCTCTTAGTGGTTTTTGGATTTGGCCAATGGATAAGGTACAAGTCTAGATAATCCAATCCCAGTTTTTTTCCATTGATTGCTCAAAAAGCTTTGGCGAGCTTCTTCGTAGCTGTGATTGGTATTCCAAAGTTTGGTCGTTACAAAGATTTCTTGACGTGAAATACCGCTATCTCGTATAGCACGGCCAACGCTCTCCTCATTTTGATAGATAGCCGCAGTATCGATATGACGATAACCAGTCTTTAAAGCTTCTAAAACAGCTTGGTAGGCTACTTCTCCATTTTCAGCTTTCCATGTTCCAAATCCCAGAACAGGAATTGAAACTCCATTATTTAGCGTATATGATTTCATATTTTTTTCCTTTCTATGTGAAGAAAAATCTAAAGGAACAAAGTCCTGATTGTCAGAACACTTACTCCTTTTAGATTTTAACAATTATTGATCACGGTCATAATACATTTCGTGAGCTTTTAGACGTGAATTGAGCAATTCCGGAATAGTCACAAATGTATAACCTTGCTCTTTTAGATATTCTATAATCTTTGGAAGAACATTAACTGTAGCGCCATGAATATCATGCATAAGAACAATCGATCCATTACGAACTTGATGCTGAATCTCTGTTAAAATAGCAGTTTCATTCTTGCTCTTCCAGTCCAAACTATCTACATTCCACATGATAAAACTCAAATCCAGACTATTACGAATATCATCTGTAATCGCTCCGTAAGGGGCGCATAAGTTTAGAACTCGAACCTAAAAACCTTGGTCAAGGCATCTTCCGTATCCGTGATTTGTTTTTTAGCATCTTCCAGAGACAATTTAGAAAGAACGGGATGATCCCAGCTATGATTTCCCACAACATGTCCTTCTGATTTCATTCGTTTCAGAAGATCTTCATTGCCAGCAATGTTTTTACCAAGTACAAAGAAGGTCGCCTTTACATTGTACTTAGCTAATGTATCCAAAGCTTGTGTAGTTGTAGATGGATTTGGACCATCATCAAAAGTCAAGGCTACAACTTTTTATTTTTCTGAGCAAAGTAAGCCTGGTAAAGTTCAGCACCCTTTTCTAATAGATAAGAGGACTCCAACACATCAAAGAAACTGGATATTGGTAAAGCTACTCCTCCAGAGCCTCCCTAGGTCAGCAGGATAAAGGATGAGTTGACTATCTTTATAATCAAAACTCCAAGATATCAATTCTTGGTCTGTGAAGCTCTTTATAACTTGATCAATTTTTGCCTGGTCAAGTTTCTTATCTTCTAGGGTTGATTTGATTTGACTCAGCAAGACTTCCTTAGCCTTGCTAGTATCCTTGAAAAGTTTACTCAGATCAAAAGTTTTCCCATCTTCAGTCAAGAAAACTTTTCCTAAAGACGTTTTTTCTTTTTCTTCAACCGTTGCTGCAGACAAATCGTGAGACTTGCTTGCTAATATTACGAGAAACAACTCCCTTTAAGACTGGATCCAACTGCTCAGTATAATAAAAAGACCAAATCTTCTTTATCTTCCAGTTTTTCTTTGATATCCTGGTTGATCTTTTCTCTAACAGACGCAATGACTTCCTCTCCTTGAAGAGGGTAGTGAACAATCACTTCGGCTTGATCTTTTCGGAAATGGTCTTTCTGACTACCTGCTTTGAATTGTTGATCTTTTTCACTTTTTAGCGCTTCAATTTTTTTGTTCGTAAGATTGCTTCTGTAGAACCTTGTGACCAATCACACCACCTAGGCAGATCATAGCAAGACCTAAGATTCCAACAAGGGAAAGCAATCTACTTCTCTTTTATCGTGGGAAACACGCTTCTCTCTATTTTTCTTCATACCTCCATCATATCAAATCAGAACTATAATTTCAATGATAAATCGATATTCTTCTATTTTTGAAATAAATAATAAAAAGCCTAGATGATCTAAGCTTTTCAGGTATTAGAAGCGAATCGCTTCACGTGTTTTTCATAAGAAGAAACAAAGCGATTTTGTGACTCCTGGTTCTGCAACTTCCAAGGGCTTGAGAAATCTTCTCAAATGATGCCTTGTAGTCAAATTCTTTTTCAAAAATTTCAAGTGCTTCATTGAAAGCTTGCTGGATACGCTCATCAAATGAACGGTAACGGTTTGAATACTGCAAGAGTTGCTCTGTCAAGGTTGCATATTGAACAATATTGTAGGTTTCTGTTTCAAGAGCCTCCATGTCATGGCTCGCAATTTTCAAGAATTCGTTTAACTGATTCAATATTAACTTGTGCTTGTTTCTAACTCTGCCATCAGATCTTCTGTGTTATGGCTTGCAGTGAAGAAAAGTTTCAAGAAACTTTGAGGAATACCCGGCAAGTTTCTCTTCCTCCATGTAACGTTTGATAGTATGCAAGCGATTCACATAGACATTGGCTTTCTGACGAGCATTGATGTCGTCTTTTCGATTTGGGCTAGGCGTTCACTAACTAGAAACTTGTTCGTCTTCAATGTCTTTTAGATTACTTTTGAAGTGAATTAAACTGCTCCTCTAAAAATAGAGTAGCTTGGAGTTGGCTCACCCTGATCTTCAGTTGCCTCTGTGATCGCTGTATCAAGCCCTGACAATTCAGCTTGAAGACGGCGGACATGGTTCCCATCACTTTCTGGGAGAAGATAGGTTTTATTTAAGCGTTCAAGATCTTGAACCAAAACCCTGATTATTTTCTTTCAAGTGATTGAGGTAGGTTGGAAGTGTTGAAAGGAGACTTTCAACGACTTTTTGAGCGACTATTTCACGCGTGAAGATATCGTAGAGCGCATTAATCTCTTCTTGGATTTGTGTTTTCATACTCTGCATTATCCAATTCCAACTGGCGGATGTTTTTCTTGATTATTTTTCAAGGATTCATGTAAAAGTTGGAAGCGTGACTCGATGTCCGTTTCAGTGAAGTGATAATTAGCATCCAAGAGTTTACGGTAGCCTTCCTCAAATCTTCCAATTGTTCTGGAAGTTCTGTTGACAAAGTCTTCACGAGAGGTGGAACACGATCAACGATATGTGTCAAAGCAAGAATATGATTTTCAGTTGAATCAAGAATTGCTGCAGCTTCAACTGGGTCACCTGAAGAGTTCAAGGTTACAAATTGAGAAAACTCTGACTGGATATTTTCCAATTGTTTCTCAATTTCAGGAAGGGCTTTACCATACTGTTCCGAATTTTTCTGCTGCAGTATGTTGCAGATTTTCAAATAAGTCCAAAGCATGCAGAACACGTCCGCTATTCTTAGACTCTTGTTTTTCAAGCTCTGAAAGCGCATTGCGAATCGATCGCAATGTCTTCTTCAGATTGAAAATCAATTTGACTTTTCGATTTGATCGATTTGGTGAGTCGCTTTGAAAAAGCGAAAAGAATTATTATAGCCTTCAGCCTCAAACAGGTTATTTTTCAATATCAGCAAATGAGTTAAGGGATAAATCAACCCATTTTTGATTCCATTCACGGAAGTCACCTGACTTTGACCAATCAAGTGCATGTTTTTAACGGCTTCAACCTCATCATTTACAGGAAGGTTGTAGAGTTCTTCTTTTCTTTCTTCAAGGGCCGTTAATCTGCTTACATTACGCTTACGTAAAAAGATAGCTGTTACATAAGCTAAGATCAGAATGACTGCAATTGCAACCATTAGATAAATTAGTTGTCCATTAGACATATCAAACTCCTTTTTATACTAGAAACAATCGTATTGATTATATCATATAGGTCATGGGAACTATTTCCCACATTTTTAGACGTCAAGGGTACTGTAAACGGCATTTTCTTCGATAAATTCACGGCGAGGTTCAACTCGGTCCCCCATCAACATATCAAAGATCTTATCTGCTTCGGCAGCATCATCTACCGAAACACGCGCCATCAAGCGATGTTCAGGATCCATGGTTGTTTCCCACAATTGGTGGTCATCCATTTCTCCCAAACCTTTATAACGTTGGATGGTTGGTTTTGAACGCCCTTCACTATGACGTGCTAAGGCTTCTTGGAGTTTAATTTCTTGATCTGCACCAGGCTGGATGTATTCTTTGATCTCACTTCCAACTTTAACCCCGTAGATTGGTGGTTGAGCAATGTAGACATATCCAGCTTCTAGAATTGGTTTCATGTAGCGGTAAATAAGGGTCAAAAGGAGGGTTCGAATATGAGCACCATCAACATCGGCATCGGTCATCAAAACAAGTTTTTGGTAACGAGCCTTAGTGACATCGAATTCTGCACCAAATCCTGTTCCCATAGCCGTGAAAAGACTTCGAATTTCTTCGTTGGCTAGAATTTTATCCATGCTAGCTTTTTCAACATTCAAGATTTTGCCTCGAATTGGCAAGATAGCTTGGAATTCACGGTTACGACCAGATTTAGCTGATCCACCAGCTGAGTCTCCTTCGACGATAAAGAGCTCTGTTTCAGCTGGATTGTTAGAGGAGCAGTCAGCTAGTTTTCCTGGCAGATTGGAAATTTCCAAGCCGGATTTCTTACGAGTGACTTCACGCGCACGCTTGGCAGCTACACGAGCCTTGGCAGCCAAAATCCCTTTTTCCACGATGCGCTTGGCAATCTGCGGATTCTCCATGAGGAAATCAGAAAAGGCATCGCTGAAGAGGCGATTGGTAATCTCGACTACTTCACTATTCCCCAGTTTAGTCTTGGTTTGTCCTTCAAACTGTGGATTTGGATGTTTCCCAGAGATAACTGCAGTCAAACCTTCACGGACATCTTCCCCTGTTAGGTTACTCATTGTCTTTTTAATAGCTTATTTTGCGGGCATAATCGCTGATAACACGCGTCAGTGCTGTACGGAAACCTTGCTCATGCGTACCACCTTCATGGGTGTGAATGTTATTGGCGAAACTCATGACGTTTTCGTGGTAACCGGTTGTGTACTGCATGGCTACTTCAACTGTGATATCATCCATCTCACCGTCTGTGTAGATTGGTGTATCAAAGATCACATCCTTGTTCTCGTTGATATATTCAACGTAGCTAGCAATCCCACCCTCATAGTGGTAATGTTTGCTTTGTTCGAGACCTTCACGCTTATCTGTGATCGAGATTCGAAGACCTCGGTTCAAAAGGCTAGTTCTTGAATACGTTTGTTTAATTTGTCAAAGTCAAAAGTCGTTGTTTCTGTAAAAATCTCTGGATCTGGTGTGAAGTGAACTGTTGTTCCCGTTTTATCTGTATCTCCAACCACCTCAAGATCAGCAACAACATGACCACGACGGTATTCTTGGTAATGAATCTTACCGTTTTTGTGAACATGAACATCTAGTTGCGTTGAGAGGGCATTTACTACGGAAGAGCCTACTCCATGGAGACCACCTGAAACCTTTGTATCCGCCACCGCCGAATTTTTCCTCCAGCATGAAGAACCGTAAAGACTGTCTCAACAGCAGGACGTCCCGTCTTTTTCCTGAATGTCAACAGGAATTCCACGACCGTCATCCACAACGGTAATGGAATCATCTGGTTCGATAAAGACTTGGATGTGACTTGCAAATCCAGCCGGTCTGATAATCATAGAAAGGATTTTTCCTTCTGACGTGGTTCTGGTTTAATTTTTTTAACGGTTCTTGTGGATTTTGGAAGGTAATCTGGGTCACTTGAATTACGAATGGATGGGTTGAAAATCAACTCCTTCCAGAAACTGCCTGTTCAAGCAAGATTAGGTTCACCTTTTTCAAAACGTTTTTTCAGTTGGCTTGGTTCTCATTTTATTTGAGCTAGATGGGTTGGTCTAGGAAATCAGGAAACTGCCAGTAGCATCTCTTTTTGAGGTAAATAAAACCAATGGGGGTTTTTGAAGGTTTGTAAGGTCTGTGTGAGCACTTTCATGCATAGTCAAAAGGCGAAATTTCTGTAACGAGAGAAAGTCATCAATTAAGATAGACTTCTTGTTGGTCCTGCTTTGCTACATCAAGCCCTAACAAGTGGCGCATCTGGAAGTCCAGTAAATCTGCTAAAGGAAACTCGTTGCTAATTTCAAGGTAGTAAACATCACGAGCCCTAAGCTTCTGGCAATAGATCTGCTAGTATAAAAGCCTCTTTTGCTTGAATTTTCGTCAGGACATCCTTACTCGATTTCTCTGCTGGAGCAAGCCAAATTCACGAGCGACGTAAAAGTTTGCCAATCTCTCTATACTCTGGGAGAGCTAACTCTGAAAAATGTTGGCGTAACTGTTCGAGAGAATCCAAACCACTTTCCATTCTTCAGACCTGACTGATACTGCTCCATCAAGTAACGACATTCAAAACCTATACTCTCAAGCAAGCGTTTCTGAATCAAATCTTCCACTGTCTCCAAAGACTTTTCAATTTGAGTTACAAGATCCTCAAGGCGATAAGCCTGCTGAGCTATATTTTCTCAAGGGCTAGGAGCATGAGCTTCATCCAAGATCACCAAACGGTTGCGACAAACTCTGGATTGTCCTCCAAACGAGTGACCAGATAGCATGATTATCACAGAACACGACTAGTTCTGGCTTTTTCCCTGCCCTCGTTTCCATCTCTGTGGCAAATAAACTTTTTCTTTTGAAAGCTTGCCATCGTGACTAGTTCAGGTAGATACGCTGATAGCGATAAAGTTGCCCAATTTCGTCCAAGTCACCAGTCTCTGTCTCCGTTAGCCAGATGAGCAGTTGCATTTTAAAGCGTGTGAAAAGACGATTAGACTCAGATCGATGGAGAACTCTGTGAAAGGCATCCAGTTTTAAATAATTTTGAGGCCCATGAGACTATGAATCTCCAGATGAAAACCTGCATGTCCTTCTTCTTGCATGATCTGATTTTTGAAGAATTTTAGTCGGAACGCTCACTAGGATTACAGCTTCACTCTCCGGTTCAAAGCTGGGAGGGAGGCTAGCACCATGTCTTAATCCGTTTGAGCTTGGATAAAAAGGGGTCTGGTGTTCTTCCAATAAGTGCTCAACCTTCTCCGCAAAAATCCAGCTGCTGTGGACGCTCCTCCA
>BNJT01002609.1_pt1 | contig 82453 bp, 94 predicted proteins | sample 8540491 | NCBI WGS metagenome assembly BNJT01 (sample SAMD00202455, study PRJDB9452) | human saliva metagenome | host: Homo sapiens | reverse complement strand
CTTTCTATAAAGCTGGACAGATAGTGGGTTGGTTGTTTGATGAAATGGACAGCTCAGACGATTATTCTTAATATTGAGTGAAAAGTACAGCAAATGGTTATTATGAATTTCCTATCGGATTGAAAAAAAGAAACATAAGAGTTTTATATTCTAGAGTGCAGGTAATGGGTTTAGGAAATGGTGGGAGAAAAATATTTGTGAAAGAGTACGTGAAGGATTTGGTGGGATCTCTACAATTGGAAAAGTTTTGCAGTTGTTCCATTTTGGTTATGATGAAAAAGTAGAGACGTGAGGGTGGGCGGAGATAATAAGATTTATGAATTTGTTACAGCAGTTAGAAAAAAGCAGTTGAAGATGGGCGGGAATTTCGTTATGTTGTATCTATGCGAGCAACAAAGAGTCTAGAGTGATTATATGGAAAAAAATGGATATTGAAGGAACTGTAAAATATGTGGTATGTAAGAATAGCAAAGAAAGCGGATATTAAAACAGTTGTATCACGTTGTGTATGTTCATCAAACAATCCATTGTTTGTGAATAGTAAAAATATTGGCAAAATAAAAGAGATTTTTTTCTAAAATCTCTTTTTCCTAGTTAAACAGATTTAAGAAGATTTGGTTATAAACATATAATTTATCATTTATAGGGGCATTATGGATGGGATGAGCGGTATTTAAAGTTATGGTATTGGTAATAAATTTTTTTAATTGGTGAGTCAATTTCTCTTTTTATGAGTTTTGGTTCAACGAACGGAAAAAGCGAAGTTGGTTATTATTAGTTATTTATTTTTGTTATTTAGTAGTTATTTATAGTTATTGACGAAAAGGGCATTTTAGGGATACAGGGCATTGTTGAGTGACGGTTGCAACAGGGCGTAAAACAGCGTAATATCAAAAAAACAGTGTTTGGCTTTTTTATCAGTATTTTTGGGAGAAAATTGGGTATTTTAGGGATTTTTTGAGTATTTTTTGGAGATTTTAAGTATTTTGGCTGCTTTTTGAAATAAGTCATTGAGTATTTTGTCCTATTTTTTTCATCAGTATTTTTTTGGTCATTTTTGTTTTTAATGAGAGTGTTTTGGGCGATTTTTTTAAAAAAATATAGATGGAGTATTTTATGATTTTTGAGGTGGTCTATGAGTATTTTTGAGTTTTTAAAGATGGTGGTATTTTTTTATCAGTATTTTTGGAGATTTTGGATTTTTATGAGTGAGTGTTTGCAGTGATTTTTGGAGTTGAGTTTGAGGTGGACTTTATCATATAATATAGTAAGAAAAGAGTAATTAAATGAAAGAGTGAATTATGAAGATAATAATATTATAGAAACAGTCAATGGCTAAAATTAAGATTTATAGCAAAGAAGAATTTGAAGAAGTAATTACAGGGACGAAGATATGGCAATCGTAATAATCAATCTCAAGTTGGGAACAAGAATTTGCAGGTGGCGAGTCAGTTGAAGAAAGCAGAAAGGAGTTTCGTACAAATGGAGATATGGATGGTTGAAAATCAAATTCAATGAGTTTGTAAAATAAATTTATTTCATGTGGTAAATTTAATAAAAAGATTTCCAAAAAAATAAAGAAGATGTAGTGGGATTTGAAAAACTAATGTTTCAGCAGTACTCATGGGGTGAAAACAAAAATATGTTTAATCGTGAAGAACATGGAATTTCCCATGAAGAAATTTCTATTGCAATTTCTAAAAAACTCATTCGAGTCTAAATGTGGTACACAGAAATTATTACATTCGGAACAGTAATGATTGAGTGAGTTGATAAATTGGAAAATGAAAATATTAAAGTTAATCTATTTGAGTTTATTTAATATGGGTGTTGATTCAGAAGTAGTAAAGTTAGACATAAAAAGAAAGACATTATTGTTAAAAGCAAATTGAAGCAAAAAGCAGGAACTATGACATTGGTAGATTATTAAGAATGATGACAAAAAAATTGAGTCGTTATAAAGACGTAGTAAGGAATTTATTATGAAACATTTAGAGCGTGATGAAAAAGATTTTTAATACAGAGGGATTTCTTTGGCAGATTGAAAAAAAGAACTCTGGGGCATTGAACAGTTTTGATTGGCTATTATATTATGAGGCATCATTCTTACGCAGACATTGGTGAAGATTTTTAGAGTCAGACATTCTTTGGCGATGTTGGTTTTGATAATTATGGGTTGCATCTCTTAAAAGTTCGATGTCTGAACAGAGCAGTAAAAAGAAATATAAAGATGTAGCATTTTTTTCTCAGTTTGGAATAGTGATTTTGGGGGGCTGGATTTAATCGAGGAATATATTGGAGAAATTTGCGTACGTCTTAATAAAGAGTGCGACATTTTTCAGACGTAAGAAAAAAAGAACAGTAGGCGTTTTTAGGGGCATTTTTATGAAGAGTCGATACATTTATCGAAAAACAGTTTTACAGTATTAGCGTTCAAAATATGACGATATAACGAGACAAAACAAGTGGTAGTATATAGAAAGGAGAGATTTCGTGGGCTGGATGGTATGTAACAGTGATGAAGATTTATTAAGGGTTGATCTCAGTCAAGGGGCAATCATTGAGTCCTGGTCGGTGGTTTGGAAGATGGTTTCATTAGTAAGTTATAAAGTGGGGGAATGGAAGATTATAAGAAATTAGCAGAGTAAAAGAGATTATTTTTTTATTTCTTAGTAGCAAGAGATTGAGCAGAAATGTTTATACAATGAAACAATTCTTAATGATTGATGGATTGAGGCGTCGAGTAAATGAATTGGAAACAAAGAGTGCAGTTTATTTAAATTCTATGTTAGAGGATGGTGGATAAAAATATTCACAATTAAATTAGTGTTTAGTAAAAAAATATTATGGATTGTTTAATGAGCTGGACTCAATTCATGGTGATTGGTTGTGAACTATTGAATTAACAAAAAAATAATGATAAGGGAATGCATTGAAATTATGGTGTACTGGGAGTAGAATTGAGCTGGGAATGAGTCTTTTATTAACAATAATTCCTTAGAAGAGTTGAATTATGGAACAGGGGAACGAGGGTGAACTATGAATGGAAAGATAACAATAGCAACGTAAAATCTTTTTAAACGAGGCATTAGAAGTGAGTCATAGATATTCACTGCAGGGTTTTGAAAAACTATGATTTGAAGATGAGTTGAACAAGGTCATTATGTCAATATTTATAAAGCAGAATTAACAGAAGAAGAATTATCTGTTATTCTTTATGCAGGACGATAAAGTTTCAATGTTTTTATTTGGTAATATTACAGTCATCAAGTGATCTATAAATCATTGTTAAATTGGTTGGATTTCTTAATAGTAAAAATAGGGCGAAAGTAATCTTGATTTAAAGATAATAAAGATGAAAGTAGGTACGAGAATGGAAACGAGATAGGGAGGTAACAAGTGGTAGAGATTTTTTTTAAATATAGTATCAGAGATATGTTTAAAGTAATATTTCGTAGAGATTGGAAACAATTTTTAAGGGATACAAAAGAATAAATCTATTTCAGAAACAATACAGAAATTGAAGCAGACAGGGGTGGTAAAGGTTATTTCTAACAAATTGGATTAAATCATTCGGGACGGAAGAGATGGTTAAGTGAGTGTGATAAAATGTTTTTAAAGGTAAACAAAGAAAGGTTATTAAAATCTTTCTTTTTTTGTTTGACAATTTCAAAAAGTAGTTGATATAATTAAATTACAAAAAAATGAAATGAGGGTAATTATTATGAGTAACAACAAACAATTACAAACGAACTAGGGAAATTGCAGTAATGGATCATAAAAGGGTGTAACTGAAAAAAATGGGGCATATTTTTCCATGTATTAGGGGTTTGGTATGTGGTAAATACATTCGTACAAAAAAAGTAAAGGGTGCAGGGTATTCTTCATGATGTTATTGAAGATGGTAAAAGTCAGTGGCGGATTTTTTTACGAGGAAAAAGGATTGATGATGATGTCTTGAATATTCTATCTTTCCTGAGTCATGATAAAAGAAAAAAACAAGTTTATTCTGATTACATTGACAACATTTGTAATAATGTTGATGGCATGTTAGTGGAACTTTCGAGTTGGTGACAGAGTTGGACGGGGCAGTTTCTGTTATTACAGACGGAAGAGCGTTTTATTGTTTATGAAAGTGAGTGGTAAAGATTATGGTGAGTCTTGAGTCGTGATTGGCTGAAACATTTAAAGAAATTATGAGGGACGTGGTAGAAAGAATAAGAAAAATGGATCTGAGACATTGTTGGTGAAAAAGGGTATTGACGGTATTCCATTAGAACAGGTGAGACAATCTTAAATCCTAGGATGATTCTTATCATCAATTTAATTATATTGGAGAGTATGTTGGTAATGGAAGGGTATCTTTATTACGTAATCAATGGTGCATTTACATTCGTGATTTAGGGAGTAATTTATCTGAGGCAAAAGATTCAATAGTAAATATAGTGTTTTTATAAGTGTGAGTCAACAGAATATGAAAGATTCTGAAAAAAAAGTACATTTTTGGATATGATAAAAGTTGGCATAACAGAGCTATGGAGTAATAAATTAAAAGAGTATTGAAACAATTGGGGATACAATGTTTCATCATCAGATATATTTGTTCTTTCAAGAGAATATTTCTTAGAAGAATTTGGCTAAATCAAATGGAATGAGTTGAGATAAGAAACATTCTTATGCGAGTGGAAATTATTCGGAGATTAAAAAGAAAAGAAAAAAATTAGTATGAGTTGTGTTAAAAAAACAATAATTAGAAAGATTAAAAGAAATGAGTGAGGCAAAAATATTTTAATGATGAACGGAGTAGGGGTAAAAAACATATTCAAGAAATGAGCAAGAAATTCTCAAAGAGATTCTTTCCATTGTTTCTGAATCTGGTATCTATATGAATCCATTAGATAATAAAAGACGATAGAGGGCTGGTAATATTATCGTGGATAATATTGATGGTGTGGTGGCATTACAAACATTTCAATGAAAAGGACGGGTGGTGCAAATCATTTTATAGTGGGACGGTGGATTTGCATGGGGAAGTATGGCACAAGAAGGGGAACATGTAGTGAATCTGTTCTATACAATGTTTTTATCTAATAACAAATTTAAAGCGTATGCAAATAATGGTAAGGGAAGTTTTTGAGGGTATAGATTTGGGCGACAGAGGATTTATTCTCCTAGTGTAATTTTTTTGAGCGTCCTTTTTGGTCAAATCTTCGTAATGATAATGTTAAAAGTAATAAAGTGATGTATGATGTGATTTGGTATGGAGTCAGATCAGAGACGACAAGGGAGTTCGGGAAGAAAATTACAGTGAGTCTTTCTAAACAGATTGATTTTATCCTAAGCATTGATCAAGAACAAAAAGTAAAAACAGTTTATTTTAGAGACATTTGGTTTGTGGATGTTGGTAAGGAAACGGAAGAGTAGCAGTCTATTTAAAGGGGAACGAAATATTATCATTTTGATAAAAGTTGTTTTTGATGCGGATAAAGAAAATGGCGAATTTTAAGGTGTTTTCTGAAATCCTAAATGGATAAAATTGAGTGAATATAGGGGTTCTTCAACAACGAAAAGGGCTGCATTTTATTCAGTTATTGATATTGGATAATGGTTTTGTAAAAAAATAAAAAAATTTTTTTCAGAAAAAAATGGTTGATTTATAAGTCGGATGTGATATAATTATATCTGTTGTTGATGTTAACAACGTTTTCAAGAAAAAGAAAATTTTTTTGAAAAAAAGTTATTGACAAGGAAGTTATTTTTTTGTTAATATATGTTTACAAACGAAGTTTGAAAATTTTTTTCAAAAAAAGATGAAAAAAATTTAAAAAAAGTGATGACAAATGATTGGAAACGATATAATGGTTTTATGAACATTGAAATTTTAATTAGCGTTCGGACGGTGAAATTTTAGCAAACACAGGGGATTTCAAAATCGGGACATTTTGGTCTTGCAGGGTTCAGGTGGGCGAGCATGAGTAGTTGAAAGTCGGGAAGAAAATCCTTATTGATCAGGTAATGGTAGGGCAGGGCGTTAATCAGGGCGGTTGTGGGTTCAGGTCCCAGGGTCAGTTAAATTGAAATTTAATAGGGTGGCGTATCTTTTTAAATCAAAAAAAGATAAGTTAATCCTCCTTTCATACACACGTTTAGGAACGATTTCTAGTAACAAAGTAGAAATATTCTTTCATTGTTTTTGAAAAGTCATTATTTTAATTTGGGGACATAGGTCAGACGGCAGAGCAGCGGTTTTAATCAGTGGGTCGCAGGTTCGATTCGGGCGGGCATTTCTAATAAAATTATAAATATTAGGGTGATATAGGCACAAACAGCAATATAAAATCATTTCTATTTGGCAGAAAAAAAGATGACGACTAGTTTGACATAACGACATACAGCAATTTTTATTTAATAACGAAAAGATTGAAAATCTATTTTTCATTTTTAAAAAAAGTCGTTAGTTTTTTTATATGAATTTAGTGACATACAGCAATTCAACGAGTTTCGCATGGAACAGAATTCAAATTTGTAATGAAAAAAGTCAAGTCAGTAGATTGAATAAATTTTTTTGAATATAATAGTGAATTTACAGCAATCTTATTATGGAATAGATTTTTAATCTGTGAGGCTGAGGGTTGGTAGATTATATTAAATTAAATTGAATATGTTAGTGGCAATCAACAATTTTGTCAAGGCAGAAGGTTGTGGGTTCAGGGACTGCAGTTCAGATTGAGATGCAGGTAGTGGTAGAGCATCAGGAATAAAACAGGCAGATTTTTTTTATTTTTGGAACCAGATCATAAGGCAGAGCATTCAGTTGAGGCGTTGCGGATAGGTTCGATTCCTATAGGTGTTAAATTTATATTTTATATTAAATTGGTTGTCCTTGAGATATGAGTTCGGAGCATGGCGGGATGGAGGTTATTTTAATTGGTGAAAAATACAAGTAGGCATTAAATGAATTGAGGACGACGTTCCTTTCATACAATTTAATATAAGGTGATTCGGAGCAATCAGATCATTTCTAGTCTTGGGTGAGTAAATATAAGAGCTCTAAGTAGGGGTATTTTTTTAATAAGGGTCTCTAGCGAAGTCTGGTTAAACGCAGCGGATGTAAATCAAACTCTTTCGAGTTCAGGGGTTCTAGTCCTCAGGGAGGGCATTTTTAGAGCGACAGCGTGAGGAAAGCAGAAGAGGTTTTCTAAAAAGTCTGAGCGATAAAGATGATTTATCTTAATAATTTGAGTTCGTCTAGCGGTTGGGACGACTTTCACGGCGGAAACACGGGTTCAGGTGCGTACGGTGTATTGGTATCTAGTAGGAGTTATTGGCAAGTATTGAAGTTTTTATGATAAGGAAAGGACGGGGCTAAACACGTGAATGGTTGTTTAAGGTTCAGCAAAATAATGGATTTGAAAAATCCAGTTGCAAATGGAATTCAGAGAAGTTATTGGCTAAATGGAAGTTTAAATCTTCGGGTAAACTATTGGCTAAAAGGGTCATATTATGTACGAAATGTTGGGTGAAGATTTGTTAGAAGCATTAGAGAACAATGGAATTGACACATCAAAACTCAAGATACAAGAAGTAACTGATGAAGATGATTTCTTTTAATAAAATTTAACATCGTTCGACTAGGGGTTAGGGTCGTCGTCTTTTCACGTCAGAAACACAGGGTTCGAGACGTACGGTGTATTATAATCATTTTACAAATCCTAATTAAAAATTTAAGGATAGTGAGAAATAAATGATTATATTAACTCTTTCAATACCTATAATGATTTTTGTAGGGTAATCTTGATATGAAATTTAACGAGTCACAAAGAATAAATACGATTTGATTGGAACTGCAAATCATTACAATTTAGGAGTTATTTTATTTATGAATAAAATTAAATTATTAAGTGTTTTGAGACATCTGGTGTAGTTTTGGATTTGTTCTCTGTTGGCAAAATCAACAGAAAATAAAAGTGAAACAGGCGAGCAAGTAACAGTGGCAGCAAAGAAGATTCAGTTAAAGAGAAAGTCCTAAAGGGACTGCAATTCTTTTTGGATTCTGTCTTGAGTACAGATAATGGTAAATTTAAGAAAGTTTATGGGGAAAGCTATGACAAATGGACGATGCAATTATCGCATTCAGAGCTAGTGAAAAGATTAAGGAAGATGGTCTTGGTCCGAGATTCAGATTGAGTCTATGCAATGGGTAAAAGAATTTCAAATTGAAACATGGAAGAAACAATTTCTAAGATTCCTTAAAGTAAGACGCAATCTGTTTCAGAAAATTGTAAATTACAATATTAAAGATGTTGTAATTGATGATTCAGGAAATGGTACAGTATTACATTTACATCTAAAGTTACATTCTCTTGGTTTGAATCATCAGTAAGAACAGTTCTAAGTCGGGATGATTGGGTGGAATTGATGAAGCCAGTAAATATAAGACAGGGTTCTTCTGGGAGCGTTGAAACGTTATCAAAATTTTGAATTTCTTATTGGATTTTCAAAGTCATTTATACAAACATGAGTTTTGATTTGAGTCTAATGTTGGTGGCAGGGTTTATCTCATGTTCCATTTACAAAAGGTGAATTTGACGTGAGATTAAAGTCACAAAGGATAAAGATGGCAATTGGGTAATTTCCCAAGATGATTATAAGTTTTGGCATCAGAATTAGTAGATGGGACGAGGGGTATGATACAATTGGGAAAGTTCGGGCATTCCTAACAAGAAGGCATCGAGTCATCTGGAGATTTCTGGGCGATAAAGACAAATCAAAAAATTTAATTTAAGAATAATTATAGAAGAACAACATCTTTTAAAGATGTTTCCTCTCGGGTGGAGACAGTGGCTGAAGTGGGTAAGGGGGCGGTCTTGAGAAGGCAGGTCGTTAATTCAGCGCGTGGGTTCAGGGTGCATCCGTATAGGAGGCTGTGGTTGTCTGTGAAAAAAATCAAGCTGGAGCGTTGAGTCAAAGGGAACGTTTGTAGTGATGTGAAAAAAGCATTGCGATGGGTTTGGTGGTATAATTAAATATAAATCTAAAAGTGTATTCTTCCGTTGGTTTAATGGTGGCGTAATACAGTTCGTACGCAGGGTGTGAGAATGAACAGAATAAGTAGAAAATAGAATTTGTTATTGGACGGAGTTATCACGTTGAAAATTGAGAAATTTAGTCGTGATGGCATAGTAATATGAGCATAAAACGGATATGAATAGCAGGGTTTGTGAGGAGTAGATATTTGGTTTTAAACAGTCGTTACGGTTGTGTGGTATCAGTCTGGCTGAATTCATAAAAGGGACGTGTCGAGCAACAATAGTTGAATTGTCACATAATAAATCTTCGGTATATTAAGTTGTAGATGGCGTCCTGGTTTATGGCGGAATAAGTTCATCGAGTTCAACGCAAGGTAACATGACGATCAAAAGGTGTTTTGAGAGGTGATTGGTTCGAAGTGTTATCGGTGGTTTATATAGGTAGAGATTAGTGCAAGTCTAGGATTCTAATGCAGAGAACAGGTTGGGGTATGAGAGTAATTCAGAGTGAGGGTGATGTGGGGACGAAAGTGGGCATAAATTTGGCAGACAGACATGAAGTCCTCAAGACAGGGTAAAAGATAGGGTTTCTTTGATTTAAAGAAATTTAATTTGGTGAGGATGTGGTGGAGCTGAGGGTATCAATCCTCAGTTTTGGGATGAATATAGACGTTTAATTATAGTTGTCAGTAAAAGGTAAATCTGAGGCTATATTTTTTTGGTGTGAGTCGGGGCGGTGGGGCAGTGAAAGCCCGTAAGCGGAGGTTGCAGGTTCAGAGACTGTCGGCATGGTCTGGCAGATGCAATATATAGGGTGAAAACAAATCAATGAATTTTATATAGATTGCGAGATTTATATGAGTAGATTCCATTTAATGGTTTGTCTGTTGTTGTATTCATGGATAAAAACAGATTTTGATTATTACTGGTAATATTATTGTAATGTCAAAGATTAAAGTTATTTCAGTTAGATTTTTGGGGAAATTCTAATCTTTATCAAGAAATAACAAAGTTTGTAATCAAAAAAATATTTTGAAAGAATCCAATAGGGTGAGTTTATAAAGCAAGTGGTTGGTACGAGGAGAATAGTGAATGGAGAAACTTTAAAAGGGATATAGAAAATATTTTTAATCATAAAAAGTGTCTAAACAAATGCAACGTTTAGGGCATTATAAGATATGAACTATAGTGAGTTCAGAGTTTTAAAAAAATTTAATTTTGATATTGACATTGAGTGAGATTTTGATATAATGGATATATAAGGAATTTATGGAAGAGCTGGTTTGAGGAAAAATAAAAAGGGTCTCAGGAAGCTAGAAATCAGTGCAAGGTCTGATGGGAATATTAAAAATAAAAATTGGTAAAAAAAGAAAAAAAGGAAGGTGGTTCAATCATGACAACATTTACAGTCGCACAAGATATTCATATGATTGATTGATGTGAGCGGGGATGGTGTGGTGGGATCGTCAAGCGAAAAATGACCTGATCTTATAGTGGGATTAAGAGTTGGCATTCAGGTTTGGTACAATAAATCAGAGTAAGATTGTAGAAATTCCTTCAATCTTTTTCTGGGCATATGGGGTATTAGTTTAATTGGGAAAAGTGAGAGACTTGCAAGGGCGGCGTTAGGGAGTTCGATTCTCTGCAGTCCCATTTCCATAAGGAGTTCTATATGAAAGAAATTTGATTTTTAGATGATTTTGTAGAAAGATATGGAAATTCTGTATATGGAAAGTGGAACGGGACGATGGAATTTACATTGGTGGGGGATGAAAATTTGGCAATCCTTGGCAATGGAAAATAAATCAGATGAAGAACGTATTAGAGTAATTCTGAGTCTATAAAAAAATATTTAGCAAAGAAAGTTATTGAAGATGAACAATTCAGAAATTCTGTAAAAGCATTGAGCAATAAAAAAATCTTGTTTGTTTCTGTAGTAACGGTGGTAATAGTTTAGAATTAGGTGTAAATATTGTCATGGTCATGTTTTAAAAAGCAATGAGCGTCTATCTAAATAACAAGTGGGTATAGTATAATGGTAGTATGATGGAACTCAGCTATTGGTGCGAGTTCTAGAGTCTCGTTGGCATATATATGGCGAGGTAGTGAAATGGGTATAACGTTGGATCATGAGCTAAAATTGTCGGTTCGAGATCAGTCCTTCGCAATTTTAAAATGGTGGGTGTAGCGCAGTTTGGTTGTAGCACGGGGAGCACAGGGAGACAGAGTTCGAGATCCTGTCAAAAACAGATAGAAAGCAATCTTGGGTTGGGAACTCAAAATGAAAAGGATTTATATTATGAGTAATTTGAAAAAAATATATTTTGAACTTTGGTTATAGCATTTGTAATTACAGTAGCTATTGGCAGTGTTATTCTTACAATTGTTTTTGATGGTGTAATATTTTTTTAATCATTTCAACAATTATTTATTTTTATTGTAATGAACTAGTTATTAAAAGTTTTAATTACGATAAGGATTAGTGGAGATGGTGAGAAATGGTATCTGGAGAGCGATAACGGGGCAGTTACAAGTTCAATTCTTGTTCGGACAATACAATATAAATGATCTTAGTTTAATGGATATGACGGGATGGGATGGAGATAAAGGTTCAATTCCTTTAGGAGCAATATATTGGAGTATAGACAAATTGGTAAAAGTCGTGGATTTGAGATCCAGGGTTTGGCGGTTCGAATCCAGGGCGTCCAGTTAATAAAATATGAATTTCGTAGCAAAGTGGTTGTTGGGCGAACAGTGGTACAAGAATTGTAGAATAGTGTCTATTCCATAATTCAAGATTGTTTTTTTCGTCAGTGAGCTGTAATGGTATTTCATCTTAAATCAGATGAACATTTTAATTTCATTCTCTTTTTCCATTTCAGCTTTTGGAGGAATTACGAGATTTCAGAGAAAAAAATGAAAAAGTTATTTTGTTTGAATTTCCACACAGGGCAGACATCAATCGATTTGGTCTTATTCTGGTTAAGCAGAAAGTAGTATGTTGTTTGAACTATCTTTTTAAGAACAGCATCTACGAGCAATAACATAAGAGGGTCAGGTGTATATTTAATTTCATTTTCGGACAATATTTTTTTGTTTTGGTATCCAAGTCGTCAGGGCGGATTGAGATTTATGTAAGAAAAATTCTGTTTTTGGCACATTTAGAAGTTATAATAGAATCAAATTTAGAATAAGCAAGTGTTGATAACATCTTATTATATTTTTTTGCATCTTTTGGGTTATTAAATTATCTTTCTTTTTAGTAAAATTAAGTTTTTCTATAGGTAAATCTTTGAAAAATGTATTCAAGCAATAATCTTTTTTTAATCTTGTTGGTATATATTGGAAATCGTTTGTTGTTTGGTGGCGTATATTGATAATCTATATTAAAAGTATTTATTAAGTTGATATTTATCAGTTTCATTTTGGTGATACAAGGCTATTAAAATCTGAGTCCCTGTTAAACATAGTATTTCTAGTCACACATAAATCTTTGTTATGTTCAAAGTTATATATAATTTGAAGAAATGAGTCGATTATCTTTAATCTTAATTCTATAAGTTAAAGCAGTTTCTTTAGTTCTAAGTAGATTTTTTTAATAAGTTAGTATGATTTTTTTATTATTAAAAAATTAAATTGGGAAAGCAAACAAATTTATCATCTTCTAAATCAATTTCTTTTCTGATTTTTAAAAATAGAATTGATTGATTTTTAGAGATTATGAAATACAGTTTGAAAATTATTATTACAACAGAGTACAAAACGAGATGCAAAACAAGAAATAGATTTCAGTATCTAGAATCTTAACAAATTCTTTATAATTTTTTTTGTAGTAATTTTTTTGGTTCCAAAACAGAACTTTATATTTGGTTTGTTTCAATTTCATTTTCAAGATTTTTTTAAGTTTTTGATTTTTTAGTATTTAATCTATTTTGTTTCCAATAAATTTTTAATTTTTTTAGATTTCTATATTTAGTAAAAATTGAAATTTTTAGAATTATTATTTAAGTTAATTCTTTGTAAAGTTCTTTTTCATCTTTTTGAGTAGTGAGTTCTTTTTCAGGGATAAATATTTTTTTCTTTCTAGAACTTTTTCTTTCAAGTACTTTTTAATTCTTTGATAGATTCAAAACAGGGCTAACATATTGGGTTAATATTGCATCAATGAGTAGAACATTAAATTAAATTCTTCTTTTTAATTGAGCATGAATAATATTTCTGTCGTCAAAAAGTGATTTTGGCATTTTTAATATGATAGTTTTTAATTCTATGAAATGTTAATCTCTGAATTTTTATTGAATATTTCAATATAATCAGAAATGTATTGTGGCAGTGATTATATTCTTTATTCAATTTTAATTCAGTTGTTATCAGTAAATACATTGATCATTATTTGATAAGTCCTTATTCTATATTATATTAAACATATCATCATTCTACATATTTTGTTATTATTGATTTGTTGAATCAGAGGTCAGGTCAGTAGCTCGGGGCGTTAAATAATTTTTGTCTGTTGAGTCAGTTGGGAGGCGAGTCACCTAGGTAGATGTCATTGGTTCAAATCCAATACAGAGCATTTTCTACATAAAACGCAAAATCGTTTATTGTAGCGATTACAGAATGTAAGCATCTGAGCGTGGACAGTGAACAGAGCAGATTTCAGAATCTGGTGTCAGTATGGACGTGTGAGTTCGAGATCTCAGGGCGTATCTTGTCTTAGTGTTAATAGGTTAGCATATCTCACTGTGAATGAGAAGGTACGGGTTCAAGTCCCGTAGGCATGATTATGTAAGAGAACAGTTAATGTTCTCTTTATTTTATTATAGAATTATGAAATGAAAGACTTAGATAGAATTGTGAACGCACCAGACGGATTTAAAAACAATCCCAAATTTAAAGAGTTAGTAGATAAAATGATTAAAGATAAAGAAAAGGAGAGTCGAAATTGACTCTCTTTTTTGTTGATTGATTTTAAGTTTTATTGTAAAATGAAAAATAAATGGCGTAGAAAGGGACAGTTAATGGAAAAATGCAATAGTAAAAGAAGATAAAAATAGAAAAGGACTAAAACAAATCTATCAAAATAACAATGATGTGAGAATAAGAATAGAAACGGTGAAAAATTGGCCATTGATTAGTAAATGGTGGCAAACAAGGAGATTGACTATTTTTGAAAGTATTAAGGAGAGAGATAGCTTTCTTTTAACAATTGATGAAGATTATACAGATAGATCTATTGTTGGTATGTTCCTAACAAAATATTCTCAAACACAATGTTATGGAATAGATAACATTTATATAATGACAAAGGTAATGATGAAATAATTTGAAAACTGAGTGGAAGAAATCTCAAAGATTATAAAAACAATAGCAAAGAAGATTGACAAAATCTATTTTTAATATGAGGGAACTTTAAGATTGAGTTTATTGTTATTGATAATAATTTTATCAGTAAACAAGAGAAAAAAAGATTTTAGAAGAAAAAAAGCAAAAAAAGAAGGGAGTAAAGAGATTCAATTGAGAACTATTTAATTAAAGAAAAGGAGAATCAAATTTGATTCTCTTTTTTTGTTTATTGATTTATTTTAATTTTTATTATATAATTATTAAGATAGATTCATAGAAAGGTAATAAAGCAAATGGAAAATGGTATATTTAAAAGCAGGGAACAAGTACAAAAATGGGTTTAAACAAATGGCAAACAATAACAATAATGTAGAAATAAGTATGAAATCATGGATCCTGTCTGGTACAGGGGAAGTTGAATGGCAATGGATAAGAAGCATATGGGAAAGCAGACAAATTAATTTTGTGAAAAAAATTTAAGGAACAGGGTAATATTTTTTTGAGCGGTGATGGGGATATTATGAGTTTGGGACGTATCTAAAGAAAGCAGGAAGTGAGTGAGGGCTATAGGGTGCGTGAGATTTATCTGAAAAAAATAATAACGATGAGGCAGTAGAATTTGGTGAGAATAAATGTAAGACATTATAATAAAATTGTCAAAAAATTGATAAAATCTATTACAATATGGATAATGGAGATTTTGGTTTATTCTCATTGATGAAAAGATTCATCAGCAAGAGAGAAAGGACTTTTAAAGAGAAGAAGGAAGAACAGACAAGAAATTGATTGAAGGTTTATTTAATTAAAGAGAGTCAAAAGGTTTTTCTTTTTTTGTATTATTGTTGACAAAGGTATTTTCTGTTGTATAATAAATTTAGAAATTAAGAAAAAGGGTGATAAACAATGAAATTAACAGTAAGAGAAACAAGAAAGCAATCAAAAAAATAATCAAACAGTTAAATTTGGTGTGAACGTAATAATGCAGGAGAGTTTGAGTTTCTAATAAAAAAATATTACAAACGTTATGTGAAAGCAATTGTAAAAAAACAATTAAATCTTTTTTTAGGCATTAGATTCATCATATATTTTATCTGAATTAGAACAGCTGAAATTTTTGGCGACATTTCACGATTTGATGAAGAAGGTTATTTAATTCGTTATGGTAAACAAAGATATGTTACAGCTGGAGATTTTTGAAGTGAGTGATAATAAAATCTATTGGGTTGATTTTGATTACAATTCTAAATGAATTTGTTGTGGACAGATAAGCCGGAATGAAATTAGATAATGATGTTTGCGGTATCTGGGGCGTTCACAAATCAGTTTTGCAATCTTAGCAAATGAGCTGAATGTATTATTCCATGTTACAGATGAAGAGTTGTTGAAAGTATTCTTAGGAACTTTCAATGAAATCAAATGGAACATTTAATAATGCGTTGATGAAAAGTATTTTGTGGAACAAAATCTAAAATGATGAGTCTTGATAAACAAAAATTTTTGTTCGTAAAGAATACATGAAGAAATAAAAAAATATTCAAAATAAAATTGTTGAAGTAAATAAAAGTAATCAAAAGACTTTATGAAGAGTGATTTTCAAAGATTCAATGACAAGGTGAATTAGAACACAAAAAACTGTTTCAAGCAAAGTTGTTAGAAATTCATTTAATGAATTAAGCGAGAATTTCCATAAAGAAATTTCTAAGAAATTAGGATTGAGTTTGGGTTATTATTCTATTGCATTAAGTTCTGAAATTCGTTGAGCTTTAAGAAGGTGAATACGGTGGAGCATTGTATCGTGAATATGATGGTACAATGTGTGTTCAATCTGATTTAGCAGACCGATACATTGAAAAAAATTATTCTAAAGAAATTAAAGCAATCAAAGCCGAAATTGATAAATTAAACAAGAAATTGGGTGCAAAATCACCAATCCAATTTGAAATTTCTTATGGTGTTTCTGTCGGGGATAGGGAGACTCTAACATTTATGCAGGGCTATTTCATTAAAGAGGGTGAAAACAGGAAGAAATTGATGGCAGTGAGTTTCAACAAAATGGAAAAAAAATTATTCAAATAAAAATTATTTTGTTGAACTTTAAAAGAGAAGTCATAAATGGAACTTTCTTTTTTTGTTGATTTTATCAATTTTATTATATAATATAACAAAAACAATGGTGAAGGGGCGATACAATGGATGGTATTATAGAGGCAAAAAGCAAATTAGATGAATTAGTACAAGAGGGGTATAAAATTATTTATCCTAATTCTATTGATGGTTTAGATTTTTGAAGTTGAGATAGTGCAAAAAAACATCAATTTTCCAGGATCTACAATTTTAAATCCTATAAAAACAAATTAGAGATGTAGGGAACTGAATTTTTTTATGAGAGTTATTTAAATATAGAGATTTTTTTATTTCTAGTATCATTTTGACATGAGTTTCTGAAGGAATATGGTTTAAGACAATAAAAGGTGAAGTTGGCAAGATTTTTAATTTCAAAACGGATTAGTGTCGTTTCAGACAGGTGAGTTCACATCCTTGGCGAATTTTTATGAAAAGATTAAGTACATTTTTATTCAATCACAAAAAAATAGTTTGGCGTTCTATGTTGATGATAATTTCAAATCATCTGCGGGCAAAAAGAGCAAGTAGAGAAGAACAAAAAAACAAAATCTTGAAAAGCAAGTTAGAAGAGATTTTGCAATCATTATTTGATTAAAATTTGGCGGGCGTTTTATAAAATAGATGACAAATGCGTGAAAACAATATGGAGGTCATGAAGGAGATGGACGGGATCAGATACATTTAAATTCAAAAGAATAGATTTAAGTAGTAAATATAGAAAGGAAATGAATTATAGATTATATTGGTGAAGAATTAAAAAAAGAAAAAAAGGATTACTGTATTGGAATATTGAGCCAGAAAGGGGTTATAAAGTAATTTAGTCAACAAAAATATAAAAATCAATTAAAAAAAGAAAAATATGACGGGATAACAAGTCGATAATGGGGACTGGATTGGTGGTGGAAATTGAGTTATGGGATATCTTTACATATAAAAAAATGATTTGTTTTTTTAAAAGCATGAAGTTTGGCAAAAAATTATAGTAGGGACGAGATTGATTATAAGTAGAGATGAAGTTTTCAGGTTCTTTTAATTTGGGAACAGATGTATATATTGCATCAGAGGGATATATGGGATGAGGGAAGTATTTTTTTAGAAAATTAAATATATTTTTATTTTTATCAAGGAGCAAGAAAAGTTGTTATCATTGGTGACAATAATTTTTAAAAACAAGGGAAAAAAACATGAAGAAAAAAATAAAAAAATAAAAAAAGCAAATAGAAGAAGAGTTTGATTTGAGTTTTAATTAAAAATAAAGCGAGTCTAAGTTGTTTTGGTATAAAGTCGATACATTTATCGAAAATCAGTTTTAGTGTTTTAGCGTTGGCTATATGACGATATAACAGCTAAAATGAAGAGTATTTAAAAAAACATGAGATGAAATAGTATCACAGAATAAGAAGATTGAATTACAAGATTATAAGTTAATTTATCCTAATGATAAAAAAATTTGAAGATTAATTTTACAGATAATTATACAGTTGGTGGATTTATTATGGGTGATAATAATGAATTAAATCTTTTTGGAAAAAAAGGTGGTCAGTGATCGATTGTTTATTGGGCGAAGATGTGTATCAAACATTTGAGACAGGATACTCAAATTGGATGTAAGACAACAAAGTTTAGAGTTCTTTTCAGAAAACAACAGAGATCATAAAATGGTTTTCATTAAAGGAAATGAAATTAACAAATTCAAAGTTTGAAGAGTTAAAAATTTCCAGCGAAAACAGATAAAAGAAATTTGAACAATGAGGATTTAGCGTCTGTTGTTATAGTTATAGATGAGGGAGATTTTGTTCGGGGCTATGAAGACAAAGGTTAAGGGGCATAGGCAAAAGACAGAAACAGGTTAGAAGTTGAAAAAAAGGGCGAAAAGGAAAAATTTATTAAAAGATGTAAAAGATTTGTTAAAAATGAAAAGGATTGAATATGAGATGAAATAGAGACTAAAATAAAACAGAACAATTGGTCAAAAGATGGATACAAAATTTATTTATCCTAACAATTTCGGGAATCAGAGTTTGAGCATGAAATCAAATGAACGTATAGTAATAACAATATTGTTACTCTAAAAATAGGAATTGCAGTTTTGACGAACTTAGAATTATTGAGGGGTTTAGAAATAGAAATAAATTGTTTTTATCAGATAGAATTTATCATGAAATATATAGGTGGAAAATGATAATTATAGAAATAGAAATCCATTAGTTCTATTTTTTTTGAAGAAAAAAAATGGATAAGGCATTGAGACGAAGATAGAGTCATATAGGGGTTCTTGATGAAAAAAAGGTGAAGAAATTCAAAATTAGGGACGGGTAAAGAGAATTAAAGAAATCTGGGATTTCAAATAAAGACAAGTCAAGTCTGGTAATCATATTGATGAGAAGTTTTTCAATGGACGACGAGAAAAAAAGAAAAATTTAGAAAAAAAGAAAATCAAAAGAAAAGAAAGGAAGTAGAAAGTAAAGTTGATTTATTATTAAAATAAAGGAGTAACAATGGCATTTAAATTAAAAAGATACAGAGTGGTAGAAATTAGCAGTTTATAAAGATGAACTGGTATGAAGAGGGACGGTGCAGGGAGGCTGTGGCGGAGAATGGGTTGAAGCAGAAATTGAAATCAAGTGTTTTTTTAGCGATTCGAGTTCATATATTTACAGAAATAATGATAGCGAAATTAAATCAATTGGGCTAGAGTTATTGAGTATCTATTCAAAAGTAAAATTTCAAATGAATTTTCCAAACATGGGGCGAAAGATGGGTTTATTGAAAGCAATTAAACATCATCTTGATGAAGATTTCAAGGGATAGAAAGAGTAAAGATGAATAATATTGGTAGAAATTTCAAAGAGATCATTGAGCAATGATTGTAAATTGGTTTGATCAATCACAAAAAGATGAATGTTATGGTATTTGGTAAAGAATAGAGGTCAGAATATTTGGTAAAAATTTTTTTAGTTTGATTAAGAGGGACTAAAAATATAGAACAATTGAGCTGATTCAAAAAAATTCTTCATTGGGACGGTGTTTTTGAGTGAAGAAAGATACAAACATATAAAAGGAATTTCAAAAAGATGGATTTTAGTTAAATTTTTTTCAATAAAGATGAACGAAGAAAAATTTGTATTTTTCTAGTGATTAACATTTATGATGAAAGGGTTGGTCCATATCATTCATTGTAAAAGTAAGAAAATTAAAGAGATTTATTTGGATTTTGAGTAAAAGGTGTTATAATCATTATGGATGAAAAAAATTCAGGATCAAAAAAAGAAAGGAACTTTTGGATTAAAAAGGGATAAAAAGAAGGGTGAGTTTCTCAAAAGAATTTGGATGAACGATGAGGGTGAAATGATGAAAGAAATAAGGGCGGACAATAATATTTATGATAACAATGGTATGTTTGACACAAACGAAAACAGAAATCTTTAATGGTAATTTTAAAGGATTAAAGAGTTCATGTTAAATGAATTTCAATTTCAAATTGGTGACAACAGAAGATATGGAACTATGAAGATTTTTAATGGTCATGAGTTTAAAATTCAAATGGAAATCCATATTGAGCAGAATTTCTAAATCAATTAGAAGCAACAGGGCAGAGCAGAAGCAAGAGTTTGAGAAATCTATAACAAAGTTTTTTTGGTAAATTCTCAATTAAAGAGAGTAGAAATGATTAAGTCAAAAAGAAATTCTAAGTACATGAATCAATACATGAATGAGAAATTCCATTGAGAACGATAATCCATATGAAAACAAATTGGACTTTATCTTTGGGAAAAATAGATGATTTTTATTGAAGAAATGTTTGAGTCAGTTTGGTACAAATACAAAGAATCTGGTATTGGTATTTCATTCAAACTAATGGTAACATTGAGACGATAATTTCATGTTTACAGGGCGGTTGTTGGGAGTCAAGAAAATGATGAATATTATGTTTTTGAACAGATTAGTGAGCGGGAGAAACATTCTATCATATTTTTCAATATTAAAGATAAAGATGGAAAATTATCGGGCAATGTTTGGAAAGAAACGATTGAGATACAGCAAGGGATACAAACAGATTGAGATGAGAACATATAATGGGAGAATCAATGAAACAAATTAAAAGTTATGAGTTGGAGCGGGTGGTGAGTCTCTATTATGTTGATAAACAAGGAGATGTTTATTCTTTAGAAATAGTGAAGATTTGGGTGAGATCTCAATCAGAGCTATTTCATTCTTTGATAATTATGTTTTCAGAGCATGGTCAATGGTGTATATGATGATTTTTGGGCGGTTGTGGTTGTGGTCGAGGCAAGGGACATTGGACTGGGACGGTATGGGTTCAAGTTTTAATGTAGAATTTTTCAAGTAAAGTTGGCGATGTTTTTATTGGTGAAGAGGAAGCATTTTAGTTTAGCAAAGTTCGTAAACGAAGCAATGCAGAAAAATGAGTTCTTTGAAGTCATATTCTAAGATTGAAATTAAACGGCATTTCAAATAGATTGTTGAATATATTAAGATTCACAAAAATATTCATTGGTTCAGATTTCTTAGAATTGTTAATATTTATGGGACGAAAATAGCATCAAAGTTTCTGTTATTGATTATGATGGAAATGAGATTGAGCTATTCTGAAGTTGAAAAAGAATTAGAAAGGGTTTTATTAAAATGAATTATTTAAGTATTTGTCAAGAATTAGAAGAAGTAAAAGCAAGTATTAAAGATTATGAATCTAAAATTGAAAGAAAAAAAGTCAGGGACAGAAATTGGAAGAGTATAAAAGAGGCATGGAAAGAATGGTGTTAGAGAGGTTTACGTTGAATCACAAAGAAATTTGTAGGAGCAGTAAATCCTATATTCATTCTTTTTTTGAAAGTAAATTATATTTTGAAGAGTTAAAGAAAGTTTTGTTAAGTGATTATAAATCATTAGCGAAAAAAATCCAGTATCGAGTTTGTACAAGACAATTGGCATTGTTTTATGTTAAAAAGTAGTCAGGGGTATATTCGATACTGACGAGAGTAAAGTTATTTTTTTTCATGAGAACATCAGATGATTATTGGTGGGATGGTTTTAGAATTGAATAAATTAGATGATTTTAATATTGAAAGAACAGCACAAAGTTTATCAATAATTCAAAAGGGACGATTTCAAGTCGTAAACATTCAGAACAATTTGATTATGGGTGAATTTCAAGGATATTGTTAGTTTTAAAAGTAGATAAATTTGAAAAAAAGTTTTACAATTGGTCGAAGTTTCAAAAGAGATAGAAGTTGTTCTAGGACGAGGTACAGTATGTGACGGATGAAAATGGTCAAAGAATATGAGTTGCAGTTCTTAAATCTGAGAAGATAAGTTGGCATAAAGGGGTTGTTTGAAAACAACATTGTTGGAGAACAATGGGCAAAATAAAATTTATTCTAAGGGTCGTAAAGAAAATGAGTTTGTTACAAACAAATGGGTAGATGGGGGAACGGATATTTGGGCAGGGTTGCAAACAAAAAGATAATGATGAGATTTAATCTTGAGTATCAGAAAAGGATTAGGAGAATTAGAATGGTGATGAAAGAAATTGAAGTTTATGAGATATGAGGGACGAGGCAAAAATATTAAAGTTAAAGAATTAGAATTAAGTGACAGAGTCTGATGAGAGTCTGGATTAAAAGTCATTTTTGAAAGGGAGTTCTCTGATCCTAGAAAAGGATTTATAATTATCTTATGAGTCAGAGTAAATCATGGTTTGAAATCTTATAAAGACAAGAGAGCAGAGTTGAAACAATTTAATCAGCAAGGTTTGAGGGGATTTCAATTAAAAAAACAACACAAAAGAAAAGGAAGATTAGTTAAAATCTTCCTTTTTTTGTTGACAATATGGTTGGTTTATAATATAATAGAAATATAAATAAAGAGGTAAAAAAACAATGAAAAAAATTATATGGATGTTATCAGTGGCGGGGCGGATTGTTGAAAGAAAGGGAGATTTGGATTGGATTACGAGGAACAGAATGAGGGGCATCGAGAAAAACGATTGAGGCGGATATGAAGAATATAAAAAAACGATTTTTAAAAATGGTAACGGAGTTTAGCATTAGCAAAAAGAATATGTGAGTCTATATGGAAAGTTTTAATCTTTTAAGAAGGTTGGTGGATTTCGTTCCTAAATTAAAGATGGGCAAAAAGAAAATTAGCGGTGGTGGAAAAAGATTTGGTGTTAGATGGAAGCAAATAGCATGATTTCATAGAGTGTTGGGCGGGAGTTGTTGATGAGAATAAATCATACAATGGTGGCTAAATTAGGGAGAGTGCAGTTCTTAGAAAATAAAAATATTGAATATTTTGAAAAAAATTATATATGGAATTAGATGAAGTTAATTACAAGTATCTTAAAAAGTCAAGGTATAGAGTATTGTAAAAATCTATCAAAGGGACATTCAAAATTTGAGAGGTTAAATTATATTTGGTCATTTTTAGGTAAGGCAAAGAGTATGATTATGTGGAGACTTTTGTGAGGTGAGTTTCAATTTTCCACAAAAATTTGGTTGGCATGGTTCAAAGGGCGAAGAAGTAAGATACAAGTTAAATGGTGGTTCTTATGATTTGTATATTTGGGATGGCGATAATAAAGTATGGGTAAATTATAAAGGAATTTGTTGAAACAGAGTAATTAAAAATGAGAGGGGAAACTTTATCTGAGATTTCAAGGGAACAAAGATTATCTAAGAATTTGAAGAAGAATTAAAAACAAGACAGAGCAAAAAAATCACAAAAATTTAATTTTGGTGATGAAAGCACAATCTTTTTGGCAGATGGAAACAGAATTGGAGTTGAGAAAGTTGATGGTAAATACGAGGCAGATTGATTTTGATTGGTATTTATCATGGAAGAAATTGGTAATAAAAAAATATTATGGGAAGAAATATGGTGGAATTTGGATTGATAACAAATTCATTGAAAATAAAAAGAATACAAATGAACTATTGGCGAGTTGCGGGAGTACAGATTGATGAGCTATAAAAGAAGAGAAGTGGAATATGAAGTACAGCAATATGAAAAGAATTAAAAAAGAAATTCTTGGTCAAAAACAAATTCATTAAGGAGAAAAAGTATGTAGCAGTTTTAATTTTGATGAAAAATTTGATGAAATAACAATCAAATCAGTAATAATGATAAAGTTGTTTATGATAAATCTTGAAATATTGTGGTGGTGTGAAGTCTTCTTAAAAAAATATTGAAGATGAGGGGCATCAATTCTTATTAAAAAAATTAAGGGACGTGATTCAACGGGCAGAAAATATTGGTAAAATCAAATTGGAAGAAGATGTTATCTTTGGGGCTTGTTATACATGAAATGAGCAAAAGATAATAAAGTAAAGATTAGAGTGGTGCTGGAATGTTGAGTTTATGCACAGTTGGAATGTTCTCTGGTCGGAATATTTAATCTTATCTCATGAATCATTTAACAGGGGGTAAAAGCGATTAACAAGTGGCATTTACAATTGGAGTTGATTCTGGGCGAGGTGGGATTGGTAATGTTTCTGAATATGAGGGATATTTATGAAATAACGCAGAAGGATGGTATGAGATTTATCTGTGAAAAGAATTTATAGACACATTGAAAAGGGAACTTTCAGGTTATAAAAAAATTAACAAAAAGAAAAATACAAGGTACAGATGTATTGTTTTCGTTTGTTGGTATGCAAGATAAAGAGTGAGTTTAGTTTAATTGATAGGGTACGTAAAGCAAATAAAGGAAATGGAATTAGAATTGAGGGGATTCTATCAAATATTCCATGGTAAAAGTCATTTGTTTAATGACAACAACAATTATCTTGATTTATCCTTTGAATATGTAACACATAGTGTTTGGTCTAGCACGGCATATGGAGATGGTGTTTGGCTGATCAAAGTAGCAAGAAACAAAAAAATAAAGAAATCGTTTATATTAAAAATAGACATGAAATAGCATTGAAATATGTGAGAATGATGATGACTTTTAATATACATTATTCTACATATTTTTGATTAGTCTTTCTGATATTATTTATATATAATATACAAGAAGAGAGTAAATATGAATTTTACAAGGAAAAATATAAACAAAAATTATTATACAGTGGAGGTTGGGCGTTTATTTCAAGTATCTGGTAGGGATCATTCAAAAAAATGGGATAATAAGGGCATTCTTAAATTTGAAAGGGGACTGGTAATAGAAGAGTTCTTCAAAAGAGTGTATTGAATATTTGAAATCAAAAAAATATGTTTTATGAAGATGGAGGCATCTAAAGAGATGTTATTTGGTAGAGTATCATCTTATGGGCAGGCAAAAGCAAAATGATTTAGATGAGACAAGTTGATTATATTCTATCTAACAGGGACGGTTGAAAAAAATGTTTTGATTTTTAAAAAGAAATAAAAAAAGTAGTTTGGACAGTAAAAGAAAAGGGGAGTTCTAGGGCGATGGATATGATTTTTGAATGATGAAGTGAATAGAATCTTTATGAGTCATAAAAGAAGATTAGTAGATTTGGTTTTGAGTATATAGGGGGCATTTGTAATCATCATGATGTAGAAATAATTGTAATGCAATCAGAACAAGATAATAAATCAGTTGAACAAGAATTAGAAAAAGATATAAAAAGAGATTATTGGGACATTGAATAAGGAGAGTTATCAAATAATGAGTAATGTATTTACGATAACAGGGCGAATTAAAATTGAATAAAGAATATAATCAGTTGGGACGGTAAATACATTTCTGATTATATGAATTGTTTAATAAAATTCAGAGATTAACATTTCATAGAATTAAAAAGTGGTATATAAAAGAAACGGCAAAAATAAAGTAAGAAGATGGGAAATATTATAAAGTCGGTAAAGAAGAATTTAATCTGAGTGAGTCAGGACGTGATGCAATATTAAGTAATATGTTGGGTCAGGCATGGATCTATCAAAGAATTAAAAGAATTTGAAAGAAAAAGTTTAGAAGAAAGATTTTTTTCTCTTGAAAAAAGGATTAGTAGAATTAAAAAGATGGAAAGGACTTTACAAAGGATTAGAGTTTCAGTGGCAGATTCTAAAGGGATTTCAGTTTGGTAAATACAAAAATTTAAAAAATTAAAGATTTGGGTGGAAACAAAAACAAGTTAAATGGTAAAAAAACAAGGAATTTCAAAAATCTTGAAAAGAGATTGAGAACAGGTAAATATAAAGTTTGTTTTGGATGGGAGTTTGGGCTACAAAGATTATAGCAAAGTTATCAAGAAAAGAGATAGTGAAATCTATTTTTTTTAGGTGGGGACGGCGATGAAATGCAATCTCAATTTTTCAGGAACGAGATACAGGTCAAAAATAAATCAATTCTATTTTAAAAATAAGAAAGAAATTGATTTAGACAATGATAAATTTGTTTATGGTCAATTTAATTTTAACAATAAAAAAATGTAGTAGAAGTATTAAAAAGGTTCATGGGAGTAAAGAAGGGTGAACAATTTATAGAATTAAGATTAAAAAAACAATCAGGGTATTTCTTCAAATCATATATGAACTAAACATAACAAAGATTTATGTGTGGTAGAAATAGTAATGGAGTAGTAGGAGTAGATTTTTAATAAAGGTTTTGTATCTGTAAGTGAAATAGATAAATATGGAAATCTAATAAACGTTTTAACATAGATTATCAATACAGTAAAAGGCAATCAAACAACAAACGATTTTTCAAAGTATAGCAACAAGATTAAAAGATTATTGTTTAAATACAGGTAAAGATTTAGTTATAGAGGGAGTTTGATTTTGGTAAAAAGAGATAATTTGATAAGTAAGAAAGGTAAAAAAATATAATGAGATGTTATCAACGTGTATTCTAAATTTGATTCTATCATGAGATTTCTAAATGTGTTAAAAAAATAGAATTTTTCTTACATAAAGTTAATCCAGCATGGACGGGCGGATAGCGAAACAGAAATATTGTCCAAAAAAATGAGAATTAAATGTATGAAAGTCTGGAATTTCTTATGTTGTGACGTACGTGGAGGAATGTCATTAAAAGATAAAAATAACGAGATCAATAGCAATCAGATTTATAGAACAATAAGAAATGAAAAAAATATGAACATAATTGAGTTTTTGAGTTCAAAATAGATTATAATATGAGTATGAGATTTCAAGTTTTGGCTGGAATAGGGACTGAAAATGATTGATGTCTGAGATGCTGTGGAAATTAAAAATAAGTTTTCATTTTTCTTTGAGTTGCAATTCATGAGGGTGAAACAGATAAGAGATGAAATTAAAATGTTCATCTGATTGTAAGATGAAATAGTCATTGTGGTCACGGACGAAAAAAACAATCTTGAATTATGAAATACACATAATTCTTGTGGCTTTTATGAAATAGGGTGGGAGATTATAGAGATATGACAAAAGATTTACAAATGAGTTGAGCAGGTATCATTCATTAGAACAAAAAAATTAGAAGGATTTCAAATTAGTGAAAACGACAGAAATTGATTGGACATATTAAAGGTGGGGTACGTGAGGCTGGTGGATTTTATCTGAGGGAATCTGGATATGGAGCAGGGCAAGACAGACAGGGCTTTCTTGATGCAGAGTGGTGGGTGGAAGGAACGATTAGAGTAGGTGGAGTTATTAACGTTGGGTGAGTCAAGAAAATGTTGTAAGTATCGGACGAGACAGTAAGAGTATTAGAATCAGATACACAACAAAAGTGAGTTTCTACAAAATCGTGAGGTATTTCTCAGGGCGAACTTTCGAGAATGAAGATTGAGTAAGAATCGGCGATCAGTGAAAAAGCATTGTTCGAGACTTTCAATTGGAGATACAGTTCATGTTTGTAGTCGGTGCTAAGAGGGGTATGAGTTTAGGTATCCTTGATGTCAGTTTGGTCAGAAGAATAAGGGAGCGATTTTTAAGGGTTGTTATATCGTCATATAAAGCAACGGGACGTAAAATCTTAATTTCGATAAATGTATCGATTTACGAAAAAAACAGATTAGGGGTGGTATTTTTTTCCATATAGAAAAGGGGTTTAAAAATTGGAAACAAGAGCAACAAAAAAATGTATCAAAGAAAGAGGGTGGGAACTCTGAGGCGATTTCTAATAGTAATCTTAGTTATTCTATCATGTGGAGCAGGGCTGTTCTTATTATTTAGTGAAAAAGTGGGGGTAGAATTAGAACAAATTTATGGAGATTGAAAATCATGAAGAAAATAAAGTTATTGAGGGCGTGAGGCGTGTCTATTCTTTTTAATGGGAGTGGGATGAGAATAACGAAGAACAGAAACATGGACGTAATGGCGATGGTGGCACGTTATGGGTATCAGTCAAAAACAAAGAAAACAGGTATTACAAGTTTAGAACAGGGATATGGGTGGTGAAATTGATTATCAAGGCAGAAACAATTCAGAGCCAAATTAAATGCGAGCTATCAAATGGGCGGAGTTGATTTGAGCATTCACAGTATGAGAAAATGGTCAATATGAAGTTTGGGGCATATTTGTTAATCAATATGAATGAGTGAGCTAGAATTAGTCGGTGACGTTGGTGGAATTGATGTTGAAAATAAATTAGGGTTCTATTAGTATTCAGGACAGGATAAGCGAGTGTAATTGGGATGGAAAACAACGTTCAAATGGCGAGGGAGCATTAGTTTATTCAAGAATGAGATGGCAGGGCTGGAGGGCGATTACAGTGAACAAAAAGCACGTGAAGTTATTCAGGCAGTATTTCTAAAAATGATTTCATTTTGATGAGTGCAGGCAATTATTCTGAAATTCTTGAAGCAGTGAGCACGAATATTCAAACAGACATTCCATTAAATTCAAACAATATGATGAATTTATTAGGGTTATAAAAGTGAGCTGAATGATATTGAACAATTTCAGATTTAGAAGGTGATGATGGTATGGCGGTATTGAGTTATCAAATTGGTAAAAAGCAGATAGTTTGTTAGAAATTCAAAAACAGAATTAGAGAAGAATTTGGCGAAGATACAGTAGTAGGTAAAGACAAATGCAGTTATAAATGGAAGTACAAGTCATAAAAGATTTAGATGGACTAAAAAGTGTAAAGTAGGCGATGATGATGATTCATATTTTGGGTTTACAAGAAAGAAGAATAAGAATGATTTTAAGATTTCAAGTGATTGAGAAAGAAAAAAAGGGATAAAGTGATAGATTTTTAGATTTAATAGCATTTATAAGGGAACTTGATTTTTCTTATGAAAGGTGGAGATTATCTGATTTCAAATTTGATATAGAGTCAATGGTGAACACACAGAGGTAATATTGACAATATAGTCTATCAAATGAGTTTTGAGTTTGATGAGAACAGGGTAATAATATTAAAGTTGAAAATATTCCTTTAGAAATTAAAAGTGTTTATAAATATATTAACAGAGGGACGATTATTGAAAAAAATCTGTACAGAAGAAGAAAGTGAGCTTTGGAAGGTTCTAATCCAGATTAGATGGGAGCATGTCAAGAACATATTTCTATGAGTATTCAACAGGTGAAAATAATAAAAGGGTGAGACTAGGGAAGATGTATTTTTATTATGGTTGATTTTGTAAATCTTGTTATATAATACAATAAGAAATGAAGGAATAAAGGGTTTTTAATTTGAAGAAAATAATTATTTTAGAGCATGTTGTTGAAGTTTGGCTACACAACAGTTCATGCAGATTCAGTATTCAAGATTCGTAAGGGAGGAGCATCTGGTGAGTTTCTGTTTCAACATTAACAGAATACAAAGAAAAAAAGAACGTACAGGAATGAGTTTATATTAAGAAGAAAATCTATAAAAAGGGTCAGAGTGGTCAAACAAAAAGGAAATAAATTTTATATTGGAAAACAAAAAGTAATTTGTGCATCTATTTTGACAGATTTATTTTTAGAAGAAACTTTCAAGATAATTGGGTTTTATTTTTAATCAAAGAACAATAAATTTGAAATGGTATGTGATAATAGTTTTGTTGTTTGGGATTTCTCAAGTATTTTATGATAGTAATTTTATTATTTTGGGCTAAGTCTAAAAAAATCAGATAAAGTTAGAGGCGAATTCAAGATAGGGACTTTCTTGTTTAAGTATTTTTCTGACACAATGGATAACAATGAGGACTTTAGATCTTTTTAGAATATGGAAAGAAGAAATTGATAAGATTCGGGACTCATATGAAAAATATGAAAAAGGATTTCTTGGCGGAGTGGGGACTGGATTATTTGGAATAGACAATATATTGCACAATGGTTACAGAAAGAATACAGGGAAGATTTAATCTTTAGTATTGAGTCCAAATGGTATGGTTATCTATTAAAAAAATTCATGAGATATAATAAGAACTCTACAATATTTATATGAACAATTTCAATAAAAAAAGTGGAGAAAGAAAAGAGTTACAGCGGGCAAAATAATTTGGAAGCATGACAGAGTTTTCTAGAGTGCAATTCGTTTGTCATTAGAAAGTATAGAAAAATCAAAAAAATAGAACAAATCGTAGAAAAAAAGCAAAAAAACAATTTTGGGATGATTGTAATATTGGAGAAATTTAGTGAGGGCTGGTAGGCATACATGAATAATGAAATCATTTTTGGTGTTTTAGTAACATTAGATAAAGATAATCATATTCTGTTTAAATTTAATCAAGATTTATATTTAAAAGCAAATTAAAAAAATCAATCAGAAATAAGGGGACAATGGAAGTGATTGACGGCATTCCATATACAAGGGCAAAATGAACATAAAGAATCATTTGCAGACGTGAAAGTATAAAATCGAGAGTTGGAAGGAGCGACAAATGGTTGGCAATTTTGGATAATTTGTAAAAAAATAGTTTCATTCCTTGTTGACAATTCAATTATTTTATTATATAATATAATTTCAAATCACAAAAGGAATAGGGGTATGAGATCTATTAAAACAATATAAAAAAATTACAACGAACAAATTTTATCAAAAAGATGGCGATATGCAGTTAGGTATCATTATAAAAAAAGAAAAATGGATTGAGTACAGTAAAATGAAATTCATGGTGGAGTGGAACAATAATCCTTTGTATAAAACAGAATGCGTGGATAACATTAGATTTGAAAGAAATGTAATTCTACGAGGTTTGAAAAAAATTCTTTGGTGGAAACAATTGAGTGAATATGAGGGGTATTCAAAAGAATTTAAAAGATTTATTCAAGTAGAATATATTCCTAATCATAAGTATGAGATTTCTACGAAAAAAATTAGACAGTTCAGGCAATTCTCTTGGCAGAACATAAAAAAACGTTTTGTAGGGCTAGGGGTTCTACATCACATAATCCATGTGCAGTGGGAAGGTGCAAATGGTTCTATCAAAAGAAAATTATAGAGGGTGGGTGAGTATCTACGAGTTAAAAAAATATTACATTAGCATTTGAATATATTTCAATCAAAAAGGCTGATTGTAATCCATTGTAGTCATGGCGATTACGTTTTGATTGAAAGATCATGAAAATAAAAACAGGTAAACGTTATTCACAAGAACAATTAAAACAAAAGGTGGTAGAACTGGATTTAAAGCAAAAGTTTTTCAATGAAAAGTTTTGAAGAAATTCAAGAGTCATGAGTATGGTAAAAAGATATTGAAGGTTTCGTTGAAAATGAGTTTATGGAGAATTTATTAAATTCAAAACAGATGAATGGATTAAAAGATTGGTACGGTATCTTCTTTGGAGAAAACAAGTGGCAAAATCTCTACAATCATTGAGAGGTATCTTGGCGATGAAATTGATGATTTAGTGCGTTGAACAACAACTGAACAGGCCCTAAACATTTAGGATTGGGTTGATGGTGAAAGTCTAAGTCGTAAATATTTTTGAAGATGAAGTTCAAAAAAAGGGAACTATAAGGGGCTAAAACATTTATCAGACAAAGGATTTGGATTTGAGATTGGAAGATTATATGGAATCATGGGAACATGTGTATTCAATATAAGAAAAGGTGTTGATTGGAGAACACAAAGAAAAGGTGAAGGGGCTGATTACATTAGCATTGGCTGGTTCAAACAAAAAGTAAAAACAAGAACGAGAGGAAGAATTATTAAATGGATAAAATTATTAACAATATGAGGATATACAGATTGCCCATGTGTATTTCTTCTGGACAGAATCCATTTTCAAATTTTTATAAAACACATTTTTGGTATAAAGGGGTATGATTTGCAGATTTTTTTCAGAGCAGGAACATGATTGAAAAAAAGCATTGTTATTTGATAAAGAGTAAAAAGCAAGTCAAATTGGGACTATGAGAGTAAAGCATATCAAGTTAAAAGTGATTTGAAATAAAGTAGAAATTACAACGATGGTAAGTGGAGTGAAGTTCAGGCATGATAAAATGGTGGAAGTTCTTCGGGCAGATTCACACAAAAATGAAGATTTGAAACAAATCTTGGGTTGAAACAGGCGATAGAATCTTAGTAGAAGGTTCTCCTTACGATAAGATTTGGGGTGTCAAAATCGGTGGAAAGATGATAAGATTCTTGATGAAAAAGAATTATAAAGGATTGAATTTGTTAGGGTAAGGCAGTTTATGCAGAGTTAGAAATGAATTTAAATAGATTTTAATGGTCGATATATCGTCGGTGAGTGCAACGCAAGACAGTCAAGGGCGATTTTCGATAAATGTATCGATTTCATGAAAAAAACAGTTTAGAAACAGTTTTAAAGAGGTTGGTAAATAAAAGCAGTCTCTTTTTAAATTTGATTTTCGAGCAAGATATTGTAAAATAAGAATTTCAGAATAAAAAAATAAAATAGTAAGGGATAAATATGGAAGATAATAAAAAAAGAAATTGAACAGTATCTCGGAGAAGTTTTTAAAAATGAGTTTAGAAAAGAAACGCAAAAAAACATGTAGCAAACAGGGACGTATTATTCTAATTTGTTGGTATTGGGAATTATTGGTGGGAATTGGCATCGAAGGTGTGAATCTTTTGTCAATCTATAATAGTAGCAAAGGGCTGGCAAAAAACAATCAAAAACAGCTATTTTCATTGGGAATATGGAGACATCTAGAGAGGATATGGATAATCTTTCAGAATATGAATTCAAGATTAAGTGGTATCTATGATAGCAATAAAAGGAACATTTGGGAGGGGTTGGTCAAAATGGTTTAGACAGATAAAGAAAGAATTTTATAGAGCGAGTCCAGTCATTACAAGAAAAGAACAAGAAAAAAATATAAATTAGTAAGTAATATGTGGATTATGAAATCTGGGTATGACATGTGGAATAAAGAACATGGTGCATTGGTGGGATTCTGGGCGATCCTCAAACAGTAAGTGATTATGTTGATAAACGTGGAAAATTATGGATTCTTGGGTTAGAAAATGATGCAATTCAAAAGAATGGGATGAGTGGGTTATAACAGATTGAACAAATTGAAAGATGATACGGGGCGTGACTAGAGACATTCAATATGTTTAATTCAACATTTGATGTTTCGGACAAAAGATTATTGTTAAGAAAGATGTAAGTTCATCTTCTATTGCAGAGATGGAGTAATGGTAAAAGCAGATATGAGACTGGTTGAGAATGTTGTATCAAATTATATGGGTGAGAATCATTAACAGAGTCGGTAGGATTTTAGAAAAAAACATGACAAGGACATCAATCTTTGGTGGAGATATGGGAGGAAGCAAGAGAACTCGACGTTGAGATCAAAACATATTCACAATATAATAATGGTATGATTGAGTGACAATTTTGTTGGAAAGACGTTGGATCAGTAAGGGGTTGGATAAAGAAAAGTGGGATTGAGTGTATTATTAACAAAGTGAGAGATTCAGTGAGAAGATGGTGGAGTTTCTCAAAAGTCAGGTAATTCTGATTATTCTAAGATTTTTAAAGGGTGGTGCGTTTGGTGTTAATGTTGGTAAAAGAAAAAAACGGTGGTACAGGTCAAAAGATAAAGACAAAGAAAATAAAAAAAGAAACAACAGAAGCAACAGTAGGAGAATAGTAATGAAAAATTTTAAAAAGATTATGAAATTTATTTTAAGAATTTTTAAATGGAGTTTAATATTAGGATTTATCCTTGTTCTTGTTGGTTTCTTGAGCGGGATATTTATAGTGCAGGTGTTATCAAACAAATCCTAAAATTGGTGAAGAAATGATTACAAAAAGCAGTGGCGGGATACAAATATGTATGATTCAGGCGGTCAAATAATCTATTCAGATAATGAGACAGACGAGATTATATTCGACATGATGAAATTCAGTAAATATATTGGGATGTAGAACACGAGAAAAAATAAAATTATTGGAATGAAAAAGGTTGGTCTTTCAGAAGCAATCTTGAGCATAAGAGTAAAGGTGTACGTGGTGGTTCAGTATCGAGACAACGAGAAATTTATTAAGGAAATGTATTCTCAAGTGATGTAAAAGATGGGATGATGATAGAAAGATTAAAGAAATTTGGGTGGGGACTCTCAAATGGATTTCAGAGACGACAAGAAACAAATTTTTAGAATGGTATATTAAATTTAATCAATATGGGCGAGGGATGTATGGTACGTGTACAGTGGGCTATTACGGACAAGGGAATTTGAAGAGTTTGAGTGGTGATGATGGTGTAACATTATCTAAATTAGCAACAATCGACTGGATTAGGACAGAATCCGTCAGCATATAATCTATATGATAATCATGAGTTAGTAGAAGAAAAGACGAAATATTGTTTTTATTAGTGGTGTAATAATAATAAGATTGGTGAAGAACAATACGAAGGGGCTAAAAAGTTCCAATCAAGAGGTTGAAGAACGTTTTTTTGGAGAAATGGAACAGTATTGAGTCAGACAAAAAGAACACAGTGGTAATGTGGGAACAAGTGTAAACAAGTTCAAGAATTGGGGCTGATTTGGAAAAAAATTGATGCAAATTTGCTTGGTACATTGGACTGAGTAGCAATTCTCAAGTAAAAAGCAATTTTTGATAATTTTGGGCGGTTATAAAGATGGTGAAGAACAAATGGCGAGGCGTGTAATGGACTAATACAGGGTTATGTTGTTGCGTAATATGGGGAAGAAATACAGAAGCATTTGGTTTGAATAGAAACAACACTAACAAACACGTGAGTGAGGTTCATCTATTAGAAACATTTGAAGATTACGGACGATTGAATATAACGGATTGGGAACAAATTATATTTTAGATTCAAGTAATTATCTTTGGCTAGTACAAATGTAGTAGCACATAATTTTTGGTGGAACGAAATTTTATGGAAATGTAGTATGGCGTTTGGTGTAGAATGTCATTGAATGAGTCAGACATTCGTATCTTGAATAATGTTGTTGGGTAAAATAGTAGAAATTCCTTGGTGGAATGAGTTTTAGACGTGAAGGGAAATTTATGGAGATTCTACGAACAGGATTAAACGTTTCTGGGCGAGCAAATGGCGGAGAACAAGTGTAGCGTAAAGGGATGTATAAGGGAAGACAATATGTTGGTAAATTAGTATTTAATGATGGATGACAGAAAGAAATTAAATTTAATCAACAAGGGTATGAAGAAAGCGTGCATATATCTTATTGAAGATGATGTGCAGGGTGGCTCAGGACTAATGGTACGAGGGCTGGGTGGCAGTATCAATCAGTATAAGAGTTATTCTGTTAAGACAGGTGGTATTGGGTACGGGGCTGAAGTTGGTTGGGCAACAAGTAATGGTGGGCTCTGACGTTGGGTGGTTGGAACAGTAGGAATGTTTCTATTGCATTTGGAATGGATATGATTAAAAACAATGAATACGGACATAGTGTTGATGTTTGCGTAAAAGTACAACAAAGGTATTTAAACAATTGATGTTAGCAATGAATGAGGGGCAAAGATGTTAGTGATTGGGAAGGAAGCAATACAGTAACAAGTGGGAGGGCTAACAACATGGGGAGGCGATGTTGGTGGCGAGTCATCTTATGTGGATAAATTCCCAGGGACTTGGTTCACATTGGGCGACGTGGTGTAAATAGTAAAAATCAACGTTTATTACAAGAAGATAAATTATTAAAAAGTTGAAGATGGTGGTGTAGAAAAAAATATAAAGTGGCAAGTGATTATAAAGATATTATTGAATGGCAATCAAGGGGCCCAATGCAGATGGCATTTGGATTATTCAGTGATATCAAACAATCCTTTATATCAGCAGTTTCGTAAACAGCAGTGATTTTATTATCAGGAACAAAAAGAAAAGGGTAGCAATTAAAGTTGAAAGCACTATAAGATTATCTCTAATATAATTTCTTTCCTTTTTTTGGTTCTGTAGGGTAAGTAATGTTGTCATTCATTAAGAAAACACAATTTGGATGGGAAGCATTCCATCTGATGTGAAAATATAATATTGATTATCATATTCATAAAAATGATTTAATCTCAGTTATTCTATTCCTATAAAGTACAAATAAATTATAACATTCTAGTGCTTTGTTGTATTGTAATCTTTCAAAAGGTAGATTATCAATAGGCTACAAAATAATAGTAATTCTGATTAGGAATTTTTATGTTACAATTTTAGAATCTAGTCTTTTTAATTCTCTTTCTAATTCAATTTGTTTTAAGTATAGTTTAACAATTTTCTTTTTTTCTCTTTGTGGGTAGATTTCTTGATTGGGTATCATAATTCCTTAAAGATTTCTTTGTAATTATCAAGTGACTCATTTTTCCTTTTTTTAGAAAAATTCTATTAAAACATTCGTGTATTCATGAGTAAATCTTTCTATGTGTTTTGATTTTTAAATAAGCAGGCAGTTGATTATATTTTTCCATTCAATATATTATCAATAGTTAGAGCTCAGGCGTAATTTTTCAAATCTGAAATCTTTCTAATATGGAGAGCGGGTAGAACATGAGCAATAACAAGGATCGTTTTTCATTTAAAAACATTCTCATATAATTTAGCGAGCTCTTGTCTTGCGGGACATTCTTCTGATTGGAAATGAAGCTTGACATAATTTTTCATGATTTTTTTATAATAGTATCAATGGTATTTATTTTTTTGTTTTAATTCATTGATTTTTATTTTTTTGAGTAATGCGTGAGTACTTTTTAAATCTAAATCATAACAATTAGTATAAATTTCAATTTCTCAAATATAGTATCTTTGAAATAAAAAGCAAGTAGAAATTTGAACTCAGAATAAGAAGAAAAAAAGAATATTATTAAGGGATGAGGTATTATCAACAGAATCTTTATATATTTTTAATGAGATTGGATTGATTCTCTATGTAGTATTTATTCATTCTATATTCTCTATTAAAATGATATAAGATAATATCTAAAAAAAGTGAGGAAAAGTAAATGGAAAAATAAGAAAAAAAGTCGATTGGGATGGATTGAACTCTAAAGATTTTAATTGTGGTAGGAATTGTAGGTACAATCTATTTCGGATTTGGCTGGGGCAAGAATTATATGGGCAAACAAGAAGAAGCAAAGATTGAAGAAGTTGGTAGAAAGTCGTTGAAAAATGATACGATTGGCTGAGATGTGAAAGAAATTAAGAAATCAACAAATGAAGATGTAGTTGGTTTGGATTAGGTAGCTAATGGTAATATTGATGGGAACGTCTGGGAGGCGATAATGATTATTATTTGAGTCATTCATTAACAAAAGAATGAGTTTAGATATTGGTAGTATTTTTTTCTTGATTATAAAAGCAAGTGGCGAGATTTCAGATAATGAACAGAGTTTCGTTTTTTTGGTCTCAACACATACAGTGATAATAAATTCAAAAGTCAATTAAGAAAATTCTCTGATTCAGAGATTCTAACAAGGGCAGTAAAGATTTTTATATCTTTGGTGAAAAATAATGTGAAAATAAATTTTCATCGTATTGTGGGTCAAGGGTTTAATTCAAGTGTTTAAAACTCTTTGTGGGCGAGGGATAATGTAAAATTAAATGTGGATAATCTGAGTGGATGGCAGAAATTTCAAAAGATTTGGTGACATTGGTCAAGAAGATATTGAAGATATTCACGTTGATTCTAAATTGAGCATTCTTGGGCTTGTCTGAGTATAATAATTCTGATGGAGGCAGATCGTGGTAGGGATTAGAGTTAGTCGTGAACAATATTAAACAAAATAAAAAAATAAAAAAAGTAAAATTCTTTTTTTATTTTTTTATTTTATGACAGGCAAAAAATTTTTCTTGTATAATATGAGTATAAAATAAAAAAATAAAAAATTAAATTTATGTGTTGACAAAACATAAGAAATGGTATATAATGTAGTTTAGAAAAGAAATGAGGGAATAAAACATGGGATGAAAACGAAAAGAAAGTAACAGAATTGGTAGAAGAATTGGAAAAAGAGGTATGTAATTGAAGAAATCGGAGATAAATTCAGTCCAGGGTATTTTATCTTTGACGGAGATTTAATTGTGGACGAAATTTACAATAGCGGTACATATATTGTTTTCAGACAAGGAACAGAAGGTTTTCTTGATTTCATCGTAAAAAAATTCAAAAAGTAGTAGATAAATAAAAAAACAAAGAAAAGAAAGAGTGAATAAAAAAATTATGAAAATTAACATTAACGCAGTAAAGGGGAATTTCAAATAAACATTCATTAAATGGATTGGCGGATGTATTAGGGATCAAGAGGTCAACAATTGGTTATTGGTAGTGGAGAAAATGATTTTGGTAAAAATCTTACATTGAAACAATTGTCTATTCTGAGATTTCAATGAGTAATATTGACAATGAAGGGAGTAGTGAAATTGATTCAGATATGGTTAAGTATTCCATATTGAGTTTTAAAAAAATCATGGGGGAATTCTATCGTAGTCGTAATCTAACAGGTTATCAAGTAACAGGGCAAGGAATACAAATTAGAGACGTTGGGAACTCTAATCTATCAATTGAAGATTTGAGTTTGGCGTGTATCATGAAGTTATTAGGGACGATTTTATCAATTCATTCTTAGTCTTGAGGCAAGACAAGATTTTGGAAAAATCTAGTTCATCTTGGGGCTCATTGGGGAGCAAAAACATACGGTGAGCGTGAAGAATATAACAAATCTAGGGATGGGTGTGATGATCGTCATAATCAAGGTCGACATATTGGGCTAATCAGTCAAGGGTATGGGTTGAACTTCTAAAAGGCTGGATTTGGTAGTGTTGAAGATTTCAAACATGGAGCATTCAAACAAAGTTGTCAGTGCAGTCATTGATTCAAATTTTTAGATTTGATATAATGGTGGTAGCAAAAGAAGGGTAAATCATGAAGAAATGGTGACAGAAGATAAGAAGGTTGGGGCTGGTAACGTTTCGGTTGGTGCATTTTTCTGTAGGGAGAGGGCTCGAGTTGAAGTTAGTGGGCTCTGATTTGATGAAGTGGAAGATGGGCAGAATACATTCAAAATGGCATCCCTATCAGGTGGCGATGCAGGGTTCTGATTTTGCAGATCGCTCATGTTTCTAATAAGGGTTTATAAGAGCTTTTAAGGACTATGAGCAGTTGGTTTAAGGCGTTGGACTGCAAATCAAGAACGATGGGTTCAGATGCGTGGGGTCTTTTTATTTTTAAAAAAAGAAAGTTGGTTAATTATGGATTTTGAAAAAAACAAAAAAATCAAGGAACGATAAAAGTGATGAAGAGTAAAGAGTTTTATTGTTGATACATACAGAATATTATGGGACTGAATATAGTAACAGTGTTTAGTGCGAGAAATCATGGGTGGAATTTATAAAAAAACAATTGGAGCAAAATTTAAATGAAACAGAACAGTAAAAAAATAAAAAAGCAAATTGAGTCGAATAACGAAGATGAAATATTATTGATAGGGAAAAGTTCAAAGAAATATTAAAAAAATTATGTTTGGTCAAGATATAGTGGAATAAGTTCATTATTAAAAACAAAGCAGGGTGGACAATTAGAGATGGAGCCAATCAAAGGGATTTATTATCAAAGAAAATTCCTAAAGGAACTATCAAGAGTTGCAGTAGAAAAAAATCAAGACTCCGGTATTAAAGGTGAGTGGTCGTGGTAAAAAAAGCAAGTTAAAAAAAGCAATAGCACAAAAATGAAAATCTGGTAAAGATGATAAACGTTATTTATATTTGTGTTTAAAAAAGCAGAGTCGAAATATATAATATTTTTAAATTATAAAAAGTTGATTATCAGAGCGATTATTTAAAAGATTTAAAAATTGATGTTCATAGATTAAACAATCTTTTGAGAAGATAGAAAAGATACAAGGGCAGGAAAGCTACACAAAGAGGGCAGTGTTATATTGAGTTCAAATCTTTATAAATTTAATGGTAATAATAGAATTTTTTTATGTTTTTCAGGGAAAGGGCTAAAAAGTCACGGATAGAAATTGATTTAATTGGGAGATGGCAGAAATTAAAAGGGATCTAGAGTTAGTAAAAAAATCAAAAAAATCAGAATCAATATTATCTTCATGTGCATTAGATAGAATTATCAATAAAAAAAGGAAATGAGTGAACAATCAGAGATGAGTTTGGTTTAGATGTTGGAATAGTGAGTTTAATAACATTAAGTAATGAGTACTGTATATGGAACGATTCTGCGGAGCATTTGTAGATCTGTCTGATAATTTAGTTAATAAAAAAATAGGTCACAGTTGTTTTCAGTATAAACAGCAATTAGAAGAAAAGAATTTTTAATTGAACAGGGACGTATAAAAAAATCTATATTAGAATCAAAAATTAAGAAATTTGGAAAATAATAATCTAGGGTTCTAAAAGAGAATTTCTAAAATTAGTAAATACAAATCAAGAATGAGCAGTCATATAAATCATGGATTTCAACAAAATGATAAAGAGGAAGATATAGAAGAAATAGTACAGGGAGGATTTAAATTGGAGTAGTAAGAAAAAGAATATTAGCAAAAAAACAACAGAAACAGATTCTCAACATGGTCAAAAAGGGCGTTTTGGTTTGAAAGATTATCAGTAAAATTGAGCGAAAAAGGAATAAAAAGAAACAGTGAGTTAATCCAGATTTATACGTCACTGAGTTTGTTGTAAAGTGCAATCATTTAGGAATTAGAAAGGGAAAAAGATTTAGGTGAGATTGTGAGTTTCAAGTATGGATGCAGATTTCAGTGGGACTCTGTCAGTGATGAAAAGAAAAGGTTTATCAGTGAGAATAAATGTTGACACATATAAAGAGTTAAGAAATATTATGAAAACAGCAAATGTTTTGGTTTTTGGATGAAATATAAAATGGACGATAAAAGCGATTTTTAATATTAGTAATAATTTTTAAAATCTGAGATTTCGAGATCGAGAATGTGTGAGCAGTTTCCATTAACGTTTATTTTTATTAAATTAAATTTTATAAAAACGGTCTGCGAAATCAGTGTTGTTTTATACAAAAAGTGATGGTGGGTGGTCAAGGGTTTTTAGTTTACATATTTTTGTGTGGAAATAGAGTGCAGGGAGAAACTCATGGCATTGGGATTTCAATTTATATGATTTTTATATTTGTTTCGTAATTCTATGGACAGAAAGATTACAAGAAGCAATCAATCGTCTCAGGGACGAAAATCTGAAAGTGGTGGTCAACATAACAAAGGATGTAAAGGGAGTGATTTCTAGCGAAAATGGTGAAAACAAAAATAAAGATTAACAAGGGGCATTCTGATGAGTGCTTTTTGTTATGGAATGGAGCTATGGATGATTTATTAACGTTGAGCTGAAACAATTATGGTTGTAACAGGGTATTATTGTTTATCTTTTAGTGGATAACATATTTCAAAGATTATGAAACACAATAATATAGTAGTGACTTTCCTATGAGTAGTTTGTAGGATTATAGTGGTGAGTTTATAGGGAATATTTGTTTTGATCTCAATATCAATCTTTGAAAAAAAGTTTAAATTCTCTGTTTACAAATGGTGATGTATTGTGAGTGGTTGGATTTATCTTACAAAACACAATCAAAAAATATTATAGCAGATTGTGAACTATCGTGAAACATTTAAGATTGGAGATAGAATTAGGGATGGCAGTGAGACATTACAGGTGTTATTGAAGAAATGATTCCCTAAGACATACAGATTTTCAAGATGTCAATGGTAACAGAAGGGACGTATTCTAAGTCGATTATGGATGAGGTCTATTATTGTAAACAATGATATAAAGAGATCTGTTACAGGGCGGCATCTCTGTTCAGATTAAAGATTGATGAGAGATATGAGTGTGGCGAAAACAGTTATTGGAAGAAGCGATGGGGAGTTAATCAAAATCTATTAAATAAAGAAGAGTTCAAAAAGTGAGTATATCTCATGTGGTGGAAGAAATGAGTAGGATTAAGGGGATGTATATGGATGGGGATGTTGAAACAGGAACTGAAGGGTATCTAATTTAAAATTAGAGTAATTAAAAAAATTTCAAGAAAATGAGTTATATGAGGGTAATAAAAGGAATAATATGAGTATGAATATGGTTTTTATATTCAATAAGTAATTTTGGAGATTCGAATCAGTGGAGTTTTATATTTTTGGGTGACAGACGGACATGGCAGAATAGATTTCAGGATTAAAGTCCTAAGTTGTTTTTAACATTAAAGTAGTATTATAAAACAGGGAAAAGTTTTTCATGGATTTGTCTTATAATGGTTTTCAAAGTGTAGAGCATCAAGGAGTAGAATAATATGGTAGATATGATATAATAATCGAAAAGGGTTACAAAGTTTATGTGAGTAAAAAGAAAACGAGGTTTTAATGAAAAAAAGTTATTGATGAAGCAGTTTATAGTAAAAGGTGGGAGGAACAAGGAAGGGGCTGGAAAGAATCAGTAGTGTTGGTGGGTTCGTCAAGATAATTGAAAAGCTATATGATGGTGATAAAGGTTTCCTAGAAGAAGCAACAGAACAGATTTACATATTAAACATATTATGGATGCTGGGGGACGAGATATGAAAAAAACAAGATTCGCTATGGATGGTCGTCAGAGTTCTATTGCAGATATTCAGCGGATATATTGACAAAGAAAATGAGTGTTATGGTATTCAAAATGATGAGTTATTCAAATTGGATTTCGTCAAAGGTGGATTAAGAACAGGGCGGAAGCATTGAAAGAACACGGAACGGACGGGACTGGTGTGCATGAGTTTCTGAGTCTAAGAATGTTGTTACAGTTAATGACGGTATCTTTAAAAGCATATACACAAGATATTAGACAGATACGTCATTCAAGATTCAATTAGTGGTTTGAAAACGGTGGGAATTTTATTCTCGTGGAAAAATATCATTGGTGTTTATGCAAGATTGAGTCTATATGGAGCAGAATGAGTTTCAAAAGCAGAAAAAGAACAAAAAGATTGGCAGGCATCAGATTTCTGGGCGATGATGAATCAATCAGATTAAAAGAAGAAATCTTCTAAAACAATATGAGAATGTGATGAAATTATTAGATTAGGAGATTTGTATGGTGTTGATGTAAAATGGAGCATTTGATGGTAAGGGGTATTCAATGGATGCTGTGAACTTCATGGAAGAGCTGTCGTGTAATCAATGGAAGATTCTATCGGTCGTTTGGCGTTGTTCTTGATGTATTTGGGCGAACGTGATTTAGCACGTGGATTTATGGTGAAAAAAAGAAATCAAGAGTTCGTTGATGATTTTGTTATTAAATTAAGAACAGTAAAATTTGGTGAGACAAAAAGCATTTGATGAAATCTATTCAGGTGAGGCTAACATTTATTACAATTTCTATGGGTGGTATGGGTAATGACGGTCTAAAAGCAGAGTAGTAAAATGGATATCGTTTCTTACGAACAGACAATATTAGTGATAGGGGGCAGAATTTGAAGTTTCTTTGGACGTCGGGGTGACCCAGAGTTTAGACATTATTGTATGGAAATGAGTCATAAACGTCTTCTATTCAATATGAAGGTGTTGGTACTATGAGTAAGATGGATGTATGGTGAAATGGGCGTATCTCATGTTGTGTATCTCAGGGTTGAGGGCTGAAAATGAAGGGCATACAGACATTCAATGGATTTCGGATCGTATTAACGTATTGAAAGCATTGGGTGGTGGATTAAATGGTGGATATGATGATGTTCATAGAGATTATAAAGTCTTTGATGTTACAGGACGGTGGATTTCTGAATATTTAGATTTTGATGAAGTATTAGATAGAGACGACAAGGGAACTAGAATGGATGGTAGAATTATGTGGACGTCTAAACATTATCCATTACATGGTGACAAATACATGATTATGGGAGAGTGGAAGTGGCATTGTTGAAAATCTAAGATTGGTATTAACATGGGATTTGGTATTTGTGGATTGGCAATTTAGTAGATTCATTATGGCAGTAAATGGCTAAAGTTAAAACAATTCGTGATGAAAATGGTTATATTTATGATTATGAAGTTGAAGGTGGGTTCGAAAATCGTTATGGTGAAGATGAGACTCGTTCAAACAGAAATGGCAGAATGGTTGTTAGAAACAGCTGGTATCTGGGTGGAAAACATAAATTGTATAAGGGTGATGGGTGGCTGAGTATCTATCCTACAATTTGGATTTCTAACGTAGCATATTCTAAAACAGGTGGTGATTCAAAAACTGTTCACAAAGGTATTTATCTAAATGAAGATGGTTCAGTAAATTGAGTCTAAGGTGAGAGTTCTTCTCATGGGTGGCAATCCATCAAATAAAAGCAAAAGGTGGATGGTACAAAATCTTGAGTCATTATCTAAATTTGATTTCAAATGGCAGTGACGGTATTTCATTAACAACACAAGTTGAGTCCCTAAAGCATTAGGGTAGAGTTTATGAAGGAACAAGTTGACGAAATTTAGTAAGTATTCTTGATGGTTATTTTTGAAAAAGGGTGGAGCACACGTTGAAATTCAAACGTGATGCAGAGTTTGAAGATGTTTACGAAAAGATTATGAGTGGTGAAGATGTAATTGTTCGTATCAGTGGTTGGTGCGTAAATACAAAATGAGTTAACAAAAAGAGCAAAAGGGATGGATTGAGTCAACGTGTATTCCATGAAATTTTTAAATGGAGTAGAATAAAAAAATTAGAGCATAGTTAAAATTGGCAGTACTCTTTTTTTGAGTATCAGTTTAAAGCAATTCTAGGGGCATTTTTCTTGAATCATGAAGAATGAAACGAAAGTTAGGATGGAGCGTTTTTAGAGCGTTGGTAGTGACAGTGTAGCAATGTCTGAAACAAAATTGAAATAAAAAAATATTTTTTTGATTTGGTTTTTTTGAAATATTTTGTTACAATAGATGAAATAAAAAAATAAAAAAAGAAAAGAGATTCTATGGCAGATTCAAAGGTATTAGGAAATCGTGGTGGTAACAAGTGCAAGTTATTTATTAAAGGTGGTGGAATGGTGGGGTATATTACAGAAGGGTAATCTTTGGGGATGATGGACGGAAGAGTTGTTGAAAAGTATTTTTAATATTTTGTTGGATTTATTCAAATTTGGGTATGAATACAGACGCAAAAGTCGTGATTACAGAATAGATATTAGAGATGGGTTTAACGAGAACTAGAATTTTATCTTAAGCACAATGAGAATTTTTTATCAAAAATTTTGGGATTAAAGAAGAATAAAGAAATCCTTTCAGATGGGATGATTGATTTAGATGAAGATAATTTTTGAAGATGTATATTATACAGCATTTCTGAATATGAGGACTTTAGTTATGACAATTTCTGAAAGTATTATGAGGGTTGGGGCATTCATAACATTGTAGATATGTACATTGATTACAAGGGGAATAAATATGATGTGCGAGCGGGTGTGTGTCATTAGGGAACTTCATGGGAATTTATGGATATGGGTATGACAATTTCTCTTGGAACAGAGATGAATAAGGATGGGAAATAGAATAAAAAAACAATAAGAGAAAGAGTTCATTGAAAGTCAGAGATGGAGTTGGTAAACATCTTGGTATTAGTAAAGAGAATTTGGGCGGTATAGAATTAGGAGTATTTTTCTCCAACATTAGTAATGGCCAAATCAATTGAGTAGGGTATTTGATGTTTCTGTAAAAAACGGTAACAGAAAATATAAAAGGAATTAAATTATGGGCGATTTTTAATGTAGCACAAGGGAACAAAGACAAATTTTGATATGATTGGGGAATTGTTTTGGCAACAAAAAAATTTATATAGAAAATTGATTTATCAGAAACAAGGAAAAGGAGTAAAATAAAACATTTGGTCCTTTTTCTTATCATTAAAATAAGCGATTCTAGGGGCGTTTTGGTATAAGGTTGATACATTTATCGAAAAAAACAGTTTTTACAGTCATAGCGTTCCAGTAGTGACGATATAACGACATTCAAAATCAGTTTCAGTATATAGAAAAAGAGAGCAAATTGCAGTACTCTTTTTATTTTTATAAAGTGATTTGATAAATTCTTTTTTTGGATTTTTCCTTGGCAAAGCAAGTTTTTTTAGATTACCAAAAATCAGTAGGCAAAATTCTTTTGACGGTTTTAAATCCAAGTTGAATTGAGTGTGGAAACTATAATGAATTGTGTTGAAATTATTTCTTGATTTTGAACAAACATAGAAGTCAATAATTTAATTTCAAATGTTATGGAAAAGCTGTTTCAAAAAGCTTCAGTAGGATTGAGAATAAAAGCAAATTCTTTGAATTTAATTTGTTCAGTTAGGAAAAACAAGTTTTGAGGCATTTTTGAGTCTTTAATGAATGTTGAAGTGAGCTCTGACAAGAATTTAAATGATTTAATCATTTCAACAATTTCTGTTTGATTTGTGATTGTTAGTTTAGGAATACTCAAAGATTACAGCAATAACAATTTCTGTTGAGTTTTTCTGGGTGTAATTCTTTTGCAGACTTTTGTTAATGTATCAATCAATTCAAGTTCTAATGATGGGAAGAACAGTTCAAGAACAGCATTTTTTTCAAGTTCTTTAAAAGAAAACAGATGGTGTTTCAGATTTGGTAGTAGATTTTTTTGGTTTCTTCTAAAATACGTTCCATAGGAAGAACAGTACAATCAAGAGTTTTAGCGATTTCAATTGTTTCAGGTGCAATTTCAAATCCAAAGCGAGGAAAGCAAATTGGAGCTACGAAAGTGAGTCGTAATGAATCTTCAGCAAATTTTTTTCAGTACAATGTCTAATGACAGTTTTTAAATCTTTCATTCCAAGAAGTCAAAGAGTTTTGCATGTTTGAGTATCTTTCATTAGAGCGTTGATTGTGAAATCTCGGCGTTCAGCGAATTTTCTTCAGCGTAAATGGGTCAACAACAATTTCAAAGTCAGTGTGTTTTTTTCAGATTTGTTTTTCTGTACGAGGGGTAAAGTCAAAATCTGTGAAAGATCCATAAAGAGAACATGAAGTCCAAATGATTTGGCAGAAATCAATTTTAATTCCAAGTTCTTGAGCAACAGAGATAAATTCATCTTCAGTAATATGGTGAATTTCAATGTCAATGTCTTTGTTTTCTTTGGCAAACAATTCATCTCGAACACAGAAAACCACGTAGTAAGTTTTGTCCTTGTTCAGATAATTTTTTTAAGTAATAATTCTAATTTAGTCATAAGTTTTTCCTCTTTCGTTTTCTATATTTATATGATACAACATTTTTTTATCGATTTTGTCAACAATAAAATAAAAAAATATTTTGGTTTTTAAAAATTATTTGTTATAATGAAATTGTTCTCAAAAGGTGTTAAAAAAATTTGAATAAAACAAAAGAAATTGGAGAACGAAAAATGACAACACTAAGATGTTATCGGAAATAAATATAAGAGCCGGAAAAGGGATTATAGAGCAAAATTTGAAAGCAATAAGTATTTAATTCTTAGATTAGATGGCAAGAACTTTCAAAAGTCATTTACAAAAAAAGGAATGAAAAAAAGATTTTGATGAAGGGATATGGAAATTTTTCAAAGGGAGACTGAGAATGTTATGTGAAAACGTTGATGGCGTAAAAATCGGTTTGGTATCAATCAGACGAAATCTCATTAGTTTTGTTTAATGATGGTCAAAAATCAATAAACAATATTGGTTTGATAACAAAGTAGAAAAAAATCCTTGGTACATCAATCTGTGGGCAAAATTCAATTCTGAATATAACAAATTCGGACAATTTGGAGCTAAAGAATTTGGAATGCTTTGGTGGCAGAGGATTTGTTATTGATGAGTGTGACGAAGTACAAGAATATTTGGAATGGAGGTTAATGAGTCAATCAAAAAAATTCTGTTTTATTTATGAACTTTTGATAAAGTAAAAGAGAATGGTAATCCTACAAAGGGAACGATGAATAAATCAGTTAAAGAAAAGATTGATTTGTTGAAGAATGAATATAGAATTGGGTGGTATGAGACTTTGAATCAAAAATATAGAAAAGGAATTTTTTTGAGTCTAAAAGGTATACGACATTCGTAGTTAAAAAGAACAATGGCACAACATTTGAAAGAAGATAAGATTGTTGGTAGAAGAAAATTCAAGTTACATGAGGAACGAGTGAAGTTGCAGATATTGTTGAGGCATTTTAGAACGAAAGGTGAATAATTATGAGTAATAATCAGATTATTGGCAGGGCATAATAAAAGTGGGAACTTTTTGGGTGAGTTTGCATGGAAATACAAATAGTGACTATAAGTTAATTGATTACATTATGGAACATGATAGGCGATTTGTTAATTCAAGTTGGGGATATGGGGAAGTAATGGGAGGGTATTTGAAAAAGTAAACAAATAGGGCCAAATAGAAATTAGAATCTTATAATATGGGAACTTTGGTTTATTGACAGGGAATCATGAGGAACAATTGGTGTTAAACAAAGTTAAAAAAATCCACATGGATTTCAATGGTAGTCCCTAAGATTAAATATGGCTAGAGGATGGGATTTACATTAGGAAAGAAAGGATCTCTATTTTTTTGTGGTGGAGCATTCTCTATTGATAAATTCATGGGGGTATTTATAAGGTTGGTGGAGCTGAGGGAGACATCAAATGATGGAGGTCAGGGGCAATCAATTATTATAATGAAAATTATAGTAATTATAAGATTGATTGGTTTATTTCTCATGATGGTCCATTATTTGAACATTATCAAGATGATTCTATCTTTATGGATCAGGACGATTTTTTTATGAAGATTGGATTCCATAAGATGAATTTAAGTAAATTGTATGGGACGGTAGGGGTCAAAAAGTTATTCATGGGCATTATCATAAATATAATAGATTTGGGTCAGGACGGATTGGAAAATGTTGAGTGTAATTGTGATGGGTGAAAAGTTTGAAGAGCAATATTTAATTGTTGAAGTGTGAGTGAGAGTTGAGTTTTGGGTTTGATTTTTATGATAAAATGAAGAAAAATAATTTTATAAGGGTGAAGAAATGAGATAAATTACAAATTTCAGAAGATTTGAAAGGTGTAGATTTGTTTAATATAGAATAAGGAGTTATCAAATAATGAGTAATGTATTTACGATAACAGTGAATTAAAAATTGAATAAAGAATATAATCAGTTGGTTGGTAAATACATTTCTGATTATATTGAATTATTTAATAAAATTCAGAGATTAACATTTCATAGAATTAAAAAGTGGTATATAAAAAAATGGTAAAATCAGTCAAGAAGATAGAAATATTATTCATGTTCAGGTAAAGAAGAATTTAATCTAGTAGTCGGGCGATGATGCAATATTGGAGTAATGGCGTTTGGAAAAGTTTTGAATCTATCAAAGAATTAAAAGAGTTTGAGCGAAAAAAAGTTTAGAAAAGAAAGATTTTTTTGAGTGTGAAAAAGAATTAAGATTTCAAATAATAATCCTAAAAATTTCAATTTCAGTAAATATAGAAATCTAAAAAAATAAAAATCTGGTGGAATCAAAAACAGATTAAATGGTAAGAAGCAAGAGTTTCAAAAAATCTTGAAAATGAAATTGAAACAGGCAAATATAAAGTTTGTTTTTGGAACAAAAAAATTGGGCTACAAAAGATTATAAAAGATTTGTTAAAAAAACGAGATAGTGAAATCTATTTCTTGGGTGGGGACGGTGAGAGGAATTGTAATAACAATTTTTCAAGTGGAATATGAAGTCAAAAAATAGAAGCGATTCTGAACTAGAATAAGAAAAGAAATTGATTTAGAAGATGATAGAAATTTGTTTATGAGCAGTTTAATTTTAATAATAAAATCTATGGCGAAATTTCATTAAAGAATCTGGGTGGGAGTAAAGGGGTGAACGAGTTTATAGAATTAAAGTCAAAGATAATAAAGTGTTGAGTTTCAAATTATTTATAATTTTGAACACAATAAAGATTTATGTGTGGTAGAAATAGTTATGGAGTAATAGGAGTAGATTTTTAATAAAGGTTTTTGTGTCAGTAAGCAGAAACAGATAAATACAGTAATTTAATAAAGTAGTTTTAATATAGATTATCAATATAGCAAAAGGTAATCAAACAACAAATGATTTTTCAAATTATAGCAACAAAAATTAAAGATTGTTGATTTCAAACGTGGAAAAGATTTGGTTATAGAAAGAATTGATTTTGGTAAAAAGAAGACAATTTAATAAGTAAGAAAGGGCAGAAATATAATGAGAATGTTATCAGCGTGTATTCTAAATTTAATTTAATCATGAAGATTTTCAAAATGGTAAAAATAGAATCTTTTTTTACATAAAGTTAATCCAGCATGGACGAGGTTGGATTGCGAAGCAAAAAAATATTGAAAAAATGAAATTAAACATGCAAAGTCTGGAATTTCTTATGTTGTTGAGTACGTGAGGTGGCGAACTCTAAAGATAAAAGCAAAATAACATAGTATTTTCAAATTTTGAAGAATAGGGACGAAGCGATTGATGTCTGAGATGCAATGTGAAATTCAAATTAAAATAAGTTTTCATTTTTCTTTGAAGTTGTAATTCCTACGTGGTGAAACGGATGAGAGAATGAAATTAAAATGTTCATCTGAATTAAGATGAAATAATCATCGTGGTCGTGATGAAAAAAATAATCTTGAATTGTTGATAAATTTTTTTATCTAAATTGTATAATATAGTATAATATATAGTATAATATGAAAGAGGTTTAATAATGGTATTGTTAAGGATAAGGGGCGTATGAAACATGAGAGTCTACAATTCTTGTGCACAGTAGATAAAAAGGAACAGGGATGAAAATGGAGGCATCAAATTAAGAAGAATACGAGACAAGGGCTAAAGAATTAAAGAGTTAGATAATACGACAAAAGAATGGTTTGACGGTATTGATGAAAATAGAAAGTTTTTTTCTTTAAAGGATGTAGACAGATATAAATTCCTTGAGCATCTAAATGATGAACAATTGGAGAAATTCAGTGAACATCGTATGGGTGAAACTGGACGAATAATCAAATTATAATTATCAGCTGAGAGTTGGGCGATTACAATAGAAATGGTGAGTACAAATCTTATGGGTGACATTTCAGGGAAAAAAACAATTGAACAAATTGTCAAGAGTTAGAGATAGAATTTTGAAAATATGGATGAATTAGAATCTTATCGTATATTATGGAACGTATTCCATTACAGACGATAGGGCGGTGTGCATTAGATTTGGAAGCAGAACAGAGTTTACGAGATATGAACAACAAATTTGATTTTGGTTAGCATACAGAAATTATTGAAGTTGGTTATATTAAAATTTGAGAAACGATGGTAAAGTTAAACAATTTTCTAAATTATTTGGCGTGGACTAAATCTAATTAAGACAAATGGGACGGTAGAAGATGTTCATAACATTTCATGAGAGATATTAAGGGAGACTAGATTTGTTGATGATTTAGGGGGTAAAGAGATTCGTAATGATTTAAAGATTCAATCTTATTGAGTCATGGTGCGTTATGAAAAGGGACAGATTATCTCATTCATTGGGGGACAATCGGGTATGAAGAAAATAGATTAGAGTTATTGATACAGTGAGATTTATCTCAGTTCTTTGGCATCAAAGATGAAAAATAATGGTAACAGAGTTTTTGTTGGTAGTGGTGGAAGAGAAATATGGAAGGGGGCATGGGTTTGGGTGGTAATGTCGTTAGGTGACTATGAGGATGTTTTAAGGGAGAAATCGAAATCAAAAAGGATTAGTTATGAATAAAAAGAAAGAGTTATTGAGTTTGGGCAGAGAGATGAACATGAATTTCAATTGGTAGAGACAATGGATGGAGGGAAGATTTCAAAACGTTTTGACAAGGGGTATCAATCAGGTATTGTAATGGGTGGTAAAAGACATTTGGAGGGATTTTGGGAGAGACAGGCATTTGAAATAATGGGATTTCAGATTATCCTAAGTGAGGGATGTAAATTATGGGGCAGATGGACAGATTGTTTACAGTCTATTGATGGAAATGATAAAAAAATGGCGATAAAGATTTATATATTGTTGGTGGGAAAGAAAGTTACAAATCTTTCTACCCATATTATACTGGTTTGATTAAAAACAGAAATTAAAAGGTGAGTTTATGGGGGAGATGAGTTTATATTGACAATACATTTAGTATTTGCAGATTTAAGTGGAATTGATCAAACAGAATTTCTGATGATGTAATAGTCAAATATTATAAGAGGTTGGGGCGATGAAGATTATCAATAAGGATATAACGAGTGTAAAAAAAGGAATATTTGAGCTCAACAAGTCAATTGGCAAAAAAACGCAATGGGATCGGGTGTTGCAAAGGCATTTATACAAAAATGAGCGTCGTTAAGGAAGGGAATAAGTAAATTTGGTAAAATAAAAAAATCCTAATGATTTATTGGAATTTTGATTCAAGAAATAAAAAAATCAATGAAGATTTATTAGTAGTAAATTCCTTTGAGTCAATTGAGATTTATGGAAGGATGGAAAAACATGGCGTGAAGATTTGGTAATCAAAAAAATATTAAAGAGTGGCATAAATATAGCAACAAAACAATAGTTATTCCTTGGTTCAATTGGGTGTGGTTTAGGTGGTGGAAATTGGGATTTATATTTGAAAACATAAAAAAATATAAACAATCTTTTAATTTGTAAAGTAGCGGGGGATAATTATGAAGGATTTCAAGGTAAATGTTAAAGAATCACGTTATAAAGGAACTAAAAGTGGGACAAGGAGTGCAGGGGCTGATTTTGGTGAAGATGAATTAGAATTTATTCGAGGTTACATTCTCTGTTTTATCTAATGTAAGAGGAAATTCAACGTGGTATCAAAAAGGAAACAGATTGGAAAAAAAGGTTTAGAAGATTTGAAACATATTATTTATAGAGGAGCGAGTTTCGTGGCAAGTGATAAAAAAATGATAAAGAATTTTTTTAGAGTGAGTGTAATAATATTGGTAAAAGAAGGGTTCAGTGAGGAGTACAAAGGGTGATAAATAAAATCAAGAAAGGATAGAAGAAGAAAAAGGAGAATAAATATGAGTACAATTAAAGAAAAAAATTACAGGGCATGGAAAGCAGTGAGGCGTAGGGAAGAGCTCTATGGACAGATAAAGGGATCAAAAGAAAAGAATTGAAAAGAAGAAATTAGAGGCAGGGATTTGGCATTGCGTTCAATTGGAGGCATCACAATAAAGGGAAATTGAGAAAAAAAGGGGTAAAGTGAGTGAAGATGGGGAAATTGTTGGGTGGTTAAATCGTGAGAAAGTTCGTCTAGCAGAAAAAGGGAACAGTGGGCGGAAGAGATACAGAAAGGATTTGATGTACAATTAGCAATTATTGAATCATTGGTGCAGTGAAATGTCTTATGATGAAGTTGTAGCAAAAGTAAAAAGAAATCATTGGTCATGCAGAGTAAAGGATAGATTTATCGGTGTTGCACAAAAGGATTTCAAAAGGTAGAAACGGACGGGAGTTGTTGAGTCAAAATCGTAAATGAGGATTAAATAAATGGGACTGAGGCATATTGAGACTCAAATAAAAAAACAAGGCAGAGGAAAGTTTGATTTTACAGGAACTTCTTATCCTTTTCAATCTTATTCATTATTACAAGGTATTCTTTTGGGGATTTCTATAAAGTGAGAGGAATTCAATGGACTGCAGTCTAAAAGGTGGAAAGTGTTTAGTAGCAATAAATTATTTCAAAAAGCTTTGAAGAGGTGAGTTTAATGAGGGCAAGAGATGATGGGAATTATCATTAAAGAGTTATAGGGTTTGCTGAAATGATACAATTAGTTTAAGGACGATAGAGCTACATAAATGGAGTAGAACAAGATGAATCTTGGTTCAAAGTAGTTTTAAAGAAGCATTTGTTAAAGATGGATTTCATGAAATATATTCTTACAACGAAAATTATCAAACAAGGGAATGGAAATGACACATTTTGAGTGTAATAATGAGGGCAAAAGTGGATTTAAGATTGAGTCTAAAAGATGATGAATATTATCTATTAGGAGATAATCGTCAGTTTCAAAAAGATAGTAGAGATGTAGGGATTTGTAGAAAACAAATCGTGGAAAAGTTATCATTAAAAAAACATTGAGGCATTTTAAAGTAGAAAACAGTTGAAGGAAAAGTTTTTCTTTTTGATATAAGTATTGTAAAAACAAAAAAATAAAAAAAGGGAGTTTTGTATGACAAATTTAGTAGAAATAGCAAGGTTGGAGAGATAAACAGTGGTAAAGATGGTGGTACAACATCTAAAAGAGTTAAAAATATGGACTAAAATACAGATAGAGATGAGTCGGAAGGGGCTATCTGAGTTCATTGGGGATAAAAAAATAGTTTATTTGAAGTCGAAGAATATATTTTCCCATTAGAAGAAGATAGAGCTCTTTTAACGAGGTTTTCAGGAACTTTAGTTGAGTATTCAAGTATCATAAGCAAGTAAGGAGGATTACGATTCGGACTTTTTCACAGTTACAAAGTGGTCCATTTTATGATAAAATATTATATAAAAATAAAAAGAAAGAGGTGGGTATATGGATTTAGAAATAGTCATTGGTTTTTCAATTATCTTCTTTCTGAGTTTAATTGGGATTTCAGCATTGGAGCAGATTGAAATATGTATTAGGAAAATAAGTCTAAGGGACAGGAAATGTGAGATGTATTGGGATTGATGGTCTATTCTATTTATGGTCTTTAAAATTAGTTATGAAAGGGTGAACAAGATTTGAGGGTGTCGTTGTTCTAACAATTGGTAAATTATTAGGAATTACATTGAGCGAGTTTTATTGAAGATAAGTTAATCAGAAAAAAATTTGGCTGGCAAATCTATTTATCAGATTATGATTTTTGTTTTAGATTTAGAAAGCGAGATCATGAGAATAACATTTCAATTGGGCTACAGTAAAGGTTGAGTCAAATGGAATTGAACGATTTATCATTTCTAAAGTCATTTGAGAGTTTCAAAACAAACAAAAATGGTTGTTGGTTTGAATTCAAAGGAACATGGTATTAAGGGACTGACAACGGATGGCTGGATTATCAAGAGTTTTGGAAATATTAAGAATAGATTTGAGATTTTTAAAAATATTTTTTTAAATAGTTGTTGACAATTTCAGGAAAAATCATATATAATGGATCATAAAAAGAAATGAGGATAAAAATATGTTTTGTTTGGCAATTTCAATTCTGGCGGTGGGATATGTTATGGTAAAGTTGATGAAGGTTTGGGAGGGAGATGGTGTTGGCATATAAAAAGGAGAAATAATATAGTAAATGAAATCTTATTAGAAGTTATTAAGAAGGATTTGCAGAAAAAGGACAAATCAAAGTTCTCAAAGGTTCAAAAGTATTTGTCATGAAAGATTTGGGATACTATGTGGGTACGTGATGATTGCGGTCAGGGACATTTGAGTAAGACAAAGTTTGGTGAAAGATTTCCAAAAGAATTGGGATTTTTTTGGAGCATGAAAATTTAAAGATTTATTATTTTTGTTGGTATTATAGTAAGAAAATGAAAGAGTTATGAAAATAAGTGCTTTTTTTTGTTGATTTTTCAAAAAGATTTAATAAAATGAATATAGGGTAAATATATATAAATTAAGTGACAGTTAATTATTATATGTTTTAAGATATAAAAAAATAAAAAAAGAGGTTAGCAAACAGAAATGACAGGGTCGTATTATCAGAATCATTTTTCAATAATGAATATGTAGTAATGAATTTAAAAAATGACGAAACAATTGGTGTAGATAAAGTTACAGGTATTGTGAGGCAAAGTTATTCTTTTTGAAAAAAATGGTAGTAAATACAACGAAGATGAGTCTAATAAGTGGGACGTGGAGTAGAGTGTGGCATATTGTGCTTTGGAGTCATGGGATCTATCAGGGCTGGGAAAAAGAAAAATAAAAATCAAGAAATTTAGACATAGAGTTTTATTTAAATTATTTAAAAGATTTTGAATTTGCGATTTACATTTGATGGTGTTCACAATTAACACAAGAAAAAAATCAAAATTAAATTGATTAAATATGTCATTTGAGTCAAAAGTTGAATTTGAACAGACAGTCAGTGAAAAAAAGTTGGCGAGACTATAAAGGAGAATATTATGATGGGAGCGTACAAAATTGAGTATCAAAATTTGAGTAAGGAGGAGGGATAGAGATGGATCCTTGAGGGTGGCAGAGGAAGGAGTTGAGGGCTGAAACACATATGGAATTTCAAAAAGAGTTTATGTTTTTAAATAGCATAGTGGCAAGAATGGAAAGTTTTTCTAAGGAAGAACAATGAAAATATTTTTTTAGATGATTTAGGGACGTGACAGTGGATTTGATTTGGTATTTAGAAGTGGGAAAGCATTGGTAAAATATTTAAAAGAAAATCCTAATCAACATTATGAGTTAATCTCATTTGAGGCATGATTTAGGAGAAAAATGAACAGGCGGGTATGATGTAGTAAAAGAAATTATGAGATGAACTAGACATCAATTTTGGGTTTTGACAGATTCAATTTCAAGGCAATGTAGTTGGATTTAGAAATATGTGGTGAAAACAGTCAGTGAGTGAGTTTATGATTTATTTCAAAAACAATTATTATAGATAAAAAGTTTAAGGGATTTACACAAGTGTATGAGCGATTTTTGTGGGTTGTTATATCGTCATATAAAGCAACAGTAAAAACAGTTGAGGGCGATTTTCGATAAATGTATCGAGATTCACAAAAACAATTAAAAACAATTTCAAAATTACATTATGGAGTTTGGTAAGGGTATATAAAGGAATAAAATTAGAAGACAAAAGACAACAAAAATGAGTTTTTAAAGGTTTTGGTAAAAAAATATGAGTGTGCAGCAAAATGTCAATCATGGTTTTAGAGCGATTTGATATGGTAAAAGAAAAAAATTTGAGCAATTCAGTAACAAACATCAAATTGATGAACAGTATGGATTGGACGGGAACTTTCTTTATGGGGTTTTGGTTTGGGAGCTAGAATTGAAAGTCAAAAACGGTATTCAAGAGCATTTAGTGGTAATCACAGATTGATTGAAGAATTGAAAAATCTCGTGATGAAGATTTTTAGTAAAGTGGCGTCTGGTATGGAAGTGATTTGGTAAAACGTTTGGGTCATCATTGTTAATATTGGTGACAGTTTATTACAATTGGTCTATTCAAAATGGACGATTAAGAAATGTTGCAGGACAAAGAAACGATAAATTATAAGGACGAAGATATTGGTATTTCAAAAAAACATATGATTGGTTTTGTTATGAATTACAAAGATTATTTATGTGTTCATTATTTTAAAAATGATAGAATGTTTTTCATTTGCAAATCAGAATCAAGGGTAATGAGATTGAATGTCTTAAAGATTTTTGAAAAAAGCAAGTTGAAAAAGATGTAGAGTTCTTGATTGAATTTTTGAATAGTTAAAGATAGTTTCATGGCATTTTTTTAGTTGAGACTGAAAAAAATATTATTATATAATATAATAAAAAGAAAAGGAGTTAAAATATGAGTACATTTACAGAATTGGATTTGAGAAGCAAAAGAAGGCAAGAAATTGGTGGCAGGAATATCAGGCAGGGATTTCAAAAAACATATTGATTCATTGGATAAAATGTTTGGCGAAAAATTGGTCTCAAGTTTTTGATAAAGATAAGGGTATGAATTATGGTCAGATTAGCAATCATGTTTATTTTGGCAATGATTTTTCAATGTAGATACTGGTTGTAAATAAATCTGGTGATTGATACAATTGAATTAGCAGTTAATTGGTCATTTGTCAAGCGTTTCACTTGGCATTAAAAGGTATGTGGCATCATTTTAAAACATTTAGTTAAACGAAAATTGAGCGATGAATTTAGAAAGGGGCATAATCAATAGCGGGTTGTCTGTTATTTTTGATGAAGTACAAGGATTGGATTATTTGATTAAGGGCATGAATGGCGTTTTAGGAGAAAAATACATTTGTATTTAATGATAACGTGATAAATTCAAAAATGAAATTATTAAAGTGGATAATCTAGAACTTTATGAGGGATTGGTATAACGTCTAAATGAAGATTTGGGGATTTTGATATGGGTGGTCAAAAGATTATAAAAAGTAAATTTAGATTTGTTTAAATTGAGTTCAAAAACAAATGAAGAAATTCGAGAAAGTTTAGTTAAATTGGTCATTAGATTAAAAAAATCTTTATCTTGATGAAGTGAACACATTTTATCCTAAAGAATTATTGAAGGGGCAGAATAAATTTCAAAATCTTTGTAGAAAATAGCATCGATTCAATGAGTTTGGTTTTGGCATTATTTAACAATGATGGTATAGATTGGAAAGGTTGAGTCTAAAAAAATAGTCCTTTTTGAAAACAGTTCTTATTTCTCATTGGATGAGTTTGGTACACACATAATGGTATGAAAAAAACATTTCTAAAGAAACATTTTATAATAGTTTAAAAGAGTTAGATGATAAAGTTTTTAAATTCAAAAGTGTAAGGAAGTTAATAATGGTATGCAGAAAAGATTGTAGATAAGGGTATCAAAAAAAGTTCGAGGGAATTTCAATTTAGAACAAATGACATTGATAAAGAAATTTCTTTCAACAATAATAAAATTAGTGTTACAGCAAAGACAGTAATTTAGAACTGAAATATAAAGATTAGCTTAGTTTCAGTAGTGCATGGTAAAGCATGAACTCAGAAATTTATTTTGATAAAAGAAGATAGGGATCTAGCAAAGAGAGTGGTTAGATTACAAGATTAGAGATTTCGTCAAGTATCAGATTTGTTTATTGAGTTTTTAAATAGTTAAAAAAATAGCATAATTTTGGCATTTTTATTTTTTTATATTGACAGGTAAAAAAATTATATAATATAATGAGATTTTATACAATGAAAGGAAGATAAAAAAATGGAAAGATTGAAAACAGGATTTGATTTCAATCAGAAGAAGGGCTGATTGTGAAAAGTTTTGAAAACGTTGAAGAAGTTTTGAAAAGTATTTATGATGGGCGAAAAGTTAAAACAATTACAACAAAAAGAACAGAAAAGAATTTTTGATTTCGGGCATGGTGGAAGGAGCGATCCTATTATCTTGGGCGGGAAGGGATCGTACATATGAAATCGTGAGTCGGGGCGATGATTATATTATCAAAGTGACGGGCTGAAACTCAGATTTCGGGAGGCATTTTAAGGTTGACAGATTTGAAGTGGATTTCGGTATGTCAATAGTTAAAGTGTTAAAACGTTCAATAGGGAAAGGGCGGAATCGTTTTAAAAACATTGGGATTCAATTAAATTTTAAAAAAATAGAAAGAGTAAAGAAATGAATACATTGAAAGAACAACAAGTAACATCTGGTATCAAATTGGTAAAAAGGTAAAAAAAGCAGAACAAACAGTGAACAAAAATCTAATAACAAAGTAGGGTGCGTTGATAAAACGGTAAAAATCTTAATTCATTGTTTGAAAAAAATATTGGATCCCTTGTTTGATGAAAATAAAGAATATCAATGTGGAATGATGGTATCTTAATTTATTTTGGGCAAGGAATGAACGATTATTTTAGAGTTGAACAAATCCTATTAACAAGATGGTGAATTTGTTAAATGTCCTGCAAGTAACAGGTGATTTTGGCTGAGATACAATAGTAAATCTTACAATAAAATTCTTTTGATGATTATTGAGTATTCATATGTACAAAGGACTAAAAAGGAAGTTGATTTTTGTGAAGTTCTCAAAGAAAGAAATATTAGACGGCATTAACAGTTTTCAAGATTTAATTGAGATCAATTGGATTTGTTTCTTATGATGAGTGTAATGAAAATCATAAAAAGTAATGGTATTGAAATTAAAAAAATTATAAGATTAAAATTTCAAAGACATTAGAGTTCAGCTGGGAATTGTTGGTATAAATTATATTCTGGTAATATAAAGAATATTCGACAATATGTGAATGAAAATAGTGAGTTTTCTGAAATTCTATTTGAACGTTTAATGATGCAAGATAGTTTTTTTGGAATTTAAAGGGGCGTTAATCAGTTAGTTCAAATTTATTCAGAAATGTGTGATGATGGCAAAATCAGACATTCAGCAATTAAAAAAACAATTTGTTTCGATCTGTAAAAAAATATGATTTAGACAGCAATAATTATCGATGTCGATGCAGTGGTGGCATAATTATAAATTTATCCTTTCTGTTGCAGAACGAGGGTAAATGGGGATATGGAGATTTTTGAGGGAATGAGTTCAAAAAAATAATTCTAATTATAGAACAGAGGGCAAAAGAAAAAAAGGGACTTTTGATTATCAAGATTTAGAAAACAAAATCAAGGGATAGAACTTTTGAAGATTAGGGCAAGGTTGGGTCAAAAATTTTACGAAAAAAATAAATCTAAGATGGAAGGAATTTCAAAAAAATAAAATTTCTTCATAAACAGGGATTCAAAATTCAAAAATGAAAGGATGAGCATTTTCATCAATAGCGAATGAGTCTGGATTCAAATTGAGTCATAACAGAACTAAATTTTTATAGGGGTTGGTCTATACGATTTTACAATTGAGTGCTAAAGTTCACGATAAAGTAATGGGAATTTGAGGGAAATTCAAAAAGGTTTTAGGGGAACGTGAGTAATTGAGAAGTTTATAAATAGTTAAAGGAAAATAAATCATGAACAGGGATATCAAGATTGTGTTTATGGTCTTGGGGATTAGGGGACAGGGTCGCTGAGTTGGACTGAAAAGTAGTTTAATGCAACAGATATGATTTCAGGTGGTGTTTGGGACGAAAACAATTGGAATTCGGTCAGATGATACAAAAGCATGAGGGTAGGAGTTTGTGATGAGTCAAAGAAAATAATAAAAGATTGATTTAAAAAAAGCAATTCAACGAAATTTTGTTATTTGGAAGATTATGATTGTGTGGGAAATCATAACAATGGTTTTGATGTAGGAAATACAGGTACTGGAACTAGATAGACGAAAAGGTTTAGATGATTTGTATTCTAATGGTAATGGAAGTTTAATGAGGGTGAAAGCTAATCTTTATTGATTGTGGTGATGAAGAGTGGTGAGTAAGTGGGGTGGTCATGCATGTGAGTGAATTGAGGTGTATCTTATATGTGAAAATTGGAAAAGAGTGGGATTTCAAAGGAAAAGATTTAAAGACAATGGTGGATGGATTAGATTGAGTGAGACGTTTTGGCGATTAAAAATCTCAAAAGATTTAGATGGGGATCTATCAATCTGGTGGTATGTTGTTCGTAGTGGAACTCCTTGTGGTGCATTTTAAACGGGACATACAGTGGCGTAGGCGCAGTTAATCTTGGTGATGATACAGATGCAACGGGAAGAAAGATTTACAGGAAAATAGGCTGGAGTTATTTACGGGAGGCATGAGTCAATGGCAAAGAATGGATAAAGTGAGTACAGGCGTAAAGAGTTAATTGATTCTTGGGTATTCTAAACAAAAAGATTTGGCTATCTGGCTAAATCTTTTTTTAAAATAAGTCTATTAAATCTATTTTATAAAGCAAGTTCTATAGTAGTGTTGAGCTCAATGATGGTGGGTTGAATTTTTTTTATCTTCCATTTTATCTAGTTCTTTTTTTGTGGTGGAGTACAATCTCTAGAGTTTCTTTATTTCTTTTTTTCATATTCAGAAGTAGGGCGAGATTTGTTCAGCAACAATTTCTTTTGAGTTCATCTGAAATAGTGAGTTTTGTTTCATTATCTAGCAATCCATAAGCATAGCATGAAATTTCAATCAATTCTCTTTCATCTTTAATGATAAAGGTGGTTTTATATCCTTTAGGGCAATTTATTAAAAATTAGTTATAGGGAAATTTCTATCATTTCCTTGGGCGAGCACGACGTGGAGTAAGTCTATTTTGTCTTTTTTTAAAATAGAACTTTCTTTATAATTCAATTTACAAATTCTCTTTCTTATGTTACAATGGATATATATAATTATTATTCTAAAAAAATAAGAGGTATTAACATGGGTATTTTAATTATTGGTATGGGCGTATTTGTAGGAATTTTTTTATCTTGGGATTTGTTACAAAAACAGAAGAAAAAAACAGAATCTTCCCAAGATAATCTTGAAGATTTTTTTCATTCTCATGGGTGTAGAATTGGTGGTAATGTAAAGAAAAAAATGAGTCGAATTGATGGAAAAAAATCTACAGGGCAGTAGGGAACTTTGGAGGGAAATTGGGGGTGTGACAAAGCAGAAATTATTGGTTTGGCGGGAGAGAAGTTTATGACAATTAAAATCGAGATTTCAATCAAGGAAATGGAAAAGGATTTAGTTGGTGGTGGTTCAATTCAGTTGGAATATAATCTATGGGACGATTCACAAAATGACATTGAATTGAAGTAATTTTTGTAGGGTGGAAATGATGAAAAAGGTAATTTCTAGAAAGAAATTTCAGGTGGAACATTAAAAAAATGTGGTTAGATTTAACAGTCATCATGAAAATACAATCTTTGACAATATGGATGAAGTTAATTGGCGGGAGGTTTGTCATTTGCGATTCTTTGGAAAATGTAGAAGAAACAGGGCGATTGGTATAAAAACGAATTTTCAAAAACAATTCAAATCAAACAGAGATAAATGGATCGGGTGTTATTTGTTATGATTATAAAAAAAGAGTTGTGGTAAAACAATCTTGGTGGGGATTTATGTAGAATTGTATGGGAGGTGGGCGATGAGATTTGGGTAAATAACAAATTAAATCCATTAGTTGATTATTTATAAAAAAATAGTACAGTAACAAAGAGCAATTCCATTTGGTGGCACAATTCATGAGATGAGGCTGAATTGGAATGGAAAAAAATCCTAAAGATAAAAAAATGAATTGGAACATTATCAAGGAAGAGCATTGAGTGGAAGGGACTGGGATGGGACATCATTTATCTCAATATTTAAAAGATTGTTGAGTTCAATCTTTAATGGAATGGGTGGTATAAAAGGAGAATTTGAGTCAATCTTTACAACAAGTTATGTTGAAAGCAATTTTGTATGATGTTGAAATTTGAGGCGATAAGGGACTTGTGGATTTAATGTATGAAATATTTTGTAAGAAAAGAAAGGGAGATTTCAAAAGTTGAAATGTATGGTTTTATGAGGAGAAGCGTAGAAATAGAGTTCTGGGCGGTTGGTATGTATTATACAATTTTAGAGCTGGACTTTAATTTCTTCTAAGATAGTGTATTGATGCAATTAGAAATGGTGGATTGTTATCTTGGCAGTTGGTATTTCTGGCTAGCAGATTTTCAAAGAATCTCTTGGGGCATTAAATAAATAGGGCTGGTAGAATTATTGATGGCAAAAACGAAGAAACAGGGTTTCTTGAAATTTTATGATTATAAGAGCAACAATTATTTACAATTATTATCTAAGTTGAATGAATTGAAATACGAGCTCAATTGTATAATCAATATAGAAAGAATTTATAATTACATGATTCAAAAAGAACATGGAACGACAAGAAAATTAGAGATTTTTTGAGAATAGAAAGGGATAATATGGTGGAAATAAATACAAAAAAACAGATTTATTAAAAAGAAATTGAAGCATTTAGTAAGGGATATCTATGAATACAGAAATATGGGACAATAATTTCGAAAAAGAATACAATCCTTATTATGTTGAGAATGGTTATTTGAAACAGACGATTATAGTGGTGTTATTCTTGATGAAGCGAACTCACTTGAGTTTTAGGGCGTATTTTTTTGATTCAATCAAATTAGATTCTAATGCAGGGAAAAATTTCTGATAGTAATGGTGAATTCAATGAGTGCTTTATTACAAATATAAAAGCGAAATATGAAAAAAAGAATCAAGTAATTTGGGACGTTTATGCAGATTGTTAGAAGTAATCAAGAAGATAAAAAAATAAATCATATGAAGATGAAGAAGCATATGGTACAGTTGAAGGGTTTTTTTGAGACGCAGTTTAGACGCAAAATTCGTAAAAAAACATCAAATCAAGATCTCATATAGTGGGACTGATTCAAATAGCAAAAAAAGAAGATAATAAGGGATATAGAACAATAAGTTTTGTGGTGGGATTCTTTGTTGTCTATCTTGGTGATTTTTGGTGGTGATTTCTGGTTTTTAATCCAGTGAGTGCAGTTTTATCATTATTATTATTTTAATTTTGTTGCATTTGTGGTATTTCTTGTTTTGGTAGTAAATAAATTAAGTAAATCAGAAAAAGAAGAATTAAAAACAGTGACACAAGATTTTTAAAAAAATATCCTTGGTGGGTGCGTAGTTTTAACGAAGAATTTTTTTCTCATCAAATCTCAAGTTATATTGATGGTTTCTTCAAAGATAGTGTGGTTTGGCATATGTAAAAAGCAAAAATATACAAAAAAATAGAAAGTGGAAACAGTATTACAAATGAATAAAAGAGTGGTTTACAGAAATTGATAAGTTTGATGAAGCATTACAGAGCATAAATAGGTGAAGAGTTAATTCCAACAGACAAATATTATCCATGGAGGGCCAAATGAAAGGAATGTATGAAGTGATTTTTGAAAGCAGTATTTTTGTAGAGGATTCATTCATATGTTTTATCAAATTTTTTTGACAAAATTAAGTTGAATGAAAAGTGACAAGTATCAAAAAAAGCAAATGAATTCAACAGGGCGTATCATGATTATCTAAAAGAAACAAAACAAGAAATTAAAAAGATACATTTTTACAATCAGTTTGATGAAAACAAAAGAATAAAAAAATGAGGCGGAAAGATTTTTGCAATTTCAGATTTCTTTTTCAATTTGGGATTTTTTATGTACAAGGGAATGAGATTCAAGAACAGTTAAAAAGTAAGGAACAAGGAAAAAAACAATTGTTCAAAGTAATAGAGTGGAAAAATATGAGTATGAAGGAGGTATACAGTTGGGTTGGAGCGATTGATGTTACAGACTATTTGGAATCTTGGCAACAATTTCAATAAATATTGCAAGAAAAAGGAGACTCCTTGGTGGGCGTAAATAGCAACATTTATGGTTGTTATTCCTCTAAATTTAGGCATTAATATATTGGTTAAAATGTAAAGGTACAAAATCAGAAAATAAAAAGAATTAAAAAGGGATGGCAATTTCAAATCATATATTGGTGGTGGATTAACAATAGTAGTGAAGATTTCTTTAGTCCTATTGGTTTTGATTATCTTGATGATTTTTCTTAATGACAGTGAAGTTTATTTATATTTGAAAAAAATAAATATTTCAAAGTGGAAAGAGAGGATAAAAATAACAAATGAATAAGAATGAATTGATTAGTGAAATATATGAATTTGAAAAAGAATTAGCACGAAATTATGATAGGGAAATTATCCATTAGAGATAAATTCTCAAAGCTATTTTATAAATAAAGGCGTATTAGTTAGACAAGTGTTTGATGAGCAGAAAATGTAGAAATAAAGTGAGATTTAAAAACAGGTGGAAGAGTTAATGAAGTTTTTATGAGAATTTCTTTAAATTAGTAGATAATGTGTGTGAGAACAACTATAAATCATTAAAGGATAATTGTCAAAGTCAGATAGTAAATATTTCAACAAATTATCGTGTCTTGAAGAAAAAGGTGGTTGTGAGTGCTTTTGAAAGAATATACTAACAATCATAGTCAGGTCAGACAGATTCATTATCTTTCATATTCAAAAAAAGATTTCAAAAAGGTTTTTATTAGTGAAGTAGAGATTAAAGGGAGGAGACGAGTGAGTGGTATCATTTTGAATACATCAAATATTTTACAGCATTTATGGGAGATAATAGGGTTTTATTTTGAGTGGATTTTTTTATATTTCTTATTTAATAATTTGATACAACATTAGTTTCTGGTGGAATCTTTTCTTTTTATTGTTGAACTTTGACATTATAAAAACACAATGCAAGTTGGGAGTAATCATATAGGTAAAAATTGAAGAAGAGTTCTTTAGTAAAATTCATGAAATATCTTCTAGGGAATTCTTAAATATATTGAGATTTGCAAATACGAAAAGTATTTCAATGATTATTTTAAAAGGTGATGTTCTGTATGAAGAATTAAAAACGAAGAAATAATTTTTAATGGTAATTCAGAAAAAGTGAAATTGTGAGGCGATTAAGGGATGATGATTTTATTCAATTTTAGTATATAATAAATGGATAAAAGAAATCAACAAGAAAAGTAGGATTAAGGTGTTAAATGAACAAAAAGTGAATTGATTCATGAAATATATTTATTCGATAAAAGCATTAGCAGATTATGGAATAAGTAAAGAGATTAAATTACATGAGGGTTATTATTTAAATTTTGGAACATTAAATAGGGATATTAGGGAATGACAACATTGGAACTCAAGTTTGGTTGAAGTAGAAAAAAGAAAAAGAGTTTGGGGGAACTTTTATGGGAGTTTTTCCCGATGATACATTAGATATGTGAAAAGTGATGGTAGATGCTTGGACTGAAAAGGTGGTTCAATTATATCAAAAGAAGGAAAATTTATGACAAGTTTGAGTTAGTTCAAAGTCAGTCCTTTATTATAAAGGATTACAACAGTGTTGAATTTCATTTTTAAAGATAGGGCTACAATAAAATTTTTCTTGAAAATCAAAATCAAGAGCAAAAAGATGAACTAGAAATGAATAATAGATCAGTCAAATTTTACAATATTATTGGTATTGTAAGATTCAATTCTGAGGACGTTATTTATTACAGCAGTTTATTTCTTTATTAACAAAATAAATATTTTTTTATAATCAATCTTTATTTTAGCATTGGTAGTGGAACTATATTGAAGATTGTTAGTGAGTCTACATTAGAGCAGTGTTGAAAAAAATACGAGGCGCAGGCGATGATATGGAATATAAAATTGGTGATTTTGCAAAATTAAATAAAAAGAAATTATTACAAAGATATTTGGCAATTTTATAAAGATGATTTATTTTTTTCAAGGATTTCAAAAAAACAATATAATATAATTTACAACAGGTAATCAAATCATAGGAGATTCAAAAAATGAACAGGAACTAAAAAAACACATACAAAAAAATAAAAAAAGTATTTATTGGGTATTGGTGGTTTAAAGGGAGTTGAGCAGGTGATAAATAGATTAGGAGCGAAGTTAAAGGGCCCAGATTAGAACAGCAGAAAAAAATGGTATTTTCTATAAAAGGTGAAATTGAAAAAAATTGGCAAGTTTACATTCAAGATTGCGTGATGATTTTTTTCAGATGAGTTAATCTCTGACATTCAAGAAGCAGATTATATTTTTTTCCATTTTGAGTACTGACAATCGTGTCAGAGGGATATCGTGGGGCATATGGAACATTTAATACAAATGTTATGGGTGGTAAAAGTGGGGAATTTGTTAAAAGTGATCATGAGTATCTTTCCTTAGCGTGTAAGTGAGGAGGTTGTGGGACTCAGTTCCAGCTCATGTTGAAACAGATTCAATGGGATGGTTGGAATATTCATTATCTAAAGTATTTGATAATGATCTATGAGATATGTATGAGCAAATGGACAGTGTTTCTGACAAAGTTAAATTTATTAATGGGTGAATCAAATGGTGGCGGTGGAGATAAGGGAATTAAAGTATTGTGAGATTCAATTATGGATGGCGTTGAAAAAGATTGAAACAGTCAGAGTTTAGGGAGGCTGGCATTTGTTCGTCCTTGGCTATGTGTTAGATTGTCTTTCTGATTGGGTGATTATTGGGGCTCTTATGGAACATATAGTGATACAATATTGGTGCAGGTGAACATACAAGTGTTTTCTGTACAAGGAACTGTAGAGTCATTTATCAAACAAAGTTATCACAATTTAAAAAATGGGATAATGGTGGAGAGCAATTTGGATTTGAAGGTAATACATTGGTTGTAAAGTGGCGATAGATTCCACAATGGGTTTCCTAAAGTAAATTCTGTTTGTGATGGTATTGATGATGTTGTTAGTCGTATTTTGTTAATCAATAATGAATCAGACAAAGGGTGAGACAAAAAAAGCAGATAGAAATTTATTGATGAAGCGATTGGTATTTACAATGAATTTTAACAGGTGAAATTATGGATAAAGTTTTAATTGAAATTTATGATTGTTATGGTAGTGATTGTAAAATTGGTAAAAAAAGTAAAAAAAGTTTAGTTATTGATTCTATTAAAGAATTTAAAAGTGAAACTAGAATCTATTGGATATGATTGGATTTTTAGAAGAAGTTGATATATGAGGTATGATTGGGATCGATGTTGATGAAAAAAAGTGATTATGGGGACTTTATTAAAGGCAACGTTCATTTCTTTTAATAGAATGTGATGGCGATTGGGACGGGGCGTTAGGGTTGTAGAAATTAGTTCGTTGATGTATGATGAAAAAGATGAAGAAGAGGGTTTGATGGAGCTATAAAAGGTAAAAGATGAAATAAATTCATTATTCAGAGTTTGACAGCGTTTTAAATATTTTATATAATAAAAATTATCAAATGAAAAGGTGGAATTTGATGTGGGTAGTGAGTGTATCGTGAGAATGTTCAGGGGCGTACAGATAAAGAAGTAAGAACATGAGCAAATGATATTCTAAGTCAAGGACATCATGTAAATTTTTGTTCAATTGGCGATTTTTCACTTGCATTTTAAAAATAGTTTTTTTGTATAATAATTGTAGGGATAAATAGGGATTGAGTGACTAATCACATCAAAAAGAAAGGAGAATGTCAAGATGCGCATCACAAATTCGTATAAGATGAAGTTGAAAGTGATTTGAAAGCATTAGAAACATCGATTGGTATTTATCATAAAGCGTTACAGATGATCGTTCAGAAATGCATTAACGAGCATTGGGAAAGTTTGAGTGTGAATATGGTTGGCGATCAGAAATGCAATCGCATTGAGAAATGGATTCATAATGGCTAAATCGAGATCAGGCAATTTATGATTTTGATGAACAGTTTCCTAAGTTGGCACATATCTTAGACGAAGTGCTTGGTACGAGAAATGCGGCATCGTATCTTCTTATCGTAGTGAAAGTTTGGTGGGAAAAGGGATCAAGGACAAGCACAATTAAGTTTGAATCATGGGCATGTCAAAAGTATTATAAAAAAATAATCTTTTTCGCAATTTTGAGGCTGATCAAACAAATTATTGAATTTAAAGTATTCAAAAAAATGGAGATTGGGTTTATGAAATCTACAAATTAAGGAGATTTCTGATTGCAGGTATTTGGCTCAAAACAGTTCAATCGGTAAGAAACAAAACAGTCCTATTATTCAGAAGAAAGGGGCGTCGTTTTTGGAAGGGCACTGCTTACGAGGGAAAAACGTTCAGTTAGTATCAGAAGAATCCATTAGCAAAATCTGAAAAGATTGATTTAGGGTTTTAAATACAGACGTTGTTCCATTATGGATAAAGACAGTACAGTTTATGCACGAAAAATTCATTTCGTTTAGCAAAAGAGCACGGGAGATACATACACAGTAGGGGCGTATTAAACGCAATCAAAAAAACGAGGGACGTCACAATAAAACGAACGGCGAAGCGTGTCAGGGAATAGAGATCAAGATATTGAAAAGATCAAAACGGTCAAGGGACATCCTTGATTTTGGAAAAAGAACACAGAGTAGATGTTTTTGTTCTTGAGTATTTGAACTAAAGGGTAAGGGAGCGTCAAACGGCATTTCTGGCGATATAAACGCATTTATAAGGTGGCGCTACAGAGGGCATCAATACGGTTTGCAATTTCTCGAGTCAGTGATGATGTGAGCAGTGAACTCGATGGTTCTGGTTGGGATAAACGTGGAAGTGAGAGTGAAAAACTAGCACATCTTATTCAGTATCAATTTGGCGTGGTAAATTCTATAGTGACGATTTAAACGCATCTTATAACATTGGATCGGTGGTTTCGAAACATATTAAGGGAAAGATTACGGTAACGCAACGGTTAGCGTTGAGACAAAAAGTTCCTCAGGTGGTAAGAGAAGCACAAAACTGTCAGAATCATTGAAACAAGAGTGGATTAGTAGTTTTGAGCAGAGTCGGGATTTGGGTCGTATGGTGAGAAGGAAGTCTGTCGATTGGGACAGGGGCGGGAAAAGTGGGACGATGGCAGAAAGACAAATATCTTGGGCGGTGAGGGTTTCTACAAAGAGTACAAAGATAAAAAAACAAGAATTATACAATCTATTTGGAAAGTAATGGAGAAAAGAATGAACTCAAACTTTATTTTTAATTACGATGTGGTAAAGAAAATTTTTAAAAATAAAGGGAACTAGGTATGAGAAATTTCTGAGTTTCAAAGGGAACGCAATCACAAATAGTATAGTTTAAGTGATTTGGATCTCTCTGTATTACAGTAAAATGTTTATTGGATTGATTATAACGAGATACTGGTATCATATTTGGATTTCTCAAGTTTATGTTGCGGGCGTGTTTGTAGCAATCGTACATAAGTATAAAATTGTAGCAATCTTGTCATTATTTGTTGAAATGGGTCTAATATTTTACATTGGTAAATCAATGAAAGATTCAAGTAAAAAAATATGAAAAAATGGTTCTATTTATATTCGTTTGTGAATGGTATTACGTTTAGTGTTATTTTATCTTTCTCTAATCCAGTAACAGTTGCAGTGAGAACTTCTTGGTGAGTTTCTGTTATGTTCAGACGGTGAACTTTCATTGGTAGAACAGTAAGAAAGATTTATCTGGTATTAGTAGAGTTTGCAGTGCAACATTGAGTTGGTTTTAATTATTGGTACATTAGTTAATATTTTTCTTACATAATGGTGTATTAGATTATATTATTGGGTTATCTTGGTGTAATTGTTTTCTCTAGAACGATTGGGTATGATAATCAAAAAAATCAAAAAAGGATTTGCAAGAGTAAATCAAGATAATTACAATAATGTTGGTACTTGGCGAGTAGCAGTTTGTAAACAGACTATCAATCTATTCTTATACATTTTAAAAATTTTTAGGCAAAAAAAACAAATAGAGTACAGTCTAGGGCATTTTTAGTAATGGTTAGGGGTTGAGTATCAAAAAAATAGAGCTAGGGGCGTGTAAAAACAGTTTTAGTTGTTGGCGATAAGATTAGCAACGATATACAAAATAAAAAAATTTTAAAGAGGTATCTTAATGAGTCAAATGCACATTGGAAATAGGGGTGTGATATGAAATGCGTAGCTGCAGGAAAAATGTCCAAAAAGCAGGGTATTGGGCATTTTTGAAAAAAAGTGGAACAGAGTCAAAGAATTTGCAGGATCTAAATGAATTAGAAGCAAATGGATTTGGGTTTATAAAAAAATGTTCCAAAAAGAAGATATTAGTAAGTTTGATAATGCTGAGTAATCATGGTAAAAAAAGATTAAGTGATCATAAATCTGAATATGAAGATTATAAAGCAACGTATCAAATGGCGTAAAGAAGTAAGGTCAAAGGGTAACGAGAAATGAAATCTATTATTGATGATAATAATAGTCAAATTGCAAAAGAGTAGTACGGAGCAATAATTTAGTACTGGAATCGTGAGAATATGGAAAAAAATGCAGAGGGTGAAGAAGAAAAAGGGTTTGGCAGTAATATAAAGAAGCATTAGCAAATAGTAGTGTATTATGCAGGAAGCAAATGATGGCTAAAAAGCAAATCAAGAGATTTTGTAGAATTGGTTGATAAGAAGAAGAGGGAGAAACAGGTTTTAAGTTTATGGAGCAAGGGACGTTCAATCAAGTGAAAGGATGGCATCAACGTTGGTGGCGAAATTGATAAACGAGAAATGAATAAATAATAAAAAAGGGGTGGAATTTCAAAATCTTTTTATTTTTGGAATAATACAGTATAAAAGTTAAAAAGATATTTTTAGTCATTAAATCATGTCAAGAAATTAGAGGCATGGTAAGGGAGAAAAAGATTGGCACTTTTTTTATAATTTTTTTCTAATCATTTTGGTATCATGGTGGTGCATTTTTTTCTTCTCAATTTTTGGTACATTTGTGGCTCAAGGAAGTGTGCGATTGTTGAAAGATTAGATGTAAAGTAGCTAGGGAGATTCAACGGACGGTTTACATTTCTGTTTGGCTAGGAATTGACAAAGTTGGCGATAGGGTGAAGATTTCGTATGCAACAAGAAGAAATGGCGGTTGAAACAAGGGTCAGGATAATGTATTCGTGGTTATGGGACGTGAGTCAATATAGAGTTTCAGAGAATAACGTAACAGACGTTTTTATAAGTTGGGAACTCGTCCAAAAGCACAAATTCAATCTTACATTGAGGGATGAGACAAGAGGGCGTTCAAAATTGAAGTGTGATGGATTATTTGAAAAGAAAGATGAAATCGTGTGAGTTCAAAAAAAGCAAGTTGGCGAAGAAATGTCAACATACGGTTACATCATTGTTAAAACAGTTATTACAAGAGTTGGACATGTGGCGAGTTAAACAATCAATGAATAGAAATCAACGCAGATCAACGTAAAGAATGAACTCTCAGGAATTTGCAGAAAGCAGATAAAATTAGAAATTGTTGGTACGGGCGGAAGCAGAAGCAGAAAAAGATAGATTGCATGGGGTTGGTATTGCGGAGCGTAAGGGAGCGTGTTGATGGGTTGGCAGAATCTGTAAAAGAATTAAAAAGATTCTAATATACAGTGGTGAAGAATCAATTATGAGTATTCTATTAGTCAGGCGTGAGTTAGATAGTTTAAATAATTTTGGTAGAAAATAACAATGTGGTATCTTCTTGAAAAGTGGGCTGGGTGGATTGAAGATATTGGGAATTAGGCTGGTGCATTAGCAGTGATAAAAATAAATAAAATTTTTAGAAAAAAAGCACAAAAAGTTGGGACTTTTTTCTTGGATTCAATTTCAATAAAGGTGGAATAATATATAATATAAGAGTTTTTAATAGAAAGAATTGGTAATATGAGTTATAAATTATTCCAACAATTGAGTGAAGAACAAAAGAATAAGTATGTGATTGGTTTCAAAGATCTACGGACGTTTATCCACATTTATATGGGCATCAAATTCTTCACAATCAAGATATTTCTCTGAACGCATTGAGGGCGGCGAGTATGGATGCGAGATAAAGAAAGGATATTTGTCGTTGGCATTTTTCTTGAGTCAAGGAAAAATGGGATTATTGTGGAGATAAGATTTATCAATTTAAAAAAATGGTGAGAAATATGGAGTAAAGATTTGAATTGGGACATATGGGCAGAACTCAAAATGTAACATTCTAAATTTTATGGAAATGTGTTGAACTTCATGTTGATTGTAACATTAAGAAAAAGTGATAAAAGATACATTGAGATTTGGTTCAAGAACAATTAGACAATGATAAGTTCAGTGAACTTTATTTTCTTATAGAAAAATTTGAAGTCTATTAAAAACAAGAATGGGAACAATATTCAAAAGATTATGATTGGGAATAAAAATAGTCAATTCAGATTTCTTCCACAGAGCTGAAAGGCAGGGACAGAAAAGATTTGGATGTATAGCAATTCTTCAAAAAAATGAGGGAATCCTATTTTTCGTCCCAATTTTTTTGTAAACAATTGGCGATGTTCAGAGTCTTTAAGAAAGGAATCAATATTTTTAATTGAAAAAAAGTTCAGAGGCAATTAAAAGATAATAATGGTAATTTCGGAGCCCGCAACACGTTATTTCTTCAACAATTTCGGATATGTTGAAACATTTCTGAAAGAAGATTTAATCTCGTCATTATTAGATTATAATAATTTTTATTTTTTTGCATTTGAATTGTTTCTTTCTCCTCTTAACAAAGCACGTTTTTCTAAAGTAAAAAAATTCGGCGGGAGTATTATCGAATATTGAATTTCAAAAAGATTATAAATTTCAAGTTATAAAAAAACAGATTATTTATTTGAAAGACATTGATTAAGGTGAATTTTATAGGGGTGCTTTTTCTCTTTGTTGACAATTTGAGTAAAATATTGTAAAAATGAATTAGTGAAATATAGAAAGAGGTAACAATGGACGATAAAGGAATTCTGGGTTATAGAAATTATAAAGTACATTGTTTTGTTGTGGAAGTTTGTTGAACAAACAATGTTAAATGGGACTGAAATTAAGGGATCATTTGAAATTCTGGTTGATTATCAAAAATGAATTATATGGAGCAGATTATGAAATCATATTAGATGAAAAAGGACATTAAATTTCATTCATATTTAGATGAGTATTACAATGAGGATTTTATCAACAAGTTAATTCAAAGCGAGTCAAAAGAAGAAGATGGGATGAGTTTCCTTAGACAAATTAAAAAGGATTTTTGGGAAGAAATTAAAGTTATCAAAAAGAGTAAATAACAAGTTAGTGAAAGGATCTAATTCATTTTAAGGGAGATTATATCGTCGTGGTGGAACGTCAAAAACAGTTTAGGGCGATTTTTCGATAAATGTATCGATTTATGAAAAAAACGAGTTAAAAACAGACTAAAATTAAATAGAAAAGAAGAAATGAAAAAAACGAGATCGCAGACACTTTTTGATATTGACGGGATGTTATAGAGATTCTCTAGTAACAGAACATAAAAAGGTGGTAAATATGAAATTATTCCACAAGAAGAATATATTAAACAGGTTAAGGAGAGGAATCTGGAAAAAAATCGTGAGTTAGTTATGAAGATTATTTAGAGCATTTGGTGAGGAGATTTCTCAACAACAATTAAAGAGGATTAACAAGAGGGTAAATTGATTTTTGTTGGCAATCAAATAATGACATTAGAGTACAGATAAAGTTTGTAGTTTGTGGTACGTGATAAAATCAATAAACACAAAGAACAAGGACATATGGTTATCTTTATTTCAGGTTCATGAGATTTTTATTGTTGAACGAATGGGCGAAAAAAATATAGTGGCGATTTAGCAATTGGTTCTGGTTATGAATTTAAAAAAAGGATTTGTTGGTGGAAGATTAGAAGCATGTGGATTTCAAGAGCAAAAAAATAAGAGAAAAATCAATGAATCGTAGAAGAATATAACATTGATTTAGAAAATAGGCATGTATGGAGATACAAATGGAGATGAACAGTGAACTTCAAGGTTGGAAATCCTATGGCATCAATCCTAATAAAAAAAAATTTGGTGGGAATATTATGAAAATGAAAGATAATGAGCATTATAAAATTATTGTTGAACGTAAAGATTCAATTTATAATTTAACAGATGTGGTAAAAGATATTTAATTTAAAAAAATTACAAGGGCAGAGATTTGGCTACAGAAATTTGATTTTTCAACATTTTATCAAAAATGTTTTTTTGGTTATCTCAGTGGTAATCCTAAAATTGTTTCAATTTTAGTATCGAGTTTATATTCTTGGGTATTTTATATGTAGTAATCAAGAAATTTATTAGGAACTTCTTCTGTTGTTAAATATTATTTTTACAGTTCTATTGGTTTTCATCTGTAAATATATTAACAACAATTCTATCTTATTTTGCAGTCTCATTGGTACATTTTGGAATTAGTAGTTTTTGGGATTAATTCAGGTAGTTTAATTGATCAGTAATTGGATTATGGAGAATTTAAAAAGGGGCTAGAAGAATTTGAGGCTAATCTTGATTTATTCTATGAAGAAATATTAGACAAAGATGGCATTATTTTTTTATATTTATGTTGAAGATGTGAAATCAGGTATCAATCTAATTAAATCTGACAGCTTGAACAGGTAGCTTTTAAATTGGGATTACAATTGTATAATGTTTATTGATGAAAAACGTTATTTTAGATATAAAAAAATATAAAAAGGAGGTATAAAATGCGAGGGCAACAGAGATTCATAAGATTGAGACAATCATAAATTGTAGATCTATCTGTGATGAGATCTGTTTCAAAAGTAAAAAAATCTCTTTTATAATGCAGATACTTTTTTTGAATTTAGACAATCTTGGTTTTGATAAGGGGGCGTGAACGAAGTTTGCAGGAATTTAAATAGAATCTTCAATCAAAAATAATCAATTTGATTATAGAAAGTGACTCAAAAAAAGTATCAAATGGTATTTTGAAGAAGTTGGGTAACAATATTTCATCATTTTGGAGTTTAATTAAAAAAATCAGATTATAATAAAAAAAGTTGAGATTTCCTAAATATTTACATAAAAACAGATGGTAGATTTATTGTTGAATTTAATAAACAGAATTTTTCAAATAAAAGAGATGAAGATAACAATTTGATTATCTGTAAATCTAGTTTAGATTTAAGAATAGCTCTAAAAAGTAGAAACATTTTCAACAAGTAAAATTATTCCCAAAGTTGGATGTTATGTTATAGAAGTGATTTATGAAATAAAAAGAAAAATAAATTGAAACAGAATCAAAAGAGTAGCGAGGCGTGAGTTTGAGATTTTCAAACAATCTTGGGCATTTGTAACAAATGATGGTGATAATCCTATCTTAATTTCGGGTAAAAAGATTAAATCTATTGAGCATATTATAACAAAAATGAGTTTCTAAACAAAAAAGTCATTGTTGAAACAATAATATTTTTGGTTCAAAATCTCTTGGGAAAAGTCTTTGGGTAAAAAGAAATAACAAAATCTCTTATGAGATTCACAAAATTACAAAGTTTTTGGCGAATTATTTTGACGAGAGAGATGTAAGTAAAGTAATTATTGGTAATAATAGTGGTTGGAAGAATGAAATAAATCTAGGAAAAAAAGAAACAATCAGGAACTTTGTAAGTATTCCTTACACAAAATTTATAAATCAATTGATTTATAAGGCGATTGTTGGGTATAACAGTCATTGTTAGAGAGAAAGTTGCAGATTTCTAAAGGGAACTCATTCTTAGATTATGATGAAAGTAAACAATTATAAGGAAGGTGCAAAAATATAAATTAAGTAAAAAGAATTAAAAGAGGTTTATATAGAAGTGGTAAAAGAAAAAAATCAGTGGCGATGTAAATGGGATCACAACGTATGGTTAAAGAAAATCCTAATTATATTATTGGCAATCGTGAACAGATTGGAACTCGAGACTACATTGATAAAATTATAAAAAGTAATTTGTAACAATCTTTATTTTTAAATAAAGTGAGTAAATAATGGTTGTTGTAGGGGCAGAAGGAGATAAGATTTATCTTATCCTAAATATTAAAAGTGACATTTAAGACATTTTTAATGAAAACTATTCTTGATTTACAAAGTGATTATCAATCAGGTCTATATGAAAAAAAAGGCGTGTATTTGAAATGATAAATAATGAAATCTTTGAAATTGTTAATTTTGATGAAATTAAAAGATAACAGGGATATCATCAATAATTTGAAGTCAAGAAGATTATGAGAATGGTTATTCTTGGATTGATGAAAATAACATTATTCTATTAGCAGGTGGTAAATGCGAAAAATAATGAAGTTGAGTTTTTAAAGAATAGCGTAAGATAGAATTAAAGAGATTAAATATGAGTCTATGTGAACAATTAGTATCTTTTTCATTGTTTTCAATTGTTTATGGTCTATTTCTCTTAAATTTGGAATACTCTATCTTCTATGATTGTTTTTGGTTTAATTTATTTAATTGGAGCATTCATGAGTTATGTTAAAAATAAAGGGCTAATAATGTTAAAAAAATAAATTAAAGGGACGTTTATAAAGATGATGAGAAGAACGTGGAAACAAAAAATAGTAATTTTATATTGAAGGTATTTAAAAAAATTTGTTATAATAATAAAAAAATAAGTAATAGAAAGGAGATGAAAGATATGGATTTCGATTTTTGCAAGGGCGAAATCTTGATGATAAAGGTGAGTTTCAAATATGTTTCCATGGCGGAATCTATTGGCAAAAATGGGTAAACATTATAACGAAGATAGTATCATCAAAGAATTAAAAAAAGATGGTAGGAGTACAAAAACAATATTCTTACAGATTTGGATATTGAAAAAAATTGTAGAAATTCTAAAAGATAGAAAAAAATCTTTTAATGAAACTAAATAAAAGGAGTGAAATTTTTAGTTCTTTTATTTTTTTATCCTAGGGTTTGATATGAGATTTCTTAAATAAAACAATAAAGGATAGGGATAGATAAATGAGTAAAAAAATGGACATTTCAAAAAAATGGAATGAAAACTACGGTGTGTCGTCGAAAGCAGCAGGGCGCTATAGGGTGGTAATGATGTTCAGAACAGTTCTGTTAAAAAGGGTAAGAATATGCGAGATCAAAAATCATTTCGAAGCATGGTGAAAATCTTAATGCGACAGATGGTCAGTCTGAGGGCTATGTATGACATTGTTAGGGACAGATAGAGCACAATTAAATCTAAATATGAAGGGATACTCAAGTTTACGTTGATGGTGATTGATAATGTATTAAGCACAGATTCTGGACTGGATGGTGGAAGCATTTCTAATCCTTATGTAAGAGATTTCTCCACAAGTTGGTTTCTGTTATTCAAAAAGCTATCAGAGCGTCAGTTGAATTTAATTCTGTTGATGATTTAACATTGGTGGCTATGATGAGTATTGTGAGCAAAAACAAGGATTTTAGTCAGCAAAGAAAATCATTATGTAGGAACATGGCAGGGCTGAGGCTGGGTAAAATTTATCTTGATGTATCTATAAATGGTATGGATGGTAAAGAAGCAAAGAAAACAATGTAGAAGATAACGAGGCGGGTGGGTGAACTTTGATTTACAAGATTTTTTTCTTCTGTAACAGTTAATCAAAAATGCAACAAGTGGTCAGTCTGACAAAAAAGGAAATTTCAAAAAAATAATTTTGAAAAACTATTGACAGAACTCTTTCTTTGTTGTATAATATAGTATAAAAAAACAATGAAGAAAAGGAAGATAAAAAAATGAAAGCAAGAAATCCAAACACAATTGGGTTCAATTTGTCAGAAGAAAAAAACAAAAAAAGAATTGTATGGATTTGCTGAGTGCAGTGAGGGATCAATTAGCAAAAGAATCTAAAAATCGACAATTGGGTCTTGGGTTATATGAATTTGAAAAAAATAAACGTGATGAATTTGTACGAGATTAGAATTTCTAATGTTAATCAGATTGAGGCGATTGTAATTGGAAGTCTTTGGGATGGTATATAACAAATTTTTATTAAAAAGTTTTTTTAACAAGAATTTTTAGTTTTAACAAAAAGGGTGGTATATGATTTTGGTAGACGGAAAAGCAGTTGGGCTAAAACAAATTAGAGAAGAATTAAAAAGAAAAAAATTAAGAACAGATCACTGGAGATATTTTGGGTATTATTATGGTTGATTCAGAAAAGTCTGAGACTAGTCAGATTTATGTTCGTAATAAAAAATTAGGAGGCGGAAGAGTGGAAATTGATGTGAGTGTTATCAATATTCCTAAAAACAGTAGCGGAAGATGATTTAATCTAAATTTATTGGAATTTATAATGAACGTTTGTATTTAACAGATGGTCTTATCAGTACAATTGGCTGAAAACAGAATATTGATGAACATAAAGTTTTAAATTCTATTGAGTCCTCGATTTGATGTTGACAGTTTCCGGTAAAGTGCGGATTAAGTGTCGGTAAAAGATTGTATGGAGGCATGTGGGCTATGGAATTATGCGATTATTAGGGGAACTACAATATTGATGTTGGTGGAAAGAAAGTAAAAATTATCAACAGAAGCATGATTGTTGGAGGAAGATGCTCATTGATGTTAAACAAAAATGCAGGTATCAGGTGGTTTTCATAGTAGGAATTTCAAATATTAAAAAGAGAATGTGGGGGTGGCGACATTATTGTTGGTGGGTGGGCACTAATTTCATCAAGGAAGATTATATTAAGAAAGGGCATTGTTGTTGATGTTTCAATCAATCGTGTTTATGATGAACTGTTTCTAAAATTTGTGGTGATGTAGATTTTTTTGAAAATGTGAGTCCCTAAAGGGATTTCATATGTTAAAAACTAATAGGTGGAGTTGGTCCTATGAGTGGCGTGCATGGAACAAAGGTTTATCAGGGCTATTTAAACAACAAATAGGGAGTGGACTCAATTAGCATTTCTTATTTTTAAAACGATTTTCAGGGGCGTTTTTTTCTATAAATTCGATACATTTATCAGATTTACGATTTTCTAGGATTTTGGTGTATCAGTAATGACGATATAACGAGCTCAAAATCAGTTTTAAGAAAAAAATATTTTAACATTTTTTTATTGACATTGGTCGAGATTATATAATATAATAGACACAAATATAAAAAAAGAAAAGTGGGATGGTATGAATAGCAAAGAAAAAGAAACATTAGCATCAGATACGGGATTGTAAGAAGTATTAGCAGTCAAATGCAAAATACAAACGTAGAAGGAATTTGATTATTCATTGAGTAGATTTTCAAAGAACAAGATGTTAAGGGACGTTCAAATTATGAAGGACCAGTGAAAATAATTGAGTCATCATTGGATAATTTTTGGACAAGATGTTTATGATAAAGTAAACGTTAATGGCAACAATGAGACTTTCAAATGTTAGAGGTAAAAGATATTTCAGAAATTTAGGGGTTGGAGGACTAGACACATTGATCGAGAAGAGTTAACAGTATCTCAAAATCAAAGATATTAACAAGGGCGGGGCCTAGCAAAGCATTATTTAAAGATATTTTTTTGGTTTGGTGAAAAGACATTTTGTATCGTCTGAAAAAAATCATTATGAGTCATTGGATGAGTCAAGTAGATACAATTGCAGAGAATTTAGAATTATCTGTTGGCGGATTGCAAAAATGACAATCGATGGTATGGAGATGTAAAGAACAAACAAAACAAACATTTGAAGAATTGGATGGGCTATATTGCGGGACGGAGAAGCAAAAAGTCCTTGAGATTGGAACCTAATTGATGAAACAAATAAATCTATTGAAAAAATGATAAGTTTCTAATAAGATGGGTTTGAGTACAAACAGAGATTTCTCTTGTAAATTATCAAACACGGTATGCAAAAAGATTCAAGATATGCATGAAATTTCTAATTCTATCTTGCGTTTATTCAATGCGCATCAATTGAGCAGTGCAATCTGATAATGAATTGGTAATCAATAATATTCGTGATACAATTCAAAACGGATTGAGCTATTTACAAAGGCGAAATTTAACAACAATTCTTGGGCATTTTTGGTCGTAAGGCGATGAACAAACAAAGGGCGTTCGTGAAGTTATCAACAAACAAATTTCTCTTGGCGTAGATATGGTTCAAAGAACGAGACATTTTCAAAATCGGGCATGGAAACAGTATTGATACACAAGTAATTATTGGTGGAAAAATCGTAAAAATGCAAGAGTCATGAAAAGGTATCTGTTGTTCGTAATGAAGCAGTCAAGGCATTTGATGAACAATCTAAGGAACTGGAAGAAGCAACAAATAAAATTAACAATCATTTAAAAATTGTTGGAGGAGTTAAATAAAAAAATGGGAATGAATGATGTGTAGCTAAATCTTGAAAAATAAAAGTGAACTTTGTTTTTTTATTGGAATAAATCTTTATCAGATGAAAGATTTGAAGGCAATCTTCGGTCGCTAATTAACGAATTCTATTTTCTATGATTTGATTAACAATGATAATGAAGGGGTGCAGTAATTGTAGAAGAGATGGTATCAATTGGTCAGTTCTTGACGATTGAGTCGTCTATTTTTAGATTTGGAAAAACAATGGGACGGAACAATTTACGGGGCATGGGCGTGATGGATTGGAGAGATTATGAAGGAGAGGCAATCTGTGGTAATCATTTTAAATGTTTTAATTCTTTTGATTTGATTAAATCAATGGTGGAAGTAAATGATAGTTATTTTTAATTTCATGATTGAAGATTACATTAACAATAATGGGGACTTCTTCCCTATCGAAATTTGAATTCAATAATGACAATAAAGAAATAGTATTAAAAATCCATTTCAAATTAAGTCTTCAATCGAAGAGGGAACTAAAGGGTAAAGAAGATTTAAAGTGAGATTTCTATATTGAAGAAAATCATCTTGGTAAAGGGAAATTGACGGATGAAAAAAATATAAATCAACACAATTTGAAAACAACAAGGTGTTATTCAATTAGTGGATTTGTCTTAAATACAGAAAAGAGTCTGTTTTCGATTATGAAAATCTGTTCTATAAACAGGTGAAAATCATTGGTGTTGGTAAAGTCGTGAGTCTTTAGAAACAAATGTTGGAGACTATCAGGGGACGGAACAAAGATTTTGGGGACAGGGTTGGTAAAAAGTCTATGAGGGAGCATTTCAAGGGGAATTTCAAATATATTAGAAATTTATTCAAGGAGGTGTTTATAATGTTTGGATTTTTTTCTCAGCGTATTTTTCTCAACAGAAATACAATCAAGGAAGATAAAGCAAAATAATAAAGCATTCACAAAAAGAAAAAAAGTATTATCTGTTCTAAAAGAATTAGATGATATTGATTTCAAATTTTTTTCTACAAAAGCACGATTAGATATAGAAAAAGTAGACAAAATTTTTAAAAAAAGATAATGGAGCTATAATTGGATATCATTTGGAAATTTATTGGAAGAGATCTAACAGAACAGATTTGATTGAAAATAAAGGCAGTGAAATCAAGGCGTGATAAAAACAATGACAGATGATTATGTGATTCAAAAGGGCATTCAAAATTTAAAAATAAAAAAATGAGTGGACATTAAAGTTC
>BNJT01000915.1_pt1 | contig 82477 bp, 90 predicted proteins | sample 8540491 | NCBI WGS metagenome assembly BNJT01 (sample SAMD00202455, study PRJDB9452) | human saliva metagenome | host: Homo sapiens | reverse complement strand
CATTACCAGAACCAATAAGCTCCTGGTAATGCCTTTTTTTTCTGAATCTAGTCCCTAAAAATTAGACTTATACTCAATGAAAAATCAAAGAGCAAACTAGGAAACTAGCCGCAGGCTGCTCAAAGCACTGCTTTGAGGTTGTAGATGAAACTGACGAAGTCAGCTCAAAACACTGTTTTGAGGTTGTGGATAGAACTGACGAAGTCAGTAACCATACCTACGGCAAGGCGACGTTGACGCAGTTTGAAGAGATTTTCGAAGAGTATTAAAATTTTATTGATAACCTTCTTCTATCGAACGTGGTTAGCCAAATCTTCTTGGGCTTTTTTATTAGACTCAGCTTTTTCTTTTTGCCATTTTTCATAAAGTTCTTGGTACTGTTTAGCCGTCACAGGTTCCTTTTGCAATTCAACATATTTGTAGTTGTCCGCATCTCCTTTGTGTCCAACAAATGAGAAGGCCGCTGTAAACGGAACAGTCTTACGGAAGATAGGATTAGCTCCTCCACTTTGAACTGGTAGGAAGAGAGCACTATCTGTCAACCAAGCTTGAACTTCGGCAAATTTTTCATAACGTGTTTGCGTATTTTCATTCTCATTATCTGCCGCATCCAACAACTCCTTGTAGGTAGCTAAACCGAGTTTTTCCTTGACTTCATTGTCTTTTCCTGGAGTCAAGCCAAGATTTTTCAACTGAGAACCAGAGTCTGGATCCAAGAGATCAAGATAGGTTTTCGGATCTGAGAAATCCCCACTCCAACCCGAGATATCGATGTCGTAATCCTTTTGATCGGCGGTATCTGCAAAGAAGGTAGCATTGTCTTTCTCATCTGGAGACAATTGAATGATATCAATCACAACATTATCTGATCCAAGCGTCGCTTCAACGGTCTGTTTGAAGGAGCTTGCCTGCTGAACGTCCAACTTAGCAGTTTGATCTACCAACATATCCAAGTGGATAGGGAAGGTCACGCCTTCTGCTTGCAAACTATCTTTAGCCTTGGCAAATTCAGCCTTGGCTTTTTCAAGATCCAAGAAAGCAGCTTGAGCATCGTTCAGATTGATATTAGACCACTCTGTACCATAGTTGACCATCTTTTCATTGACAGCATCTCCAAAGTTTTTGCCGCCGATTTGAACAAAGTTACTTGGTGTGACTGTGTTTCGAAGAATTCGATCAGCCCCATCTTCTCCATTTGTCTGGGCAGCATAGGCATGACGGTCAAAGGCAAAGTTAATAGCTTGACGGAAGTCTTTATTTTGCATCGCTAGACGAGAATCCGTCTTTTCTTTATCCGTCTGTTTCATGGTTTGCTTGTAGCTTTGACGATTGACATTGAAGAGGTAGTAGAAGGTTATAGCATTTTGTGGTGTATAGGTAATCTTATCTTCATTCCCTTTTTTCAACTGGTCAAAGACTGAGCTTGTTGGGAAGATACGCCCGTCTGTATAGTTGCCTTCCAAGAATCCTCTAGCCAAACTATCTTGGTCTGAACCGTCATAGAAGGAAAGTTTTACTTTTTCAATCTTCACACTGTCCTTGTCCCAGTAATTAGGATTTTTTTCAAACTCAATTAAAGATTTTGAAGTGAATGATTTGAACAAGTAAGGCCCATTTGACAGGATACTAGATGGAGTTACACTTCCAAATTCATCCCCCTTAGATTTCAAAAAGGCTTCATTGACTGGACTCAAATTCCACCTGTTGTCTTAGAATTCCAGTAGGACTCTGGATTGTTTAAGGTATATTGGAGAGTATAGTCATCGACCGCCTTGATACCAACAGCCTCAAAGTCTGATGATTGCCCCTCAACATAGTCCGCCAAACCTTTGATAGAGTCTTGCACCAAGTACAAGTTTTCTGCCTTTTTATCCGCAGCATACTTGAGACCTGTCACAAAGTCATGAGCTGTTACCTCTGCATATTCTTCCCCTTCAGATGTATACCACTTAGCACCTTGACGGATTTTATAGGTATAAGTCAAACCATCTTTTGACACTGTCCATGATTCAGCCATGGAAGGAACCAGATTACCATACTTATCATTTTCCAACAGTCCATCAATCATGTTTGTTGTAATGCTGGATGTCGATCCACGTGTCGAAGTAATGTAGTCTAGTGTATCTGGATTGCTAGCAAATACATAAGAATAGGTTTTATCAGATGCATTTGACTGTGTCGAGCTACAAGCTACCATCAAGAAGCTAGCGCTCAAAAGCCCAGCCCCTAGTAAGAGAGCTTTTGATTTTTTCATAAATATTCTCCATTTATATAGTATATGAAATATTATACACTATTATAGAAAAAATAGAAAGCTTATACAAACTATTATTTTGGAGCAAAACAAAAGCCAGTAGACTCGAGTTCCTACTGACTTCTTTGTTGAATTCGTTTGGATTATGCAGCCAAAACTTTGCGTCCTTTACGACGACGAGCTGCCAATACGCGACGACCGTTTTTAGTTGACATACGGTTACGGAATCCGTGTTTACGCGCACGACGTAGTTTACTTGGTTGATAAGTACGTTTCACGATGAATACCTCCTCATAGATTTTGTATTCGTTTAGCCGGCTATAAAGTGATCAGTTACTAAACATACTTTACTATTCTATCTGATTCTTTTGCATTTGTCAATAGCTCTAAACAAATGTTTCCAGCTTTTTTGCTATGAAAGCCTTATCTACGATACTGTTTCAAGAAACGAGTCATCTTTTCTTGGATTTGGGCTAACTCATCTACACGTGGTAGATAAACGATACGGAAGTGATCTGGTTCTCTCCAGTTAAATCCTCGTCCATGAACCAAAGCACCTTCTCTTGCTTCAAGAAATCAAGGACAAACTGCTCATCATCATCGATACGGTACATATTGCGGTCAATTTTAGGGAAGATATAAAGACCCGCTTTAGGTTTAACAGCAGACAAACCTGGAATCTCTTGGATGGCATTGTAGATAAAGTTTCTTTGCTCGTAAATCCGTCCACCTGGCAATAGTAGTTCGTCCACCGATTGGTGACCACCGAGTGAAGTTTGAACAACTTGTTGCGCTAGGACGTTAGAGCAGAGACGCATATTTGAGAGCATATTAAGCCCTTCGATATAGCCTTTGACATGCTTCTTAGGACCAGACAAAACCATCCAACCCACACGGAAACCTGCGATACGGTGAGATTTAGACAGACCATTCATGCTGACACAGAAAAGGTCTGGAGCCAAACTAGCTGCTGGTGTGTGGACATTGCCATCCATAACCATACGGTCGTAGATTTCATCCGCAAAGATAATCAAGTCATTTTGACGAGCAATCTCAATAATATCTAACAAGAGTTCTTTGGGATAGAGGGCTCCCGTTGGATTATTTGGATTGATCAAAACGATAGCCTTAGTATTTGAACTAATCTTAGATTTAATGTCATCTAGGTCTGGATACCATTCAGCTTCTTCATCACAGACGTAGTGAACGGCATTTCCTCCAGCCAAGCTAACTGCAGCTGTCCAAAGTGGGTAGTCAGGCATTGGAACCAAGACTTCATCGCCATTGTCCAAGAGACCTTGCATGGACATAACAATTAGCTCACTAACACCATTTCCAAGATAGATATCATCAATACCTACATTTGGGAATTTTTTGAGCTGACAGTACTGCATAATAGCTTTGCGAGCTGAAAAGATACCTTTTGAATCTGAATAACCTTCACTATCACGCGCATTCATAATCAAATCATGGATAACCTCATCAGGTGCTGTAAAGCCAAACTCAGCTGGGTTCCCTGTATTCAAACGGAGGATTTTTTCTCCATTTGCTCGCATACGCATGGCTTCCTCAAGAACTGGTCCACGAATATCATAAGCCACATGCTCTAATTTGATTGATTTATTAAATTCTTTCATTTGATTTCCTCAATTCATCAGGATAGTTAATATTATACCACTTGATAGAAAAATCGTAAATCGCCCACTACTATTCCACAAAAAAACCTTGCTTAACGCAAGGTAACAGAGCAAGGTCGATTTCTTTCTATTTTTGGGAGAAGAAAGAGAAAAATATGCACCTCTAGTAAGATATACATCTAAATCTAAAGTCTCGCATATAAACTTCGAATCGAAAACGAAGGCATCGTTATGGATGATAGTTGCATGAACTCATGAATTTCTTCCTGTGTCCAGCAAAACGCAAAGAAAAAATAAGTCGACTCAACAAACAACATAGACGATGTCTGGGCTAATTCGAGTCTGTTTGTAAAGAATTTTACCATATCACTGACTTCTTTTCCCTGCCCTGTCACTTAGTATTATACACTAAAACTTTTGCATTTTCAAATAAGTATATATAAAAAGAACTCTTTTTAAAGCGTCACTTAAAAATTTATACTCAATGAAAATCAAAGAGAAAACTAGGAAGCTAGCCGCAGGCTGTACTTGAGTACGGCAAGGTGAAGCTGACGTGGTTTGAATTTGATTTTCGAAGAGTATTAATTGAATATGATTCTGCTTTGGCAATAAAAAAGAGAGAACCATGTGATTCTCTCAAATTTTATTACTACAAATATCTCGAACGAAATTTAGTTTCGTAAGATTATTTCGCAATTTCAGCCAACATTTTTTCAATGTGTTGAATTGATTTTTCACGTCCAAGCAAGTAGATGGTATCTGGCAATTCAGGTCCATGCATCTCCCCTGAAACAGCGATACGAATTGGCATGAAAAGATTTTTCCCTTTGATACCTGTTTCTTTTTGGACTGCTTGATTTGCGGGAAGATATTTTCTACTACAAATTCATCATCTGACATAGCTTCAAGTTTTGCTTTGAAGGCTTCAAGTACAGTCGGAACCGTTTCACCAGCCATGACTTCTCGTTCAGCTTCCGTCAACTCTGGGAAGTCTGAGAAGAAAAGGTCTGTCAATGGAACGATTTCGTCCACTGATTTCATTTGTGGTTTGTAGAGTTCCACTAATTTCTCAGCCTTATCAGTCAAACGTCCTGCTTCTTCTAAGAATGGTTTAGCCATCTCAAAGATAGTTGCTAAGTCAGCTCTCTTAATGTAATCGTTGCTCATCCAGTCTAGCTTCTTCTGATCGAAAGCTGCTGGAGACTTGCTGAGGCGGTTTTCATCAAAGAGTTTAATGAGTTCTTCACGAGAGAAGATTTCATCTTCTCCACCAGGATTCCATCCAAGAAGGGCGATAAAGTTAAAGACTGCTTCTGGAAGGTAGCCTTTCTTGCGGTAGTCTTCGATAAACTGAAGGGTATTAGTATCACGTTTAGATAACTTCTTACCAGTTTCAGAGTTGATGATTAAGGTCATGTGACCAAACTCAGGTGCTTCCCATCCAAGCGCTTCATAAACCATGAGTTGTTTTGGTGTATTGGCAATGTGGTCATCTCCACGAATGACGTGAGAAATTTGCATATCGTGGTCATCGATCACAACGGCAAAGTTGTATGTTGGGTAACCATCTTTCTTTTGGATGACCCAGTCCCCACCGATATTGCCACCTTCAAATTCGATATCGCCTTTAACCATATCATGCCATTTGTAGATCCCTGACTCATTGACTGCCAAACGAACCGTTGGAATCACACCTGCTGCTTCACGTTCTGCGATATATGCTGCTTTTTCTTCTTCGCTCATGCCAAGGTATTCGTTGATGTAGCGAGGTGTTTCGCCAGCTGCTTCTTGGCGTTCACGTTCTGCTGCCAACTCTTCTTCTGTAACGTAAGATTTGTAGGCTTTTCCTTCGGCTAGCAGTTGGTCAATGTATTTTTGATAGAGTTCCAAACGCTCTGATTGGCGGTAGTTTTCATGAGTCTCTGGACTTTCATCCCAGTCCATACCCAACCAACGAAGGTTTTCAAGCTGGGAACGTTCTCCGTCTTCGACGTGACGCTTGCGGTCAGTATCTTCGATACGGATGATAAAAGTTCCTCCATGGTGGCGTGCATACAAGTAGTTAAACAATGCTGTACGGGCATTTCCGATGTGTAGTAGTCCTGTTGGACTTGGTGCATAACGCACATGAATATCTTTTGACATATCTTCTCCTATAAAGTATCTAGGCGTCTGCCTTTTTGCTCTCTATATTATATCACAAGTCGTGCCAGAGTCCAATTTCTCTTTTCGAGAAATAGTAAAAAGAGTGGTAAAACCACTCTCAGAACGAAGACAAACGCCAAAAATGACGTTTGTCTTTTTCTGTTTTCAAAAATAGTTTATCTCATCATCTACTAATCTATCCAAAAATCTGAATTTGAGAAAAATAAAAAGGGATATTCCCTATCCATTTCACTAATTTTTTGATATTTAAACACGCCAAAGTAAGCCCAACCTGATCCTCCATTTTGGACTTTCCTTTCTCTCTCGTGTATCTCAAATTATGGTATTCCTTAGCCGTTCCAAAGAGTCGTTCAATTGTTTCTTTGCGTTTCTTATAGAGCTCTTTCATTTCTATTTGATGACGAATCTCCTCACAAAATTCAAGGGCATCTTTCCAGACATGTCTCGTTACTACTTTTTGAAAATTCTTGCTTTGGGTACAAACGGATAATAGGGGGCAGTTAACACATACTTTAGGATTACTCTTATACTCACGGTAGCCTTCTCGAGTGGTTGTGCGATAGCTTAACACTTGATTCTCTGGACAGACATAACAGTCATAACTTGCATCATAAACAAAATTACTAGGCCTTAAGTTCCCCTTTACTCCTTTTGGACGAGTATAAGGGAAGACAGGAATGATGTTTCGCTCTAATAAATAATGGGCAATAGCTGGAGTCTTGTAACCTGAATCCGCAATAATATAGCGGGGCGAGAATGGCTCTAACTTTGAAAAAAGAGCAGGGAAAGCCTGACTATCATGAACATTTCCTGCCTCAACCGTATAAGCCAAGGCCCAACCATGCTTATCACAAGCAACTTGAGCAGAATAGGCAAATACTTCCTTATGTTCGCCCTTGTGAAACCAACCACACTCGGGATCTGTCGTTGAGATTTTCTTTTCCTTAGCCTCACTTTCTTTTGCGGGCTTTAAGGACTTTTTTTCGTGTTTTTTCCTATCTAAATCAATCTCAACTGCCAATTGTTCACTCATAAATTTAGCTTGTTGGTCTACCATTTCCTTACGATACTTGTGACTATTAGCCGCCGCTTTGATATGGGTACCATCCACAAATATTTCAGAAGGATCAATTAAGCCAGCATACAAAGCTTGGCTGAGAACTTGGGAAAAAATCTCAGAAATGAGTTCTTTATCTTGAAAACGACGGCTGTAATTCTTTCCATAGGTAGTAAAATGAGGGACCTTATCATCTAAAGTTAGTCCAAGAAACCAACGATAGGCCACATTTACTTCAATATCTTTCATGGTTTGGCGCATGGAACGAATGCCATAAAAACATTTAATCAAAGGAATTTTGACTAGCATGACGGGATCAAGACTAGGACGACCATTATCTGGGCTATAGGTATTTTCTACCAAATCATAAATAAAGTCAAAATCAACCTTTGAATCTACTTGTCGAAGAAAGTGATTTTCTGGGACCAATTCGTCTATTGTATAGAAACCATATTGCTTACGGTTATAATCAGGTTTTTCTTTGTGAAACATAGGGATTACCTCACAACTCTTCTTACCTCTATTATACGACTTTACACAAAGAAAAGCCCTTGGAAACTTGACTTCCAAGGACTTTGTCTTCAATCTGAGAGTGGTAAAACCACTCTTTATTAAATCTATTATAGACGAGCGTTGAGTTCTTTGCTCAATTCTTCAAATCCTGGTTACCAAGAAGGGCAAACATGTTACGTTTGTATGCTTCAACACCTGGTTGGTCAAATGGGTTGATCGCATTCAAGTAACCTGAAAGGGCGATAGCCAATTCGAAGAAGTAGATAGTGTAACCAAGAGTGAAGGCATCTTGCTCAGGAAGAGTCACGTACATGTTTGGCACGTCACCGTCAGTGTGGGCAAGAAGAACACCGTCAGTCGCTTTTTTGTTAACGAAATCAACGTCTTTCCTTGAAGGTATCCAAGTCCGTCAAGGTCTTCTTCCAAAGTAGGGATGATCACATTCTTACGAGGTTTGTCAACGCGGACAACTGTTTCAAACATGATACGAGTTCCTTCTTGGATAAATTGACCCAATGAGTGCAAGTCTGTTGAGAAGTTAGCTGAAGTTGGGTAAATACCTTTTTGGTCTTTCCCTTCTGACTCACCAGCCAATTGTTTCCACCATTCTGAGAAGTATTGAAGTGATGGCTCGTAGTTTACCAAGATTTCAGTAGCATATCCTTTACGGTAAAGGATGTTACGAACTGCAGCGTATTGGTAAGCTTCGTTTTCTGAAAGTTTGTCTGATGTGTAATCTTTACGAGCAGCATTCGCACCTTCCATAAGGGCTTTGATATCTGCACCTGATGCAGCGATTGGAAGCAATCCAACTGCGGTCAATACTGAGAAGCGTCCACCGATATCATCTGGAACTACAAAAGTTTCCCAACCGTTAGCATCTGCTTCAACCTTAACTGCACCTTTTTGGCGGTCAGTTGTTGCATAGATACGTTTGTTAGCTTCTTCTTGACCGTATTTCTTAACCAAAAGTTCTTTGAAGACACGGAAAGCGATAGCTGGTTCAGTTGTTGTACCAGATTTAGAAATCACGTTTACTGAGAAGTCTTTATCTGAAACATACTCTACCAAGTCAGCAAGGTAAGTTGATGAGATTGAGTTCCCAGCGTAAAGGATTTGTGGTGCTTTGCGTTCTTCTTTGGTTTGCAAGTTTGCAAAATGGTGGTTCAAGAAGTCAATGGCTGCTTTAGCTCCAAGGTATGATCCACCGATACCGATAACAACCAAAACATCGCTGTCTGATTTGATTTGTTCAGCAGCTTTCAAGATGCGGTCAAATTCTTCGCGGTCGTAGTTTTCAGGAAGGTCCAACCAACCCAAGAAGTCGCTACCAGCACCAGTTCCTTTACGGATCAATTCGTCTGCTGCTGTAACTTGTGCTTGCATGTACTCCACTTCATGTGGTGCAACAAATTTGTCTAATACTTTTGAATAATCAAATTTAATATGTGACATAGTATTCCTCCAAAATTTCTTCCTTTCTATCATAACGCTTACTAACAATTTTTTCAAGTTTTTATACTAAATTTCCAATTTTTATCACAATTCAAACGTTTGCGTAAAAACGCAACTCTATAAATATTCGTAAACAACGAATAAAAAAACGACTGAATTTCTAGTCGTTACAATTCATTCAATAAATACTCAAATAACTCTAAGTTGCCATCTTCTTCATTGACCAAGAATTCTGGATGCCACTGGAGACCAATAATACGGTGTTCGTCAATAGATTCGATTGCTTCAACAGTTTGGTCACGTGGATCTACTGCTGTTACGCGGAAATTTGGAGCTAAGTCTTTAATGCTCTGACGGTGCACTGAATTAACTTGACTTTCTTTACCAAACAATTTTGACACAACACTTCCATCAACTGTCTCAATAGAATGTGAAGTCCCAAAAGGTAGGCCTTGCCAATGACCTTCAATCTCCTGATTGAGCGTACCGCCAAAGGCAACGTTAACTAGCTGAACACCACGGCAAATGGCTAAAATTGGCTTATTCTGACGTAGGGCCTCTTGTAAAAGTGCCAACTCAAACTCATCTCGAGCTAGATTATAGTCATCGCTATCAATCGTTTTTTCCTCACCATAAAACTGAGGATGGACATTTTGCCCTCCAGTCAAGATAAGCTTGTCAATCATTTCTACGTAGTCGTGAACAACTGACTCATCACCAACTGGAATCACCAAAGGAAGTCCGCCAACCTGACGAATACTCTCAGCGAATTTACAAGAGACTGATGAATGAATATTTTTTCCTTCTGCGTCCACAGGACATAGATTTGCTGCAACTCCAACAACCGTTCTTGCCATTACTGATTTCCTTTCGTTTTCTATTGATAATCTTATCTTACCATCCTTCCCCACACCTGTCTAATATGTTTTTTTTAAGTCCGTGATAAAATTTTTTTATCAGAAAAAGTTGCCCAAAATTAGGATAACTTTTTTGCTTATACTCAATGAAAATCAAAGAGTAAACTAGGAAGCTAGCCGCAGGTTGCTCAAAACACAGTTTTGAGGTTGTGGATAGAACTGACGAAGTCAGTAACACATATACGGCAAGGGGACGCTGACGTGGTTTGAATTTGATGTTCGAAGAGTATTATTCAAAGACAAATTGATTATGGTACAGTTCGGAGTAAAAACCTCCAAGCTTGAGTAATTCGTGATGATTTCCTTGTTCGATAACCTCACCATCCTTAAGGACAATAATCTGATCGGCATTGAGAATGGTTTTTAAGCGATGAGCAATGACAAAACTAGTTCTTCCTGCCACAATAGCTTCCATGGCATTTGAATCTTGCTTTCTGTCACAGTATCAACGTTTGATGTTGCCTCATCCAAGATTAAGACCTGTGGATCTGTCATCAAGGTACGAGCGATGGAAATCAACTGCTTCTGACCGGTTGAGAAGACGCTCTGGTCATCATTGATCAAGGTATCATACTTATCTGGTAGACTTTCGATATATTCATGGATATGCGTAGCCTTAGCAGCTGCTTCTACCATTTCCTGACTGGCATCTGGGACACCAAAACGAATATTGTCCCGAATAGTTCCGCTAAACAAAACAGAATCCTGTAAGACAATTCCAACCTTGCTTCGCAAACTATCCAAGTCAAATTCTCGGATATCTCTACCATCAAAGCTGATACTTCCTGCATCCACATCATAAAAACGATTGATTAAGTTCATGATGGTAGTCTTCCCTGAACCTGTCGGACCAACTACCGCTATCATTTTCCCTTTTGGAGCTGAAATGCTGACATCTTTCAAAATAGGTTTTCCTGGCAGGTAGGAGAAGTCTACGTTACGAATCTCCACACCCTCTTTTAATTCGTTAAAGATTGGAGCATCTTGAGGACGAATTTCTTCCTCTGCATCAAACATTTCTTGGATACGGTCCGCTCCTGTAAAGGCCAGTTGCAAACTTCCCCAGCTCGCTGCCAATTGGATAATGGGCTGGTAATACTGTTGCGAAAACTGAGTAAACATGACAATCAAACCAAGTGCAGTTGCTGTCTCGATACTCTGATCATTCAATAATACAGCTGAACCGACAAAAATAACAATAGCTGTGTTGACCAAACTCATCCCATTCATGACAGGAAAGAGAATTCCTGAGAACATTCTTCCCTTGAAAGTGGCTTTTCGAACCCGTTCATTTTGCTCAACAAAACCAGCAATCACATCTTCTTGGATCCCTTGAACGATAACTGCTTTTTGTCCAGAGATACTCTCATCCATATAAGCATTGAGCTTCCCAACTTCCTTTTGTTGGAGGTTGGTATATTTTCGCGCTAGCTTTAAGATAATAAAGACCATGATAACAGCTATCGGAGTGCTGGCAATTGTGATTAAAGCCAAGGTGACATTTTTTGCGAACATGACAATCAGCAAGCCAATATAAAGGGCAATATTGGTCATGACAGACACTAAACTTTCGTTGAAAGCTTGGAGAATATTATCCAAATCACTGGTAAAACGAGACAGGATGTCTCCATCTTGATGGCGGTCAAAGAAAAAAACTGTCAAGCGAGAAAGCTTGCCAAAAAGTCCCTTACGCATTTCATTCGTCGATTCGGCAATTATACGGCTCATCAAGACCATATAGATGAGACTAGAAACTACTAAAACAATCAAAATATAGGCAAGATTGACCAGGAGTCCCAAGAGACTTTGCCAAACCATATCTGGATTTCTATTTTGATAGGCTATAACCAAATTAGCCAGCTCTGTGACTGTTTGACCTGCAAATACTGGAAAGAGGGCTTGTGCTACCGTTGCAATGATAATCATAGCAATGACAACGATAAAGGATGTCTTGTAAACTTTAAAATAGTTCCAAAAAAATTCAAATGTCTTCATCCTACTCCTCCTTTCCTTTTTGCGTTTCGTAAATTTCTCGATAAACTGGGTTTGTTGCAACCAAGTCAGCATGTTTGCCTTGACCAATCAAGCGACCTTGATCAAGCACTAAAATTTTATCCGCATGAACAACAGAGCTAATCTTTTGCGCGATAATAATCGTAGTCGTCCCCTTCAAATCTTTGTTAAGAGCTTCTTGAACCAAGCGTTCTGATTTGGCATCAAGGGCAGAGGTTGAATCATCGAAAATCAATATTTTAGGATTGCTGACAATCCCACGCGCAATAGACATTCGTTGTTTTTGTCCACCAGAAAAGTTGGTCCCACGTTCTTCAACCGGACTTTCAAAGGCTAAGTCCATACGACTAATAAATTCACTGGCTTGGGCGATACGAGCCGCGCGTTCCATCTCTGAAACTGTCGCATCTCCCTTTCCTTGTCTGAGATTATCTGCAATGGTTCCACTAAAGAGGATGGCTCTTTGTAGGACGATAGAGACTGTCTTGCGAAGCGTCCCTTCACTAACTGTACGAATGTCCTTTCCGCCAATTTTGATCGAACCTTGCTGAGGATCAAACAGTCGTGGAATCAACTGAGCCAAGGTTGATTTCCCTGCACCAGTTGCTCCGACAACCCCAACCATCTCACCAGCTGCAATATCGAAAGATACATCTTTTAGGATAGGTTCTTCATCGTTTGGATAGGTGAAGGTTACATTTTCAAAACTGAGACTTCCTTCCAATTCTTCATCTTCCATATCCTTGAAGGTCATAGCCGGTTCTGTATCAAGGATTTCGCGAATACGACGGAGGGAAATCATGGCACGAGTGACTGAATTCCCCAAAAATCCAACCATGACGATGGTAAAGATAATCTGACTCAGATAGTTCACAAAGGAAGCAATGGAACCAACGACTGATGGATCTGACTCTGCCATACCTGCTACAAGCCAGATTGAGAGAAAAACAGCCCCATACGAAATCAACATCATTGCAGGTTGCATAACAGAAAAGGCATAACCGATATAAAGGTTTTCTCCCAACAATTCATCTGACACCTGCGTAAATTTATCAAACTGATCTTTTTCTCTGACAAAAGACTTAACCACGCGCACACCACGTAAATTTTCTTTAGCAATGGCATTGATACGCTCTAGTAAGGTCTGGAACTTTGAAAAGCGTGGTCCCACCACTCCCATCATAAAACCCATTATGGCAACAATCAGAACGACCATGAGAACCAGCACCCACCACAGAGAAGGTAGGGTGACAACTGCTAATATAAAGGAACCGATAAACAAAAGTGGTAGTCGAAAGAGAATTTGGAAGGTCATCATGACTACGTTTTGAATCTGGTTGATGTCGTTGGTCATACGAACAACAAGGTTCCCTGCATTAAATTCCTCGATATTGGCATATGAAAAAGTTTGAATCTTACGAAAGGCATCTTCCCTTAGGTCTGACGAAACTCCTTGAGCAATGTAGGCGGCTAACACAACATTGATGCCACCTGCAATCAAACCAATCAAGGCAACAAGGATTAACCAAAAACCAATATGATAAATAGCTTCATTATCACCTGTTAGCAGTGCCTCTAAAACTTTCTGCAAATAACGTGGTTGCAAGAGTGAACTCGTTACCATTAGACCTGTCATAATTAAGGAAGCTAGAGCCTGCCATTTATAGGCTTTTATTTTCTGAAACAGCATATTTCCCCCTTCTAAGATAGACAAAAGGGAACGACAACTCTGTCAGTCCCTTCTTATGCTTTCATGTTGATGCTATTCTAACAAAAAAGAATGCTATTGTCAAAGCACTCAACTCTTACAAGCTTGTGCAATGACGACATCAGCATTCTATTGAATCATTTAAAACATCTTCTAATTTAAGTAGAGAATTTTTATTGTTCTGAACTAGCTTGCTCTTCTAGTTTGGCTCGTCCAATTTCACGGTAGTTACGGTCGCCAACAATCTTGACTGAGAACTGACCATCTTGGTACTCAAGAATCGTCACACTTCCATTATCAAGGCCATGCGGATGCATTCCGTTGATTAGATAGACAATGGTTCCGATTGTCATTCCATGGCTAACTACCAGAGCGTTTCCTCCGCCATTAGCTTCCATTTCCTTGGCAATGGCTTCAAAACCTTCCCAAATACGACCACTTAGTTTTTCCCAGCCTTCAGCCCAGCCTGCTGTATCCACTTCTACCAAACCTTCAGCTAGCTCTGCATAGGACAAACGATGCACATGATCGACATTAAAGATTCGAGGGATGATACCCATAAAAAGATCTCCATCATAAGCACCATCAAAACTACCAAAGCACCATTCACGAATTCGCTTATCCATACGGTAGGGAATTTGTCCTGTTAAACCAAGTTCCTCAAGGATAATTCCCATTGTCTGAATGGTTCGTCCAGAGTCGCTTGAATAAGCACGCTCAAACCTTAAGCCAGACTCACGCAAACCAATCCCCAATTCATGAACGCCTCGTTCCCCTTCAGCTGTCAGTGGAGTATCACTCCAACCTTGAGCACGCCCAATCGTATTAAACATTGTTTTTCCATGACGCACTAGATACAATTTTACACTTGACATATTCTGTCCTCCATATGTATCTATTATAGCATGATTTTAGACAAAAACCTTGTCCTAACCCACTGAGTCCAACATCACCACTTCAACTAGATTTTACAAATCTGATAATCTATGTCTTATCATTCTGAGAAGGAGCAACTTTAGATGGCTCGGTGGCCTCTTTTTTAACCTCTTCTTTTTTCTTCTCGCTTTCTTCTTTTGACTTTTTTTCTGTTTTCTTCGTCTTATCGCCGGTCTTTTTCAAAGGTGGAAATTGAAATTCAAATTGATTTTTTCCAGTGTCAACAATCGTTGTAAAACCCTTTTGGTCATTACGATAAGTTGCCTTTCCTACATTAAATGACTGCTGACCACTCTCAGAACTAGCTTTTTCATAGGTCCTCTTAGCCATTGCAAATGCAAGAAGTTTTTCTTTATTCAGTGCATAATCCTGATGATGAGCCACTTGTCGATTCAGATAAAACTGTAACAAGAGACTAAAAATTCCAGCAATAGTAACCGCGTAAAGGAGAACTCCAGCTCTAACTTTTTTCTTTTTCCACACGATAGATGAACTCCCTCTCTAGTCCCTTTTCAAACTGAAAAATAAAATGAACATTTTGCCCGTTTTGGTAAATATGAGCTGATTTCAGACCGTAAACCATCGGCTGGTAACCACGTCCACTGGCATCTGTTTTTCGAAAATCATTTGACTTTGATTTTCCCATGGAAATAGGTTTCCCATCCTGTTTGAGGTAAAGTCTATCATTCTCCACTTTTTCAAATTGGGCTCGATTCAGCTCTGCTTCCAGCTGATCCACAAATAAGAGCCATTCTTTTTGCTCACTTTTCTGCTGGTAGCGAACCTCTGAAACCAAGAGTTGGCTCATAGATTGAAAAAGAAGCAAACTCCCACTAATCACAATAAGAGCAACCAGGGATTCTAAAAGAGTAAAGGCTCTGACTCTACTTATCTTGAATCGCCAGTAATTTCTCAGTTCCATGATACACCTCCAAACCTCGCTCATTCGAGACAACATGAACTGTAAGCCCATTGACAGTCAACTGCTTTTGTCCAGTCTGCAAAGCCATTCGAGCCACTCGCAAAACTTCTTCCTGTTCTAAGAGTCTTGCTTCCTGTCGTCTACTTTCTTGAATCTGCCCTAACAAGAGGGTTGCAATACTGGCAAAAATAGCTAGTGAAATCACTGCCTCCAGTAAAATAACCGCCTTAATTTTTTGCTTCTTGAATACGTTTAATCTTTCCATTTCCTAGATAAAGTTGGTAGCGAACTACATCTTTCCTTGTTTGAAATCTCACACTTGCAAGAGACGAATTTCCTCCAGCCTTATCAAAGGTGATTGACTGATTGGACTGTAGTTGAATCCCTTTAGGGATGGCTAATTTCTGATAGCCATTTCCAATACTTCTCTCTTCCAAAATCAAGTTGATCTTCTGCTGACTAGCCAGACTTCGCTTCTGGGTTTCTCGATAAAGTTCCTCAAACTCCATAAAGAAAATTTGCTCTTCCACAGCCGCAAAAGTGGACTGAACTGAACTTGACAAACCCAAGGCTAACAGACTAACTATCCCTAAGACCAATAAACTTTCTAACATAGTAAAAGCCCTAATCCGCAACTGTTTGACTTGTCTTTTGTTTTGCATGGTATTCCTTATAGGCTTTTGCTTGCTCAGCAGTGATGCGTCCATCTGCCTCTAGTTTACTTAGACTAGCATCCTCATTTTTATCTAGAGTATAGAGTTCAGCTTGGCTTTCTACCACCTTGACGACTGCTGCTTTCCCCTTATCATTCACTGCATCCTTTTGTTTAGTTAGGTTTGGCACAAACAGTAAGAGTAGGACGCTAATGATGAGCAATACGACTAGCATTTCTACCAGTGTAAAAGCTTTTGCCTTGGCTTTCTTTAATTTCATCAACATTTTTTTCATCTAAAAATTTACCTCCATATTTTGATACATAGGCAGCAACATAGCTGCGTACAATAAAACGATTAGCAGAGCTACAAAAATAAAGACCAGGGGTTGAACTAAGTTCATCGTACGATTAACTCGGGTAAAGAAGGATTCCCACGTTTTTTCCGCATAGATTTCCAATTCGCTTCCCAACTTGGACTTTACCTCTCCATATTCAATGATTAGTCCCAACTCTCTTCTAAAAAAAGGATAATTCCGCACAACCATAGAAAATTCCTGCCCACTTTGTAAAGCTTGATCTAAATCATGTCCGATTTCCTTAAAAAGAGGATTTCCTTGCTCCTGCATCATCTGAAAAATCTGTGATAGCTCCAGACCTTGACCAATCATATTACCCCATTCTCGAGCATAATAGGCAGTCATATAATACTGAACAAACACACCTATAAAAGGAATTCTAGCTAGAAAAGAAAAGACTTGTATCTTCCTAGATTTTCTGTAGAAGACCAATCCCGTTAAAGATGCTAGAGCTAACGCTAGAACAAGCCCAAGAAAAATCTGTGGTAGCTTGCTAATCACTAAGGTAGCTATGTTACTACTATCCAGTTGGGGCAAGAGATAATTTCGCAACCCCAACATAATGAGCAGTAAGAAAGCTAACAAAATGATTGGATAGGTCGCGACTTCGATTAACTTTTTCTTGACCTTAGCAAGATTATCTAGATACTCTTCAATTTTCCCTAAACTCAAATGAAGATTCCCATGAACTTCAGCCAAGGAAAGTTGCGTGACAATTGAACTTGAAAAACCTAAAGTCCCCATCATTTCCGAGAAGGATTTTCCCTGCGAGAGTCCTAGACGCATCTGCGATACATATTCCTTTTCCAACAAGAGACTTCTATCTAGAAAGGAAATGATTTCTACCAGATGAAAACCACTAGAAAATAAATTGTTAAAGAGAGTGATGATTTTCTTCTGCTTACTGGTAGCTAATTTTCTCCGTTTCAGCTTGAATGGCACTGATATGTCCTTTTTTAAGAAGCTGGTTAATTTGCCCATTCCACTTTTCTGCCTGATGTTCTTGATAATTTTTGTTTGCAAAATCAATAATTCCTCCTCCCGCGATTAGTCTCTGGTAACAAACACCTTGTAAAACAACTGCAAGTTCATCTTCACTAACACCAAGTTCTAAGAGGCGCTCATAAACCCCACGAACACTCTTGGCATGGATTGTCGAGAATACCGTGGCACCTGTCAGACTAGCTCGTACAACGGCACGGGCTGTTTCACTATCTCGAATTTCTCCAATAATTAAAAGATCTGGACGATGTCGTAGGGAAAGTTTTATCAAGTTCTCATAGCTAAGTCCGATAGCTTCATTGAGCTGTAATTGTAGCATTTCTTCTTGCTTAATTTCTACTGGATCTTCAATGGACATGACCTGCTGTCCCTTAAACAATGACTTGGCTAATTCATGCATCAAAGTAGTTTTGCCGCTTCCTACGGGGCCTGCAAAAAGATAAAGCCCGCGTTGCCTAAAGCCCTTTTCCAGTTCTATAAGGTCCTGAAACCAGAAGCGCAACTCTTTTTCTTGATCATGCAAAAGTCGAATTACTAGACTCTCATGACCACGATAATCTCCCACCGTCGATAAACGTAATGAAGAAACCTTGTCTCCATGCTGATAATCACAGGAACCAAGCTGACTACGGCGTTTTTCTCCAACGTTCATCCCCGCAACAAATTTAAAGTGACTAATGACAGCCCCCAACTTTTCAAAGTCATAGGTGTTAATCAAATGTCTCTCATCTCCAACTCGCATATGTAGCTCATAAATCTTTTCTTTAGGAACAAAATAGATGTCCTGAGCTCCCTGTTTTTTGGCCAGTGTAATCAATTCTTGTGCAAGTATTTGTACCATATCTACCTCCTCATTCTTATTATTCGAAGAAAATATAAAAAAAAAGAAGAAACAACTTCATTAAAAAGTTGTTTCTTCTTTTTTTATGCGACAAGTACGGTGAATTTCTAAACCAGTCTGCTTTTCGTAACCAGGTCTAAATTTTTCATCAGGAATGACTTGACCATCTTCCAACAAAGCCAAGGAATGATATTGCTGAAGAAATTCATCGCATTCTTCACACCAGCGTTTATCTTCTGGATCCCAAAAAATAGTCATCAAGTCTCCTCTACTTTTGTAAAGGGGAATCTCCTTTTCTAACTCAAACCAACAAGACTTATAATATTTCAAGGCGTCATAATAGTTATCAAATTTTTTGCTCGCAATGACGTCGTCTTCCCAGCCTTCTATAAACCACCACGGTTCAAAATCTCCGTACATTTTTATAACTCGATACATAGTTTAACTTCCTTTGTACCGTATATTATAGCGAAATTTTGAGAACAATGAAAGAATTTTGCTCATTTTCACGAATTATATAACATTTTCAAAAAATCCAGCTATTCAAAAACGAATAACTGGATTTAAAAACAAGATTAACCTTCTGAAATATCGTTTTCAATGATCACTTTAATCGCATGATGATCGGCGGCCTTACTAAATACTTCATAGGCCTTTTCTATTTCACTAAGTTTGAAATAATGAGTCACCAATTTTTCAGGTTCAATTTTATGACTTTCTAAGGCTTTCAAGAGCTGAGGAGTTGTATTGGTAGAAACCAATCCAGTAGTCACATTAATGTTACGAATCCAAAGAGTGTCCAAATCAAACTGTACTGGTTTACCATGCACACCACAGTTGGCAACTGTTCCGTCTACACCGATAATTTTTTGACAGAAGTCAAATGTTGCAGGAATTCCAACAGCTTCAATAGCGACATCCACACCGCGACCATCTGTCAAATCATAAATTTCTTGAATTGCCTTTTCAGGATCTGCAGAATTAATCTTATGAGTAGCACCGAAAGAAACTGCAGTATCCAAGCGGTTATCGTCTAGGTCCACCATAATCAATTTAGCTGGTGAATAGAATTGTGCCGTCAAAAGAGCTGCCAATCCAACTGGCCCTGAACCAACGATAGCTACACTACAACCAGGCTCAACTTTCCCTTTTAAGACACCAATTTCATAGCCAGTTGGCAAGATATCAGATAACATAACCAAAGCTTCATCAGACAAGTCAGCTGGAGTATGATAAAGAGTATTATCAGCATGAGGCACACGAAGATATTCTGCTTGCATACCGTCGATCAGATGCCCAAAAATCCATCCACCTTCGTCTTCACAGTGAGCATAGATTCCTTTTTTACAATAGTAACACTTACCACATGCACATACGCAAGAAATTAAAACCTTATCACCCTTTTTGAAGTTTGAAACTCCTGCTCCGACTTCTTCTACAATACCAATTCCTTCATGTCCTAGGATAGTTCCACTTTTACAAGCAGGAACATCCCCTTTAATAATATGAAGGTCTGTACCACAAATAGTAGTCTTAACGATACGCACAATAGCATCTGTTGGCTTGCGAATAACTGGTTTGTCAACATCAACAAATGACGCAAGGCCTGGTTTAACGTAAGTATAAGCTTTCATAAGCAATCCTCCGCTTTTTTATTTGTATTATTTATATCATAATTGTAAGCCTTTTCATTGAAAAAATCAAGTGATTTGTGAAAGAAATAACAAATTTATTTTAAAAAAAGAAGAAACTAAACTAGTTTCTTCTTTAGAAATTATGCTTGATAACGTTTTTCACCATCTAGATAAGTTGCTACTAATTCCAAATCTTTATCTAACACGATAAAGTCTGCATCGTAGCCTTCACGAATTTGTCCACAGACGTCATCGATATGAACTGATTTAGCTGGGTTCAGACTAGCCATCATGACTGCCTCATGAGGATTTGCAATTCCCCACTCAACGACATTTTTCAAACCATCTTTAAGTTTGAGAATGGAACCTGCCAAGTTACCTGTAGATTTAAGGCGAGCAGTCCCATTTGCAACTACAACTGGAAATTCACCTAACATATAATCGCCATCTTGCAAACCACCTGCTGTCATACAGTCAGTGATAAGGGCAATATTTTCAGTTCCTTTTTGTTTAAGAAGAATTTCGCAAGCTTTAGGATCCACGTGATGACCATCACAAATCAATTCTGCATAAGTGTGTGGTAATTCATACATCGCACCAACCATACCAAGTTCGCGGTGTGTTAAGCCACGCATTCCATTATAAGCATGAACCCAAACACTAGCCCCGGCATCAACAGCTTTTTTAGCTTCATCAAATGTAGCATTAGAGTGACCAAGAGCAACAGTTACACCTTCACCAGTAATAGTACGTACAAAGTCCTCAACCCCATCACGTTCAGGTGCAAGAGCAATTTTATTTAGAAGACCATTAGCAGCCTTCTGCCAAGCGCGAAACTCATCCATACGTGGATCTTTCATATAGGCAGGGATTTTGAGCTCCCTTTAAACTTTTTCAGTAAAAGTAAGGTCCTTCAAAATAAATACCACGAATCTTAGCACCAGATAGCTTCTTGATAGCGTGCACCAATGTTTTCAGTAACAGCCAGCAATTGTTCGTATGATGAAGTTAGTGTAGTTGGTAGGAAACTAGTAACACCTGTGCTAAGAAGACCTTCACTCATCGTATGAAGAGTTCCTTCAATATTATTATCCATGACATCCACACCACCAAAATCCGTGAATATGAGTATCAACAAGACCCAGGGAGCAATACTGTAACCAGTATAATCTAAAATTTCAGCATCCTCAGAAATCTCTTCAACATGCTTACCAAACTTGCCATCAATAAGTTCCAAATAACCTCCACGACGAATACCATGTGGATAGAAAAATTGATCAGCTTTAATATACTTAGGCATAATGATAACCCCCTTAAGAAATAATCTACTATTTATTATGTCAATTACATTATAAACCTTTCAAAACAATTTGTAAATGGTATAGACCTTTTTTAGTGAAATTTTAATTAATTATTCAACAAAAAAGACAAGGTTTTTGGACCTTGTCTTTAATACTATACCGGCGGCCGGGGTCGAACCGGCACGTCCTTGCGGACACTGGATTTTGAGTCCAGCGCGTCTGCCAATTCCGCCACGCCGGCAAATAGTAACTGGGGTAGCTGGATTCGAACCAACGCATGAGGGAGTCAAAGTCCCTTGCCTTACCGCTTGGCTATACCCCAATAATATAAAATAGGCGAGTGATGGGGATCGAACCCACGCATGCCAGAGCCACAATCTGGTGTGTTAACCACTTCACCACACCCGCCATAATTTTAAAACACGGGCAGTAGGAATTGAACCCACACTGAAGGTTTTGGAGACCTTAGTTCTACCTTTAAACTATGCCCGTAGTTAAGTATGGAAGGGGAGGGATTCGAACCCCCGAACCCGAAGGAGCGGATTTACAGTCCGCCGCGTTTAGCCTCTTCGCTACCCTTCCAAAATATATAAATGGCGCGAGACGGAATCGAACCGCCGACACATGGAGCTTCAATCCATTGCTCTACCAACTGAGCTACCGAGCCAATATTGCGGGAGCAGGATTTGAACCTACGACCTTCGGGTTATGAGCCCGACGAGCTACCGAGCTGCTCCATCCCGCGTTAATATAAATAAAGGAGGATGTGGGATTCGAACCCACGCACGCTTTTTACACGCCTGACGGTTTTCAAGACCGTTCCCTTCAGCCGGACTTGGGTAATCCTCCAATAAATAGTCCGTACGGGATTCGAACCCGTGTTACCGCCGTGAAAAGGCGGTGTCTTAACCCCTTGACCAACGGACCATATTTTCAATGGGCACGAGTGGACTCGAACCACCGACCTCACGCTTATCAGGCGTGCGCTCTAACCACCTGAGCTACGCGCCCAAGTTAAAAAACTTGGTAAATGAACGAAATGTTCAAAGCGGGTGACGAGAATCGAACTCGCGACAACAGCTTGGAAGGCTGTAGTTTTACCACTAAACTACACCCGCTAAAATGGGAGTTAACGGGATCGAACCGCTGACCCTCTGCTTGTAAGGCAGATGCTCTCCCAGCTGAGCTAAACTCCCTTTGAGCTAAGCGACTTCCATATCTCACAGGGGCAACCCCCAACTACTTCCGGCGTTCTAGGGCTTAACTGCTGTGTTCGGCATGGGTACAGGTGTATCTCCTAGGCTATCGTCACTTAACTTTGAGTAATACCTACTCAAAATTGAATATCTATCAAATTCCAAGAAAACCTTCACACTTCGTATTCTCAGTTACTTTGGATAAGTCCTCGAGCTATTAGTATTAGTCCGCTACATGTGTCGCCACACTTCCACTTCTAACCTATCTACCTGATCATCTCTCAGGGCTCTTACTGATATAAAAATCATGGGAAATCTCATCTTGAGGTGGGTTTTCACACTTAGATGCTTTCAGCGTTTATCCCTTCCCTACATAGCTACCCAGCGATGCCTTTGGCAAGACAACTGGTACACCAGCGGTAAGTCCACTCTGGTCCTCTCGTACTAGGAGCAGATCCTCTCAAATTTCCTACGCCCGCGACGGATAGGGACCGAACTGTCTCACGACGTTCTGAACCCAGCTCGCGTGCCGCTTTAATGGGCGAACAGCCCAACCCTTGGGACCGACTACAGCCCCAGGATGCGACGAGCCGACATCGAGGTGCCAAACCTCCCCGTCGATGTGAACTCTTGGGGAGATAAGCCTGTTATCCCCAGGGTAGCTTTTATCCGTTGAGCGATGGCCCTTCCATACGGAACCACCGGATCACTAAGCCCGACTTTCGTCCCTGCTCGAGTTGTAGCTCTCGCAGTCAAGCTCCCTTATACCTTTACACTCTGCGAATGATTTCCAACCATTCTGAGGGAACCTTTGGGCGCCTCCGTTACCTTTTAGGAGGCGACCGCCCCAGTCAAACTGCCCGTCAGACACTGTCTCCGATAGGGATCACCTATCTGGGTTAGAGTGGCCATAACACAAGGGTAGTATCCCAACAACGTCTCCTTCGAAACTGGCGTCCCGATCTCATAGACTCCTACCTATCCTGTACATGTGGTACAGACACTCAATATCAAACTGCAGTAAAGCTCCATGGGGTCTTTCCGTCCTGTCGCGGGTAACCTGCATCTTCACAGGTACTAAAATTTCACCGAGTCTCTCGTTGAGACAGTGCCCAAATCATTACGCCTTTCGTGCGGGTCGGAACTTACCCGACAAGGAATTTCGCTACCTTAGGACCGTTATAGTTACGGCCGCCGTTTACTGGGGCTTCAATTCATACCTTCGCATTTCCGCTAAGCACTCCTCTTAACCTTCCAGCACCGGGCAGGCGTCACCCCCTATACATCATCTTACGATTTAGCAGAGAGCTGTGTTTTTGATAAACAGTTGCTTGGGCCTATTCACTGCGGCTGACTTAAAGTCAGCACCCCTTCTCCCGAAGTTACGGGGTCATTTTGCCGAGTTCCTTAACGAGAGTTCTCTCGCTCACCTGAGGCTACTCGCCTCGACTACCTGTGTCGGTTTGCGGTACGGGTAGAGTATGTTTAAACGCTAGAAGCTTTTCTTGGCAGTGTGACGTCACTAACTTCGCTACTAAACTTCGCTCCCCATCACAGCTCAATGTTATAGAACTAAGCATTTAACTCAATTCACACCTCACTGCTTAGACAGACACTTCCAATCGTCTGCTTTAGTTAGCCTACTGCGTCCCTCCATCACTACATACTCTAGTACAGGAATATCAACCTGTTGTCCATCGGATACACCTTTCGGTCTCTCCTTAGGTCCCGACTAACCCAGGGCGGACGAGCCTTCCCCTGGAAACCTTAGTCTTACGGTGGACAGGATTCTCACCTGTCTTTCGCTACTCATACCGGCATTCTCACTTCTATGCGTTCCAGCACTCCTCACGGTACACCTTCTTCACACATAGAACGCTCTCCTACCATACCTATAAAGGTATCCACAGCTTCGGTAAATTGTTTTAGCCCCGGTACATTTTCGGCGCAGGGTCACTCGACTAGTGAGCTATTACGCACTCTTTGAATGAATAGCTGCTTCTAAGCTAACATCCTAGTTGTCTGTGCAACCCCACATCCTTTTCCACTTAACAATTATTTTGGGACCTTAGCTGGTGGTCTGGGCTGTTTCCCTTTCGACTACGGATCTTAGCACTCGCAGTCTGACTGCCGACCATAATTCATTGGCATTCGGAGTTTATCTGAGATTGGTAATCCGGGATGGACCCCTCACCCAAACAGTGCTCTACCTCCAAGAATCTCTAATGTCGACGCTAGCCCTAAAGCTATTTCGGAGAGAACCAGCTATCTCCAAGTTCGTTTGGAATTTCTCCGCTACCCACAAGTCATCCAAGCACTTTTCAACGTGCCCTGGTTCGGTCCTCCAGTGCGTCTTACCGCACCTTCAACCTGCTCATGGGTAGGTCACATGGTTTCGGGTCTACGACATGATACTAAAGCGCCCTATTCAGACTCGGTTTCCCTACGGCTCCGTCTCTTCAACTTAACCTCGCATCATATCGTAACTCGCCGGTTCATTCTACAAAAGGCACGCTCTCACCCATTAACGGGCTCGAACTTGTTGTAGGCACACGGTTTCAGGTTCTATTTCACTCCCCTCCCGGGGTGCTTTTCACCTTTCCCTCACGGTACTGGTTCACTATCGGTCACTAGGGAGTATTTAGGGTTGGGAGATGGTCCTCCCAGATTCCGACGGGATTTCACGTGTCCCGCCGTACTCAGGATACTGCTAGGTACAAAGACTATTTTAAATACGAGGCTATCACTCTCTTTGGCTGATCTTCCCAAACCATTCTTCTATAGTCTTTGAGTCCACATTGCAGTCCTACAACCCCGAAGAGTAAACTCTTCGGTTTGCCCTCCTGCCGTTTCTGCTCTGCCGCTACTAAGGCAATCGCTTTTTGCTTTCTCTTCCTGCAGCTACTTAGATGTTTCAGTTCACTGCGTCTTCCTCCTCATATCCTTAACAGATATGGGTAACAGGTAGTACCTGTTGGGTTCCCCCATTCGGAAATCCCTGGATCATCGCTTACTTACAGCTACCCAAGGCATATCGTCGTTTGTCACGTCCTTCTTCGGCTCCTAGTGCCAAGGCATCCACCGTGCGCCCTTATTAACTTAACCTTATTTTTTTCTGACCTTTCAGTCATAAACTCTTATTAATACTACAGCGTTTTTCGGTTTATTTTCTTGTTACTATTTGATATAGATATTCAATTTTCAATGTGCATTACTTGGTGATCTCTCACCAATGGAGCCTAGCGGGATCGAACCGCTGACCTCCTGCGTGCAAAGCAGGCGCTCTCCCAGCTGAGCTAAGGCCCCCACAAGACCTCTCAAGACTAAACAAGACCAATGTGCATTTCCTTATCCTTAGAAAGGAGGTGATCCAGCCGCACCTTCCGATACGGCTACCTTGTTACGACTTCACCCCAATCATCTATCCCACCTTAGGCGGCTGGCTCCTAAAAGGTTACCCTCACCGACTTCGGGTGTTACAAACTCTCGTGGTGTGACGGGCGGTGTGTACAAGGCCCTGGAACGTATTCACCGCGGCGTGCTGATCCGCGATTACTAGCGATTCCGACTTCATGTAGGCGAGTTGCAGCCTACAATCCGAACTGAGACTGGCTTTTAAGAGATTAGCTTGCCGTCACCGACTTGCGACTCGTTGTACCAGCCATTGTAGCACGTGTGTAGCCCAGGTCATAAGGGGCATGATGATTTGACGTCATCCCCACCTTCCTCCGGTTTATTACCGGCAGTCTCGCTAGAGTGCCCAACTGAATGATGGCAACTAACAATAGGGGTTGCGCTCGTTGCGGGACTTAACCCAACATCTCACGACACGAGCTGACGACAACCATGCACCACCTGTCACCTCTGTCCCTGAAGGAAAAACTCTATCTCTAGAGCGGTCAGAGGGATGTCAAGACCTGGTAAGGTTCTTCGCGTTGCTTCGAATTAAACCACATGCTCCACCGCTTGTGCGGGCCCCCGTCAATTCCTTTTGAGTTTCAACCTTGCGGTCGTACTCCCCAGGCGGAGTGCTTAATGCGTTAGCTACGGCACTAAACCCCGGAAAGGGTCTAACACCTAGCACTCATCGTTTACGGCGTGGACTACCAGGGTATCTAATCCTGTTTGCTCCCCACGCTTTCGAGCCTCAGCGTCAGTTACAAGCCAGAGAGCCGCTTTCGCCACCGGTGTTCCTCCATATATCTACGCATTTCACCGCTACACATGGAATTCCACTCTCCCCTCTTGCACTCAAGTTAAACAGTTTCCAAAGCGTACTATGGTTAAGCCACAGCCTTTAACTTCAGACTTATCTAACCGCCTGCGCTCGCTTTACGCCCAATAAATCCGGACAACGCTCGGGACCTACGTATTACCGCGGCTGCTGGCACGTAGTTAGCCGTCCCTTTCTGGTAAGATACCGTCACAGTGTGAACTTTCCACCTCACACTCGTTCTTCTCTTACAACAGAGCTTTTACGATCCGAAAACCTTCTTCACTCACGCGGCGTTGCTCGGTCAGACTTCCGTCCATTGCCGAAGATTCCCTACTGCTGCCTCCCGTAGGAGTCTGGGCCGTGTCTCAGTCCCAGTGTGGCCGATCACCCTCTCAGGTCGGCTATGTATCGTCGCCTTGGTGAGCCGTTACCCCACCAACTAGCTAATACAACGCAGGTCCATCTGGTAGTGATGCAATTGCACCTTTCAAGCAGATATCATGCAATATCTACTGTTATGCGGTATTAGCTATCGTTTCCAATAGTTATCCCCCGCTACCAGGCAGGTTACCTACGCGTTACTCACCCGTTCGCAACTCATCCAGAGAAGCAAGCTCCTCCTTCAGCGTTCTACTTGCATGTATTAGGCACGCCGCCAGCGTTCGTCCTGAGCCAGGATCAAACTCTCATTAAAAGTTTGAGTTCTCACTCATTTCTGTCACTGACAGATTTATTGTTTTTTCATTGTTCAGTACTACAACCTTAGTTGTAGTGCCCTGCACATTGGTTCGTCTTGTTCAGTTTTCAAAGGTCTTTGCCACTCACTTCTCTCAAGTGACAACTATATTAGTATATCACAGCTGCTTTCGCTTGTCAACACTTTTTTGAAACTTTTTTTAATTTTTTTCATCTAGTGTTCCAACTGCTACATACTATAGTCCGTACGGGATTCGAACCCGTGTTACCGCCGTGAAAAAGGCGGTGTCTTAACCCCTTGACCAACGGACCAGAGTTGTTATTTTCAACTCTTACTATTATACCGACTTTTTTTGCTTTGTCAACACCTTTTTTTAATTTTTTTTAGAAGTCTTGTAATGTTTCCTTCAGCTCTCTGAGAAGGGCTTTGCGGCCTTTAAATCGTTCGTCTGCCCAGAGGCGTTCGTAGGCTTCTTGTTTATCTTCTGGTAATTTTCTTCTATAAGTATTCAACAATTCATGAAGGGCGTAGTAATCATCCAACCACAATCCTCCTTCTGGTAGGCGATGGCTAATCTCCCCTACTTCTTCGTAGGCCATCCGGTCTAGGCGACGCTTTTGACTCTCTTGTTTTCTAACGCTATCAAGGATTCGATTGCGAAATTTTGTTTTGAAGTAGACGTAGAGTTTCTTTTCTTCTTCCACTAGTTCTGGATGCTGTTCTAGAAGTTCATAAAGACAGATCATGCCCTCTTGGTCCCAATCCTCTTTCTCCCACAGGTGAAGATAGTAATCTTTTCTACATTTATGAACAATTCCTTTTACCTTCTCATAATACTTTTCAAGCATTTGCTTTCCCCCTTTCTCTGCTAAACTAAAAGCAGAGAAAGGGGGAAAGAGGGGCTTTGGTTTCTGTCTTGTGTTTTTTTGAGTCTGTAATGTTATGGATTATAAGTTTGTAATTCACATAAAGGTGACTAGTTTTTCATAGTCTAATTTTCAGACAAAGCAAAAAGCCCACTGTTGTAGGCTTTTTGTAAAACAAATCTTAAAATTAAAGCATTTTGTTGTAGAATTCAACGACAAGTGCTTCGTTGATTTCTGGGTTGATTTCATCGCGTTCTGGCAAGCGAGTCAATGAACCTTCCAATTTTTCAGCATCGAATGATACGAATGCTGGACGTCCAAGAGTTGCTTCTACTGCTTCAAGGATAGCTGGAACTTTCAATGATTTTTCACGAACTGAGATCACTTGACCTGGAGTTACACGGTATGATGGGATATCAACGCGTTTTCCGTCAACAAGGATGTGACCGTGGTTTACGAATTGACGAGCTTGACGACGAGTAGTCGCAAGACCAAGACGGTAAACAACGTTATCCAAACGACGTTCCAAAAGAAGCATGAAGTTGAAACCTAGGATTCCGCCTTTGATTTTTGTAGCTTGTACGAACAAGTTACGGAATTGTTTTTCACCTACACCGTAAGTGAAACGAAGTTTTTGTTTTTCAGCCAATTGCAAACCGTATTCTGACAATTTAGAACGGTTGTTTGGTCCGTGTTGTCCTGGTACGTAGTTACGACGTGCCAATTCTTTACCTGTACCTGTAAGTGAAAGGCCAAGGCGACGAGCTTGTTTCCAAGATGGTCCTGTATAACGTGACATGTGAATGTCCTCCTGATATAAATAATATTTCGGTGGAAATAGTCACTTAGAAAGCCCTGATTCGTGCAGATGCCCTTCGCCTAAACAGCCAAGGTTACTTATCATAAGACACCTGTTGACGAGCTTCATGCTTTCCTGCTGATATTTCACACAAAATCCATTTTACCATGAATGGCTGGATTTGTAAAGGGGGGGTTAAGCTTTATTTTCACTACCAGAAAGATTGAGAAGGAGGGTAAAGGTGCTTCCTAGGCCGTACTGGCTGGTAACTGTGATTTCTCCACCTAATTGATGGGCCAATTCACGCGCAATCGCAAGACCTAAACCATGACCACCTGTTTTCATATTGCGCGAAGTTTCGACACGATAAAGGCGTTTGAAAATATTCTCCAAATCCTCTGGGGCAATGCCCTGCCCCTCATCTGTCACACTGATTGAAAGCTGGCTATCCTCCAGCTTAGCTACCACCTCCAGCTTGGTTCCTGGAGCAGAGTATTTAAAAGCGTTATTGACCAGATTCACCAAGATACGAGAAAGCTTGGCATAATCTCCTTCAATCCGAGCAGACTCTGGAATCACTTGCAAGTGGACATTTCTCTCCTCCTGCTCAATCAAAAATTGAAATTCACTCATGCACTCAATCAAGAGCTGATCCAGAAAAATGCTGTCTTTTCCAGTCGTCTTCTCCTGATTTCTAGCTGTATTAAGGCTCAAAAAATTCAACTCCTCAACCAGTTTATTGAGCCTTTCTGTCTGACGTCCAATAGTCGCTAAATAATGGGCTTGTTCTCCTTCTTTGATAACCCCGTCCAAAATCCCTTCTACCGTTGCTTGGATCGAAGTGATGGGGGTCTTGATATCATGCGACAACTGGGCAATCATCAAGCCCTTTTCTCGTTCACTTTCTTCCAAGGAATCAAAGGTCGCCTGTAAATCATGTGACATTTCATTGAAAGCTTGGCCTAACTGCTGAAATTCCACAGGCCCTTGAACCTCCAGATTTGAAGGAAAATCCTTGTCCGCTACTCGCTTGGCATGTTCCTTCAGTTTACCCAATGAAGTAAAGACCGGTGATAGGAGATAGAGACTAATCCCAGCACCAACAAAACTTGCCATGAGAGTCATTCCCACTAGGAAATAAATCTCTCTTTCGTCAATTAACATTCGCTGTACTGCCCAAAAAACTACGATAATCGTTAGGAGTGTTGAAATGATATAACCTGCTAGAATATAACTTTTTAATTTCATTGACTACCTCGTGCTTTCTCAATTTTATAGCCCAAGCCCCAAACGGTTTTGATGGTGGGCGTTTCTGCACTGGCATGTTTAGCCAACTCCTGTCGAAGAGCATGAATATGAACATTCAAGGTATTGGTATCATCCACATAGTCTTCTTGCCAGACCTTTTCATAGAGATCTGTCTTAGAGAAAACCCGCTTTGGATTGCTGGCTAAAAGCCATAAAAGCTCGAAGGATTTGACTGTTAGATCAAGCGATACACCTCCGACTTGGACCTCATGGCTACCGTGATTCATCCGTAAATCCCCGAGACTGACGATTTCTGTCTCACCTCCACGATGAAGGCGACGCAAGATATTGTGGACACGTAAAACTAGCTCACGTGGGCTAAAGGGCTTGGCAATAAAGTCGTCTGCACCCAAGCTTAGTCCATAAATCTTGTCCTGCTCACTGGCCTTAGCCGTTATAAAGAGAAAAGGCTGATCTGGAGATTGATACTGAACCTCACTAATCAAATCATAACCATCCATCCTAGGCATCATGATATCTGTAATAATCAAATCAATCGCTTTTCGCTTGAAGACTTCCAAGGCCTCTACTCCATCATGAGCTACCAAAACCTGATATCCTGCCTGAACCAGATAGCGTTGATGAATATCTGTGATTTCTACCTCATCGTCAACGAGTAAAATGGTCTTTCCCATTTGTCTCTCCTTTGAAAAAAACAGTGCTATACCACAATAGTATAACACTATTTTAATCGCTTTACGAACATTCTAATCGCTATCTGAATTTTTCAAATCCTAGATAGAAAGTCTGTAGCCAGACTAGTCATCTTCCTCTTTTTTAGCTTTTAAACCGAGGCCACCTAACAGTCCGGCCAAGGCGAGTCCAAAGAAACCAAGAGTAGCCATTGAGGTTTGGGCTTCACCAGTATATGGAAGCATGTCTTTTTGATCTTTCATTTGATTAGCCATCATTGGACTTGACACCTTGTTATTAGATGCCATCTTGCCTTCATCAGCCCCTTTGCTTGAAGCTGCTGGAGCTTGGTTTGGTTTCATGCTTGGGGTTGCCATTGGCTGGCTAGCATTCATAGTTTTGTCCTGCTCTTTGTTAGGCATCATCTTATCCTGGCTAGTAGCTGGCATTTGAGATTTCATATTAGACGCATCTTGATGACTATTTATCATTGGAGTCGGCATAGCTGAACCATTAGAAGATGGAACGAAACCTGACTGCATCGGAATAAGAGACTGATGTCCATTCAAGTTCACTGTCAAATCCTTAGTCGCTACCAGATTTGTCAAATCGGCCTTGCCATCTTTTGCACCATACACTTTAATAGTAGCTTTATAGCTTTGCGTACCGTTTTGTTTCAAGAGGTCAAGAAGGTCTTTATCTGATTTACCTTGAGTACCTGCCAAATCCACTTCATAGAAGTAGAGACCTTTGCCCAATTTCTCTACTGGTGGGAGAGCTGGATTTTTGGCTGAACCGTTGTCTGACCATGGGGCCTTATCGGATGCTTTTAAGATGAGGCGGGTCAACATACCGTCACCTGCGAAGAATTCGTATGGAATGACTTGGTTGACTCCGGCTGTGAATGGACCTGGGAAATTAGCCTTGTCCAAGTAAGTAGCTGGAACATCAACTATATCTTTGGTGTTGTCAGCCACACCTTTTTGTACTTCAGCTGGAGTAGTCAAGCCATTCAAGTTGACATCCAAATCCTTAGTCGCTACGAGGTTGCTCAAATCTGCTTTGCCATCTTTCGCACCATACACTTTAATAGTAGCTTTATAGCTTTGAGTGCCGTTTTGTTTTAACAAGTCTAACAAGTCTTTATCTGATTTACCTTGAGTACCTGCCAAATCTACTTCATAGAAGTAAAGGCCTTTGCCCAATTTCTCTACTGGTGGGAGAGCAGGATTTTTGGCTGAGCCATTGTCTGACCATGGAGCCTTGTCGGACGCTTTCAAGATAAGGCGAGTCAACATACCGTCACCTGCGAAGAATTCGTATGGAATGACTTGGTTGACACCAGCTGTGAATGGACCTGGGAAATTGGCTTTGTCCAAGTAAGTAGCTGGGACATCTACTGTGTCTTTGGTATTTTCAACCACGCCTTTTTGAACTTCAGCAGGGGTGGTCAAGCCGTTCAAGTTGACATCCAAATCCTTAGTCGCTACGAGGTGGCTCAAGTCTGCCTTGCCATCTTTCGCACCGTACACTTTAATAGTAGCTTTATAACTTTGAGTGCCATTTTGTTTCAAGAGGTCAAGAAGCTCTTTGTCTGATTTGCCTTGGGTACCTGCCAAATCTACTTCATAGAAGTAAAGGCCTTTGCCCAATTTCTCTACTGGTGGGAGAGCAGGATTTTTGGCTGAGCCATTGTCTGACCATGGAGCCTTATCGGATGCTTTTAAGATGAGGCGAGTCAACATACCGTCACCAGCGAAGAATTCGTATGGAATGACTTGGTTAACACCGGCTGTGAATGGGCCTGGGAAGTTAGCCTTGGCCAAGTAAGTGGCTGGGACATCAACTGTGTCTTTGGTATTATCAACCACGCCTTTTTGAACTTCAGCAGGGGTGGTTGCTGGTTGAGCTTCACTTGCCTCACGCTCTTGTCCAGATACTACAGGAGCAGAATTTGTTGCAGGTTTAACCGTATCTTCTGTTTGTTTCTTAGATTCTGGTTTTGCTTGCACTTCTTCTTTTGGTGCTACTACTTGATTTTTATTAGACACATCCGCTTTTTCTGGAGAGCTTGTAGTATCTAAGCTTGCTTTAGGTGCTGAGTCTGCCTGTTCTGAAGGAAGAGTAGTATCCAATGCTTCTTTGAGTAGCTCCACTGGTAAGTCGCTTTTTGTACTCACCGAATCTGCATCTGGCACGACTTGAGCAGGGGTCGGATTGACCTCATCGGCACGTACAGAACTTGGTTGACCAACTAGGACAAAGAAGCCACTGGCCACAACAACTGAAGCAACACCGACACTGAGACGGCGAATAGACCAACGAGTATATCTTTGATTTGGATTGAATTTCATAGGATTCTCCTTAGAGTTTTTCTTTATTTGATGACTCTAGTATAATCTCCCAAAATTAAAAAGGATTAAGAAAAAGTTAAAATTTTTCTTAAATCCCTCTTATAAAATACTTATATTGACTCAATAGTCGTTGAAAAAAGAATAGTCACTCCTCTTCTACTCACTGAGGCTTGCTAGGGTATCCAAATATTGGTTATTAATCACCGCCATGATATAGGTATCCGATCTTAGTAAGTCATTTGGTCCAAACTGTACATCTAAGGGAGCATTTTCGTAGTCACGAAAACCGAGGATATTGAGATTGTACCGTCCTCTAAGATTTAATTGGCTAAGGCTCTTTCCTACCCATGATACAGGAACTTTCATTTCGACAATTGAAACATTCTTGTCCAACTGAAAGACATCTACACTGTTATTAAAGAGAATTGTCTGTGCCAACGAACGACCCATCTCATACTCTGGTGAAATGACTGAATCTGCACCTATTTTTTCAAGGACTTTTTTTGCTGTATGACTTTTGACCTTAGCAATAACAGTCGGTACACCCAAACTCTTGCAATGCATGACTGCAAGAACACTAGACTCTAGATTTTCACCAGTTGCGACGACTACTGTATCACAAGTATCAATCCCGGCTGATAGCAAGAGGTCCTCATCTGTGATGTCACCAACAACACCACGCGCCAAGACTGGTTCAAATTGATTGATTCGTTCCTCATGGTCATCAATGGCTATGATATTTACATCATGCTTAGCGAGAGCAGCCAGAACACTACTCCCAAAAATACCCAAACCTAAAATTCCGATTGTCCGATCTGACATAGTTTATCCTTTCTTATCCTATGGTTATATCTGCTTTCATATAGTGAATCATATCTTTCTTATCTGGCCGATACTCAGCCAAACTGACTAATAGCGTCAGTGGCCCAATTCGTCCGATAAACATCAGTAGCATGACGATGCTGAGAGCTAATTTGCCTAATTCTGGTGTCAAATTAGCAGTTACTCCAACCGTAGCAAGTGCTGAAATAGTTTCAAACATCAGGTAGATAAATTTCGGATTCCCTTCTGCTGTTATTCCTAGTAAAGATTAAACCCGATCAGAAAAAGTTATCAAGAAGATAATGAATACACTGAAATGATTTTTTTGGACTGTCCGAGGTTCAATCGTTCTCTGTGCTACATTGGCATGAGGTAACCCTAAAAACTCACTGCGTGCGAATACCAACAAAACAAAGAAAGTTGTGATTTTAAGTCCTCCTGCGGTTCCTCCAGGTGCTCCACCGAGAAACATTTGTAAGATATAAATCAGCAAAGTGACAGGTCTAGCTTGAGTGTAATCAATAGAAGCAAAACCTGCTGTTCTCATGCTGACAGTTTGGAAGAAACTAACCAGCAATTTATCCGGGAAGCTAAGATTGCCAATCGTTCCCGAATTATTCCACTCTATCAAGAGGGTTGAAACTGTTCCAGCAAATAAAATCCCCGCTGTTAAGAAGAGAACTAGCTTAGTATGGAAACGAAGAAGGCGTTTTTTCTTCTTTCCCAATTGAGTGGCTAGATCAAACCAGACCATAAAACCAAGACCACCTGTAATAATCAAGCCAGCAATCACTAGATTAACCAAAGGATCTGTCTGAAAGGCTAGCAAACTCGTACTTCCAAAATTATCAAATCCAGCATTACAGAAAGCTGAAATCGCCAAGAAGATAGACGTTAAAATACCTCGCCCCCAGCCAAACTCGGGGATAAAACGAAAACTCAGCAGAAAGGCTCCTAAACCTTCTACTAAAAAAGTCGTCAAAAAGATGGAACGTAGAAAATCCTTCAAAGACTGAGTTTCTTCAAAACTAAAACTCTCCAGAATCGTTTCACGACCTCGAAGACTTAGCTTTTGCTTGCTTTGAATATAGAAGACCCCTATAAAGGTCATGAGCCCCAAACCACCAATCTGAATCAAGACCATACAAATCAACTGCCCCCAAACATTGTAGGTCGAAGCGACAGGTGAGGTAAAGAGTCCTGTCACACAGACCATGGATACAGCTGTAAAGAATGATCAAAAATAAGTTGCTATGGGATGCTTGTTTGCTTGTACAAAGTGGTAGACTCAACAGGAGAGAGCCCTAGAAAGAATAACCAAAGCAAAGCTTAGAAAAGATTCGTCGAGCAGGTGATAAACGACCCCTAGAGTGAATTTATTTTTTTCCAAAAAAATTGATTTTAACTATCATAGCTACATTGTACCACAAAAAAAGCTGAGAATACTCACATATGACTAACAATCTCAAGACAGAGTTCTAGCGCCTTTTCAAAAGCTTCTGCACCCCAATCGCGCTGGTCATAGTTATCAAGATCTGCCAATGAATCAGCCGTGAACAGCAACTCACCCCAGACGACTCCACGAAGCTGAGCAACTGCTGCTAGAGCTGCACACTCCATCTCTACAACTGCACAGCCTTCTTCCTTTACGATAGGCAACTTTTTCAACTGTTTCTCGGTAAAAATCCATCTGTCGACCAGGTCATGACTTCTTCGTAAGGGACACCTAGTTGTTCCAAAGACTTGCTCGATAGCAGAAATCAGCCTCAACATTTACATCCATATAACGAGAAGGTGGGGCATAATGGTAGCTAGCTCCTTCATCCCGCAATGCTCTGAACTGGAACTAGGAAAGGCATTTTCCCTCTATATCGGCTAGGACACCACAGGTACCAGTAGAGATGATTTTTCTCACACCGTAACCAATCAACCAATCCATAAACTGGGCGGCTGGTGCAGAACCAACAGGGCGCCTGGACCAGACATACCTTTTCTCACCCTTGTAATCGATGACATATACAGGATAAGTTTTCGTGGCAGAAACAAACTCCCCCGACGCAATCTGCTTCTACTTCCTGAGCATAGCGGTCAATCTCCTCCTCCAAAAAAATGCATAGATGCACTTCTTTGGCAACTGTAAATCTAAATCCTTCGTGATTTGGCATGATGACTGCTTGAGGATTATCATCAAACTCTAAAAATAGGAATCGCATGCTTTCTGAATCATAGCATACCTCCTCTAAATTTTGTACTATTATAACAAAAAGCTAAACAGAAAGTCAAGGATGAACTAAGTCAACTCAAAAAAACTTCTCTTTAAAGCAGGAGACATGATTAAAATACTATTTTTTTCGTATTAGTAAAAATTGCTATAAACTAAAGGAATTAGTCTTATAATAGATTGAATTTGAAAAAAAGGGAGAGTCTTTATGAAATTCTATTCATATGACTATGTTCTAAGCCAGATTAGTCAACAGAATTGGGATCATGATTATCGTGTCGACGCTCTTACTGTGATTGTGACTGGATTCTTTTGCATTTAAGGCTTTTCAAAGATAAAGAGGGAAGTAAGTTCCGTGAATTATCGCTCATTTCTATTTTGACGTTAATTGCTTTTATTTTGATTAGCATTACGAAATCTTCAAAAACAACCAATCCAATGATAATCAATTTCGTAGTTCCTTACACTTCATCGAGATTGTATCAAAAAGAGTTAGGTGTTGATAAAAAAAGGATGTTTATGTCAATACATCAGCAGTGACTGATGGAGCTATTATTAAGGTTGGCGACAATTTTTTTATCGTGCCATTAGCGGGACTGACCAAGATAGCTATTTATTAGAAAAAAAGATGGAACTCTATAAATCAGATGTGGAACTCGTGGAGGTTGAAAAAAATGATAAGCTTTTTTTGCTACGATTGCAATTAAATTAGCCTTGGGGCTTCTTTCTCTTGTTTTTTTGTTATTAACGTAACAGGTAAAGGAAATCTGGCACCAAGTTCTGCAGTAGATCAAATCCAGAACTTTGTTCTCGGGGGTATTATCGGTGGGGTTATCTACAATAGTTCGATTACCATCATCCAATACATTGATATCCTCATTATTTGGACTATTCTCATTTTTACTCCTTAAATGGTTGAATACCAATATTTCCTTTTTTTCAAACACTTAATTGACGGAAAACCAACTATTATCATTAAAAAAACGGTAAAGTTAGATCCCTGAAGCCTGTCGCTCAAAAAGGTCTTGCAGCTGCAGATGTAGCTCTTAAATTGCGCGCTCAAGGAATTTTCCAATTGAAAAGGATGTCAAGAGAGCTGTGATTGAGCAAAAATGGACAGCTGATTGTCGTAAGAATGGGTGACGAAAAATCCTAAGTACCCAGTGATTACAGATGGTGTTGTCCAAGTTGAAATCTTAGAAACAATTGGCAAAATCCGAGGAATGGCTAACTGAGAAAATTGAAAAGAAGAAGGTTTCGAAGAAGTCTCAAATATCTTTATCGCTGAATATGATAAAGGTCAATTGAATGTTGTAACCTATTAAAAAAATAAACTGATGCTTTTCGTATCAGTTTTTTGCTTTTTAGTATAAAAGGGTATATACTTAAATTAATATCTAATGTAATTTAGATAATACAAAAAATTAACGGAGGTATCCCCCATGTCAATCGAAGAAAAATTCAACCAAGCTAAAGGTTCTGTTAAAGAAGGTTTTGGTAAACTAACTGGCGATACAAAAACTCAAGCAGAAGGAGCTGCAGAAAAGGTAGCTTCAAAAGCTAAAGAAGTTGCTGAAGATGCAAAAGAAGCTGTCGAAGGCGCAGTAGCTGGCGTTAAAAACATCTTTAAAAAAGACGGAGAATAATTCTTTTTCGTCCTAATAACATAAGAAAATCTCCCTTCTCTTTCGAGAAAGGAGATTTTCTTTTATGGTCGTCCACCAGGGCCTCCATTTCCTTGAGGTCCACCTCCACCAGGTATCGAATTGACAATCTCAGTTTGTTTTTCACCATTGAAATAGATGTCTCCGCCTGTGTAAGTCGCTGTTCCATCAAAGTCAAAACCAGTTTGACCAGTCATTTTGATGGTTCCTCCCGTAACAGTAATGTTACCATTTGAGTCAATTGGATCCGTGTCCCCCTGACCAACTTCAACGGTTAAATTCCCACCATTCATAGCAAAGAAAATTTCACTTTGTTGGGCATTTTTGTTGGCCGCATTGACACCATCATCTGTTGAGTATATGGTGATGTCTCCACTGTTGATAGTGATTGACTTACCTTCAAGCCCTTCTGTAGAATTCTTAACGGTATAGGTACCACTATCAATAACCAAATCACCTGATGCGTGGATACCATCATCTCCAGCAGTAACAGTGATGGTATTGTCAGAGAGATACATGGTTCCTACAGATGTGTCCTCATCATTGTCGACCTTAACTCCGTCTTCCTTGGCATCGATAGTCATAGTTGTGCCGGTAATGTTGAGTTCATCATTGACATTAAAGGCATCCCCGACTGCTGTGATGTTGTAGCTTCCACCTGTGATGTGAAGTGTATCATTTGCCTTGATACCATTGTTTTTCTTACCATCTATATTGAGAGTTCCTTTACCGTTGATGGTCAAGTCCACTTTAGAGAAGAGGGCTGCATCAGCTTTTTCATCACTATTAGAAGCTGAATCTGAGAGGCTATTGGTTGTGCCATCTGCTAGAGTTAGGTAAACATGACCAGCTGATGTTGCAGAAATAGCTGCATTGGTATTGGTCATGGTTACACCGTTTAGGATGATATGTACATCATCTGTTTTTTCAGCTGCAATCTTGATTTGAACACCATCAGATTTTCCAGAAATCACATAGGTACCTGACTTAGAGATTGTGACGGTAGAATCCGATACGGCAACTCCGTTACCAGATACCGTCGCTGTTGATCCTGACAGAGTTACAGTTGCTGCCGTCTTTCATCGTAGGAAGTGTCATAGTCCTTGTCTGTGAAATAGCTAGTTTTCTTAGCATCTGTAGTGGATGCCAATGTTGTTGCGGTATTGCTAGCTGTTGTATTTGAAGTTGACTGGGTACAAGCTGTCACCAGTGCTAGAGTTGCTATACTCGTTAATAATAATGTCCATTTTTTTGCTTTCATGCTCGTTTCCTCATCTTTCATTTACATTATCCTAGTCTACGGGACTTTCCTAAAAGAAGCCTAAATTTTTTCTGAAAGTTTTCTTAACCCCATCCGAACTTCATTAATAATCATTATTTATGGTACAAAAAAGAACAGCATTTTGCTGTTCTTTTATTTTTCTTCTTTGACTGGAATTTCTTTGATAACTCGTGCTGGGTTGCCTGCCAGAACTACATTATCGCCAAAAGATTTAGTAATGACAGCTCCTGCTCCTGCAACAACGTTATCACCTAGTGTAACACCTGGAAGGACAATAACCCCACCACCTGCCCAGAAGTTTTTACCAATCGTGATTGGTTTCCCAAATTCTAAACCTGAATTTCGTTCATCTGGATCCAGAGGATGAAGAGGTGTCAAAAATTGGCAGTTAGGACCGATCATAGCATTGTCACCAATGGTAATTGGACAAACATCCAACATGGTCAGATTCCAATTGGAATAAAAATTTTCTCCCAAATGAATATTGACACCATAATCCACCACCAAACGAGTATTGACATAGAGATTTTCACCAGTCGAGCCAAACCATTCTTTGATGATTCCCATACCTTTTACTGGATCGACTTCTTCATTAAAAGCCGCTTGCTTTTGTCGTGCTGTTTGTGCTAGAGCACGAAGTTCTGGATCGAACGGGTGATAGGGTTCTCCTGCAATCATTTTTTGATATTCACTTTTCATAGCTTGACTTCCTTGCCTATTTTAAAAGATTGTAGCACAGTTTTGAACATCAAGCAAATCAAAAGGAATTTCCTAAGTTATAGAAAAAAACTAGCGCATCGATAGATACGCTAGTTTTTGAGAAAGTTAACTAACTATTTCCTTAATGGGATAAATTAGTCTTCTTTCTTTTTACGAGCCATAAGACCGAACCCACTCAAGACACCTAACAAGCCAAGAGCAGCAAGGCTAGCATGGTCTTCAGTACCAGTATTTGGCAATTGGTCAGTTGTCCAAACTACCTCTTCAGCTACTGGTGCTGATTTTTCTTGAACTGGTGCTGGCACTGGATCTGGCGTTGGCACTGGATCTGGCGTTGGCACTGGATCTGGCGTTGGCACTGGATCTGGTGTTGGCACTGGATCTGGCGTTGGCACTGGATCTGGTGTTGGTACTGGATCTGGCGTTGGCACTGGATCTGGTGTTGGTACTGGATCTGGTGTTGGTACTGGATCTGGCGTTGGCACTGGATCTGGTGTTACCACTTTCTTGTAGATGTGTTGTGTATTACCATTTTCATCAACAATCGTCTTGACAAATTCATAACCTGGAATATCTTTCTTAGGTTGCTCACCATCTTCTGTTGGATAACCAGGGATTTCTTTTCCTTCCTCATCAACGTGAGTAGTTACTAATTTTTTTCATAGACATGTTGTGTATCACCATTAGGCAATTTCTTAGTTTCAACGAAACGATAACCTGGAATCTCAGCTTTAGGTCGTTCACCATCCATTGTTGGGTATCCTGGAATTTCTTTACCTTCTTTGTCTACAAATGTAGTCACAGGTGTTACTGTTGGTGTATATGTCGCAGAAGCTTTTGTTCCGTTCATATCTTCACGAACAACTGTCACTGATGGAGCCGTTCCAGTAAATTCTGGTTCTGGTTTAAAGGTTACTGTTCCATCTGGAGCTACCGTATAAGTACCAACTCCTTCAATTGTCTTAGTTGTTGAGCCATCTTCGAATGTTGCTGGAACATTATCATTCATAGGAACACGGCTATCGCCTTCCTTGAAGACTGGTTTACCAGATTGCTCTTGACCTTTTGGACCAATTGTTGTTGCTGGTTCACCTGTAGGAGTTACTGGTGTTACTGTTGGTGTGTACTTAGCTTGTACTGGTGTACCATTCTTATCTACACGTTTAACAGTTACGCCTGTTCCTGTTCCTGTGAATGATTTTTCTGGTACGAAGGTAACCGTTCCGTCTGGAGCTACAGTGTATGTTCCTTCACCTGGAATTGTCTTAGTTGTTGATCCATCATCAAATGTTGCTGGCGTATCATCATCCATTGGTACACTTGGGTTACCTTCTGTAAAGTTTGGTTTACCTGTTTGTGTTTGACCTTGGATATCAGTAGATGTTGTTGGATCCGCTGTTGGCACAACTGGAGTAATCTTAGGTGTGTATGTTGTTTCAGCCGGAGTGCCGTTGGCATCTTTAGCTTGAACTTTAACCGGAACTACTTCACCTGAGTAAGACTTATCAGTTGGTGTAAAGGTTACAACACCTGTTTCTTTATCAACTGTGAAAGTACCGATTTCTTTCCCTTCTGGTGATTTAGCAACTACTGATGCAGCTGGTTGACCGTTTTTCATCAAGGAGAGTAATGGTATCCTTGTCGATTGGTGCTACTGGATCACCTTCTGTAAAGGCTACTGTACCAGTTTGAACTACACCTTGAGGTGCTTCTGATTCAGCTGGTGTTGCGGTTGGTGTTACTGGTGTTACTGTTGGTGTGTACTTAGCTGTTACAGGTGTACCATTCTTATCTACACGTTTAACAGTTACTCCTGTTCCTTTACCTGTGAATGATTTCTCTGGCACGAAAGTAACTGTTCCATCTGGAGCTACTGTGTATGTACCTTCTCCTTCAACTGTCTTAGTTGTTGAGCCATCTTCAAAGGTTGCTGGGAACATCATCATCCATTGGTACACTTGGGTTACCTTCTGTGAAGTTTGGTTTACCTGTTTGTGTTTGACCTTGTTTGTCAGTTGATGTTACATCTTCAGCTGTTGGTGTTACCGGTGTTACTGTTGGTGTATATGTCGCAGAAGCTTTTGTTCCGTTCTTATCTTCGCGGACAACTGTCACAGATGGTGCAGTTCCAACGAATGATTTTTCTGGGACAAATGTTACTGTTCCATCTGGTGCTACTGTGTATGTACCAACACCTTCTACTGTCTTAGTTGTTGATCCATCATCAAATGTTGCTGGAACATCTTCGTTGATTGGTACACGGCTATCACCTTCAGTAAATTCAGGTTTACCTGTTTGGGTTGCACCTTGAATATCTGTTGTTTCTGCTGGTGTTGCAGTTGGTTTTAACAGGAGTTACTGTTGGGGTATATGTCGCAGAAGCTTTTGTTCCGTTCTTATCTTCACGGACAACTGTCACAGATGGTGCAGTTCCAACGAATGATTTTTCTGGGACAAATGTTACTGTTCCATCTGGTGCTACTGTATATGTACCAACACCTTCTACTGTCTTAGTTGTTGATCCATCATCAAATGTTGCTGGAACATCTTCGTTGATTGGTACACGGCTATCACCTTCAGTAAATTCAGGTTTACCTGTTTGGGTTGCACCTTGAATATCTGTTGTTTCTGCTGGTGTTGCAGTTGGTTTAACAGGAGTTACTGTTGGGGTATATGTTGCAGAGGCTTTTGTTCCGTTCTTATCTTCACGGACAACTGTCACTGCTGGTGCAGTTCCAACGAATGATTTTTCTGGTATAAATGTTACTGTTCCATCTGGGGCTACTGTGTATGTACCAACTCCCTCAACTGTCTTAGTTGTTGATCCATCATCAAATGTTGCTGGAACATCTTCGTTGATTGGAACAGTCTTCTCAACACCGTTAACTTCAACTGTACCACCCTTGAATTCAGGCTTACCTGTTTGGGTTGCACCTTGAATATCTGTTGTTTCTGCTGGTGTTGCGGTTGGTGTTACTCCTACAACTGTTGGTGTGTATGTCGCAGAAGCTTTTGTTCCGTTCTTATCTTCACGGACAACTGTCACTGCTGGGGCAGTTCCTACAAAGTTTGGTTCTGGAACGAATGTTACTGTACCATCTGCTGCAACTGTAAATTTACCAACACCTTCAACATTCTTAGTTGTTGAACCATCGTCAAATGTTGCTGGAACATCTTCGTTGATTGGAACAGTCTTCTCAACACCGTTAACTTCAACTGTACCACCCTTGAATTCAGGCTTACCTGTTTGGGTTGCACCTTGAATATCTGTTGTTTCTGCTGGTGTTGCGGTTGGTGTTACTCCTACAACTGTTGGTGTGTATGTCGCAGAAGCTTTTGTTCCGTTCTTATCTTCACGGACAACTGTCACTGCTGGGGCAGTTCCTACAAAGTTTGGTTCTGGAACGAATGTTACTGTACCATCTGCTGCAACTGTAAATTTACCAACACCTTCAACATTCTTAGTTGTTGAACCATCGTCAAATGTTGCTGGAACATCTTCGTTGATTGGAACAGTCTTCTCAACACCGTTAACTTCAACTGTACCACCCTTGAATTCAGGCTTACCTGTTTGAGTTGCACCTTGAATATCTGTTGTTTCAGCTGGTGTTGCGGTTGGTGTTACTCCTACAACTGTTGGTGTGTATGTCGCAGAAGCTTTTGTTCCGTTCTTATCTTCACGGACAACTGTCACTGCTGGGGCAGTTCCTACAAAGTTTGGTTCTGGAACGAATGTTACTGTACCATCTGCTGCAACTGTAAATTTACCAACACCTTCAACATTCTTAGTTGTTGAACCATCGTCAAATGTTGCTGGAACATCTTCGTTGATTGGAACAGTCTTCTCAACACCGTTAACTTCAACTGTACCACCCTTGAATTCAGGCTTACCTGTTTGAGTTGCACCTTGAATATCTGTTGTTTCAGCTGGTGTTGCGGTTGGTGTTACTCCTACAACTGTTGGTGTGTATGTCGCAGAAGCTTTTGTTCCGTTCTTATCTTCACGGACAACTGTCACTGCTGGGGCAGTTCCTACAAAGTTTGGTTCTGGAACGAATGTTACTATTCCATCTGCTGCAACTGTAAATTTACCAACACCTTCAACAGTCTTAGTTGTTGAACCATCGTCAAATGTTGCTGGAACATCTTCGTTGATTGGAACAGTCTTCTCAACACCGTTAACTTCAACTGTACCACCCTTGAATTCAGGCTTACCTGTTTGAGTTGCACCTTGGATGTCTTTTGTTTCTGCTGGTGTTGCGGTTGGTGTTACTCCTACAACTGTTGGTGTGTATGTCGCAGAAGCTTTTGTTCCGTTCTTATCTTCACGGACAACTGTCACTGCTGGGGCAGTTCCTACAAAGTTTGGTTCTGGAACGAATGTTACTGTACCATCTGCTGCAACTGTAAATTTACCAACACCTTCAACATTCTTAGTTGTTGAACCATCGTCAAATGTTGCTGGAACATCTTCGTTGATTGGAACAGTCTTCTCAACACCGTTAACTTCAACTGTACCACCCTTGAATTCAGGCTTACCTGTTTGAGTTGCACCTTGAATATCTTTTGTTTCAGCTGGTGTTGCGGTTGGTGTTACTCCTACAACAGTTGGGGTGTACTTAGCTGTAGCAGTCTTAATGTACTCTTTTTGAATCTGACCGTCTTTATTTCGTCCAACTGGCGCTGACAATGTAACTTCCACACCTTTGGCTGTACCAGTAAAGCTTGGTTCTGGAGTGAAGGTTACTTCTCCAGTTGAAGGATTAATAGTGTAAGTCCCTTCTCCTGCTACTGTTACAGATGTCGCATCAATAGTACGACCTGTTGCTGGGTCTACCAACTTAGCAGGATAGTCCGCGCTTGGAGCAATAGCAATTTTATCACCAGCTGAGTTAGAAGCTGTTGTATTAAAGGTAGGTGTTTCTTTTTGAGTTGCACCTTGAATATCTTTAGAAGTCTTGTCAACCCCTTCAATGTCAATCGGTGTTACAGTAGGAACATATTGACCATCCATAGTATTTAATTGGCCATTCACATTAGGTTCTTGGTCTGAGAATTTTGTTGACCAACCAGTATCATAGCCATTATTATCTGAACGACGGATAGAGATACCATCAGCTGTTCCTAGGAAGTTGTCCTCAGGAATAAACTCAACATCTACATCTTTACCCTTAGCAGTAATCTTGTACTTACCTTGTCCTTGAACGACGTAGTAACCGTCTGCGTTAAGGGTTGCGCGGTTGCCATCTTTGTCAACGATGTATGGTTCTACAGTTTCATCAATAACAGCATTAGAATCACGTTCAAACTTGTGTTCTCCACGTGCTGTAAAGGCCACAGTTGCCGTTTGTTTGGTACCTTGAGGGTCACTTGTTTCCTTAAATTCTCCTTTTGGTGGGTGGGTGATTTGAGTCTTGAAGTCTTCTACTTCACCTGAGAAGGCCATGCCAGTTGGACTTTCGATCTCGTTCGCTTTCTTAGCGATACGAACACGAGCACCTAACTCTTTAACGCTTGGGTCGACGTAAGTCTTGCTGTTTGCAAAGGTCAACTCAACAGTGCCATCTTGTGTGATTGTAGCGAGATTTGAACGTTCATCCTCATCGAATTTACCATTTTGGTTAAAGTCTACCCAACCATAGATATGTGCTTCTGAAGCTCCATCCGTATGAGCTTGAACTGACATCTTGTAGTTGCCTGGTTTGGTACGGTCCATCTTGATCATCTCATTGGTTGTCCCTTTGAGGTTATCTGGAAGCAATTGATCAATTCCTTCATCGGCCGTAGTTGACTTATCATCACCGAACCAGTCTTGAGTAGTGTTTTCATCCATATCTGGGCTTACGCTACCAAGATACGGTTGATTTACTTTAGCTCCAGTAACACCGTCAACAGTTGCAATAGTATGGACTGCGTTACCATATGACTCAGGAGCATCCCCTTCATCAAGTGGGAAGAATCCTAGCATAGCAGACTGTTTACCACCTGAAGCGATATAAAGCCCCACTTCAGATGCTCCACGTGTCATCACGAGTGGAACTGTTCTATTTCCTTCAGAAATGTTTGGTCCAAAGATACCGGTTCCTAGACCACCCGTAACTTTGTCAGGATTTCCAAAGTACTTCCAAGCTACTGGTTTCTTTTCTGGTCCAACTTCAGTAGAATCACGAAGTTGTCTTAGGTTAATGTTATTATATTTAGGTGTAGGTCCCAAAAGGTTTTCTGCATCTTGTGGTTGATAAGGTACAGAGGTGGCTGGTCTGTTAAACTTCTTCCATTCCCCAATGTGCTGCCAACCTTGTCCGTTGGTAGTGAACATAACAAATTCACCAGGGTTAGCAGACTCGCCATCAGCCATGACAACAGCTGGCTTCACTGTCTTGCCACGGAAGGTTGCAGAGATTTCAAATTGAACCCCAATATTCCCACCATTATATGCAGAAGCCATGGTCGTCCTCTTGTTTTTGGTATCAACTTTTTCTAGTTTGATTTCACTCCAACGAGTTTGGGCATCAGCGATAATGTCGGCTTCTTTTCCTTCATTATAATATTGCTTAGCAATTGGTGAAGTAACTTTACTTACATAGCCATTTTTTGCATTTGGATCATAGGTTGCTTTTTCAGCTTCTGTAGCCCCTTGTTCTTCCATCCGTTTTTTATAGATTTCAGTCGCTTGGAATGGTTTCAAGGATTTGACTTTTACAGTGACTACATAACCAGGCATAATTTCCTTAGTATAGGTAGCCCCAACTTGAAGTGCTAAACTCTCTGTTAACTCATTTGGTTTAAGTTCATCTTTAGCTACCTGGATTATTTTTGCTCCTGTCCAGTTGGCTACATCTCCAAAGTCCAACCAAGTAATCTGGCTAGTCATAGATTTGGGATCAATATCTGTTGTAAAGCCAGGTTTTTCAACTTTTGGAGTTGAAGTTGCGTCTTCAACATCATCCGCGATCAAGTTAGGATCGTTGGCGTCACCAAGAGCACGACGAGAACGGCGTTTAGGAGCGTTCTCAGACGCTGGAGCTTCTGTACCTGCAGCGGTAATTTCTTCTTTCTTATCTGCTTGCGCTGGGGCAGCAGGTGCCACAACTGGAGCTTTTTCTTCAACAGGAGCTGTTGTAGTTGGTGCTGTTTCTGTAGGAGTTACAGGAGCTTCAGCTTTATCAGTTGTCGCTGGAGTTGTTTTTTCTGCAGGAACTACAGGAGCTGCATCTGCTTGATAAGTTACTTCTGTAGTAGGTGCTGCTTCTGTAGTTTCAGGAGTTTCTGCCTTGTCAATTTCTGTTGTAGCTACAACTCCTTCAGTTTTTTTATCCTCTACAGCTTCATCCGCACTAACGTTTGCAGCTGTACCGAGCATAACTAAAGTTCCGAGAAGGACCGAGCAAACTCCGACGTTTAGTTTACGAATCGAAAATCGACTGATACGATCGTTAAACAAATCATTTCACGATATTACCTCCAATATCCTGTCCAGGATTGAATATATTGTTATATTTTATGCGTTGTTTTTTATGAATACACAAACAACCACTCTACATTTTAGCATTCATGTAAGTAAAACTCAACGAATTATGCTTAATATTTTAAAAAAGAATATTTATACTTCGAAGTCTCAAAATATTATTTTTTTTTGCATGTTTTATGCAGTTTTATTCAATGTTTTTACCCGGAAAAAGAGGGAGTCCCCCTCTTTTTCATTTCAAGTAAATATTCTATTCGTTTACTTCAACTTGAGCCTCTACAATAAGATTTGTTTCTTCATCTTCTTGAGACGGTTCAAGGTAAACTTCTTCATTAACAGCTTTTGGTTCAAGGTTACGGTAGCGAGCCATACCAGTACCTGCTGGGATGATCTTACCGATGATGACATTTTCCTTAAGTCCAAGGAGATGGTCCTTCTTACCACGGATAGCCGCGTCTGTAAGGACACGAGTTGTTTCCTGGAAGGAAGCAGCTGACAAGAAGCTGTTTGTTTCAAGTGAGGCTTTAGTGATTCCCATAAGAACTGGGCGACCAGTCGCTGGAACTCCACCTGAGATAAGGACATCCTTGTTGGCATCAGTAAAGTCGTTAATATCCATAAGAGTACCCATGAGAAGATCTGTATCACCTGGATCCATGACACGGACTTTACGAATCATTTGACGAACCATTACCTCGATGTGTTTGTCACCGATTTCTACCCCTTGGCTACGGTAAACTTTTTGTACTTCACCAAGGAGGTATGTTTCTACTGACAAGACATCACGAACAGCAAGGAGACGTTTTGGTTGGATAGAACCTTCTGTCAATGCTGCACCACGAGATACTTGATCACCAACTTCTACACGCATACGAGCGGTAAATGGTACCACGTATTCGCCTTCACCAGTTTCACCCTTGACAAAGACTTTCTTGGTACGAGTTGAAGCATCTTCTTCGATAGCGGTAACTTGTCCTTTGACCTCTGTGATAACCGCTTCCCCTTTTGGATTGCGGGCTTCAAAGATTTCTTGGACACGAGGAAGACCTTGCGTGATATCTGTATTTGAGGCAACCCCACCCGTGTGGAAGGTACGCATTGTAAGCTGTGTACCAGGTTCCCCGATAGATTGGGCAGCAATCGTTCCGACTGCTTCACCAACTTCAACCGCATCACCAGTCGCCAAGTTGATACCGTAACAGTGACGGCAGACACCATGACGGGTGTTACATGTAAATGCTGAACGAATCGTTACTTCTTCAACACCAGCGTTAACGATTTCGCGCGCCTTGTCTTCAGTAATCAATTCATTAGCACCGATAAGGACTGCACCTGTCTCTGGATGTTTAACAGTTTTCTTAGTGTAACGACCATTGAGACGTTCTTCAAGAGACTCAATCATCTCTTTACCTTCAGTGATAGAGCGGATTAAGAGACCACGGTCAGTTCCACAGTCATCCTCACGGATGATAACGTCTTGGGCAACGTCAACCAAACGACGAGTCAAGTAACCTGAGTCGGCTGTCTTAAGGGCCGTATCGGTCATACCTTTACGGGCACCGTGAGTTGAGAAGAACATTTCGAGTACTGACAAACCTTCGCGGAAGTTTGAAAGGATTGGCAATTCCATGATACGTCCATTCGGAGCAGCCATCAGACCACGCATACCGGCAAGCTGTGAGAAGTTTGAGATGTTACCACGGGCTCCAGAATCCATCATCATAACGATTGGGTTCTTAGGATCTTGGTTGGCAACCAAACGTTTCTCTAATTTTTCACGGGCTGCACGCCATTCAGCTGTAACAGCATTGTAGCGTTCGTCGTCCGTAATCATACCACGGCGGAATTGTTTAGTGATTTGGTCCACACGTTTGTGTGATTCTTCGATGATTTCAGCCTTGTCTTCAACGACTGGAATATCGGCAATACCTACCGTTAAACCTGCTAGGGTTGAATGGTGGTAACCGAGATTCTTCATACGGTCAAGAAGAGCAGACGTTTCTGTTGTACGGAAACGTTTGAAGATTTCAGCGATGATATTACCAAGGTTTTTCTTCTTGAATGGTGGGTTGAGTTCAAGTTCATTAATAGCTTCCTTGATATTTCCACCTAGCGGTAAGAAGTATTTAGCAGGAACACCTTCTGTCAAGTTTGTGTTAGTTGGTTCTTGCAAGTATGGCAAGCCTTCAGGCATGATATCATTGAAGAGGATTTTACCTACAGTTGTAAGCAAGATTTTGTGTTTTTGCTCTTCTGTCCATGGTTTGTTAAGGCTATCTGTTGCAATACCAACACGAGAGTGGAGGTGAACATAACCATTACGGTAAGCCATAACAGCTTCGTCACGGTCTTTGAAGACCATTCCTTCACCTTCACGACCAGCTTCTTCCATAGTTAAGTAGTAGTTACCCAAAACCATGTCCTGAGATGGAGTAACAACTGGTTTACCATCTTTAGGGTTCAAGATGTGCTCTGCAGCAAGCATCAAGATACGAGCTTCTGCTTGGGCTTCTTCTGAAAGCGGTACGTGGATGGCCATTTGGTCACCGTCAAAGTCGGCATTATAGGCTTCACAGACAAGTGGGTGCAAGCGAAGGGCTTTACCGTCAATCAAGACAGGTTCAAAGGCTTGGATACCCAAACGGTGAAGGGTAGGTGCGCGGTTCAAAAAGCACTGGGTGTTCTTTGATAACTTCTTCGAGGATATCCCAGATACGTTCATCTCCACGTTCTACCAAACGTTTAGCGGCTTTTAACGTTTTGCACGATATCACGAGCGACAATTTCACGCATGACGAATGGTTTGAAGAGCTCGATCGCCATTTCACGTGGCACACCACATTGGTACATCTTAAGAGTTGGACCAACGGCGATTACAGAACGTCCTGAGAAGTCAACACGTTTACCGAGCAAGTTTTGACGGAAGCGTCCCTGTTTTCCTTTAAGCATGTGGCTCAATGATTTAAGTGGACGGCTACCTGGTCCTGTAATCGGACGACCACGACGACCATTGTCAATCAAAGCGTCAACTGCTTCTTGAAGCATACGCTTCTCATTTTGAACGATAATACCTGGTGCGTTCAACTCAAGCAAACGAGCCAAACGGTTGTTACGGTTGATAACACGGCGGTATAGGTCGTTCAAGTCAGATGAGGCAAAACGGCCACCATCCAACTGCAACATTGGACGAAGGTCCGGTGGAATAACCGGAAGGATGTTGAGAATCATCCATTCAGGTTTGTTGCCAGACTTGTGAAAAGCATCCAAAACATCCAAACGACGGATAGCTTTCACACGTTTTTGTCCAGTAGCTGTTTTCAACTCTTCTTTGAGTTCAGCAATTTCTTTTTCAAGGTCTACTTGCTTCAAGAGGTCTTGGATAGCTTCCGCACCCATTTTGGCAACGAATGATCCGTAACCAAACTCACGCAAGCGCTCACGGTATTCGCGCTCTGTCATGATAGACTTGTGCTCAAGTGGAGTGTCCTTAGGATCGATAACCACATAAGCTGCAAAGTAGATAACTTCCTCGAGAGCACGAGGACTCATGTCAAGGGTCAAGCCCATACGGCTTGGGATCCCCTTGAAATACCAGATGTGAGATACAGGAGCTTTCAATTCGATATGTCCCATACGTTCACGACGAACTTTAGTACGCGTTACTTCAACCCCACAACGGTCACAAACAATCCCTCTGTAACGAATGCGTTTGTACTTACCACAAGCACATTCCCAGTCTTTTGTAGGACCAAAGATGACTTCGTCAAATAGTCCTTCACGTTCTGGTTTCAACGTACGGTAATTGATTGTTTCAGGTTTTTTGACTTCTCCATAAGACCATGAACGGACTTTACTTGGAGAAGCTAGCGTGATTTGCATACTTTTAAAACGATTTACATCAACCACTATTTCTTCCCTTTCTATTATAAGTGAACTACTTATTCTTGTTCAGTAGCTTCCGCTTTTGCTTTTTCTTCTGCTTCAAAGGCTGCTTTCGCCTCTTGAGCTGCTTTTTCGCGGGCTTTTTCAAGGTCATCTACGTGGATGACATCTTCGTCCATTCCTTCATCAAGGTCACGAAGCTCCACTTCTTGATCGTCTTCGTCAAGGACACGCATGTCAAGACCAAGAGATTGCAATTCTTTTACAAGAACTCGGAATGATTCTGGAACACCTGGTTTGGAATTGGTTTTCCTTTTGTAATAGCTTCATAAGCTTTCAAACGTCCGTTGATATCGTCAGACTTGTAAGTCAAGATTTCTTGAAGGACATTTGACGCACCATAAGCTTCAAGCGCCCAAACCTCCATCTCACCGAAACGTTGTCCACCAAACTGAGCTTTACCTCCGAGTGGTTGTTGCGTAACAGTTGAGTATGGTCCGACTGAACGTGCGTGCAATTTATCATCAACCATGTGGTGAAGTTTGATCATGTACATGACACCAACTGACACACGGTTATCAAATGGTTCACCAGTACGTCCATCGTATAGGATCGTCTTGGCATCGCTATCCATACCTGCTTCTTTAACAGTGTCCCAAAGATCTTCTGAACTTGCTCCGTCAAAGACTGGTGTTGCGATGTGAATACCAAGAGTACGAGCCGCCATACCAAGGTGAAGCTCCATAACCTGACCAATATTCATACGTGATGGCACCCCAAGTGGGTTCAACATGATATCGACTGGAGTTCCATCTGGAAGGTAAGGCATGTCTTCTACAGGAACGATACGAGAGACAACCCCTTTGTTTCCGTGACGTCCGGCCATCTTGTCTCCAACCTTGATCTTACGTTTTTGAGCGATGTAGACGCGAACCAGCATGTTGACACCAGATTGCAATTCATCACCGTTTGCACGTGTAAAGATTTTAACATCACGAACGACACCATCGGCACCGTGTGGTACGCGAAGAGAAGTATCACGGACTTCACGAGATTTATCACCGAAGATAGCGTGCAAGAGACGTTCTTCAGCAGAAAGGTCTTTTTCACCCTTAGGTGTTACTTTGCCTACAAGGATATCCCCTTCTTTAACCTCAGCACCGATACGGATGATACCCATTTCGTCAAGGTCTTTAAGGGCATCTTCACCAACGTTTGGAATTTCACGAGTGATTTCTTCAGGCCCAAGCTTTGTATCGCGAGTTTCTGATTCGTATTCTTCGAGGTGAACAGATGTGTAGACATCGTCTTTCACCAAGCGTTCGCTCATGATAACGGCATCCTCGAAGTTGTAACCTTCCCATGTCATGTAGGCAACGATTGGGTTTTGTCCAAGCGCCATTTCACCTTTCTCCATAGAAGGTCCATCAGCGATAAAGTCACCTTTTTCGATGACATCGCCAACTCGAACAAGGGTACGTTGGTTATAAGCAGTACCTGAGTTTGAACGACGGAATTTTTGGATATGGTAAACATCCAATGAGCCATCTTCACGGCGAACTTCTACTTTGTCCGCATCCGCATAGGTAACCTTACCACCATGTTGTGCAATAACCGCAGCTCCTGAGTCATGGGCTGCTTGGTATTCCATACCAGTCCCAACGAAAGGCGCTTTAGGATCGATCAAAGGAACAGCCTGACGTTGCATGTTGGCACCCATGAGGGCACGGTTGGAGTCATCGTTTTCCAAGAAAGGAATACATGCTGTCGCAACGGCAACTACCTGTTTCGGAGAAACGTCCATATAGTCAACGCTTGATGCTGGATATTCTTGGTTAACCCCTTGGTGACGTCCCATGACAACTTTTTCAGCAAAAGTTCCATCTGCGTTCAATTTAGAGTTAGCCTGAGCTACTGTGTATTCATCTTCTTCATCGGCAGTCAACCAAACGATTTCGTTAGTTACTTTACCAGTTGCACGGTCAACCTTGCGGTATGGTGTTTGAATAAAACCATACTTATTGAGGTGCCCATATGAAGACAGGTTGTTAATCAAACCGATGTTTGGTCCTTCAGGTGTCTCGATTGGACACATACGACCATAATGAGTGTAGTGCACGTCACGGACTTCATATCCGGCACGGTCACGTGTCAAACCACCAGGTCCCAAGGCAGACAAACGACGTTTGTGTGATAATTCTGACAGAGGGTTGTGTTGGTCCATGAACTGTGACAACTGTGATGAACCAAAGAATTCTTTGACTGCAGCTGTTACAGGGCGGATATTGATGATTTGTTGCGGCGTCAAGACTTCATTGTCCTGAACTGACATACGCTCACGAACATTACGTTCCATACGAGAAAGTCCTAATCGAACTTGGTTAGCAAGCAATTCACCAACAGCACGGATACGACGGTTTCCAAGGTGGTCAATGTCATCAACACGACCAATTCCTTCAGCCAAGTTAAGGAAGTAGCTCATCTCAGCCAGGATATCCGCAGGAGTGATGGTACGAACCTTGTCATCTGGATTTGCATTACCAATGATAGTTACAACACGGTCTGGATCAGTAGGCGCAACTACCTTGAATTTTTGAAGTACTACTGGTTCTGTCAATACCGCTGAATCATTTGGTGTGTATACAATCTTGTTCAAGTCTCCGTCCAAGTGACTTTCGATACTCTCGATAATATCACGAGTCATGATAGTCCCTTTTTCTACCAAGATTTCACCAGTTTCAGGGTCTACCAATGGTTCTGCAATAGTTTGGTTGAGTAGGCGTGTTTTAATATTAAGTTTCTTGTTAATCTTGTAGCGTCCAACGGCAGCCAAATCATAACGACGTGGATCAAAGAAACGAGCTACAAGCAAGGTACGTGAACTCTCAGCTGTTTTTGGTTCACCTGGACGAAGGCGTTCGTAGATTTCTTTCAAGGCTTCGTCAGTACGAGAGTCCATAGGATTCTTATGGATATCTTTTTCTACTGTATTGCGAACCAACTCGCTATCACCGAAGATATCAAAGATTTCATCATCACCTGAGAAACCAAGTGCACGAACCAAGGTCGTAAACGGAATTTTACGAGTACGGTCGATACGAGTGTAGGCAATGTCTTTTGAGTCGCTTTCCAGTTCCAACCAGGCTCCACGGTTAGGGATAACAGTTGAACCGTAACCAACTTTACCGTTTGTCTACTTTGTCGTTAAAGTAAACACCAGGAGAACGAACCAACTGTGATACAATGATACGCTCACCACCATTGATGATGAAGGTACCCATCTCAGTCATGATTGGGAAATCTCCAAAGAAGACTTCTTGAGTCTTGATTTCGCCAGTTTCTTTGTTAATCAAACGGAAAGTTACAAAGATTGGCGCAGAGTAGCTAGCATCATGGATACGTGCTTCCTCTAGCGTGTATTTTGGTTCTCTGATTTCGTAGCCAACAAACTCCAACTCCATAGTTTCTGTAAAGTTTGCAATTGGCAATACGTCTTCAAACACTTCCTTAAGACCATGATCTAGGAAATCTTTAAATGAATCTGTTTGAATTTCAATCAAATTTGGTAAGTCAAGAACTTCTTTGATTCTTGAAAAACTACGACGGGTACGATGTTTCCCGTATTGAACGTCATGTCCTGCCAAGATGATTCTCCTTTTAGTTAAAATTTCAAGCCTAATTATCTAGACCTTTGATTATCGTTAGATGGTTAACAAACCCCTATCACCTTATCCTTCTAGGTAATTTTCAGAATCTTTAAATCTCTGTTACAGATACTAAAAAAACTGAAAAAAAGCACAAAAAGAGCAGCTAAATCTGACTTTTTCAGAAGATTTAACTGCTGTGAGCCTTGTCTGGACAATATTTCAGACAAAACCTACGACAAATGATTAATCATATTATACTTGATTTTCTCTGATTTTTCAAGGGCTTTGCTTGTTTTTTTCTTACTTTAGTATAGGTGGTCATCGTTTTCTGAAAAGGTAATTTTCTAGAAAATTAGTTCTTGTTATATGAACAGGGCAGTTTCTATTGATGAACCTAGCAACCAACTAAAAACCCCTCTTTAGGTTGTGAGTTGACATCTTATATACCGAAAAAGAATAAAACGATATACCCAAAAGAGGACAATGCTGATTAATTCAACTTGCTTGACAAAAGCGCTTCTTAGTGGTTTAATATACCCCATAAGGGTATGTTTGGAGGTGCCTATGTTTCACTTATTTACAAAAATTGATAGTATTTCTACCAGCGAATTAGAAGCTAAACTCAAGGAACCGATTCAGCTACTGGACGTTCGGACGCCTACGGAATTCTGTAGAGGTCATATCAAAAATGCCAAGAATGTTCCTCTATCTGAAATCGGATCTTACACACCTGCGACAAAAGAAACACTCTATGTCATTTGTCATTCTGGTGTCCGAAGTAAGATGGCTGCTAAAAAGCTCAAGAAAAAAGGCTATGATGTTATCAACGTCCGAGGCGGCATGATCGCTTGGAAAGGTAAGGTCATCTAAAAGTTCAAAGGAGAAAGCCAATGAAAATTATCATTATCGGAGGAGTTGCAGGCGGTATGTCAGCAGCAACCCGTCTCAGACGCCTCATGGAAGACGCTGAGATCATTATTTTTGAGAAAGGGCCCTTTGTTTCCTTTGCAAACTGCGGACTTCCTTACTATGTTTCAGGAGAAATTGCCAGTCGTGATAGTTTATTAGTTCAAACACCTGAAAGTCTCAAGGCACGGTTTAATCTTGATGTGCGACCATTTCACGAGGTTGTCCAAATTTCTCCAGAAAATCACACTGTCACTGTCCGACATGATGGACAGGAATTCACAGAAGGCTACGATAAGTTGATTCTCTCTCCAGGAGCTAAGCCATTTGTTCCTGCCATTGATGGCTTGGCAGAAGCTAAGAATGCCTACACGCTCCGCAATGTTCCTGATCTCGATGAAATTATGGCCGCCTTGGACAAGCATCCAAAGGAAGCTGTCGTCATCGGTGCAGGTTTTATAGGGCTTGAAATGGCTGAAAACCTGGCAAAACGTGGCTTGCATGTCACCATCGTCGAAAAAGCTCCTCATGTCTTGCCACCATTAGATCAAGAAATGGCAGCCTTTGTCCAAGCAGAATTGGTTAAAAACAGCGTTAGTGTTATCACTTCCCTATCTGCGACTCGATTTGAAGAACAAGGAAAAATCATCGTTCTCGAAAATGGTCAAAAGATTACTTCTGACCTCACCATCCTTTCTGTCGGTGTTGAACCTGAAAACGGTCTGGCCAAAGCTGTGGGGATTGAACTAGGAATTCGTGGCGGGATCCTGGTTGATGAAAACTACGAAACCAGTCATAAAGATATTTTTGCGGTTGGGGATGCCATCGTCGTTAAGCAAGAGATTACGGGCCAAGACACTCTCATCTCACTAGCTTCTCCTGCCAACAGGCAAGGACGTCAAGTGGCAGACGTAATTGCTGGAATGGAGCGCAAAAACAAGGGTAGTATCGGTACTGCTATCGTTCGTGCTTTGGTATATCCGCTGCTTCGACAGGTCTTAGCGAGCGCACTCTTCGTGACAATCAACTCCCATACAAGGCAATTCATGTCAGCGGGAAAGACCACGCTGGTTATTATCCAGGTGCTACTGATATGACCCTGAAGCTCCTCTTTGACCCAACCAGTGGCAAAATCTATGGCGCCCAAGGAGTTGGGAAGAAAGGTGTTGACAAGCGAATCGATATCCTAGCAACTGCTATCAAGGCAAATCTCTCCGTCTTTGACTTGCCAGAGTTAGAGTTCACCTATGCACCACCATTTGGTTCTGCCAAAGATCCCGTCAATATGCTGGGATACGCAGCCTTGAACCTTATCGAAGGTCTGAGCGACAATATCCAGTGGTACCAGCTAGAAGATGAAATAGCTACTGGCAAGAAATTCCTGGATGTACGGACCAGTAGCGAATACCAAAGTGGTCGACTTAAGGTTGACACCATCCACATCCCCCTAAACGAACTACGGGAACGCTTGAATGAACTAGACAAGAACCAAGCCTACATCGTTAGCTGCCACAGTGGTTTGCGCAGCTATATCGCAGAGCGTATCCTCAAGCAAGCAGGATTTACCGTCCAAAACCTTGACGGCGCTTATTCACTATACAAAATGGCTAATCCAGAAGGAGTAGAATATGCTAACTAATATCAGCATGGCTGACTTTTATGAAAAATATCAAAATGAACATCTAGATCTTATCGATGTCCGTGAAGCACATGAATTCCAAGCAGGACATGCACCGGGTGCAACCAATATTCCTTTAAGTACCTTGGAACAAGGCTACAAAGAACTTAAATCTGATCAAGAGTACTATATCATCTGCCAAGGTGGTGGACGTTCCGCGACTGCCTGTCAATTTCTCAGAGCCCAAGGTCTGGCTGTCACCAATGTAGAAGGCGGCATGAACCACTGGCCTGGTGATGTTGAGTAAATAAAATTCAAAAAGAGCAATTGGTCTACTTTCAATAAGACCAATTGCTCTTTTAATCATTTGTTCACTATTTAAGAGAAACGTATGTTTTTATTACTTACGTTTAATCAAGTATTTAACCGCCTTTTCCAAGCGTTCCTTCTGTGCTTGAGGATCCTCTAAAGGGTCGTTAATACAAGATGTTAAATTCTCCGTTATCATCAGTTCAATAATACGATCAACACTGGATCGCACTGCTGTTAATTGAGTAATGATATCGACACAATCACGCTCTTCCTCCATCATTTTTTGAATACCTCGCAATTGACCCTCTGAGCGTTTGAGGCGTGTAATGTACTTTGATTTTGTCATATCTTTATCCTTAAACGATTTTTCTACATTATATCTCTAATACAGACCTTTGTCAAAAGGAGCACTTATCTTAGAGATAAAACCTCCTAGTTCTCCACTCTGACTCTCGTAACAATACCGTCTTTATCTGTAACGGAGAATTCCGAAGAGGAAATCCATTGAAGTTGCCCTTGCCTATCCTGTGCTTGCGTAAACAAATTGACCAAAAACTCTTTATTCTCAACTTCAACCACATAGTAGGCTAGTCCTGGCATTCCTTGCTCACGAGGAGCTAAGTTTTTACCTCCCCATTCATTGACAGCCAAATGATGATGATAGTCACCTGATGCTATCCAACTGGCATGTGGAATCGTGAATTTATCCTCAAGATCAAGAGACTCTTGGTAGAAAGAGCTCGATTCTAGACTATTTTTAACAGATAGATGAACATGGCCCATACGAGTCCCACTTGCGATTGCAAAAGGCTCGATTTCTTTTCCTAGTTGGTAGATATCTTGAGCAGAGAGTTCTTCTGTCACACCAATAATACGGCCATCCTCACGAATATCCCACTCCGCCACTGGCTTGTCGCTATAGAGTTCTATACCATTACCCTCCAGGTCTTCTAGATAGATAGCCTCACTATAGCCATGATCAGCTCCACCAACTAATGGAATCTTTAAGTCTAACAAGTGTTTAAAAAGATTTGCCAAATCTTCACGAGTCGGCAAAAGAAGGGCCATATGATAAAGACCATAACTTTGCTTAGGATTGCTAATGTCATCTGTCTTAATTAGCTGAACTAGCGGTTTCCCACCGGCACCTAAAAGAACTTGATTTTCCGATTGATTCAAAATCTCCAACCCAAGCAACTGATGATAAAATGCTGTCTGACTTTCTAAGTCCTTGACATTTAAAGCTACTTCAACCAAATAAATCTGACTATTATATTGGTAAACCATAGAAAACCTCTCTTAATTGTAACTATTTTTATTACATCTATTGTACTCCCTTCTCAGCCAATGTCAATCCAGATGCTCAACGCTGATAAAACAAGAAAAATCCTCCCCATGTAGGAAGGATTGTTTCGCTTTAATGAGCCAACATTTCTTGGGCAATCTCTTGACCTGATAAGCCATCTGGATAGTAAGTTGGCCAGTTGTCCATCTCTTCAAAGAGGGCTTCTTGGCTAGTGCCTCCAAAGAAGATATGGAAATGCTCTGCCTTGACTGGAGCAATATTATGATCGCTAAACTGAACATACTTAAATTGCCCAGCATCCGCATCTGTCGCTTCAAAGAGGAAGCGTACTCCGCGATTCCCTTTTTTTATAAGTCAAGATTTTCTTGCCGACATACTTGTAAGTATATTTTTTACTTTGGCCACCTTGGATGAATTCCATAGTGTTATCCGTGATGTTAATCTTGGTCACATCTGTTTGGTAACCCTTTTGATAGTAGGCCTTATATTCATCCTTGGTCATCTTACCAGTCAATTTAGCCTTGTAGTCAAAGACTTGGTCAAGAGTCCCATCCTCAAGGAAAGGATAGACAGACTGCCAGTTACCAGCATAATCACTCAGGGTACGGTCCTTAACATCGGCATCCTCAAAGTAGCCATTATGAACTGTTTTAGTTTCCTCTGCTTTTTCCGGTTCAATTTCTGCTCCTGCCTGATCAGTTGTCTGCTTGAGGGCCTTGAGATTTTTCTCCATGACAGAGATGTAATTCTCACCGGCTTTCATGTCCTCTTCTGTCAAGCTTTCAAGAGGATTAAGGACATCTAACTTGACACCTGTTTCTTTTGAGAGGGTATTAGCTAGGGCTTGTGAGGCATTTTCTTCAAAGTAGATATAAGAGATTTTGTTTTTCTTGATGTACTCGGTCAATTCTGCCAAACGGCTTGCTGAAGGCTCCGCATCTGGTGAAAGACCTGAGATAGAGACTTGATTGAGTCCGTAATCTAAGGCTAGGTAACGGAAGGCTGCGTGTTGAGTCACAAAACTCTTTTGTTTTGCACTAGAAAGTCCTTCAGTATAAGCCTTATCCAAGGCTTGCAGTTTTTCGATATAGGCTGCTGCATTTGCTCAAAAGTCCCCTTCTTATCTGGATAGTCAGCTGAAAGACTATCACGGATATGTTCTACAAGTTTGATTGCACGCGCAGGAGACAACCATACATGAGGGTCATACTCGTGATGATGACCTTCTTCACCGTGGTCATGGTCTTCCTCTTCTTCACTTCCTGGAAGAAGCAACATATCTCCAGTAGCTTTTATGGTTTTTACTTTTTTCGCATCTAGAGATTCTAACAGCTTGGGAACCCATGTTTCCATGTTTTCATTCTCATAAACAAAGGCATCAGCATCTTGGATTTTAGCGACTGCCTTTGGTGATGGTTCATAATCATGTGGCTCTGTTCCAGCCCCGATTAAGAGTTCGACATTGGCTGTATCCCCTGTCACTTGCTTGGTAAATTCGTAGACAGGGTAGAAAGTTGTAACGATATTTAATTTCCCGTCTGCTTGTTTTTGATTTGAACAAGCGACTAAGAACAAGGTCACAAGACTTGCCAAAAGTAGGCCTAGTTTTTTCATTTACTTCTCCTATTTTATAAAACGTTTGAGTAAGCTGACTAACAAAAAGACAACTACAAAGATAATGGTAATACTTGCACTCGGTGGTGTCTCTGCATAATAGGAAATATAAAGTCCCGCAACCATGCCTAGAAAACCGATGGCACTCGCAAGAATCATCACTGAACTAAAGTTCTTCCCTAAACGCAAAGCAATACTTGCTGGTAAGACCATGATAGTCGATACCAAAAGTGCTCCCGCAGCTGGGATCATGAGGGCAATAGCCACACCCGTTACCATGTTAAATAGGATAGACATGGTGCGTACAGGCAATCCATCTACAAAAGCTGTATCCTCGTCAAAAGTTAGAATATACATAGGTCTTAAAAAGAGGGAGGTCAGGATTAAAACTACCGTAGCAATGACAAAGAGCCCAATGACCTGCTCTTGACTAATGGTCACGATAGAACCAAAAAGGTACTGATCCAGACTCATCGAACTAGAACTCTTCCCCTTACTCATAACAATAAGTGAAACTGCAAGTCCTGTAGACATGAGAATGGCTGTCCCAATCTCCATAAAACTTTTATAAACCGTACGCAAGTATTCAAGGAAAACCGCTGCAATCAAGACAATGGCAATGGTTGAGATGGTCGGAGAAATTCCTAAAACCAAGCCAAAGGCAACCCCTGAAAGCGAGACGTGACTCAGAGTATCACTCATGAGACTTTGACGGCGCAAGATTAGGAAGGTCCCAAGAACTGGTGAAAAGAGACTCATGGCAATAACTGCCAAAAAGGCTCGCTGCATAAAATCATAAGATAAAAGATTAAGCATGCTCCACCTCCTGATCACTTTCATGGACATTGAAGCAACGCCATGGGGAATCTTGGTCTCGAACCAGGTGAATGTTACGATCTGCGTAATCCTTGACTTCTTCAGGATCGTGAGTAATCATCAGAACAGCCTTGCCATGGTGGTGGGCACTATGGTGCATAAGCTCATAAAACTCATTCTTAGTGCCAGCATCCATCCCTGTCGTTGGCTCATCCAAGATAAAGATATCGGGATCTGATGCAAACATACGTGCGATGACAGCCCTTTGCTTTTTGCCCACCAGAAAGGGAACCAATGCGTTTGTTCCGATGCTCCCACATGCCGACAGAGTTTAAACTAGCCTTGATATGTTCCTCATCGTGAGCATTTAGACGACGGAACCAACCTTTTCTTGGATAACGACCTGATTTGACAAATTCATAAACGGTACTTGGAAAGCCTGCATTAAAACTTGCAATTTGTTGAGGAAGGTAGGCAATTCTTAATTTCGTCCCACGAGTGTTGATCTTTGAAATGGTAACTTTGCCAAATCTTGGTTGTAGAATACCAAGACTGGCCTTGATAAGAGTCGTCTTGGCAGCTCCATTTTCTCCAGTGAGGGTGACAAATTCCCCACTATCAACACTATAGTTGATGTGCTCAAGCACAGGTTCCTTGTCATAATAGAAGGACAAATCCTCTACTGTGATGTATCTCATTACTTGATTTCTCCTACTAAAGCAGTTAAAAACCGCTGGATAATTTTTTGTTCGTCAGATGTGAACTGGTTTACAACTTGTTCATACGTTGAGAGGGTGTGTTCATGATGATGATGGTGCTCCTCAGCAATTGGTCGTGCTAAGTCTGTCAATTGATAGAAAATCACTCGAGCATCCTTGGGATCCTTGGATGTCTCCAACATCCCCTCTTTAATCAAAGATTTTATAGCCTTGGTAACGGCTGCTTGACTGACATTGAGACGGCGCGCCAACTCAGAGTTGGTTAGCGACTCCTCTGATAAAAGCATAAGAATATGCTCCTGAGTATTGGTTAAAGCCACATTGCTGGTACAATGGCCAATAAGGATTTCATGCTGGTTTCAGCCTTGAGGATAATTTCATTTAAAAAAAGATCAATGTCTTTTGCTAATCGTCTCATGAACTTCCCCTTTCTTAGTTATCTTTTTCCTAAAACAATATAGATCACCACAGATTCTTTACTGGTTAATTATATCATAAACCAAAAAAGAATCAAGAAAAAAGATGAAAACACCTAATATGTTTTCATCTTATAAACATCATTTCTCTTGTTTACGGCTAGTCCATAGAGCAGTAATTCCTAGGAACATTCCAAGGACTGTCATGAAAATAGACTGCTCACTACCTGTATTTGGTAAGAGTTTCTCTGAAACTTGAGTCTTATCATCGGAATTAACTGTAGGATTGACTGTCCCAGCAGGTTTGTCAATAGGCTTATCTGCATCCAAAGGTTTTACAACATTCTCTTCTATTTTCAGAGGCTTATCCGTATACTGACTTGCCACCTGGTAGGTGAGTTTCCCAGTATTCATTTGAGGTTGCGGAGCTTTTTCTTCCTTAGGAGTGATCTTCCCAATCTCTCCTACAGGAGTTTCCTTTTGTTTCTCTTCTTCTAGCTTGAAGTTTTTTGAATTTACAGAAATAGTTCGAGAATTTGGATTGATCTTTTCATAGGCATTTAGGTCTGCAGTCTTGAGGTAGTCCTCAAAAGCAGCATCCATTGAAGGTCCTTCTTCTCTCGCACCACCAAGCATGGTGTAACCATCACCACCCGCAGCCAAGAAGTCGTTTGTTGTTAGATAGTAGATTTTGGCTAAGTCTAAGTTATCGTAAAGACCAGTCGTATGATTCTTAACCTGAACAGCTAAAATACGTTTCCCAGAAGGTAGATTTGTATCATAGTATACTTTGACGCCAGAGACTTGTAAAAATCCACCGCTTGGTTCTAGCAACGGTTGCCCATTTTCATCCAAAACGTTCTTTTCATCTTTATCGACCTGTAAGATTGAACCGAGCGATTTTTCAAACATGTCAAGGACTTGCTGACCGGTTACTTGAATTTGAGAGATGGTGTTACCGAATGGTAATACAGCAATGACATTTCCTTTTGTAATTGGTTTGCCTTTAGCAATTGTCTCACGTAATCCCCCACCATTAGTTACAGCAATATCCGATGGATGACTGAAACCTGTTTGACCATACTGATACAAGGCATCTGCTACAACATTTCCGAGATTCGTTTCACGAACACGAACATTTTCACGGTCTCCGTTTAGTTCAACAGGACTGTTAGACACAACCTCAACTGCATTTTCTGCATCATACTTTGCCTTAATATCTTTAACTAAACTAGCAACTTTTGGATTTGTTTCTAATTTTTGGCTTCAGCAGCAGTAATTAACGAAGGGTTTCCCAATAGTTGACGAGATTTATAAGTAATTTTACCAACGTTATGGAGATAACTTCCAGTTTGGTTGTAAGTCACATTATCTCCGTAAGTAGTTGACTCTACTGTGTGAGAGTGCCCATCAATAACTGTTACACGTTTACCCTTCAAAAGAGGGTTCTTAGACAGGGCTTCCGCTAGAGTTGAGCCACGCCAATCTACTGGCGTTGTTGTATCAACACCCAAGTGGGCTAAGACTACATAATGCTTATAATCCTTACCTTCCGCCTTAGCCTTGGCTTGAACTTCTTCAACGACCTTATTAACCTCTTCGATTGGCTCAGTAAAGGTTACTCCTTTAACATTTTTAGGGTGAGTTTTCGTTGCTGTTTCCGGCGTTGTCACACCTATCACTACAAACTCATCGCCGTCAACATCCTTATTCTTATCAACAATAGTAGAAGCTTGGAAGAGACGAGCTCCATCCACATAAGTATTTGAGCTTAACAAGGGGAATTTCAAAATTTCTTTGTATTTTTTAGCTTCATCAAGTCCGAAATCAAACTCGTGATTTCCTACAGCCATGGCATCATACTGCATCTGATTGAGAATTTCAGCACGTGCTTCACCCTTCGTAGAGTTGGAAATCGGTAAACCTTGGAAGGCGTCTCCCGCATCAACAACTAGAGTATTTTGATTTGATTTCGCGCGTTCCTGCTCAATGACAGTCGCTAACTTAGCATCACCAATTACTCCCTTCTCCTCTACAATACGACCATGGACATCATTGGTGTGTAAGATAACAGTGTCCCTTTCTTCGCTTTAGGAGATTCAGCAGGAGCTGACGGAGCTTCTGCAGGTGCAATCGCTTCTGAAGTTGCCGAAGTTTCCGGTACCGCAGGGCTCTCAACAGGAGCTGGAGTTGCTGCGACAGCTGAACTTTCTGCAGGAGTTGTTGCTTCTTCAGCGTATACTTGTCCAGCTAAGAAGGCTGGAGCTAACAGGGCTGTCGACAAGACAGGTAACAAAGAACGTTTGTTCATTTTAAAATCCCTTTCTTTTCTTTTTCTCTTTTATATTATACGCTATTTCTAAAAATTTTGAAACTTTTGACCTATTTGCATCTTAAATATTCGCCATTTAAACAAAAAAGCTTGGGTTCAATCCCAAACTTTTAACTCATTTTATTGAAAATCTTTAATATTCCCATCGTAATTTGCCCAATCCTGGCTAAAGAAGCGGTCATTCATTTGGTAAATAGGTGCTGTTGTTGGATTACTTAAAAAAGGATTTACAACCTTATCAAACGCCAGCCAGCCTAACCAACCAATATGAATCGTATCCTTAACAAAGTAAGGATCTCCTCCATTTTTTGAGAAATCAGCAATATTGGTGAATCCTTGGCTTTCCAACTGGTAACGAATTTTTTCGACAGAATGTTGATACATTTCCTCACTCAGTCCAGTATAATCCATCCATTTTTTATTGACAGGTTGAAAGACAAAGAGCACATTCACCTTGGACTTGGCAAATTGATCGAGCACTAGCTGCAAATCATTGTACTCAGAAGACTTGAGAAAGTTGTAATTTTTTTGATACCCTTCCCACTTTTTCAAATCTTTCTTTATCTGAGTATTGTAAAAATGGTTCTCCATTCCCAAATCATTATTGGTTGTATTTTCTTCACCCTCTTTTCGAGCGATATTTTCCAATTCTTCATAAGAAAATTGATCTGGGAGACTGCTCAAAAATTTTTCAATATGATCTTTATACTCTAATCGACCTCGAATCAAGAATTGCCCAAAAAGAGCAGCTTGTTTTTCATTGAACTCTGCAGAAGCTGTAATAATTGAATGATTAAAGTCCGACAATTGCTCGTTCTTAGCTAGCTTCTCAACAATCCCCTTCATCGGTACGCTTGGATTCTGCTTCAAGAGTCTATTAGCCGCATACTGAGCGGCCACATCCCCAGATTGATTTTCCAAGAAGGCAGTCAACTGATCATTGTTAAAATAAGTTTGAAAATAGTCGGGTCATGATCCTCTTTTGTAAACCACTGTGGAGAGATTACAAATACCGCTTGTTTGTTTTCAAGTTCAGACGTAATTTGTTGCATCCCAAAATACTGACTAAGTGAAGCAGCTCCTGCCTGTCCCATAAAATAAGGTCGGTAGGAGCGATTGTACTTTTCAGCTAATACTCCTGGATGCATGCTGTCGAAGCGAATCCATTCACTTGATCCAAAGAAAGGAACAAAACGCATATCGGGATCTGTAAGGGCTCTTACTTTTTGACTTCTCTCCTTGAAGCTTTCTGCACTTATCGAAGCCGCAGAGTATTTCTCCTCCGTCAGATTATGGCTTCTTATACTTGGATAAAAAAAGATCAATAGAAGAACCAACAATCCCGCTACAAAGATAGGTCCAAAGATTAACCACAGGCGTTTAAGCATTCTTTAACTCCGTAATCCCTGCCACGATTTTATTGGCTGTATTCCAATCATCACGGCCAAATTCTGTAACCGGGACACGTATATCAAAGCGATTTTCGATTTCTACAATCAATTCAACCGTTCCCATACTGTCCAAGACACCTGCATCGAAAAGATCTTCATCCATCATGTCAGAAACATCTTCCATAAATAATTCATCGATAATTTCAATAACTTCTGATTTGATATCCATTTTTAAATTTCCTTCTATTTTTTAATTCCATTTATTTTTTAAACCATAAATCATTCAAAAATCCAGAAAAGATTAAGAATGAAACCATTACGACATGGAAGGTTATAACCATGCCAAGCAACTGAATCCAACGGTTCTCAGGAAAAGGTGGTCGCCCTACTTTTTTCCGTTCTTTATTGAGCGTTTTTTTCTTTCGAACCCAGACATCATTAATGACTAGGCCCACTCCATGAAAGAGTCCGTAAACGATATAAAACCATGTTATCCCATGCCAGAACCCCATAATCAGCATATTTACAATATAGGCGACACTTGAGGTCACATTTCGATTCTTAAAAAGCTTCTTTCTCGTCATCACCATGACCATGCGCATAAAGACAAAGTCACGAAACCAGAAGGATAAACTCATGTGCCAGCGATTCCAAACTCTTTCAAATCTCTTGACAAGAAAGGTTTGTTGAAGTTAATAGGACTACGAATTCCCATCAGATTTGAAATAGCTATAGCAAACATAGAGTAACCTGCAAAATCAAAGAAGAGTTCCAAACCAAATGTGTACATGATGGCCACTACATAATAGTTAAAGACGCCACCTGTTTGTAAAGCTAAATTCTTTAGCGGTGGTAATAAAATCTCGCCTAAAATATGAGCTAGGATAAATTTATACAGAAATCCCCACATGATATACCGAACGGACTCGGCTAGCATATCTAGCAACTCATCGCGCTCTGGTATCGTCTTATAATTTTCATTAAAACGTTTGAAACGATCAATAGGACCACTTGAAAATGTCGGCATAAAGAGAAGAAAACGCAAATACTCCCCTATCTTCAAATCCTTAATGACTCCATCTCTGAGTTCGATGATAATCCCCACCGAACGAAAGGTCAAATAAGAAATTCCCAAGAACCCGAACAAAGACTGCGTTCCATTGATAGCCGGCTGCACCTTTACAAAGATAATCGGAAGGAGGGACAGAAAAACTAACGAGGTAGAATACCCACTTTACCATCCTTACTTTTTCGATAGTGCTTGTAGAAAAAGCAGGAGCAATATTTGCCCAGCACAGATAAATACCCAAGGCAGCTAATTGATTGGTCTTGCCTCCCGTCAACATAGTGACTATAAAGAAGAGACTAACCAGCATTTCATACCAGGCAAAGCGTTTTTTGAAAAAAAGACCGATAAAGATTGGCAAAGTAGCAGTAATCACGTATACAAAGTACTGCGGATTCCCATACGGCTCAATATGAGGCAGCTGTTTCAGGAAATCCATCATCTATTATTCACCTCGTTAATCAATCCTTTGATATCAATCTTACCATTTGGAGTCAGTGGCAATTCCTCTCTGTAAAGAAACTTAGATGGCATCATGTAAGACATCATAATATCTTCCAAATCTTCCTTGATAGCTTTGGTAATATCAATCTCGCGCTCAAATTGTTCTTTGACCCCATCTTTTAAGATAACATAGGCCAAGAGATTTTGAACCTTGTGATCTTTATTATAGCGCGGTACCGCAACAGCCGAGTCAATGTACTGAGATTTGTTCAAGTTTTGAGAAACATCTTCTAGCTCAATACGGTAGCCGTTAAACTTGATTTGGAAATCCATCCGTCCACCGTAGAGAAGAAGGCCTTCATCCGTCATAGTTCCGACATCTCCCGTATGGTAGGCTGGCAGACCTTCAAATTCGAAGAAAGCTTCTGCTGTTTTCTCTGGATTATTTATATAACCTTTTGAAACAGCCGGTCCAGACACGATGATCTCACCTTGCTCACCATTTGGCAATTTATTTCCTGCCTCATCAATGATGAAGGTTGGAGAATCTTCTTTCGTGTAACCAATTGGCAGACGTTTCAAAGTTGCTAACATCTCATCTGTAATAGCAACTGCCGACAAAGCAACTGTTGCTTCCGTTGGCCCGTAAGCATTGATGATGCGAGCATTTGGGAAACGCTCGCGCAGTTTTTGAGCCGTTTTAACAGTCAGCTCTTCCCCATCAAAGTAGAAATGGGTAATACCTGACATCTTTTCAGCATTGAAATCTTCAGACAGCATGGCCATATCTGCAAATGATGGCGTTGAAGTCCAGATAGCAATCGGAAGAGAAAAGATGGTCGCAAAGAGTTGTTTAAAGTCTTGAATGATGGCTGATGGAAGAGCAAAGCGTTCCTCCAAGAGCCAAAGTTGGTGCCCAGTACATAACAGATAAGTCAAAGGAATAGGGCGGTTGCGCCAACATTTGCGGACGCTCTGGCGTCGCAAATTCCTTGTCTGTAACCATCCAGTTGGTGAAGCTGAGCAAGTTATCATGCGAAATTTGTACCCCTTTTGGTTTCCCAGTTGTCCCTGAAGTAAAGATGATGTAGTAGTTATCATCCCCTTTGACCGGATGTTGCAAATCATAGGCATGCTGAGCCGCATAAGCTTCACGCACTTGCTCCAAGGACATGATTGGAGTAGCTGGGTTTTCAATTGGAAACTCATTGATGGCGATGATTAAGCTTGGCTCTGCTACTTCAACAATCGCAGACACGCGCTCCAAGGCAGAATGGCTGTCAATTGGGATATAGGCATGGCCAGATTTGGTCAAGGCCACAAAGGTTGCTAACATTTCATATTCTTGGCCACCAAAGACCACAACAGGTGACTTTTCAGGAAGTCCCATTTGGTCAAGATGGGCTGCTAAGCTATCTGAATCAGCCTTCAATTGGCCATAGGTATACTCTTCTCCAAGGACATTGTAGACAGGATAGTCTGGTTGCAGTTGGGCGTAACGCTCAATCGCCTCAAGCATATCAGTAATTGGTTGGTTTGACACGTAGGGATCTCCTTTAGAATTCATTGTAAATAAAGCCGCCTTGACCTTGACCAAGGTAACTAAAGAAGTAAAAGCAAACCCAGTAAAAATAATAAAAATACAGGACAGTTTGTCCAAAAAAACATAGTATCTCTTCTTTTTTTATTCATATTAGATTCTTTTTCTGTACACTTTTCATTGTATTTTTCGCAAACTTACAATTCTATTTTATCTTGCTCCCATTTTACCACTTTACTTTTTTTCTATTTTCAACTATTTTTCTGTTTTTTTAGAAGTTGATTTTTAGAATATTTTTAAGAAAAGCTAAGATATCGATAAAAAAATATTCTAAAAAAACCAGTTTCTTTGCCATCCTAAGATTGACAATTATAAATGGGACAATTTGAAAGACTTGCAAACACACCACTCCCCCTTTAAGCAGTTTTATGCTAAAATAGTAGCTATGGATAAAATTATTAAAACTATATCAGAAAGCGGGGCTTTTCGTGCTTATGTACTAGACAGCACTGAAACTGTCCGCACTGCTCAAGAAAAACATCAAACCCAGGCTAGTTCAACCGTAGCGCTTGGCCGTACCCTTATCGCCAGCCAAATTCTTGCTGCCAATGAGAAAGGAAACACCAAGCTGACTGTTAAAGTTCTTGGAACGAGCTCCCTCGGTGCCATTATCACAGTTGCAGATACCAAGGGTAACGTCAAAGGCTACGTTCAAAACCCTGGTGTTGACATTAAAGAAAGACTGCAACAGGCGAAGTCCTAGTAGGTCCTTTTGTCGGAAACGGTCAATTCCTAGTCATTACTGATTACGGCACTGGTAATCCTTATAACTCTATGACTCCCCTCATCTCTGGAGAAATCGGTGAAGACCTTGCTTTCTACCTAACAGAAAGCCAGCAAACCCCTTCAGCTGTCGGCCTTAATGTACTTTTAGATGAAGAAGACAAGGTCAAGGTCGCAGGTGGTTTCCTGCTCCAAGTTTTACCAGGTGCCAAGGAAGAAGAAATTGCTCGCTTCGAAAAACGCATCCAAGAAATGTCAGCTATTTCTACACTTCTTGAAAGTGAGGATCACATCGAAGCTCTTCTAAAAGCTATCTACGGAGATGAATCCTACAAACTTCTGTCCGAAGAAGAAATTCGTTTCCAATGCGACTGCAGTAAAGAACGCTTTATGAACGCTCTAGCTAGCCTGCCAAGCTCTGACCTACAAGAAATGAAGGATGAAGATCACGGAGCTGAAATTATCTGCCAATTCTGCCAAACAACTTATAACTTTGACGAGAACGACCTGGAGGAACTCATCCGTGACAAATCTTAATACACCTTTTATGATTGGCAATGTTGAGATTCCCAATCGTACCGTTTTAGCTCCCATGGCAGGAGTAACCAACTCTGCCTTTCGTACTATCGCAAAAGAACTTGGCGCAGGGCTCGTTGTTATGGAAATGGTCTCTGACAAGGGTATCCAATACAACAACGAAAAAACTCTTCATATGCTTCATATTGATGAAGGAGAGAACCCAGTTTCTATCCAGCTCTTTGGTAGTGACGAAGATAGCCTCGCACGCGCAGCAGAATTTATCCAAGAAAATACCAAGACCGATATCGTCGATATCAACATGGGCTGCCCAGTGAATAAAATCGTGAAAAACGAAGCAGGTGCTATGTGGCTCAAAGACCCTGATAAGATATACTCTATCATCAACAAGGTCCAATCTGTCCTTGATATCCCTCTCACTGTCAAAATGCGTACAGGCTGGTCTGACCCATCCCTAGCAGTTGAGAATGCCCTAGCCGCTGAAGCTGCTGGTGTTTCTGCCCTTGCTATGCACGGTCGTACACGCGAGCAAATGTATACTGGCCATGCGGACCTTGAGACTCTTCATAAGGTTGCACAAGCTCTGACAAAGATTCCATTCATCGCTAACGGTGACATCCGCACTGTCCAAGAAGCTAAACAGCGTATCGAAGAAGTCGGTGCTGACGCCGTTATGATTGGACGCGCAGCTATGGGAAATCCTTACCTCTTTAATCAGATCAATCACTACTTTGAAACTGGAGAAATCCTCCCTGATTTAACCTTTGAAGACAAGATGAAAATCGCCTACGAGCACTTGAAACGCTTGATTGACCTTAAAGGTGAGAATATTGCCGTTCGTGAATTCCGTGGACTGGCTCCTCACTATCTTCGAGGCACATCTGGCGCTGCTAAACTCCGTGGAGCTATTTCACAAGCAAGTACGCTTGCAGAGATTGAAGCCCTCTTGCAATTAGATAAAGCATAATAAAGATATCTCAAAAACCCGTCATTCAATTGAATGACGGATTTTCTTGTTTTGTTAGGAAAGATTAAAACACCAGTTATGGTTGAACCAAAGCGACGCTAGAAACAGTACCATCCGCTCCTGTTGTAATTTGGATGACTTTCCCACCACCTACTTTAGCATTGTATTTACCATCATCAAGTGTGTAAGAATATCCTTGAACAGAATAGTTTCTCTTTCTTTCCATCAGTAGTTTCTACAGTAAATTGACTACCAGATGAAACCGTGATAGTTTCTCCGTTGGCCCCCTTTCCAGATTACCAGCTGCTGCTGAGAAAATCTCCATCAACCATTGTTAGGACACCTTTATAACGTTTGTTGTGTTCTGCTTGCTTGTCATGTAAGTTTGCGATCAGTTGTTGGGTCATAAGCTTGATTGAGCAGTTTGACTAGATTGACTCGCTTGTGACTTGCTGATTAGAAGATGCTTGAGATATGTCCTTGAGTCTGTTGCTTATCTTGAGCTTTGCTTATTGTTGTCTGTTTTTTAGTTTCTTGTCCTTGAGTGCCTGAGTTTGATCTTTGCTCAGAAGCACTTGTGTTTTTGTTCTGTAGTTGATGTAGTAGTTGTTGTTTTTTGGTTTACTTTCTTTGGCTGAAGAACTTGCCTTTTAGTACTAGAAGTAGCTTGAGTAGTCGTGTTCGATTTATCACTGCTAGTATTTTTCTTCTCTTTGTTTCCGCAAGCTCCCAAAAACTAGGGTTGAAGCTAATACAGTTGCTGCCATCAGTTTAATAGAAGTTTTATTTTTTTCATATCTTACTCCTTCTGTAATGTAGTTTGAAACATTACGAAATACTTTTTGTAATGTTATTGTAATCCTTATTTTTTTAAATCTGTCAACTCATTTATAGCAGATTTTTAAATTTATTTTTTAGTATAACTTTCTAGACGTTTTTATCCTCCTTTGCCCTCCTATATCTATCATTCGAAATAAAAACAAAAAAATTTAAAATTTCCCATGTTGCATTAAAACATCTTCTATTGATACTGATTATCCTTGCTATCTTTTAAAGTGTAATCGCTTGCATTTTTTTCTTGAAAGACTATAATAAAATTGAAATAGGATATTGGAGGTGTAAGCTTATGTCAAGCAAATATTACAAGTATCTTCCTTGGGTGATTTTAGGTGCTTTCTGGTCTTATCAGTCTGCAAGTCGCTATGCCCAGACTACATTTGATTTATTCTATCTAATCATCATTTTTATGATTGTAGATATAGCTTTATTGTACTTTCACGAAACCTATTTAAAATATAAGTACAGAGATTTCTTCACTCGTATTTTGAGTAATTCTAATAAAAATGAACATCCTTAAACAAAAAGAGGCCGGGAAGAATCCCGACCTCACTTTTTTATGACTAATAAGTCTTTGACACGATGGCTGAATTGACTTTTGACACAAACTTTATTTCCTCTATTCTCAAGCTCAACCAGTCATCGGACTTGTTGAAACTTCTCAGGACTGAAACTAGGAAACCAAGACTTGGGCTATCGATTTCTGCTCCCAAGCTTTTTATTTCAATCGATAGGTTTTTCTTGGTTTCTTTTTAGGCACTCGTTTGAGCCCAACTTCTTCTATATACTCACCGTATTTTACGAGGAAGTTATTGCTGACGATTGGTCGTCCTGGGTTGATGAGATTGACTAATTCGGTTCCTTCATAGACAGTGAATTCCTCCTCTAGCAGATAGAGAAAGGTCGGATTCCAGTCAAGACGCCCTTGGATTCGTTTAATAGACTCTTGGATAATGGCATAATGGTCAAAGGCGAAGGCTTGCTCCCCCAGCTCTAGTCCCTCTAGGAAGCACTTGCCCGTCTGAAAATCAACATCGACAAAAACCACATCCTTGGCATCATCACCAGCTTGAACGAGATCAAGTGCGCGGCTAGGTAGATACACCAAGTGGGCGATAGTAACCGTCCAGCCCCGCGGATCACGACCTGGAGTAGATACTGTCATCAACTGTTCGATTTTTTCCAAAGGAAGGTCAAGGTTAACCTCCTCTCTCACTTCACGCTGACAAGCATACCTTGCATCTTCGCTCTTATCCATAAAACCACCGACCAAAGCCAAACAGTTTTGATAAGGATGGCCCTTGCGACGAATTAGCAAGAGTTTGATTTTCCCTTCCACAAAGCAATAAGCTACCATATCCACCGTCACGCTCGGTTTTTCATACTGAGGAAGATCCTGTTTGCCGTACCAGTCTAGAAATTCCTTCTCAGTCGCATGAATCTCAAAATATTCTCTCTCTGTCATTCCAGCCGGGATTATCGTTTCAGTCAACTTATCCCTCCTTGACAGCCTTAGTCCATTGGTACCAACCGACTAGACTATTGAGGGTGTAGACCCAGTACATTCCTTGGATATGGATGTTTTCACCCCACCAGAGGTAGATACTAAAGAGATTGGTTGCAATCCAGAAAAATCCATTGCTCACGGTAAAGACGTGTCATCAAGAGCTGACCAACACCATTGGTCGCATCGGTAATACTGTCACGGAAAGGACGAGCACTGCTGATACTTTGGTAGGCTAATCCCATGCCAATCCAGATGATAGCAGTCAAAGCCAAGTACTTGAGCCAATCAATCAGACCGAGTTTCTTAGCTTCAAAGTGAGACTCCTCTGGTCTTCCTTGCTCATTGATCCGATTAGACAACCAAGTATAGAGACCAATAGGCTGCATGACAAAGAAATAAACTGTTGTCAAAACTTCACCGTAGAAAGTCGCATTCATAGCTAGGACCAAATAGATTGCAGAGTTAATAGCTCCAAAAAGGTAGTTACTAGCTCGACCTTCAGCTACTAAGATAACGCAGACAATCCCTGTCCAAGAGGCCAAGAGACCAATCCAGTCATGACTTTCTGTGTTTTGTGTAAACTCCAGAATAAGAGGAACACTTGATAAAGCAATCAAATAGAGCCACTGGAAAAGACTACGGCCCACAAAGAGATCTTCCCAAATCAAACGCATAACTCCTGCAAAACCAATTTTACGAGCTTCTGCGTGAACATTTTTAAAGTTTTCAATAAATCGTGTGATTTTTTCAGTTATTTTTTTCATTTTCTTCTCCTAATCTGCCTGGTAAATGGCATCAATAGCTACTTTTGCTGCTTCATAATTTCCTAGATAGTCATCAGCTAGATAAACATGAGGGATATTGGCTAGATATTGCTCCCTCATCATATCCAAATGCTGAGAAAAACTGTGACGGATATGGTCTTCTGCCATGGTCATGTCGCGAAAACCATCATTGACATAAGAGCCAATAGGTTGCACAAAGAGGATTAAATCCCACTTTTCCTTGGCTAAGATGGAAACAAAGAGATTATCAAAGGTCTCTACAGACAAGTCCTCCTGCTCCTCGCTTTCCATGTAGTAATCGTAGTAGCCCTTGGTTACTAGTGAGTTGGTATCTGCAATGACTAGGCCTCGATTGGCATTGCTATCGATTAACTTGGAAGTTTGATCATATTGGCCTAAAAGAAGGTAATAATAATCTTTGGAGATAAGCTCATCATCTCGGACATTATTTTTTATCTGATACTCACGAGCATACTCCAGACTGACTGGCGCATCATAAAAGCGAGCTAAATCCTTGGCTAGAGTTGTTTTACCATTACTAGCACTTCCCATAATCAACACTTTTTTCGTAAACTGACGGCGGAAAGGTTGAGCGATATATTTCCCAATATTTGCTTGGATTTTCTCGAATCATGGTAGCCGAAATTCCAAATTTTCTTTCCTGTAGAACAGTCTCGAAACCACGTTCTGACAATTCTTGTTGGTATTCGGACTCTCCTACAAAAAAGATTAGTTCCTCACCAGTCTGGTCATAGGAAATGGCCTGCAACATCTGATCCAACCACTCCTGCCAGCCCATTGGATAGCGTGGAATATTGGTTTCGTCAAGTTTACAAACAGAGGTCAACTCATCATCTCGAAATGCTTCACGAATATAGCGAAACCTCTTTTGTAGTGTAAGTCCAACCTCTTCACCACGATCTCCCTCATAACCTGAAACTACCACCCATACAGCATCGCATTGCCGTTTTGCTCTTTGGATTAAATCAATATGCCCCTGATGCAAGGGAGCAAAGGTTCCAAAAACCACTGCTATCTTTTTTTTCAAGTCTTTTCAACCTTTTTATAAATTTTTATATTTTATATCATACTACTCCTTCTATTGTTCGTCAACACTTTTTTATTATTTTTTATAAAAATATTTTCAACATGATAGGATTTTTTTCTTGATATACAAAACTTGATCAGTAGAAATTCGTTTTTGAATTCCTTAAATTAAATGCACAATTCAAATGCTTATTATAGTGACAACTTCCCAAAAAAAGAGGCTGAAACAATCTGTTCCAACCTCACAATTTTAAACAATCTCAAATTTTAACTGACCAGCTTTGACACCAATCTTAAGGGTCTTGCCTGCTTCCAATTCTCCTTTGAGTAAAAGTTCAGCTAGTTTGTCTTCCACTTCAGTTTGTAGAGTTCTACGAAGCGGTCGTGCACCCATCTCTGGATCATAGCCATGTTGGGCTAAAAGTTTTAGAGCAGATGCTTGAAGTTTTAAGTCTACCCCTTTTTCTGCCAAGCTTGCAATCAAAGGTTTGACCATAATCTTAATCACTTCCTGCATATCTTGACTTGACAAGCTGTGGAAGACCACCTTTTCGTCAATACGGTTGATAAACTCTGGGCGATAAGCTTTTTTCAACTCTTCAAACATACGTTTTTCCATACTCTCTTGATCAAAACGAATATCTCGAGCTCCAAAACCGACTGTCTTATCATCACGAAGAGCAGTCGCACCAAGGTTTGACGTCATGATAATAATGGTATTTGAGAAGTCAACCTTGCGTCCCTTGCTATCTGTCAGAACTCCGTCATCCAAGACCTGTAAGAGGACATTAAAGATGTCTGGGTGAGCCTTTTCTACTTCGTCAAAGAGCAGAACTGAGTATGGTTTGTTGCGAACCTTCTCGGTCAACTCCCCACCTTCTTCGTAGCCTACATAGCCTGGAGGGGCACCATTGAGACGACTGGCCGCAAATTTCTCCATATATTCACTCATATCAAAGCGGATAAGGGCAGATTCATCATCAAAGAGGACCTCTGCCAAGGCCTTGGCTAACTCTGTCTTACCGACACCAGTTGGCCCTAGGAACATAAAGGAACCAATCGGGCGTTTATTGTTACGAATACCAGATTGATTACGGCGAATAGCGCGGCTAATACTTGAGACTGCCTGTTCTTGTCCAATAACACGCTTGTGAAGTTCAGCCTCTAAATTAAGGTACTTCTTGGCATCGGTTTGAGTTAGTTTTTGAACTGGGATTCCTGACAAACGACTGAGTGTTGTCAAGATATCAGATTCCGTTACCGAGTCTTCATAGACAGGCAATTCCTGTTCTTTTGAAATCAGCTGAGCTGCTTGTTTCCACTTGCCGTCCATCAGAGCCTTATCAGCTGGAGATAGATCTGACTCATTGGCTTTCACATGCTTCGATTTGTTTTGCACAGTGGCAGCCGCTTCGTCCAAAAGATCAATAGCGGAGTCTGGTAAATGACGGCTGGTTAGGTAACGGTGAGCCATTTTGACAGCTGTATCGACTGCATCATCTGTAATTTGAACATGATGATGTTTCTCGTATGTTGCTTTCAAGCCCTGCAAAATTGCAATACTATCTGCCAAACTTGGCTCTTCAATCGTTACTTTAGCAAAACGACGAGAAAGCGCCGCATCCTTTTCGATATGTTTGATATTCTTCTTGAGTTGTAGCTCCGACCGTTCTCAGAGTACCACGTGCCAAGGCAGGTTTTAAAATGTTAGCTGCATCCAAAGTCGAATCAATTCCACTACCCGATCCCATGATGGTGTGGAGCTCGTCGATAAAGAGAATAACCTGACCATCTTCCTCAATGTCTTTGATGATGTTGTTCATGCGCTCTTCAAAATCACCACGGAAACGGGTTCCGGCAACCACATTCATCAAATCAAGCTCTAAGACTCGCATCTTAGCCATTTCAACAGGTACATCCCCACTAGCAATTCGCTGAGCTAGCCCAAGTGCTAGAGCTGTTTTACCGACACCAGCATCTCCAACTAAGACAGGATTATTCTTTGTCTTCCGACTCAAGATTTGAATCATGCGAGAAATTTCTTGGTCACGACCGATGACGGGTTCCAACTTCCCAGAACGAGCTTGTTCTGTAAGATCATGGGTATAATCCTCCAAGCCACCACTCGGATTTTGAGGCATTCCCATCATATTGGCCATAGAATTTTGCTTATCTGCTGCTGAACGATGACGTTGGCGAAGGGCCTTCAAATCTTCTCTAGTCCATCCAGCACGCGCTTCAAGTTTGCGGCGAAGTCCAGCAATCTTAACCTGGTCTTTTTTATCTTCGTAAGAGAATCCAGCTTGCTCTAAGATACGAGTAGCTAAGGCATTCCCATCATGCAAAATAGCATAGAGAACATGTTCCGTTCCCAAAACTTTTGCATGCACTACAGAAGCAATATGTTCAGCCTCTAGAAACAAAACATTCAAACGGTATGAAAAAGGACGTTCCTGATACTCTTCTTTATCGCTGTGCTTTGCCTCTGTCAGTTCTGCCGCAACTTCCTCCAGACTATCAATCTCATATGGAAATTCATTTAAGGTTGCCCCAGCTACACTGTAATTATGATTTGCCATTGCAATCAATAGATGCCAAGACTCTAAGTATTCTGCCTTATAATGACTGGCTACTAGAAAGGCACTTTCTATACATTCTTTCAATGCTTTTGAATATTTCATGTGGTCTTATTTTCCTTTTCTATCTACCTCTTGTAGTAACTGCTTAAGCATATTAGCACGGATTATATTTGCTTCCTCACCTAAAATACGGTCTGTAGCCATAGCTACTAATAAATTCATCTCTTGGCTAGTCAACAAATCTTGCTCAAACAAGAGTCTTAAAACATCTTCAAACAACCTGGCTAACTTCTTCACCCACTGAATACAGTAAATCACGCAACATCTCATGATGGTTGGAGAATTCAATTCGCCCAATACGAATATAGCCTCCACCACCACGTTTGCTCTCAACCAAGTAACCCCTGCTTTCTGTAAAACGAGTTTTAATGACATAGTTAATTTGACTAGGCACTACTTGAAAGGTATCCGCTAATTGGCTTCGCTGTAATTCCACCATCCCCGACTGCTCCAGAATAGCCTTGATATAAGCTTCTATATGGTCTGATGTATTTTTAAATCTCATAGCACTCCACCTCTTTCTTTAAACCTTGACTATCTTTGACTATACTATCATTTAAGACTCTATAAGTCAAATTTTTAAGGCTATACTGAGTTTCTTTAAAAATAATTAGGCATTAAATCGCCTTAGTTTTTCTTGAAAGTTCCTAAAAAAGTCTACAAAAAGAGCCCTAAAAGGGCCTTGAAAGCAAAAATAAAAAAATCCCTAATCTAAACAAATATTTTTACAACTTTCTATCCGAGAAAAAAATCTCTCCAAAACGGATTTTTCGCTATCAAAAGTTTTAACCTCTTCTTCAGTCATATTGTGAGGATAGTCAAGAAAAAAAGGTTATAAATTTTTTTCTTATCAAAGCTGAACAGAAACTCTCCTATAACACCTATCTTATCAATCCACCAAACTTTTGAATCTTCACTATCTTTGTAAAAATCACTGTACCCTTCAAGATTAGACTTCGAAAAAATGGGTTCATCTATTTCATCGAATGGGTCTTGTTTGCTGTAGTCATTTAGTTCATTATTTAACATTATTTAGGGCCTTTCCATCATCTATTGAAATAAAATGTGACCATATTTTGATTTTATGATACTTGTGGAAAAATTTCATCCCATATATCAACTAAACTTTTCCCGTCAAAAACTTTAGCTTCCATAGCTTGATCAATTGTATCAAACTGCTGGCCTTCATAATCATATCCAACTACACAAATGCTGGATAAAGAAACAAGCACCTCGGCCATTAACATTGAATTCAATATCTGTATCTAAATACTTTTTAATTTCATCTTTTTTCATCACAACACCATTCCACCTATAAACTCAAAGAACAAGATAAGCCCAAATTTAGTTATTTACTAGTTGTATTGCTTTTTCATAGTAAGTCTTTAAAAAATTTTGGCACAATTCTCTGTTCTCTGTATCTTCTTCGACATAGAAATAATACATTGGTTCATCATTAATAACATCAAAAAGAGCTTCATTCTCTGCTATCAAACCGTCAGCAAAGGCCTCATCTTCGCCTAATTTGGCAGTGAGTTCAAGAAAAAAGTCATAGTAATCATCAACATCTCCATCTACTCCTCTTTTTAGCATGTCTAAGACTTGTTGACTGTATTTCATAACAACTCCTCTTTCCAATTATAAGACAACACTTCACCTACACTGAATCATCATTTTTCAATCATCCTGATGATTTCTTTTAAGGTTGGCTTGGTCTTTCTAATTCTATCCCATGATCTCATTTTTAAAAAAGTTGGTAAAGGAATGCCATTTATTTTAGGCATTTCTTTAGATAATTTATATTTTTGTCTAATTTTATCTTTATTATCCATTACATACTGATTACGAGGTAAACAATAAAAAATACCCTCGCCAAAATAACTTAGCTCTTCATCGGATATTTCAATAAGTTCTTCCGGTTTTACAAAAATAGACCTATTTACTCTATCTTCTCCACTAGAAAAAATCTTTTCCACAAAATCTTTATCAAATCCCATTTTTATACCATGTTTTATTTTTCTTCATTATAGCGCTTTTAGCTCCTTCTCGCAAGTCAGTTTCTCTTTGTAAAAGACAAAAAGAGCTGGCAAAGTGTCAACTTCACCAACTCTCTTCATTTCTAATTATTTAAGCCCAATTCTTCTAATATCTGGCGTTTATAGGCAATTTTTTGAACTTCCTTGTCTTCGGTTTCAGACCAGTCGAGTTTGACTTCAGAAACAATCTGCCCAGGACGATTTCAAGATATAGATGCGATCACTGAGATTGAGGGCCTCCTCTATACTATGCGTAATGATGAGTGTCGTCAGGCCTAGCTGTTTATGAATATCAAGATACCAGGCATGAAGTTCCATCTTAGTCATCTCATCCAAAGCGCTAAAGGCCTCGTCTAGAAGAAAGAGCTTGTGCCCGAAAAGGTAGGTACGGAGTAAAGCAACACGCTGGCGCATCCCACCACTGAGTTCATGAGGATACTTATCCCTTACAGCTGTCAACTGAAAGGTCCCAAGAATTTCATCTGCTTTGGCAATGGCTTCTGCCTTATCCACCTTTTGAATTAAGAGGGGCAAAATGATATTGCCAAGGACAGTCTTGTGTTCCAATAGCAGATCCTTTTGAAGCATATAACTCACGCGCCCCTTGGGATTTTCCTCCCCATCAAGAATGATTCGTCCTGACTGGACTTCTAAAATCCCTGCAATCAGGTTAAAGAGAGTAGTCTTTCCTACACCACTGGGGCCTAGGATAGAGACCACTTCACCTGAAGTTACCTGTAGGTTAATATCCTCTAAAATCTTTTCATTGTCGTAGGCATAGCTTACGTGTTCTAGTCTAATTTCTGTCATTATTTTTACAAATTCGTTCGTGAAATCCTTTATCAGTCAAGTCTTCCTTGAGGATACCATTTTCCTTTATCCCATTTGTAGAAGGCATTCCAGCGGTCAGCATCAAACTGTCCCCATTTTTCCTTGTCGCTTGCGTATTCTTTTGACAAGTATTTTTGAGATTCGATGACAAAGTCACGTTTATCCTTTAACTCAGGGGCATTTTTGATCAAGATATCCGCAGCTTCTTCTGGGTGACTCCATAGCGTATTGGTAACCTTTTTGATAGCTTGGATGACTTTACGAGCTTCTTCCTTTGTTGTCTTTTCAGATAGTCGTTGTTTGCGATGATAACTGGTGAGTAGTAGTCAAACTCTTTAACATAGTCCTTTCAAAGTACATGAAGTTGGCATCCACTCCTTGAGATTTAGCAAGAATACCATCCCAACCGTAGTAAATCCAGGCAGCATCAAAAACGCCATTGGCAATCGGAGTGATCGAGTTTGAATCGTTGTTTGGTACTTTTTCAACCTTGTCAAAGTCTCCACCTTGAGATTCTACCAAGGTTTTTCAGCATCAGCAAGCTCAGTTGGGTCATTCCAAGTTCCGTATTTCTTACCAACCAAGTCTTTTAGGACTATTGATATTGTCAGACTTACGAGAGATAATCCCTGATGTATTGTGCTCAACGATCAGCTGCAACGGCAGTAATACCTGCTCCTTTTTTTCCAATTTCTTAGCCATGTAGTCTTGGAAATAGATAGCAAATGGTGCCTTTGCCATTGATCACCAAAGTCAGATGAACTTTCTTCTGGTGGCAATTTCAAATCAACATCCACTCCAGCTTCTTTGAAATAACCTTTTTCTTTAGCTACATAAAGCCCTGTATGGTTGGTATTGGGTGTCCAGTCTAGGATAAAGTCAATTT
>BNJT01002132.1_pt1 | contig 82557 bp, 155 predicted proteins | sample 8540491 | NCBI WGS metagenome assembly BNJT01 (sample SAMD00202455, study PRJDB9452) | human saliva metagenome | host: Homo sapiens | reverse complement strand
TCAGTTATACGTATTGTTGAACAGAAATGCTTTATGTGTCGTATGATGCGTGGTTTTCTATTTCGATCGTCATAATTCCAAGCTCCGCATCGACTTCTTCGTCAATTGACGGCGTTGCCCTTATTTTTCCGGTATAAAGTATGATAGAAGGAGACGGATCCCAGTTGGGATCTTCACCAGAGTGAGCAGTCACCGGAGAGCATAGTAATAAAACTCTTCTTGATATCGAAAGGAAGCAGCATTGTCAGCCCATAAAGCCATGATCATCAAGCGTCACCGCGCAGTCTCGGCGAAGAGGAAACGGACGCAGCTCTGAAGAGGGCGTGAACCCTGTCGGCAGAGGCAGTCATACAGCAGCAGTTTTTCCCGGATCTTTCACTGATCCGGACGGAGGAGAGAAGGTTGTGCGCATGATTGACCATGTTCTATTATTCGCATTGAAATTCAAGTTCACACTCCACATATCCTCCTTGAATGTAATGAACAGCACCTACGATGATAAAACTTGTCCGTCGGATGACATCTGCATTTGTCAGCTGCCGCGCGGGATACCCGTTTGTAGCAACTCTTCCGCGCGGAGTATCTTAAGATCATGCGTACGGGAGGATTGCTGAAATCTGTCGAGGGCGTGCCGGCAACAATCTCGTCCATCCGGTGCTCAACAATGAGGATCCTTTCTGTTCCTCGGGGTCTGACGGTACGGACAATGCTCGCGGTCATCTGTATTGGAGTGCCTGCATTAAAAATTGCTGATTGACGAAAAGGAGCATATCAGATCTAACTTCACAGCGTCGAATGGTACAGGTCTTGGCAGCTCCATTGTGAGTACAGCACCGTCATCACGGAGCTCGACGCGGTCGAGCTCTAGTGCAGACTCGATTCTGGACGATGTTGCCCTTGGTGCGCGGAGCGTTCGGGTCAACTTTTGATGAGCATCGATCTCGCCGAGGAGCCCGCATGCACCAGCGTGTGAAAAATGCGAGGATGGACACGAGCACGAGGCTCGGCAGGAACAATTTCAGCATGATAGTATCCTCCTTGCACATTCTACCGAAAGTGGGAGGAAAGGCAATGCGCCTCATGCAAGCAGAATCAAAAACGGCGCATCTCCACGATGAGACACGCCGCTCCTGCTGCCGTGTATGGCTGCCACAACTCAGCAGCAACAGCCTCTTCAAAAGCATCACGTGCGTCACCCCAACAAAGCGAGTAAAACCGACATTCACCAGTCGATGGATTCATTATAGCACATGAGTTTCGTTGTTAGGAAAGACAAAACGGAAGCAGACGATTGTTGCTCCGTTTCGTGTGTGATCCAAATCAGAAGTTGTACGTTCCGGTACGCGGTCATGATCGATCTATTCGTGCAGGATACGCTGATAATGGACTTTGACGACTTTCCTCAGGGGCGCTCCCAGACTGGTAGAAAGATACGACGACAAGGAGGATGCAGCCGATGAAAACGATCGAGATGCTTTATTGACGGCGCGCGTTACGGGGCGGGGACGTCTCGTCCATCGCAAGTGCGACCGGCGCGGTGATTGCGTGAGCATTCTGCACGGCAGGAAAAGGAGGTGCGCGCGGCGGTGGCTGCGGCGCGCGCCTTCCACACGGTGGAGCCCAGCCCGTACGAACGCCGCGAGATCATCATGCGCGCAGCGAAATCTCATGCGCGAGCGGCGAGGAGTTCGCCGAGGCGCCTTTCTGGCCGAGGCGCGGGCAAGCCCATCCGCGACGCACGCGGCGAGATCGACCGTCTATCAGACGCTCATCCTCTCGGCCGAGGAGGCAAAGACGCCTGCGCGGGCAGACGGTACCGCTCGCAGGGCGCCCGGTCGCGGGAATCGGATGGCGTTCACCATCCGCCGCCCGCTCGGCGTGGTCTGTGCCATCACGCCGTTCAACTAATCCCCGTCAACTCTCGCCGCACACAAGATCGTGCCGGCACTCGCGGCGGGCAACACGGTCGCTACCATAAGCCTGCTCTCCGCCACGCCGCTCGCGGCGCGGCGCTCACTCTGCGACGTGGTCTGTCGAGGCAGGGCTGCCTCGCCGGCGTCTCAACCTCGCTGTCTACGGCGCGGGCGGCAAAATCGGCGATCTCCTCACGGCGGACGAACGCACTCGTATGTTTTCCCTTTACGGGAGCGTTCCGTCGGCAAGGCACTCCACGAGGCGGTCGGACTCCGCCGCACCGCCCGGAGCTTGCCTCGAACTCGGCGAACATCGTCCACGAGTGATGTCGACGACGTGGCATGGGTCGCGGAGCACCGCGCGCGGTACATGCGCCCGTGAACGCGGGACAGGTCTCGCATCTCCCGCCAGCGCGTCTATGTCGCATCGCAGCATCTGCGAGGAGTTCTGTCATGGCGGTCACGGCGAGCGGAGGACTCTCCGCAGCTGCGACCTCGACGGACGCACACACGCAGACGGCCTCTGGATGATCGCAGAGCGCGAGGCGGAGCGCATCGAGGCGCGTGGGTGCGCGAGGCAGAGGCGGCAGGTGCGCGCGTCCCCACGGGCGGCAGGCACACGGCGGCGGTGCGTTCTATGCGCCGACGCTGCTCGCACGGACGTCACTGGTGATGAAGGTCGTCTCCGAGGAGACGTTTGCCCTCGTGTTCAGCATCATCCCCCATGACACGATCGAGGAGGCCGTACGCGGCCGGCGAACGACACGCGCTGCTGGCTCTGCAGGCGGCGTCTTTACGCGCTCGCTCGCCGTCGCGAACTACTGCGCCGAGAACCTCGAGGTCGGCGGCGTCATCATCGGCGCGACGGCGCGACCTCCCGCATGGACAACATATGCCCTACGGCGGCGTCAAGGACAGCGGCGTCGGCCGCGAGGGTCTCTGCCTAGCGTCATCCGTGAGCTGGACGGAGGAGAAGTCTCATCGTGCTGAACGTCGAGGGATAAATATTTTTCATCGAGAAAAAGAGCAGCCCGTCGCGGCTGCTCTTTTGCTGTCCGCTATCTCTTTTCCGACGAGCTTCTTTGCCCTGTTTTGCGCGTGATGTGGACGATGGTCATTTGCGCATGTGGAACCTTTTCCATGCGCCGTCGATTCTGCGGTGTGCTGCGCCTCCGTGTTGTGCGGAGCATATTTGAGGGCGAGCTATGCGCGCGGTCGCCTGCGTCCGTCGTCACCTCGATGCAGCCATGCGTACGAATGTACGACGACACTGCGGTATGCCGTGGTGTATTTTTCGGGGATGATCCGTCGCGATCAATGATCGGCAAAGGAGACGTTCGATTCTTGACGCAGGGCATCGACCTCTGTGTCCCGTTACCGCCGTGGTGGAAGTAGATGCGTGCCGCGTAGACGTAGCCGATGGGACGGCGTACGGGAACTCATCACCCGCGAGGGCGAGAACGCCCGCCGTATTGCGGCGCAGGATATCCCCGGTCATTTCCTTTGTGAGCTCTTTGGCGTTTGCGTGCGCACGGACGGAACATATATTTACTCCTCATATTACAAAAAGAGGCATCCGCGTGGATGCTCTTTGTGTCATCGAGATGGTGAGACGACGAGGATTGAACTCTCGACCAGATTGCGAACCCGGTGCTCTCCCAGCTGAGCTACGTCCCCATGACTGACAGCTGGCTATAACTCCGTGCGGGAGTGGAAAATGCAAGCTGAATGTAATCGGGGAGAGGATAGACACTATGTTCGTTGTCGTGCTATACTGGAATGTGTTGCCGCCTCCAATGCTCGGCACCTGAAAGGAGGTGTGCGATGGAGTTTTCACATCGTTTTCTACTTTCCGGTGCGGCGGGCATAGTCACCCACCATGTCTCGCAAATGGCCGGACGGGAGAGCAACGGCAATCAGCCTGAGGTTTCTTGAACTCTTCCTCGTGTCGAATGAAGAGAGCCCCCGCAACGGCAATTGCGGGCTTTTGTCTGCAGATGGTTCTCCACATCGTTTCTGCGCACCCTTATTATACCACAAACAGCGGCAGAATCAAGGTGTTGTTGTTGTTGGTGTTTGTGTGTTGTGTGGGGGGGGGGGTGTTTTGGGGTTTTGTTTGTGTTTTGTGGGGGTTTGTGTTTTTTTGTGGTTGTGGGTGTGGGGGTGTGTGGTTGTGGGTGGGGTTTTGTGGTTTGTTTGGGTTTGTGGGTTTGTTTGTTGGGTGTTTTCATCACGCGCATGTCTGCCGCGATCTGCGGGGGGTGAGGTGTGCGCGGTGCGAGGGCGGTGGGTCGTAGCGGTTGAAGGGCGTCGTATGCCGTGTAGTTCTTCAATTGGTCGTCTGTTGTCCGCCCCATAGAACGCCGCGATCTTTTCCCCAAAACCGCTGTTGTCGAGGATGCCGTCCTCGACGGTGACGATGAGGCGGTGCTTTCCTTGAGGCGCGCGTGAGGAGCGCCTGGCGTCCCGAGAGGTAGAGCGGGTTCACGACGGTGGCGTGGATGCCACCGCGCGCGAGTTCTCCTCCCCGCCGCCGCCGTAGCGAGCGCGCGGCAAAGTTCCCCACGCCGATGAGTGCGACCTCCGCGCCCTCCGTGACGACGATGGAGTGATGAGCGACGCGCTGTAGTCCGCGCGGACGGGATAGTTTCTCCGCATAAAGCCGCCGAGCGGCGTGCGGATCATGACGATGCTCCGTCCGCGCGTGACACCAGCGCAGGACGGTGGCGAGGTGTTCTCGATGCCTGCGTCGGTGCGAGAAAGACGCGCGAGGCGTTCGGCACATGGGAGAAAATCGAGATGTCATAGAACCCGAGATGCGTCGCATCGGTCGAGCGCCGATAGAGCGACGCCCCTGTCACGGTGAAAAGACCGCAGGGCTGCGGCTGATGCAGACGTCCCGCGCCATCCGGATCGTACGTGCGCTGATAGAACGTGCTGTATGTGCCAAAGACGGGCGCGCCCCGCCGCGGTGCGGAGCCGCCCCGGTCGCCATCAGCGACGGCGTGCTCCTCGGCGATGCCCACATCGACGTACTGCGCACCGAGTTCTGCGTCGCCCGGCGGGCGTGAGCCCGATGCCGGCCGGACGATGCCCGCTGAGAGATAGACAAAGTTCGGATTCCGCTTTGCCTCGACCAGAACGGAAATCGACCGTTGCGGCAAGGCACGGGTCGGGGAAGACGGATGCTAGACTGCACCGCTCTCCGTGTGGGAATCGCGCGCGATGATGCCAGTCCTCGGATCGTCTCGGCAAAGGAGAGCCCCTGCCCTTCTGCGTGTAGATGTGGATGACGACGGGCTTTTGATTGTCCTTTACCGCAGCGAACGCCAGCGATCAGCGCCTCGGTAGTCGTTCCGTCTGCGACGTAGCGGTAGTCGAGTCCCATCGCGCGGAAAAAGAGTTGTCCGCCGCCGTGCCGTTCGTCTCGCGCAGACGGCGGAGCATCCTCGCACATGCCGCCGTGGTTCTCGGAGATCGACCAGTCGTTGTCGTTGAGGATGATGATGAGGTTCGACCGCATCTCGCCCGCGACGTTCAGCTCCTCAAGTGCCTCGCCGCCCGAGCGCACCGTCGCCGATGAAGGCGATGACATTCTCGCTGCGCCCTGCGAGATCGCGTGCCTCGCGAGCACCCGTCGCAAGAGCTGATCGAGGTCGAGGTGTGCCCGATGTTGAAAGTGATCGTATGCGGGCTCTCCTCCGTATCTCGTAAAGCCCGACACCCGCCGTAGTGCGGGATCGAGGTAGGCGGCGGCACGCCCGTCAGCATCTTTGTGCGGATAGCACTGATGCGACATCGTCGTAGATGATCTTGTCCGTCGGCGCAGTCAAACACCGTGTGCAGGGCGATGGTCGCCTCGATTACACGCCGAGGTTCGGACCGATGTGCCCGCCGATGCGGCTGGCACGCGCGATGAGTGCCGCGCGCATCTCCGCCGCGAGTGCACGCCGCGCGCGGGGTATACCTTGATGTCCGATGGGCTCTGGATTCTGTTCAAGATGCAAGGAAAGCTCCTCTAGAGAACGTGCGGCGACATCCGCACGCCCAATGTCGATCATGAAATACACTGCTAACTATTATAGCATATATTCTAATAACTTGTTGGAGAAAAATATCGGTTACGGGAAAAATATGATATCAGGACACACGGTATCCATTGACAGGAATAGTCCGGATACCGTGTCTCCTGCTTGTTTCGCCGTAGATCGTACGCTCGAAACACTGATAAAATGAGGTCTGCCAGATTGGCGTAGATTTTTCGTCCGAACGAGGTGGAAAACCGGACGCAGAGTGGTGCTCTGTGGAGGATTTTCCGCCGAAGTGCGGGCAAAAAGATGCGTCAAGATGAGTACCGAATTTATCGGTGCTTCCTCAGGTAATCGACGCGGCGTAAATCCCATCGACCGCCTTTTCCAGTACAGCGTCGAACTCCGCGTCGTTTCCGGCTCGCGCGCAGATCCTGCGCGAGGGCACGCGAGAAGCTGGCGATCAGGTACGTGGTTGCGTGCGAGCTTCGCCCTGCTCTCGCTCTGGGAGTGGCTGGCGCTAGCGCGACGATACGGACGACGTGCGGATCCTTCATGAGATCGGCGTAGAGATCGTCGACGCTCGGGATGGTCGAACTCGAACATGCAGCTTTTGCGCCAGCGGGGAGCTTGGTGAGATTCTCCTTGATGACACCGAGCATGATCTCCTCCTGCCATCGCCTCATCGGGGCAGTGGATATCGACCTCGCTCAAGATGGATGGACGAGCCCCTTCGCGATGATGTCCTCACCGAACGCAAACTGCTGGTCGATGATGGCGGGATGCCATCGGGATTTGACCTCCTGATGACGGAGCGCACCGTCCCGAAGATGGACGCTCATTTGCACGTGGTCGAGGAGTGCGCCGAGCCCCGGATGGGCTTCATGAGTTGAACGCCGTCCGCCCGGGCGCGAGCCCTTGTCGACCTTTCAGGATGGGGATGATGCCCTTCTTCCCAGAGATAGTCTACCGTGTAGAGCCCGTCGATCTTGCATCCATCGTGTTCTCAAAGAGAATGGCGGCAAGGATCTTGCTTTGTCGAATGCGGGCTCTTGATGATGCGCGTGCGCATCTCGTGAACGCGCAGTAAACATCTCCTCGTCGCCGTGGTAGGCGCCCGTCGATGCTGCATGCCTTCAGCGCCTTCGGCGTCGAGCCGCCGCCTGATCGAGTGCGGCGATAAAGCCCCTTATCGTGCTCCATGCGGGTGAGCTGCCGCTGATTCATCGTGGACTCCTTGTCGTATCCGTGGGGCGGATTACCGCGCGCACAGAGTCATTCGGCTCCACGTTCCTCCGGACTGCGCCCCATCGAAATCCTTACGCGTCCCATTATACTGCAATGGGATAAAAAGGCAATGAATATGAAAGTATCTATCAGGGACGGCGATGCTTTCAATCTGCACATATCTTACTCATGTTACAATTTTATATTATTAGTGATGATCCATGCGCTCCTGGAAAAAGGGGAGTCTCACGGCAGAGACAGAGCTGATGCAGGTTCGCGTCGACGCCGCCGTCCGGGCGGAGGTCGATGAGATCTGCCATGCACCGGGGCTCTGACGGACGAGGCGCGTCAACCTGTTCTTTCACCAGATCCTCCTGCACGACGGCATCCCGTCCCCGTGCAGAAGCCGCGCCCCGACGGAGGTGTGTTCGCTGCGCTGGACGACGCCGACGCGATCGCGTGCGGTGTCCTGCATACAAAGTCTCTGCGCGAACGCCTCCGACCTCATCCGCACGGCACGCGGACGGAGTTTCATGCTGACGATCAAACAGATGTCAGAGGATAAAAAGTCGAAAAAGAAGAAAAAGCGACGACGACATGCCGCGAGGACAAAAAGAGGGGACGACGCCCGCGGCTCTCCTGCGTCGTTGATGTGCACGCATAGGACTCGTTTACGGGCGCACGCCCGCGCGGCAGTTCTTTTCTTTCCTTACGCCTATTTCCTTTCTTTTTACCTCTGCCCTACAATGGTAAAATTTGAGTAGAATGGGATCTCGAAAGGGAGAACGTTGCGCAAAAAGCACATACCGCGCTCGTGCTCGCTGGCGGCACTCAGCCTGCTCGCGGGCTGCGGAAATGATACAGCAAAGGAGCCGCCGCCTCCCCGTCGTGCGCACGATGTCCGGTCGATGCAAGCAGGCGCGACGACGGCAGACTACAGCGGCACCGTGCGTGCACGTTACGAGACCAAGCTCGCCTTCAGGTCGGCGGGCAGGTACCTCGCGCAACGTGAGTATGGGCGCACGTCCATGCGAGGCGACGTGCCTCATGGTCATCAATGCACGCGACGCACAGCAGCAGGTGAACGCGACGAGCGCGGGCGTCGCCCGGCGCGCGCACAGCCTCGACCTCGCCCGCGCCAACCGCGCGCGCTACGAGGAGCTTCACGCCGCGCAGGCGGTCCCGCCGCCATGCTCGACCAGTACCGTACGAACGAGAACGCTCGCCGAGGCGGCATACCGTCAGGCACTCGCGCAGAACGCGCAGAGCAGCAACGCGCTCGGCCATACGAACTCTCGCGCGGGCGTGCAGACGGCGTGATCTCGGGCATCCTCGCTGAGGAGGGGCAGGTCGTCGCCGCAGGGCAGACCGTCATAACCCCTCACACAGGACGGCGAGCGTGAGATCGAGATCGCCGTCCCCGAGAGCCGTCTCGCCGAGGTCTCCTCGGCATGCCCGCCGCCGTCTCCCTCTGGGCGAACCAGACGGCACTCACGGGCACCGTGCGCGAGATCGCGCCCATTGCCGATCCAGCGGGCGGCACGCACACCGTGCGCATCGCCCCTCGTGGACGCACCCGCCGACCCTGCCGCTCGGCATGACGGCACGCGCGCGCCTCGCACACCGGCGGAGATCGGCGCGGTGCTCCCGCCTCCGCCATCTATCAGACGGGCGACGAGGCACAGGTCTACATCGTCGAGGACGGCGTCGTACACCCTGCCCCGTCACCGTGACCGCATTCCGCGAGCGGGACGCCGTCGTCACAGGGCTCCCCGCAGAACGCCGTCGTCGTGACGGCGGGTGTCCACCGCCTCCATGACGGAGAGAGAAGGTGCGCACGAAATGAGAAACCTCACCGAGCTCTCTCGCGCCACCGCTCCGTCGTCTGGTACTTCATCATTGTCTTGCTGTTGGCGGCATCATTGCCTACGAGTCCCTCGGACGCAGCTGGAGGATCCCTCCTTCATCATCCGCCAGATGGTCATCACCGCCGCAGCTACCCGGCGCGACAGCAGAGGACATGGCAGGAGCAGGTCACGGACAAACTCGAGCGACGGTTCCCAAGACACCCCTGGGGCTGAAGGAAATCACGAGCGAGACGCGCGCCGGACAGACCATCATCACGTCGACCTGCGCGACGACGTCGACGAGAAAATCCTCATCCGCCCTGACGTGGCGCGACGTGCGCAACTTCGGCGAGGACGCAAAACGCGAGTTGCCGGACGGCGTCATTTCATCATTCTACAACGACCGCTTTGACGACGTATACGGCTCCATCTACGCCGTCACGGGCGAGGACTACACGGACGAGGAGCTGCGTGCCGCCGCAGAGAACGTGCGCCGCCGCATCTTCCGTCCCGAGCGTACAGAAAGTCGAGCTGGTCGGCGTCCAGCGCGAGCGCATCTACGTCGAGATCGCACGCGACCGCCTCGCCTCCTCGGCATCCCGCCCACGGCGATCACGGAGGCTCTGCGCACACAGGACACCGTCCTCCGGGCGGCTCGATTGAGACCGTGGACGGCACCGTGAACCTGCGCGTCTCGGGCGTCTTTGAGCAGCCCTCGACGACATCCGCGCCCTCCCCATCGCGGCGGACGGGCGTGTATTCTGCCGCCTCGGCGACATTGCAGACATCTCACGTCGCCCGGGATTGACCCTGCCGACCCGAAATGCGTATAACGGCGCACCTGTTGCGTCGGTATCGCCGTCTCCATGGAGGACGGCGGCAACATCCTCGCGCTCGGCGAGAACCTCAAGAAACTCACCGCACAGCCCGAGAGTGACCTCCCGCTCGGCATGGAGCCGCACGAGGTATCGAACCAGCCCGCCGTCGTACAGCACTCCATCCACGATCTTTGTCGAGACGCTGGCCATCGCCATCGTCATCGTCCTCGCCGTCAGCTTCCTCTCGCTCGGACTGCGCACCGGGCCTGTTGTCGCGTGCTGCATCCCGCTCGTCCTCGCGGGCAGATATCTGTCTGCATGTACGCCCTCGGCATCGACCTGCACAAAAGTCTCCCTCGGCGCACTCATCATCGCCCTCGGACTGCTCGTCGACGACGCCATCATCGCCGTCGAGATGATGAGCGTCCAGCTCGAGCGCGGCAAGACCCGCTTTGACGCCGCCTCGCCACGCCTTTACCCAGACGGCAAAAACCCATGCTCACAGGCACCCTCATCACCTGCGCGGGCTTCATCCCCGTCGCCTTCTCCAAGGGCATGGCGAGCGAGTTCTGCGCCGCCCTCTTCCCCGTCATCGGCATCGCACTCCTCCTCAGCTGGATCGTCTCCGTCATGGTCGCGCCGCTCTTCGGCTACCATCTCATCTCGCATCGAGGGGAAACGCGGAGCACGACCCATACGCAACGCCGTCTCTATCGGTTCTTTCGGCGCGTGCTCACCTTTTTCCTCGCACATCGTGCCGTCGTCTCATCAGCACGGCTCTCGTCTTCTTCGTGAGCCTTGCCGCCTTCCCGCACATCAAACAGACCTTTTCCCGCCCCTCGCTGCGCCCCGAGCTGCCTCGTCAGCCTCACCCCGCAGCAGGGCTCCTCGCTCGCGTCCACACAGGCAGAGGCGGATCGTCTCACCGCCATACTGGACGAGAACAGCGACAAGATCGAGAACTACGTCGCCTAGCATCGGACAGTCTACGCTGCGCTTCGTCCTCACCGTCAACCTCGGAAGGCGGACGCGGAGAACCGCGCCCAGTTCGTCATCACGGCAAAGGGCACAGAGGAGCGCGAGGCACTCGCCGCCATCATCCGTGACGCCGCCGACGACGAGCTGACGAGCGCGCGCGTCGCGACACAGTACATCCAGACCACCTCGCCGGCGGACTACCCGGTCATGCGTGCGCGTCTCGGCACCGACCACCGACGAGGTAGCACGCCGCGTCGCCGAGCAGGTCAGCGCCATTGCGGCCGCCGACCCTGCGACCGACAACGTCCATCTCGACTGCAATTTAGAAAAAGGCAAAGGGCATCCGCGTCGACCTCGACAAGGACAAGCTGAAACGCCACGGGCCCAGCGCTAGGGACGTCAAGCAGATGCTCTACACCGAGATCTCGGGCGCAAAGGCAGCGGAGTTCTACACGGGTGACCGCACCCTCGGCATCGTCCTGCGGCTCACTGAGGCAGACCGCACAGACCTCGGCCAGCTCGGTGCGCTCCCCCATCCCCACGCGCAGCGGGAGCATCCCGCTCGACCAGATCGCGCGCCTCCTACGAGGCGGAGGATGGACTCATCAAGCGCGCACAACCTCCCTCCCCGTCCATCATGGTCGAGGCGGACGTCATGCGGTGAGGGCAACGATGCCGCCCCTGCGCATCTACGATGCGACAGCGGAACTGCGCGAGAACCTCCGCCGGCACCACCATCGTCCCGTCGCTGCACTCGGACGCCGACGACCCCATGAACCACCGTAAACCCGTCCCCGCCATGATCTTCATCATCATGACCCTGCTCATGTTCCAAGTCGGCAGCATGGGCAAGATGGCACTCACCCTCCTCACTGCGCCGCTCGGCCTCATCGGCGTCGTCACTGCCATGCTCCTCACGGACTCCGCGATGGGCTTCGTCGCCTACTCCGGCGTACTCGCCCTCTTCGGCATGATCATCCGCAACCCGTCATCCTCATCGACCGAGATCCAAAAACATGAGGCGGCGGGCGAGCGGCCACGGGACGCCATCATCGACCTCCGCCATCCCTGCGCCTGCGCCCCATCATGCTCACGGCAGCTGCCGCCATCCCTCGGGTATGCTGCCGCTCATGCGTTCAACATCTTCTGAGCCGATGGCCGTCGCCATTGCGGGCGGCCTCATCGTCGCCACCGTCCTGACCTCCTCGTCCTCCCCGTCATGCTACGCCGCGGCGTATCGGATCAAGTAACTCCATCAACGAAAATAAACTGCCGTACGAGGCATTCTCGTCACGCGCCTCCCATCCACCTCGCGCGCCTATCCGATGAAGCTCGAGAAGAAGGCGGAGGCGTATCGGCAGTTTTTCCGCATGGCGGGGTTCACGGTGGCGGAGTAGAACGAAATAAAGACAGGTCAACGGCTCGCGTTTCATGCCGTTGACCTGTCTTTGTAGAAAAACTTCAAAAATATTTTTAATATTAAGCAGGAATATGAGGGGGTGGAATTAATAGATATGGATGAGAAACACTATGCTTTTTAAGTTGCAAAGGAGATGTTTGTTATGGGGAAGTTTAAGAAGGCGCTCTTAGGGCTGGTCGGTATTGTGGTCGTCGTCAGCTTGCTGGTGCTTGTGGGTGGCAGGTGGAAAGGATAAGTCAGAAAAATGCGAACAAGGGGAATTCAACCACTACCACACAGCAGCAAGAAAAACAGAAGGAATACGCAGAGGCGGATATCAATGCGCTGCTCAGTGAAGCAAAGGATAATGCCGCCGTCAGTGAATCAAAAATTATAAGGGAAAGGCAGTAAAGATCATTGGTGGGGCATATCTCATAATATTGATCTCGATGTGAAGTATAATACCATTGATGGAACAGCGGCACAGTACTGATGATTCACATTCGTTGTGATGTAGATGCTAAGAATAAGGAACTAAAAGATGCCATTTTGACATTGAAAAAGGGCAGAATGTCACGGTATATGGGACGATAAAGGAAGTCGGAGATATCATGGATACCCATGAAACTGGATAAGTGTGAGAGTCGGCACAGTAAAAAGAAGCACCTATTCCGTCAAGAGATGAGAAAAACAACTTATCCAAATGTTTGTTTCATGCAGCGAGAGAAGTGCCTGAGATGCATCCATCAGGATTCCGTTCGTGAGGTATTCCTGCCCAGCTTCTGCAATTGCGATATCGATCATGCGGGTGAGATGCGTTCGCTCTTCTTCGGCTTTCTTTTGGCGTTAGTTGATGATGCTGCTGATGGTTGAGTATTTATCATCTGTGTGTATCCTCTCCAGTGAATATAGATAGTCAAACGGCACGATATGAGATGATTCATACCGTGCCGTCTTTTATGCTTTTTAGAACAAGTCGTTTGCAAGGACGATGGTCTGCTCACGCGAGGTACTGACGGAGACGATGCCGAGGGCGATGCCCGTGATCTCTGCCATGCGCTCGAGGTATTTGCGTGCCTTTTCGGGGAGGTCGCCGTAGCTGCGGATGCCGGAGATGTCCGTCTTCCAGCCCGGGAAGGTCTCGTAGACCGGCTCGACCTCGGCGAGGACGTTGAGGCTCGCGGGGACGCCCTTGAGGAGCTCTCCCTGTGCTGGTAGCCCGTGCAGATTTTGATCTCGTCGAAGCCATCGAGGATGTCGAGGCGCGTGACCGCCATGTAGTCGATGCCCGAGAGCATCCCCGCGTGGCGGACGACGACGGCGTCGAGCCAGCCGGTACGGCGCGGACGCCCCGTGACGGTGCCAAACTCATGTCCCGCCTCACGCAGCTTCTCTCCGATGGGGTTCAGCTGCTCCGTGGGGAAGCGTACCTGCCGACGCGCGCGTGCAGTATCGCCTTGACGACGCCGACGACCTTGTCGATCTTCTTCGGCGCGACGCCCGCGCCGATGGTGACGCCGCCCGAGATGGGGTGCGATGCGGTGACGTAGGGTAGGTGCCGTAGTCGATGTCCAGCATGGTCGCCTGTGCACCCTCGAAGAGGATTTTGCGCCCGGCGGCGATTTCCTCGTTGATGAGGGGATGGTGTCGGTGACGAGCGGGCGCAGACGCTCGGCGTAGCCCTGATACTCCTTCCAGTACCCTCGTCGCAGTCAAGGGGCCTCGCGGTGGTAGACGGCGGCGAGCTCTGCGTTCTTGTTGTCGAGGTTCTTCTTGAGCTTCTTGGCAAACTCTGCGCCGTCCATGAGGTCACAGACGCGGATGCCGATGCGGTCGTCGCGGTCCATGTAGCAGGGGCCGATACCGCGTCCCGTCGTGCCGATTTTGTCCGCGCCGCGCTGAGCGTCGCCGATGCCGTCCATCAGTCGGTGGTAGGGCATGACAACGTGCGCACGGTCGGAGATGCGGATGTTCGATGTGTCGATGCCGCGCGCCGCCATGGCGTCCATCTCCTGCAGGCAGACTCGGGGTCAAAGGCGACGCCGTTCGCGATGATGTTGTGCGTGCCCTTGTAGAGGATGCCCGAGGGCAGGGAGGCGGAGTTTTGTACTCCTCGCCGGCTGCGACGACGGTGTGCCCTGCGTTGCAGCCGCCCTGATAGCGGACGACAGTGTCTGCCTTTGCTCGCGAGGTAGTCGACGATTTTCCCTTTGCCCTCGTCGCCCCACTGGGTACCGGTAATAACGATGGTTGACATAGTGAGTCCCCTTATTTCTTCTCCTTAGAGATCAAATCGTGCAAAGATGTCGTCGACGTTGCGCAGGAAGTACTGGTAGTCAGCAGCGCGTCGATTTCCTCCTTCGTGAGGTGGGCGGAGATGTCGGCGTCCTTTTCGACGTTCGTGCGGAAGTCTTCCTTTTCGAGCCAGCGCTTCATGGCGTTGCGCTGTACCCAGACGTAGGCGGTCTGGCGCAGGATGCCCTTGTTGACGAGTGCCACCAGAATGCGCTGGCTGTAGATGAGCCCGCCCGTGCGGTTCATGTTGTGCAGCATGGCGTCAGGGTAGACGAGGAGTTTGTCCACGATGCCCGTCAGCTTGTGCAGGCAGTAGTCGACGTTGATCGTGCTGTCGGGCAGGATGACGCGCTCGACGGAGGAGTGCGAGATGTCGCGCTCGTGCCAGAGGGTGATGTCCTCCATCGCCGCGACGGCGTTGCCGCGCACGAGGCGTGCCATGCCCGAGACGCGCTCGCAGTTGATCGGGTTGCGCTTGTGCGGCATCGCCGACGAGCCCTTCTGTCCCGCCTTGAAGAACTCCTCTGCCTCGCGGATGTCCGTGCGCTGGAGGTTGCGGATCTCGGTGGCGATCTTTTCCAGTGTGCTCGCGATGATGGCGAGTGTCGTGACGAACTCGGCGTGGCGGTCGCGCTGGATGACCTGCGTCGCGAGGCGGACGGGGGTCAGACCGAGGTGCTTGCACGTGAGCTCCTCGATGCGCGGGTTGATGTTGGAGTACGTGCCGACGGCGCCCGAGAGTTTGCCGACGGAGACGATCTTCTTGGCGTGCTCGAGACGCCTCGATGTCGCGCTCGATCTCTGCACTCCAGAGGAGGAGCTTCAGGCCGAAGGTCATCGGCCCGGCGTGAATGCCGTGGGTGCGTCCGATGCACGGTGTGTGACGGAACTCATTTGCGCGGCGGCGCAGGACGGTGCGGAACTCCTGCAGATCGTCGAGGATGATGGCGGCCGCATCACGCATCATGACGCAGTATGCCGTGTCCTTCACGTCGCTCGAGGTGAGTCCCTTGTGGATGTATTTCGAGTCCTCGCCGATGTTCTCTTCGAGGTTCGTGGAGGAAGGCAATGATGTCGTGGTCGGTGGTCTTTTCGATCTCGTTGATGCGCGCGACGTCGAACTTTGCCTTTGCCTTGATGTTCTCCACGGCGGCGGAGGGGATCTCACCCAGCTCTGCCATCGCTTCGCACGCGGCGATCTCGACGTTCAGAATGGTCTGCCACTCATTCTGGATCGACCAGAGATGCCCCATCTCCGGGTCGTGTATAGCGTTCTATCATGCGCGTCCTCCTGACTGAAGATTATCATTAAACAGATCTTTACCCTATACTATCATATATCTCCATGGGACGAATGTCAATGTATGCCCTCTGTGCTTTCGTGTGCGATATAATATCATATCATTTTCATGGTTTTACGATATAATAGAGGCACGGGATGAGAAAGGGGAGGTCGGATGTTTCGTCGGATTCTCGCGGTCGGCGATGTGCACGGGAGAGGCGGACTCGCCTCGAACGACTCTAGGGCGAAGATTGCGTTCGACGACGCGCACGATCTGCTCGTCTTTCTCGGCGACTATATCGACCGTGGACTGCGCCTGTCCGCACGCTGCAGTTCGTGCAGCGGCAGACGGAAAAAGTACCGCAATGTCCACGCGCTCATGGGCAACCATGAGGCGATGATGCTCAGCTACGTGGATGCGTATGGCTCTAGGGTGTACGCTGCTGGGGCAGTTCGATCTGTGGCTGGCGAACGGCGGCAAGATCACGAGGAAGCAGCTCGCCGCGCCGCCAGCGGCAGAGGCAAAAGGCGCTGACGGAGTTCGTGCGGCAGCGTCCGATTTCCTCCGCACGACCCACGAGGAGGAGGAGATTCTCTTTGTCCATGCGGGGTGAATCCTGCGGCGGAGGACAGCCGCGAGGATATGCTCTGGATCCGTGAGGCGTTTTTCGCTGGGCTATTACGGAGATACCGTTGTTGTGGTCGGACATACGCCGACGCAGATGACTGCGTCGCGACCGTGCACCTGTCCCGCTCTTTTTGCCGAATAACATCGTCGCCCTGTGACACGGGCTCATATCTGCCCGATGGGACGCATCAGCTGTGTGGACGTAGCGCGCTATCTGCGCCTGCGCCGCGGCGGACACAGGCCTCGCTCGAGGAGTGCGCGTCCTGCTGTGTGCAGGCAAAGGCCACGGCGCGCGAAGGAAGCGTCGGACACACGATGAAATGGTTCGGGCGGCATGGAGCTGCTCTGTGCCTCGGTCTGGGGAAAATGGAACCATGGAGGACATGAAAGAAGAAAGGGAAGAAGTAAGAAGAAGAGCACGGTACTCACGCGCCGCACGTTTTATCAAGGGGCGGTGGCGGCAGGTGCAGTTGTCGCGGGCGGCGCGGTGCTCGGGCACGATACACTGGTGAAGTGGCTGCAGCCGGATGGGATTCTATCCCTTTTTCGGATGGCTTCTACGTGGAGCGCCTGCGGCAGATCGTCACGCAGGATCCCTCGCGGCGGCCGCGTCATCATGTGGGAGACGCCGAAGGAATCCGCCGGACAGATGCTTGAGGTGCAGGCACCCGACGTGGATAATGTGCTGCGGTTTCCGGCCGTGGATGCTGTGTTTACCGACGACGATGTGACGGTGCATCAGTACTGGTGGAAGTCGATCAGCTCGTGCCGGGGTGGAGTACCGCTATCGCATCACCGCGGATGGGGCGGAACGACGGCATGGCTGCCGCTCGTGACGCCCGATCCCGATCTGCCGCACAAGATGCTGCTCTTTCCCGACAGCCAGTCGAGCGACTATGCGGACTGGCAGCAGATGGCACATCTCGCATGGGCACGCAATACGGATGCGGCATTCTTCGCCCGCCTCGGCGACCTCGTGGATAACGGCGAGGATCGCTATCAGTGGACGGAGTTCTTTAAGGGCGTGGATGAGATGGAGCGCGTGATCCCGATGGCGCCGGTTATGGGGAACCACGAGACCTACGACCGCCAGTGGCAGACGCGTCTCCCCTGTCGCGCTATCTGAACTACTTTTCGGACGCCGCGCAACGGGAGCAAGGCGTTCGGGCGGTACTACTACTCCCTTTGACTACGGGCAGGCGCACTATATCGTGCTCTGCACGCAGCAGAAGGAGATCGACGGCTTTGAGAGCGGGCTGGTCGAGGAGCAGCTCGCGATCCGCCGCGACCTGAAGGCGCACCGCAAGAAGTGGAACATCGTCCTCATGCACAAGGACGTGTTGCAGTACCGCATTCATGGGCGCCCTGAGCGCAGTGAGGGCATTGATGAGGAGATCGGCCGGGTGTGGATGCCCGTCTTTGACGAGCTGCTCATCGATGTTGTTTTCACGGCGCATCTGCATACAGTACCGCAACCGCGGGCATATCTACGCGTTTGCCAAAAACGCCGGAGCAGAAGGCCCGCTCTACATTCTCACGGGTGTTGCGGGGAATGTGCGCTATCCGAATCTCTGGATCGACCATGCCTTTGACGAGGTGACGCTCCCGCAGCCGGAGACGGACAACTATCTCACGATGGAGGTCGCGGCCGATCAGATTGAGATCGCGTGCTTCCTGCCCGACGGGACGGAGATGGATCGCGTGACGGTGACGAAACAGTAAGGGAAATCGCCCGCTCCGTGGAAGGGGCACATAAGGGACTGCTATGCGAAGCTTGCAGCCTCGTCAGCAGTCTTTTTATGTGATTGATATACAATCTTAGTAAACCAATGAACGATATTCCGGTTGACAATAAACAAAAATAGCGAGTAAGATAAAGCAAGTTTATGAATCGATCAGTTTTTGCGGAGGTATCTGAAGATTGCGAAGTTACGTGAAGTAATCCTATGCGGGCTGTTTATCGCCCTCATTACGGTCGGGACGTTCGTGCGCATCCCTGTGGGGACGGATGTCTACACGCTGCAGTTCCTCTTTACACTGCTCTGCGGGGCTGATGCTCGGTGCGCGTCTCGGTGCACTCGCCGTCGGTACGTACGTGCTCATGGGGCTCGTGGGGATTCCGTGTTCGCCTCGGGCGGCGCCTGGCCTACGTGCTTCCAGCCGACGTTCGGCTATCTCGTCGGATTTACCCTGCAGGGCTGGGTGACGGGCGCACTGGTGCGCCGCGGCGTGCTCGACGTTCCGCCGCGCGCTTGCCGCGTGTTCGGCGGGCATGGTGGTGGTCTATGTCCTCGGCATCTCGTATTTCTACTTTGCATCGAACTACATCATCGATGCACCGATCGGCTTCTGGGTGGCGGTCTGGTACTGCGGCGTGCTGCAGGTTCTGCCGGACTTCCTGCTCTGCGTCGCGGCGGCCTATATCGGGATTCGCCTCTACAAGGCGGGGCTCTGGATTCGTGAGACGCAGGAGATGCAGACGCGCAGCACGGCTCCCGTGCAGGGCGCGGCGGTTCATGCGAATCGCATGGATGCTCTGACGGGAGGCGCATCATACGTGGGTAAGGCGTTATTTGTCACGGGAACGGGGACGGACATCGGCAAGACGTATGTCACGGGGCTGATCGTGAAAATGTCTCCGTGATGCTGGTCTCTCGGCGGGCTACTATAAGGCGGCGCTCTCGGGCGCAGAGGTCGCTGCAGACGGCACACTCCTGCCGGGCGATGCCCTCCATGTGGCGCGCGTCGCGGGGCTCGATGCAGCGGATGTCACCGTCTCCTATGTTTATCGTGATGCGGTCTCGCCGCATCTCGCGGCGCAGATCGAGCACCGCCCGATGGACTTTGTCAAGGTGGCAGAGGACTACCGTCGCGCGAAGGAGCGCACGGACTATCTGACGGTGGAGGGAGCGGCGGCATTATCTGTCCGCCGCGCTGGGACGACGATGAGCACGTCGTCCTCGACGATCTCGCCGTGCGGTTGGGGCTTGCCGCACTCGTCGTTGCCGATGCGGTACTCGGAACGATCAATGCCGCCGTGCTGACGGCAGAGCATCTCTATGCACGCGGCATCCCCTGCGGGGCTTTATCTTCAACAACTGGCAGGGGCGGTCTGATGCAGGAGGACAATGTGCGGATGGTCGAGGAGATCACGGGCGCACGCGTCTTGGCGCGTGTGCCGCACGGCGCGAGCGGGAGCTGCCGATGGGGGCGGATGCGCTTGCCGCGCTGTACGAGTAATGTGTGGTTAGGGCTAGGGGAATCACTGCGTATCGGTGATTCCCTGTTTTGTAGGAGGGACATTTTATGCCGACCATAGAGGAGCGCGACCTGCGCCATATCTGGCATCCGTGTGCGCAGATGAAGGACTATGAGCAGCTGCCGCCGATGGTGATCGACCACGCAAAGGGGCGTGGCTCTACGACGTGCACGGCAAGGGGCTATCTCGATATCGTCAGCTCGTGGTGGGCAAATCTCCTCGGGCATACGAACGAGAAGATCAATGCGCGGATTGCGGCGCAGCTGGATCGGCTCGAGCACGTCATCTTTGCGAATTTCTCCCATCGCCCCGCGATCGAGCTCGCGGAGCGGCTGGCGACGCTCGTGCCCGAGGGTCTGACGAAATTCCATTTCAACGATAACGGCTCGTCCGCCGTGGAGGCGGCGCTCAAGATGGCGTTCCAATACTGTCAGCAGACGGGGACGCACGGGAAAGACGCGGTTTATGTGTCTCTCCGAGGGGTATCACGGCGAGACGATCGGCGCGCTCTCCGTGGGGAGCATGGATCTCTTTGCCGAGATGTATCAGCCGATGATGATGGACAACATCCATATCGAGGCGCCCGACTGCTACCGCTGTCCCTATGGGGAGACGCGCGATACCTGCACCTGTGCGTGCTTTGAGCACGCGGAGCATGCCTTTGCCGCGCACGGGCATGAGACGGCGGCCATGATCGTCGAGCCGCTCCTGCAGGGGAGCGCGGGGATGCGCATCTACCCCGCGGAATATCTCCGAAAGCTGCGCGCCCTCTGCGACGCGCACGATGTCCTCCCTCATCGCCGATGAGATCGCGACGGGATTCGGGCGTACGGGACGGCTCTTTTGCGTGTGAACGTGCGGGCATCACGCCCGATCTCATGTGCCTCTCGAAGGGGACTGACGGGCGGCTATATGCCCATGTCCATCACCGTCGTCAAGGAGAAGATATACGATGCGTTCTATGCGGACTGGAGCGAGGGGCAAGGCGTTCATGCACAGTCATACGTACGCGGGAATCCGCTCGGCTGCAGTGCGGCACTCGCTGTGCTCGATATTCTCGATGAGGAGAATATTCTGGAGCGCGCGGCGGAGACGGCATCGTGGCTGAGTGCGCGCATGGCGGAGACATTCGGTGCACATCCGAACGTCGGCGAGATTCGCCATATCGGGCTGATTCACGCCGTCGAGCTGGTCGAGGATCGCGCGGCGAAGCGTCCCGCTGACGGAGGGCGGCGGCTCGGCTACGCGATCTATCGCCGTGCGCTCCAGCACGGGCTGCTCCCTGCGGCCGCTCGGCGACGTGCTCTACTTCAATCCACCGCTGAACATCGGACGTGACGATCTTGACACGGCGATCGCGCGGATGAAGGCGTCGATGGATGAGGTGCTGGGGGGATAAAGAAGATGACGGGCTGTCGTACGAGGAGATGAGCCCTCGTACGGCGGTCTTTTTCGTAGAGAGTAATTTTCACTGATTGAACGCAGGGGCGTATTCCATGCTATAATAGCATCATTCGAATTCGTGCGAAGGGAGGTGCGGCAATGCCGCTGGATGAGTTTGCGTGGCGCGTGCGTCTCGCACGCCGACGCAGGGCGAGTCAGCGTAAGTTTCGCGCGGCGGCAGGGGGTGATCATCCTGACGATCGCCGTCCTCGCGTGGTATCTCGGCTACTACATACAGCGCCCTGCCTACGCCCTCGAGCAGGCGGCGGCGGCGCTCACTGCGCATGATGCGGAGGCGTTTCAGCGGCGCGTGAATATCAATGCTGTAACGGCGGCGGGGTATGACGATCTCACCTACGTTCTCTTTTCGGGCGATACACATCTGAAGGAAAAAGAACGGAATAAATCAGGAAAGTTCTACGAGAACGTCAAGGACAGTGTCGCAGGCGGGATAGCACAGAGCATTTTGACGGCGGTCGGGAGCGGGACATGGCTGACCCATGAGGGGGTGAGATCCGCTGAAGGGGCGCCAGCTCGGCATTGACTTTGAGTATCTCATGGAGTGCAGCCACCTGCGCGACACAACTCTCCTGCACATCGACAGCATCGTGCGGGATGGGGAATACCGCGATGGCGAACATTACCGTGCGTGACGAGGGGACAGACCTGGAGTTCCCCCTGCAGCTGCGCATGGAGCGCGGCGATATGGGCTGGCAGGTCGTGCGCATCGTGAACTATCGTGCCTATCTCGAGGCGGTGCAGAAGGCGGCGGCGAGCAACCTCGGGCGCTACATCGACGCGACGCGCCCGATTGTTGACCGCTATAACGGCGTTTTTCCGCTCGAAACAGCGGGAGTTCCGCAATCTGACCGAGACGGAGCGCAGCACGTATACGACGGTTTACCGCAAGGCACTGACCCATCTCTTGCAGGACGATATGATTCCCCTCCTCAAAAAGTACCAAAAGGAGCTGGACGCTGTGGACGTTCCGAATGGCGCACAGTACCTCGCCGCACAGCGCAAGGCGGCGACGGAGGCGTTCATCGGTGCGTATGAGAGTTTCGTCAAGGGGCTCAACGGCGGGACGCCCGAGGACTTCGCACGGGCAGGAGACACTGCACAAGATGGCGCTCTCCTATGATCTGCGCGTCGGTGATATGATCCGCCGCGGTGCGGTGAGTGCGGAGACGCCGGCAACACCATAAATATGAATGAAAGAAGCGTTGTACGATTTTGGTATCGTACAACGCTTCTTTTAGGAATCACTGATAAAATGAGGTCTGCCAGATTGGCGTAGATTTTTCGTCCGAACGAGGTGGAAAACCGGACGCAGAGTGGTGCTCTGTGGAGGATTTTCCGCCGAAGTGCGGGCAAAAAGATGCGTCAAGATGGTTGTACCGAAATGTATTAGTGCTTCTACTTGTTATTACGATCAGAACGCGGGGACGATTGCGCCCTTGTACTTATCGTTGATGAAGTTCTTGACCGTCTCGGAGTGGAGTGCCTTGACGAGGCCCTGAATCTCGGGGCGGTTCTCATCGCCCCTGACGGACGACGAGGATGTTGACGTACGGCGAGGTCTTGTCCTCCATGATGAGGGGCGTCGCGCGTCGGCACGAGATCCGCCTGCATTGCCCAGTTCGTGTTGATGACGGAGATATCGACGTCATCCAGTGTACGCGGCAGCTGCGGCGCCTCGATCTCCTGGATCTTGAGGTGCTTCGGGTTGTCGACGATGTCCTGCACCGTCGCCGTCGTACCGGCACCGTCCTTCAGCTTGATGAGGTTCGCACGCGCGAGGAGCAGCAACGCACGGCCGCCGTTCGTCGGGTCGCTCGGGATGGAGACGGATGCGCCGTCCTTCAGCTCGTCGAGCTTCTTGATCTTGTGCGAGTAGACGCCCATCGGCTCGATGTGGACACCGAGGACGTTCACGAGCTTGAGCTCGGGATGCTCCTCAACGAAATTCTTCAGGGTACGGCTCATGCTGGAAGAAGTTCGCGTCGATCTCCTTGTCGTTCGTGGCGATATTCGGCTGAACATAGTCGTTGAACTCGACGATCTCGAGCTTTACGCCTTCCTTTTCGAGTTCGGGGCGGATCGCCTCGAGGATCTCCGCATGGGGAACGGGCGATGCACCGACCTTGACGACCTTCTCCGCCTTGGCGTTGTCGGCGGGTTTGTCTGCGCTGCCGCCGCAGCCGGCGAGGGCAAATGCGGTGACGGCAAGCACAAGAGCGAGCAGTTTTTTTCATAAAAATACCTCCTTAAAAATATTTATCTCTTATCCAGCCGCGCAGCGAGGGTGTGCCCACGAACTGCACGAGCTGGACGAGAACGATGAGAATGACGACGGTCGCGAGCATGATGTCGGGACGGAACCGCTGGTAGCCATAGCGGATCGCGAGATCGCCGAGACCGCCGCCGCCGATCGCACCGGCCATGGCGGACTCGCCGACGAGTGCGATGACGACCGTCGTGAGCTGGCTGACGATGCCGGGCATGGACTCCGGCAGGAGCACGCGCGTCACGATCTGCAGCGGTGTCGCGCCCCATGGAGAGCGCCGCCTCGATGAGACCGTGCGGCACCTCGCGCAGCGAGGTCTCCACCTGCCGTCCGATGAACGGGACGGAGGCGATGACGAGCGGCACCATCGCCGCCGTCGTGCCGATCGCCGAGCCGACGATGAGACGTGTCAGCGGGATGATCGCTACCATCAGGATGATGAACGGGATGGAGCGGATCGCGTTGACGACGGCGCCGACCGAGCGGTTCACCGCCGGTGCATCGAGGATCTCGCCCCGCGCCGTCACGTGCAGGAGCACGCCGAGCGGGATGCCGAGTGCACTCGAGATGACCATACTGACCGCGACCATGTAGACCGTCTCTCCGAGTGCCTTAGTCAGCAGGGGAATCATTTCGGCGGACATAGCCGATCACCTCCTGTTTCAAATGCTGTTCCGAGAGATAGTCAATGGCACGCTGTATCTCCTCCGGTGCGCCGCGCATCCCGATGATCATGCGCCCGAACGGCAGCTCCTTGATCTGGTCGAGCGTACCGAAGAGCATCGTCACCTCAATGCTGGGGAAACGGCGGATCATCTCCGCGAGCACGGGATCGTCCGCGCGCTCGCCGAGGAACGTGAGGCGCAGGAGCATATAGCTGCCCTCGCTCGGCGTTTTCTCGACGGGATTGCCGCGGAACGCCGTCGGCAGCTCGTTCGACAGGAGCACACTGATGAACTCCTTCGTGATCGGCTGCTGCGGTGCGGTGAACACATCCACCACATCGCCTTCCTCGGCGATCACGCCGCCGTCGATGACCGCCACGCGGTCACAGATATCCTTGATGACCCTGCATCTCGTGCGTGATGACGACGACCGTCAGCCCCATGCGGCGGTTGATGTCGCGGATGAGCGCGAGGATCGACTTCGTCGTCTGTGGGTCGAGCGCCGAGGTTGCCTCGTCGCAGAGCAGCACCTTCGGATCGCCCGCGAGTGCGCGTGCAATGCCGACGCGCTGCTTCTGTCCGCCCGAGAGGTGGCTCAGGTAGGCGTCCGCCTTGTCGCCGAGCCCAACGAGTGTGAGCAGCTCTGTCACCTTAGGGGCGGATCTCCTCGGCGGATTTCCCGCGAGCCGCAGCGGGAACGCCACGTTGTCGTAGACCGTCGCAGAGGACAGCAGGTTAAAGTGCTGGAAAAATCATGCCGATGTGCCGCCGCTCCTCGCGCAGCTCGCTCTCCGAGACCTGCATGAGATCGCGCCCGTCCACGAGAACGGCGCCGCTCGTCGGGCGCTCGAGCATATTGATGCAGCGGATGAGCGTGGACTTTCCCGCACCCGACAGTCCGATGATGCCGTAGATGCTGCCGCGCTCAATCGTGAGATCGATGCCGCGCAGAGCGTGCACATCGCCTGCGTATGTTTTGACAATATTCTTTAGCTGTATCATTTGTAGCCTTTCTTTATCGATACCGATTAAACGTAGCATAGACGCGCCGCTTTGTCAATGACTTCGCCGTTTGATGGAGGACGTGTCGGTACGCTATTGTCCGTACCCCTGCTGGAAAAATGAAAAATAGAAAAATCCCCCTTGACACAGCATCTCCGATGTGGTATCACTACAATGACCTATTGACGTAAGTATGGGATTTGTGCGCCTTTTTCAGGGGAGGACGCCGCGCAGTATGCTGTGCGGTTAGAAAGGACAAGAGAGCAAGGTACTCACATGGCTGCCTTTGTTCTTTTTGTGTCTGTTCAATCCTGAGGACGGCGCTCAGATGCCAGAGGATATTCCAGCGAAAGGGTGACAGCGTTCATGTTCAATCCTGTGTCGGTCGGCTGTCGAACCCGCTACAGCTACGCGCGGATCAAAAGAAGTGATGGAGATGCCGCATCTTCTTGACATCCAGCGCGAGAGCTATCGGTGGTTTCTCGAGGTGGGGCTTGCGGAGATTTTCCGCGACATCTCGCCCATTCAGGATTTCTCCGGGAATCTCATCCTTTCCTTTGAGTCGTTTGCGCTCGGTGAGCCGAGTACGATCTCGACGAGTGCAAGGAGCGCGATGTGACGTATGCCGCGCCCCTGCGCGTCAGCGTGCGCCTCGTGAACCGCGAGACGGGCGAGATCAAGGAGCAGGAGGTCTTCATGGGCGATTTTCCCGCTCGCGACGGATACGGGGACGTTCATCATCAACGGCGCAGAGCGCGTCATCGTCAGCCAGCTCGTTCGCTCGCCCGGCACGTACTACGGTGTGGAAATCGATACGACGGGCAAGGAGCTCTTTAACGCGACGATGATCCCGAACCGCGGCGCGTGGATCGAGCTGGAGACGGATGCAAACGACATCGTCTCCGTGCGTATCGATCGTACGCGCAAGATGCCCGTGACCTATCTCATCCGCGCCCTCGGCTACGAGACGGACGCGGAGATTCGTGCGCTCTTCGGCGACGACCCGCGCATGCTCGCAACGATCGAGCGCGATACGGACGAGGTCAAGACGCGCAGCCGCGCGGTCATCGAGATCTACCGCCGTCTGCGTCCGGGTGAGCCCGCGAACGAGGATAATGCGCGTCAGCTTCTCGAGACGCTGTTCTTTGACCCGCGCCGCTACGACCTCGCAACGGTCGGCCGCTACAAGCTGACGAAGAAGCTCGGCTGGCGCCGTCGCCTGCTGGGCAAGGTGCTCGCGGAGCCCGTTGTGGACGTGGAGACGGGCGAGATCGTTTTTCCCGAAGGGCGAGTCGATCACGCCTGCGATGGTGGATGCGGTCAGCGAGGAGCGCGAGACGGCGCTCTTCGGCGACGGCGAGCCCATCGCATTTCAGGTACAGAAGCCCGACGGCGAGATCTATCGGATGCTCTGCGCACCGACGCGCGACTATCAGTACCGTACAGTGACGCGCGAGGACATCATGGCGGCGATCAGCTACCTCCTCGGCCTCATGGACGGCTTTGGCAATACGGACGACATCGACCATCTCGGCAACCGCCGCGTGCGTGCCGTGGGCGAGCTGCTGCAGAACCAGTTCCGCATCGGCCTCTCACGCATGGAACGCGTCGTGCGCGAGCGCATGTCGATTCAGGAGACGGAGAGCATCACGCCGCAGGGGCTCATCAATATCCGCCCCGTCGTGGCGGCGGTAAAGGAGTTCTTCGGCTCCTCGCAGCTCTCGCAGTTCATGGATCAGCACAACCCGCTCTCCGAGCTGACGCATAAGCGCCGCCTCTCGGCACTCTGCCTGGTGGCCTCTCGCGCGAGCGCGCGGGCTTTGAGGTGCGCGACGTTCACAACTCGCACTACGGACGCATGTGCCCGGTCGAGTCGCCGGAAGGTCCGAATATCGGTCTCATCGGCTCGCTTGCCAACTATGCGCGCGTGAACCGTTTCGGCTTTATGGAGACGCCGTATCGTCGCGTGGACAAGGAGCATCACCGCGTGACGGAGGATGTGCGCTACCTCACGGCGGACGAGGGAGGACGATCTCATCATCGCGCAGGCGAATGAGCCGCTCTGACGCGAACGAGTATTTTGTCAATGAGCGCGTGACGGCACGTTTCCACGAGGAGACAGGCCTGCACCCGCGTGAGCGTGTGGACTATATGGACGTGTCGCCGCGCCAGGTCTTTTCCATCGCGACGGCGATGATCCCGTTCCTCGAAAACGACGATGCGAACCGTGCCCTCGCGGGTGCAAACATGCAGCGTCAGGCGGTGCCGCTCCTGCGGACGCAGGCGCCGCCTCGTCGGTACGGGCATGGAGTACAAGGCAGCGTGCGACTCAGGCGTCATGGTGCTCGCAAAAGCACGGCGGCGAGGTCACGGACGTTACAGCAGATGCGATCACCGTCCGCTCGGACGAGGGTGCATTTGATACCCTATAAACTGCAGAAATTCATCCGCTCGAACCAAGCGACCTGCATCAATCAGAAGCCGCTCGTCTACGCGGGCGACCGCGTGACGGAGGGGCAGCCCATCGCCGACGGTCCCTCGACGGACAACGGCGAGCTCGCCCTCGGCTACACATTATTGTCGCCTATATGCCGTGGGAAGGCTACAACTACGAGGGACGCCATCCTCCTCAGCGAGAATCTCGTCAAGCGCGATCTCTACACCTCGATCCACATCGAGGGAGTATGGAGTGCGATGCGCGCGACACGAAGCTCGGTCCCGAGGAGATCACGCGCGACATCCCGAATGTGGCGGAGGAAGCCCTCAAGGATCCTCGACGAGGACGGCATCATCTCCATCGGCGCGGACGTGCGTCCCGGCGACATTCTGTCGGCAAGGTCACGCCCAAGGGGCGAGACGGAGCTGACGGCAGAGGAGCGCCTGCTGCGCGCGATCTTCGGCGAGAAGGCGCGCGAGGTGCGCGATACCTCGCTGCGCGTGCCGCACGGTGAGGCGGGCAAGATCATCGACGTGAAGATCTTTACCCGCGAGAACAACGACGAACTACCGCCCGGCGTCAACCGCCTCGTGCGCGTCTATATCGCACAGAAGCGCAAGATCTCGGTCGGCGACAAGATGTCCGGCCGTCACGGGAACAAGGGTGTCGTCTCGCGCATCATGCGCCAGGAGGATATGCCGTTCCTGCCGGACGGCACGCCGGTCGATATCGTAGCTGAACCCGCTCGGCGTTCCGTCGCGTATGAATATCGGTCAGGTCTTGGAGACGCATCTCGGTATGGCGTGCCGCGTCCTCGGTCAGCGCATCAAGGACGGCGATCCGACGGTGGAGGATGACCTCCGTACGGCGGGCTATGATTTTGATAAAAACGGGATGCCCGTGCCCGACGTGGCCGGCATCCATATCGCGACCCCGGTCTTTGACGGCGCGGGCGACGACGACGTATTCGGCACGATCCGTGCGGCGGGACTTCCCTCCGACGGCAAGACGGTGCTCTACGACGGCCGCACAGGCGAGCCGTTCGAGAACCGCGTCACGGTCGGCTGCGTCTACATGCTGAAACTGCATCATCTGGTCGACGATAAGATTCGTGCGCGCTCCACGGGGCCGTAGCTCGCTCGTCACGCAGCAGCCGCTCGGCGGCAAGGCGCAGTTCGGCGGGCAGCGTTTCGGCGAGATGGAGGTCTGGGCACTCGAGGCATACGGCGCGGCGTACACCCTGCAGGAGATCCTGACGGTGAAGTCCGACGACGTGGTCGGCCGTGTCAAGGCATACGAATCCATCGTCAAGGGGGACAATATCCCGAGCCGGGCGTACCCGAGTCGTTCAAGGTGCTCATCAAGGAGCTGCAGGCGATCGGCCTCGACATCAAGGGTGCTCAACGAGGACGCGAAGGAAATCGCGATCCGCGACGAGGGAGGACGAGGACATCAACGAAAAAGGCGCGTTCCCTCGACCTCGATGTGGAGGGCGTGGACGAGAACGGTGCCGCGCCGCCGCCTCCTGCGGATGACTACGAGGAGAGCGCGGAGGCTGAGGAGTCTGCGGATGAGGACCTCATCGCCGATCTCGGCACCGACGAAGATCTCGCGGCGGACGACATGGATGCGATTCTTCATGGCGGACTGGACGACATCGACAATCCTCACTGAGGGACGATCTATAAGGAAGGGAGTGGCAGCTCTTGCTGGATGTAAACAATTTTGACTCGATGCGGATCGGACTCGCTTCTCCCGATAAAATTCGTGCATGGTCGCACGGCGAGGTAAAAAGCCGGAGACCATCAACTACCGTACCTTGAAGCCCGAGCGTGACGGCCTCTTCTGCGAGCGCATCTTTGGACCGACACGCGACTGGGAGTGCCACTGCGGAAAGTACAAGCGCATCCGCTACAAAGGCGTTGTCTGCGACCGCTGCGGCGTCGAGGTGACGCGCGCAAAGGTGCGCCGCGAGCGCATGGGGCACATCGAGCCTCGCCGCACCCGTCTCGCATATCTGGTACTTCAAGGGCATTCCGAGCCGTATGGGACTCATCCTCGATGTCTCCCCGCGTCTCGCTTGAAAAGGGTGCTCTACTTCGCCTACTACATCGTTCTCGATGCGGGCGAAACCGATCTGAAGAAAAAGGAACTGCTCTCCGAGCGCGAGTATCATGATGCGCTCGAAAAGTACGGCAATACCTTCCGCGTCGGCATGGGCGCGGAGGCGATCAAGGAGCTCCTTGAGGAGCTGGATCTTGAGCAGATGAGCGCACAGCTGAAAAACGACGTGCGGACGACCTCCGGTCAGAAGAAGGTGCGTGCCATCCGCCGCCTTGAGGTGGTTGAGGCATTCCGCAAGTCCGGCAATCAACCTTCGTGGATGATCATGGACGTCGTGCCTGTCATTCCGCCTGACCTGCGCCCCCATGGTGCAGCTCGACGGCGGACGCTTTGCGACCTCTGATCTCAACGACCTCTACCGCCGCGTCATCAACCGCAACAACCGCCTGCGCCGCCTGCTCGACCTCGGTGCGCCCTGACATCATCGTGCGCAACGGAAGCGCATGCTGCAGGAGGCGGTGGACGCGCTCATCGACAACGGCCGCCGCGGCTGCCCCTGTCACAGGGACCCCGGCAACCGTGCGCTGAAAGTCGCTCTCGGATATGCCTGCAGGGCAAGCAGGGGCGCTTCCGACAGAACCTCCTCGGCAAGCGTGTCGACTACTCAGGACGCTCCGTTATCGTCGTCAGCCCGAGCTGAAAAGCTCCACCAGTGCGGCCTGCCGAAGGAAATGGCACTCGAGCTCTTCAAGCCCTTTTGTCATGAAAAAAACTGCAGGCGGACGGCGCTGCCCACAACATCAAGTCGGCAAAACGCATGGTCGAGCGCGCACGCCCCGAGGTCTGGGACGTGCTTGAGGATGTCATCAAGGGAGCATCCCGTGCTCCTCAACCGTGCACCGACACTGCACCGTCTGGGCATCCAGGCCTTTGAGCCGGTGCTCACCGAGGGCGTGCGCTGAAAGCTGCATCCGCTCGCGTGTACGGCATACAACGCGGACTTTGACGGCGACCAGATGGCGATCCATCTGCCGCTCTCGGCGGAGGCTCAGACGGAGGCACGCGTCCTCATGCTCGCCGCAAACCACATCCTCGCGCCGAAGGACGGCAAGCCCATCATCGTCCCCTCGCAGGACATGGTGCTCGGCTCGTACTACCTCACGAAGCTGAAACCCGGCGCAAAGGGGCGAGGGCAAGGCGTTCACGGGCATCGCCGAGGCACTCCTCGCGTATCAGGAAAAGGTGCTCGACCTGCAGGGCGGAGATCCGCGTGCAGATCGCGGGCTACGGCCTCGTCCGCAGCTCACTCGGCCGCCTCATCTTCAACGAGATCCTGCCCTGAGGAGCTGCGCCACTACACGCAGGATGCGGAGACCGGCGAGTGGCGTCTCGGCGTCCTCATGAACAAGAAGGAGCTCGGCAAACTCGTCGCGAACTGCTACGACCACTTTCGGCGCGACCAAGACCGCTGAGGTCATCGACAACGTGAAGAACCTCGGCTACCACTACGCCTGCATTGCGGGCATGACGGTCGCCGTCTCTGACGTCATCGTGCCGCCGAAGAAAAAGGAAATCATCGCGGACACACAGGCGAAGGTCAACAAGGTCGAGCGTCAGTTCTCGCGTGGTCTCATCACCGAGGACGAGCGCTATAAGAAAGGTCGTCCAGCTCTGGACACAGGCGACGGACGACGTCGCGGACGCCATGATGGACAACATGGATCGCTTTCAACCCCATCTTTATGATGGCAGACTCGGGGCGCTCGAGGCAACAAGCAGCAGATGCGTCAGCTCGCGGGCATGCGCGGCCTCGATGGCTGACCCGTCCGGGTAAGATCATCGACCTGCCGATCACGGCAAACTTCCGTGAGGGTCTGTCCGTTTCCGACTACTTTATCTCCTCGCACGGTGCGCGCAAGGGTCTTGCCGATACGGCACTCCGTACGGCGGACTCAGGGCTACCTCACGCGCCGTCTCGTCGACGTGGCACAGGATGTCATCGTCCGCGAGGAGGACTGCGACGTCTCTGCGATCAACCTCCTGCAGGTGCGTGCACGCATGGCAGAGTCTGCGTTTGACGCACTCGAACTCCTCGTCGACAGCCTCATGGGACGCCTCCTCGCGGCGGCGATCTATGACCCCGAGACGAAGGAGATCCTCTACCCGCAGGACACGACGCTCGACGACGAGGTCCTCGAGACCATCGGCGAACGCGACATCCGCGAAATCATGGTGCGCGGCTCCTCCGTCAACGCGGAGGGGCGGTCAGCAACGCCATGGTCACGGAGAGCATCACGCTCGGCGAGCCGGATGCGAGAAAGCGCAGAAGGCACACGCTGCCATCGTGCGCGAGCTCAGCGGCAAGGAAGTCGTACGCGAGGCCGTTCTCGACGACGGAACTGTCCTCGCAGAGGAGGGCACGATCCTCACCGACAAGATGGTGGAGACGATCCTCTCCTCCGAGCTCCACGAGCTCAATATCCGCAACAACAACGTGCGCGGCATCGAAGTCGAGGCCATCATGGAGGGCGCGGGCGTTATCGAGTCGCTCGCCGACCGCATCGTCGGCCGCGTGCTCGCCGAGGACATCGTGGATGAGGGCGACGGGCGAAACCATTGCCCACATCAACGACTCCGTCGACGAGGCCCTCGCCAAGCGCATCGAGGGCGTCCGAAAGCGCGTTTCCATCCGCAGCGTCCTCACATGCAAGTCACAGTTCGGCGTCTGCATGAAGTGCTACGGCCGCGACCTCGCCAATCAGGCGGAGGTCGAGATCGGCGAGGCAGTCGGCATCATCGCCGCACAGTCCATCGGCGAGCCGGGCACACAGCTCACCATGCGTACCTTCCACTCGGGCGGTGTCGCAGGTGACGACATCACACAGGGGTCTCCCGCGCGTCGAGGAGCTCTTCGAGGCGCGCAAGCCCAGCACAACGCCATCATCGCAGAGAACGAGGGCGTCGTCGCCATCGACGACACGGGCAAGGGCATGCGCACGGTCACGATCACGCCTGAGGGCGGCGTGCCGCGTGAGTACTCTGTGCCGTTCGGCGCGCGCATAGCCGCGCGTGACGGCATGGTCATGAAGCCCGGTGACAAGATCACCGAGGGCTCCGTGAACCCGCATGACATCCTGCGTGTCTGCGGCCTGCAGGCGACCCAGCGCTACCTCGTCTACGAGGTGCAGAAGGTCTACAAATCGCAGGGCGTTGAGATCAACGACAAGCACATCGAGGTCATGGTGCGGCAGATGCTGCACAAGGTCAAGATCGAGGAGGCCGGGACCACCGACTTCCTCCCGGGCGAGTACATCGAGATCAACGCATTTGAGGCGGCGAACACCAAGGCGATCGAGGAGGACGGCGAGCCCGCTGTGGCAAAGCCCATCCTGCTCGGCATCACGAAGGCATCGCTCGCCACGGATTCCTTCCTCTCGGCGGCGTCCTTCCAGGAGACCACGCGCGTCCTCACCGACGCCGCGATCAAGGGCAAGATCGACCCGCTCGTCGGCCCTCAAGGAAAACGTCATCATCGGCAAACTCATCCCGGCCGGTACGGGCATGACCCGACTACCGCCACCTCGAGATCGTCGACCACGCACCGCAGCCGGTGCCTGAGCCGCCCGAACCCGAGGCACCCGCCGAGGAGCCCGTCGAAGAAGTCGACCTCTCACGGCTGGAGAAGCTGAGCAGCTGAGATACCATAGATCAATGAAAATACGCCTGCGAGTGATCATAGGCGTGTTTGAATTCTTGTTATAATAATAGTAGGCTGTTATGCGCGACGTTGGGGAGATACGCATGAAGATCGGTCTATGGCATGTCGATGAGTAGAGAAGCGGCAGCTCTGCAAAGCTGCTCGAGAAGTGCTCGTGCGGAATGGGATGATGAGTTCCTGCTGCTGTTGATTGCCTATCGCCGATGCGATCCCGCCTCGGAGAAGTTCGAGGTGTTCTATGCACGCTATGCGCTCGCGTATGAGAATGTGCAGCTCGCCCTCTGCGATGGCTACGGAGGCAGAGCGAAAAGCGCAGGGTGAACCCTGTCGTATGGGAACTCTTGGCGGAGTGCTATGAGCGTCTTGGCATGCCTTACGAGGCGGCGGCTTATCGTGCCCTATCTGCGCGTACACTGCCGTCAGCCACTGCAGATCTCGATTCCGGGAAGACGAGGTTTCGCGCTATGTGGATCTCCTGACCTGTGCTGCGCGCATTGGCGGCTATGCCCCCTATATTGCGCGAGGCGCAGCTCATGAGAGAACGGTGTCGTGTGGAAACATGGCGTTTATGCCGGAGAGTGGATTCCGCACATACATCCGGAGACTTATCCCTATTGGGTTGGTGTATATCTCGAGGGCGGAAGTCTGAACAATCATGGGTGGATGGCGGCGCGGCATCGCGAGGATAAAGACTTGCCGATCATCATGGGGCGGATTTTTACCTTTGATATTTGGCGCTCATCAGTGCAGACAGAACTTCTTCTTTCCGTGCGCTCCGGGAGAGCGTTATATTGTGCCGATTGCAGGAACAGAGCCGTTGCAGCAATTTGATTTCTCTGCGGGAGGACGGCAGTTCTTTGAACATGGCGGACAGTATCGTTACCTATTCTACCGTGTGGAGCAGCCCGTGACCATTCAGATCGGTCTACCCTTTTGCTGCGGCACGCCCCATTCCATTGGGACATGAGTCCCAAACGAAAGAAACTGGTTTTGAATATCCTCGTGGACGCACTGAGCTGGGGCGCTGAGAAGGAATTCGGCTATGAGGATGCGCTGAATCTCATGCGCTTTTTCCAAGGGATTATCTTCAACAATCATTTCTCTGCGGCAGAGTATACGTATCCGTCGCTTGCGTCGATTGAGACAGGAATGTACCTGCACCACAATCAGGTCTTTAACGAGATGTTCGGACAGGAGATCGATCCAACCTACGTGACGATCTCTGAGCGTATGAAGGGTTGGGCTACTTCTGTGTCGATGTGATGGGAGATGGTGTTGAGTATCTATAATGGGGCAACGCGAGGCTTTGACCGTATCATTGTGGATCCGGAACATCTTTTTGTGCTATGAAGCTGTAGAGCGTACCATTCGGCATATTGAGGCGTTTGGTGAATGCGATCAGTTTCTTTTCGTTCATGTGGCAGAGACGCATGTTTATTCAGCTCGCACCGATGCACCGCCGACACCGATTCAGACCAGCAGTGAGTTGGGGGTTCGGATGGAGGGGAGCGATGATAAAGAGACCAGTGTGAACCCTGCCCAGCCGTCCCATCTATGTTGCTGCCAATCGGTATAATATCCGCAGTGCGGATCGCGCATTTGGCGTTCTCTCTCGACTATTTAGAAAAGCATTTTAATGACGATGAATATATTGTACACCTCTACTCAGATCATGGTGTTCCCGTTTATGAATCAGAGCCGTATCTGACGAGTGAAAAGCAGGCGGGGCGGCACTCATGGTGCGCGGTGGGGGCATTCCTACGTGCGGCATCGTAGAGGAGCTGACGAGCGGGTGGACATCTACAATATTGCAGCGCATAACGTCGGATTCCCTGTGGGGAGAATGTAGACGGTAACCTTCCTGCCGTACTGGGCGGGAAGGAACGGGAGTATGTCATAACCAACTCGATTTATCCGGGAAAACGCTATGAGCTTGGCATTCGTACGCAGACGCATGAGTTTCGGCTCAGTTCGGAGCATATCGTCGGAATGGATGGAACGGTTGACCTCGATGGGGCAAAAGATGGCTCTATGGCGTAGGGACGCCCTGACCACGAATCCGTGGATGATGCGGAACGGTTTTCATATTTCCAAGCGATTGCACGTTCCTTTTACGGAGGGCACCATTGATCATGCGGGCTGTCAATGGCTAGGAAATGGTGTAGGGAGTAAGGTGCTGTACACAAGGGAGAGACCATGAAGGATGTATTGAGTTTCTATCGGGGAAAGCGCGTCCTCCTCACGGGACATACAGGCTTTAGGGCATGTGGCTTGCCTCCTGCTCCTCCAGGGCTGGGGGCAGAGGTGACGGGATTTTTGCACTCGATGCGCCGACAGAAGGGGCGGACGGGAGGCGCTCCGTCGACTTGGCGTTTTGAAGGAACTGCGCGATCTGCGCGGCGATGTGCGCGATGCCGATGCACTCGGACGCGCGTTTGCTGCAGCGCGGCCGGAGGTCGTCTTTCACCTCGCGGCGCAACCGGTGTGCGGACGAGCTACCGCCAGCCCGTGGAGACGTTCGCGGCAAATGTGATGGGGACAGTCAATGTCCTTGAATGTATCCGCACATCGGACACTGTCCGTTCTGCGCTCATGGTGACGACGGATAAGGTCTATGAGAATAAGGAGTGGCTGTGGGGCTACCGCGAGAATGAGCCGCTCTTGGGCTATGATCCATATTCGGCGAGCAAGAGCTGTGCGGAGATCGCCGTCCACAGCTATCGGCAGAGCTTTTTCGCGGATGGCAGGGTGCGGCTTTCGACGGCGCGCGCGGGCAACGTGATCGGGGCGGCGACTTTGCGCCCGACCGCATCATCCCCGACTGCATCCGCGCCGCTGTGCGCGGGCAGGTGATTGACATCCGCAATCCGCATTCGACGCGCCCCTATCAGCATGTCTTAGAGCCGCTCTCCGTGTATCTGATGCTCGCGGCACGGCAGGCGGAGGATGCCGCGCTGGTCGGGGCATGGAATGTCGGCACCCGACGATGCGGACTGCGTGACGACGGGAGAGCTCGCCGATCTCTTCTGCCGGACGTGGGGGCGCGGGCGCACGGTGGGAGGCACATGCAGATGGCGAGTACGCATGAGGCGCATTTTTCTGAAACTCGACTGCTCGAAAATAAAGAGTGAACTCGGGTGGAAACCGCGCTGGCATATCGCCGAGGCCGTGGAGAAAACGGTGGAATGGGCAAAGGCATGGGAAGCAGGTGCGGATATGCGCGCGCTGACCGAAGAACAGATTGAGGCGCTGCTAGGGGATCTGGGAGCAGGAGAGAAATCGGATGAGTGAGGCAGGAGATGCGTGGGGAGATTCTCGCGCTTGTACGGGCGTACTGTGAGAAGTATCATGCACCAAAGGAGGATTTCTCCCCGGGGATCGTCTGCCGTATGCGGCGCGCGTCTACGATCATGAGGAGATGGAGAATCTTGTCGCGAGTGCGCTTGAGTTCTGGCTGACGGCGGGGACTACTACGGAGGAGTTCGAGCGTGGGCTGGCGGTACGTATCTCGGGGTGAAGCACTGCTCGCTTGTGAACTCAGGCTCGTCGGCGAATCTCGCTCGCCTTTATGGCACTCACGTCGCCGCTCCTCGGGGCGCGTGCCGTCGGGCGCGGCGATGAGGTCATCACGGTGGCGGCGGGCTTTTCCGACGACGGTCGCGCCGATCATCCAGTACGGTGCGGTGCCCGTCTTTGTCGATGTGAGCCTGCCGACGTACAATGTGGATGTGTCGCTCTCGAGGGAGCACGCTCCGCGCGGACGAAGGCGGTCATGATCGCGCATACGCTCGGCAATCCGTTCGATCTGGCGGCGGTCAAGGCGTTCTGCCACAAAGCACAGCCTCTGGCTCGTTGAGGACAACTGCGATGCGCTCGGCTCGCAGTATACGATCGACGGAGAGACGCGCTATACGGGCACGATCGGCGATATCGGTACGTCGAGCTTCTATCCGCCGCATCACATGACGATGGGCGAGGGGCGGCGCGGTCTATACAGAATGATCCGCTCCTCCACCGCATCGTGCGCTCCCTGCGCGACTGGGGACGCGACTGCGTCTGCGCGTCGGGGCAGGACAACCGCTGCGGGCATCGCTTTGACGGGCGGTACGGCGCGTTGCCGCGCGGCTACGATCACAAATACGTCTACTCCCATTTCGGCTACAATCTCAGGGTAACGGATATGCAGGCGGCCGTCGGTGTCGCCCAGCTGAAAAACTGCCGTCCTTTGTCGCGCGTCGCCGGCATAACTTTGCGCGGCTCCGCGCGGCACTCGCCGATCTGGGTGATGCCTTTGTCCTGCCGGAGGCAACGGCGCATGCGAATCCAGCTGGTTCGGCTTTTTGCTGACCTGCCGCGACGGCGTGGATCGCGCCAGATTGTGCCGTACATCGAGGACGGGGCATCCAGACGCGCATGCTCTTCGCGGGGAATCTGACGAAGCACCCCTGTTTTGATGCCATGCGTGCATCGGGCGAGGGCTATCGTGTGGCGGGGACGCTCGCGGCGACCGACCGCATTATGAACGACACGTTCTGGCTGGGTGTCTATCCCGGGCTGACGGATGCGAAGATCGACTATATGGCACAGGTCATGCAGGGATGCTGTGCACGCGGCAGTGAGTGCAGAAAGGCAGGAGTACAATGGGGCAGGCACTAGATGCGAGAGCTTTTTGGATACAGCCTTAGATGGTGCGGCGTATATTGACCGTGCTCTGACGCATGGCGCGGCAGATGTGTCCTCTTCTCTCATTGATGGAGAACCTGCATCAGGCGGCAGATCTGCTGGCAGAGAGACACAGGATACGTCGCAGTTTTTGCCGCAGATACCGCTGTACTTTCGAAATATAGGGGCATCGATTGATGAGGCATTGCATGACCCCGCGCAGTTGAGACGAATTTTTTCCATGGATCCGTAGGCCATTCCTTCTCGATGTTGATCGGCTTTGGGGCTTTCGAAGGCGGATGTACTTTCCAGTGAAGAGGGATTTCTCGCCATCGGCAAGAGATGATGCGGCGCGTGAAGGCTTTGCGCACCGCTCCATGTGAGCAGTATCGTTATGATGTCTCTATTGTGGTGCTCGCATAGGCAATAAGCTGGAGTATACGAAAGCTGCGATTGAAAAGTATTTTCGCCCATACCGACTTTTCTGCCGGCAACATTGAACTGATCACCATCAATCAATGGATCGAATGATGGGACACGTGCCTTTTTGATCATCTTCCCCATCGGAGTAAATTTTGAGCGTATAATGTGCTTGGAATTAATCTCGCAGCTATAATAGAGGGAAAAATACTATATTCTTTTTCCAACGATGTCGTTGCTACGCCGCACTGGCTGGAGAATCTCCTTGCAGCTATCACAGTCGGATGAGCGTATCGCGATGGCAGTTCCCATCTGTAACGAAGAAGGAGCGACGAATCTTCAAGGGGTTCCCGTTCCATACCGCAATACACTTGAAGATATGGAAAAGATGCAGGCATTTGCAGCTGAGCACAATTGTCGGAATGATCGCCTTTGGGAGGAACGCAGATCAGCTCATGCCATTCATCTCGATTCTGCGGAGTGACTTATATCGTGCCGGGCCGCTTGACCCGGCATATACGCGCTCAGAATTTATCGATGATGATGAATCTACGCTGCTGCGGCGTAATGGATGGCGGCAGCTTCCTCCTCAGGATACCTTTATGCCATCACTTTGGTGGCGTGACGCTTGGTGCAGGGCGCTACAAGGGCGCGGGCAATGCAATATTGCAGACATGCGCCGTGTTTACTATACCAAATGGGGGGTCGATGCGTGGGATTCACGGGGTACTTTCTCCGGAATGGAGGTGTTGAATGAATGGCACGACGTTCGTGACGGAGAGCGTATTCTTGTTCTCGAACCAAGATTTGGCGATTCAGCATGCAGTATTCTCAATATGTATCGACGGCGTGGTATGCGGTCCTGTAGCGACAGCAGTGGTTTTCGATACATCGCTATTGCGAAGATACGGGGGTATCTGTTTGATCATGTCATTAGAGCGAAGCAGATCGAGGATGTCTCCCTGCATACCACGGAGAAATATGATGTCATTTCGACAGGCTGCTATTTGGATGAACTTCCGATGCAGGCTGTCATACGATCACTGAACTGCTTTATCAGCTTCTTGCGCCGGGAGGGATCCTGTTTCTGCCGGTACGAAATCCGGGCAGCGCATACGAGCTGGATGCGATCCTGCATCGCGGCATGCGGGATGTGTACTGTCTTGACAATGAGGGTAAGACGGTGTAAGTATCTCTTATCGGCATCTTTTACGTGCACTTCATGAGCACCCCTCTTACACCACTATCAGTTTGCTTCCATTAATTTTAATGAAGATGAGCGGCTCGCAGAGCGTATGAAACCCCTGCTGCGTACGGATGAAAGATCTCCCTCCGGATGCCGAACTAAGCCTTTTCGGTACGGATGTCTTCCTTGGAATCAGCAAAAGAACTGAGCAGGAATAACCATGCGAATCAGAGCAGGAAGTTATGCTTCCCTGCTCTTTTGCGCCGCGGGCGGATGGTGATGAGGGAATGCAGTGGTAGAGGCGGTGATGGGGATGGCACGAGGAGCGCCTGATGCTGCCGACGAGGAGCGGACGATCTCGGTGGCAATCATGTTGAGGTTGAGGACATGGCGGAGCGGGAGATCGGGCTGCGCGGAGATGAGGGAGGATGAGCGGGAGCGCACCGCCAATGTAGGCGAGGACGAGGTGTTCGCCATGGTGCCCATGACGTCGCGGCTGACACTCATGCCCGAGGAGACGAGAGCGTCAATTTCGTCTTGAGGGACGAGCTGTTTCATCTCGTATTGGGCGGAGGCGATGGAGACGGCAACGTCCATGACGGCACCGAGGCGCACCGAGGACGATGCCCGCAAAGAGCAGCTCGCGGAAGTCCACCGCCTGCAGGTAGAGTGCGCCTGAGCATGCCCGCCTGTTCCTCAGCGATGCCTGTGAGGTAGGGTGCCGTGGATGGCGATGACGGCGAGGATGCCCGCGATGAGGATGCCGCCGATGGTGCCGATGATGGCACCCGCCGCCTAACGTTTCGCCCGCTGACGATGAGCTGGGTGGCGAGGGTGATGATGCTGCCGATGAGGAGCGTCCAGAGGATGATGTGCGAGGGTGCAGAGGATGAAGGAGATGAGCCCCTTCGCGATGAGAAGGACGGCGAAGAGGAGGACGAGGAGTGCCTTCGCGCCTGTCACACCGCCGAAGCAGATGAGGAGGACGGCAAAGAGAGTGAGGAGAAGGAGCATGGCGGGGAGCCGGTCGTAGTCGACGATGGCATAGCTCTCACCTGCCGGCCGGACGAGGATGTGTTCCCCCTCCTCCGGGTGGATGTCAAAGGCAGGATTATTGAAGGTGTGGTGGAGGATGGTCTCCTCCGTCCCCGCAGCAGGTACTGAGTCGAGGGCGGATGCGCACCTCATAGGGCAGCACTGTCGGGGGCAAAGGGAGGTTGTGCCGCCCGCGCATTCTCCACGTAGAGAATTTCTGCCTTATAGGTCGGCGGGTCACCGTCCTCGCCCGCCGGGAGATGGGTGAGGACAGCACTGAGGAGGACGAGGGAGAGCACTGCAATGAGAAGGCGGGGGATACGACGGGGATAATGTTTCATGACGAACTCCTTTGAATTGTTACAGTATTTACGCATATTATGGCACGAAGAAAAAGTGATTTCAATAGCTATTCCTGATTATGTAAGAACTATTGACAGATACATCATTCTCATATATACTGAGAACAACGAGATAATTCCAGAGAGGATGGCGGCTCTGTCATGCCTCGCGGCGCAGGGATTATCATCGTCTCACGGAGGAATCCGTCAAGGCTGCTAGTGGGCGGTCTTTCTTTATTCGGATTCATTCGTATGGATTCGTGAGATGCTTGCCCTATGGCGGGACAAGGCGCCAAGGAGGATAGAGGAGCTTTCGCGGGCTGCAGAGGAGTCTCCGGCAGACGCGGGAAAGCGATATGGCAAAGGAGGAAACTACGATGTTCTCGAAGACGGATTTTTGGATTGCGTCTTGCAGTTGGTGCGGTTGCCGGTATCTTTGGCTATCGTTTCATGCAGGAGCGCACGCAGCAGCTGGCAGCGATCGAGTACCGGCACGGCGGATCTCTCGCTCGCTGAGCTCCAGCGTCAGAAGGAGGAGCTCGAGGATCTGATCGCGGCACAGGCTGCATCGGAGAGTAAGGAATCGCTGAATTTATCAGTGCTGCCTTATCAGTGCTTTCTTCAGACTTCCACGCCACGGGGCTGTTGCGCATCTCTGCGCGCAGCCCTTTTTCGACAAATATGGATAAAGAGAAGGGGGTTTCAATGCGTATTTTCGATACGATCAAGAATGCGATTCCGCACGCGGCGATGGATCTGTTCATCCGCTCGACGGATGTCGCTTCCTATGTGCCGGGACGGTGCGCCTCTACAGTAAACAGCTCGTGAACAATGCTTCGCTCGAGAAGCAGGTGCATGAGCGGCTGAACGCGCTCGCGGAGATCGAGCGGGTGGATACCAATATTGCGACGGGGTCGATTCTCATCACCTATGAGCCGGAGCGCCTGCGTGCAAACGCGGAGCCACGCCGCGTGGAGGACTATATGCGCACCCATGCGAGGAGGCGGGCATCGTGACGTATCTGTCCGGACTGATGCTCGGTGCATCACTGTACCAATATGGCGCGTCAGATGATCCTCGGTACAGGGGGTCGCCCTGCTGATGGCAATATCCTGCATGGACTGGGCGGCGAGTCTGTTCACGGCACCGGAGCGCTCGCGTGGAAAGCATCCGCACGTGCTGGCGCACGGAGCGCCGTCTGCCATGCCGGTTTCCTGTGCAGTGCCGACGGCGGTCTTTTCCTGTGTCCATGCCTCGCCGGGACGGCGTCGCTACCGCACGCCGTATCTGACGGAAGCCTTTGCCAAGGTGCTGGAGGATCGTCTCCTGCGCCTGCCGTTCATCCGTGCCGTGCGGACGGATGCTGTGTCGGGCAGCATCCTGCTCATCTATGCGCCCTGAGGATGAGGCACATGTCCTCGTTCTGGCGGAGGGGCTGTGCGCGATTTTTGCCGAGGGGCAGGTGCAGCCGCCCGCGACGCTCGCGAAGAGCGTGCGCCGCTCGGTGGAGTCGCTCAGTGCATGGATCCAGCGGAGTACGGGCGGAGCACTCGATCTGAGCTCGCTGGTCGCCGGGGTCTTTATCATGCGCGGCGTGCGCCAGCTGGTGATCTCCAACAATACGCCCTCGGGCTCTCAAATGCTCTGGTGGGCACCGTCGCTGATGAGGGGATGGAAGGTATGACACGAGTGATGCATAAGCGATCCGTCTCTCGGCGGCATTGCCGCGCGAGGATGCAGCAGCTCGCGGCGCGCCTGCGCCGCTTCCCTGCAGTGGTGGCGGTATCCGCCCATGCAGAAATGCGTGGATCTCTGGCATGTGGGGATGCTCCCCGACGGCGCGTGTCCTCACGGCGGCAGAGCGCGCCGTGCGCGGCGGCGGCAGAAGGCGGTGACGCTGACGGAGCGGTTGGCGGAGTTCCGCCGCGATGCGGTGATCTCGCTCGCGAGCTTTGCGGCGATGGAGCTGCTGCGGCGCGGTGCACCTGGAGCTCTTTGCCTCGGTGAAGGTACTGCGCTCGCTGCTCGTGCTCGCGATTTCGCGCAACTTCATCAAGACGGGCATTGGCGGTCTGATCGAGGATCGGCAGCCGAATGCGGATACGCTTACGACGACGGCGGTGATCGCCTCGGTGCTCGCAGGAAGCCCGAGTCGAGCCTCATGCTCCTCGCGCTCAGCAACGGGGGCGGAGATGCTGACGAGCTACGCGGCGGAAAAGGCGCGCTCGCACATCTCAGGGCTCCTGTCACTCAGTAACGCGATGTCTGGCTCGTGGAGCAGACGTCGAATGGCGAGGTGGAGCGCAAGGTGCCCGTGGAGGAGGGTACGCCCCGGCGATACGATCGCCGTACACGCAGGGGAGAAAAATCGTCATCGACGGCCGCGTTCTGCGCGGCAATGCGGCGAGTGACGCAGGCGTCGTGACAGGGTGAGTCCGCCCCGCGATGAAGAAGGAGGGCACGCCGGTCTACGCGGGCAGCGTGGTCGAGGCGGGCGAGCCTCGTGATCGCGGTGGAGAAGGTGGGCAGCGATACGTCGCTCGCACACATCGTCCACCTCGTCGAGGAGGCGCAGACGCGCCGCGCACCCGTGCAGAATTTTGCCGATCAGATGGCGAACTATCTCGTGCCCGTGTCCTTCCTCGGGGCGGCGATTGTCTACGGGGCGACGCGCGACTGGGGACGTGCTGAACCTGCTCTTCATCGATTTTTCCTGCGGGCTGGAAGCTCTCGACGGCGACGGCGATGTCGTACCGCGATTGCCGCAGCGGTAAAGCGCGGGATTCTCGTGAAGGGCGGCAACTACATCGAGGGCGCTTGCGCGCACGGATACAGTCGTGCTCGACAAGACGGGCACGCTGACGGTCGGCATCCCGAGATCACGTTCATTCGTACGGCGTCGGGCGTGACAGAGAAGGAGATGATCCTGCTCGCGGCATCCGCCGAGGAGCACTCCGTGCATCCGCTCGCCGTGGCGATCCAGAAGTATGTGGAGGAAAGCATGGCATGCGCCGCAGCACCGCTCCTCCGAGACGATTGTAGCGCGCGGGATGCTCGCCGAGGTGCCGGATTTCGAGGGCTTTACGGGCGGAACGATTCGCGTCGGCAGCCGTCGTTTCCTGCAGGAGAACGGCGTGACGGATCCGGAGGATCTCGCTGCGTCCACCTCCGGCAAGAATGTGCTCTTTGTTGCGCGTGACACGCGCCTCATCGGCGTGATCGGGATCGAGGGATCCCATCCGTCCAAAGATGAAGAAGACGCTGAATCAGCTGCGCCGCTGCGGTGTGGACGGATCGTCATGCTGACGGGCGACGCTAAAGGCGGTCGCGCTGAGGTGGCGCGCGATATGGATGTGGACCCTATCATGCGGAGATCCTGCCTGAGGATAAGTCGCGCTATGTGAATCAGCTGAAGCAGCGCGGGACGGTGATGATGGTCGGCGACGCATCAACGACGCGCCCGCACTCGCCTTTGCCGATGTCGGCGTGTCGCTCGGCACCGCCAGACGGATATTGCGGCGGAGTCCTCGGCGGTGACGATTCACGGCGAGGGATCCGATCCGCCTCGTGGAGGCACTGCGTCTCGGACGGCGGACGATGCATCTCGTGCATCAGAACTTTAAGGCGACGCTGCTCGTCAACTCGTCGGCGATGCTGCTTCAGTGCGCTCGGCGCGATCAGCCCGCTCGCAGCCGCTGCGATTCACAACACGCGCAACACTTGCCGTGGTGCTGAACAGCTGCCGCATTCTGACGCCTGAGGGGCGGCATGTTTGCACGGAAGATGACAAAGTAGAAAGCCGAATCTTTGTTTGTTGATTTTTCTCTCGTCCTGCTGTAGAATACGGTGTATGAATGAGGGATAGGGATGGGATCTACGATATGCCGATCCGCTGTTTTGAGAGGAGAGTTTGACCAATGGCAGGAAAAATGAAGAACTGCATCGAGCTGCGGGAAGGTGTTCGTTTCAATCAACAACTCCGCATCTGCGCGGATTGCCGCGAGAAGGAAGAGAAGTGGGAAAAGGAGATCATCGAGTACGTGCGTGACCATCCGAAGAGCCGATCCCTGAGATCGTCGAGGCAACGGGTGTGCAGGAGCAGGTGATCCGCCGCATGATCCGCGAGGGACGCTTCCTCTCGAGCAACGTGGAACTCTTTACCCGTGTGAGAAGTGCGGCTCATCCAGAAGGGGCAGTACTGCGACAGATGTGCCAGAAGGAGATGCGTGACGAGCTGAAGGCGGCCGTCAGCAAGCAGAGCGCCTCGGGCATGCGCACCACGTCGGAAGGCGGCGAGCAGCCGCCGCGGCTATGTGACGCTCGGAAATAAATAGAGAAAATCGAGTCGTCGATACGCACTTCAAAGATCTTAGCGCGCATCTTTTCTCGATAAAGAAGGTGAAAGGATTCGAACCCACTTTGCAGCGGGAGCGCAGAAGCGCGTGCAGCGATCAGTTTGGAGATACAGGTGGTGAACGATATGTTAATCAGAAATCAGGCAATCGCAGCGGTGAGCAGACTCTACGCCGGTGCACCGGCAGCGGGAACGCGCCGTGTGGATGCGGCGGGGTCTGCTGCAGCACCGGATGCACTCGAGCTTTCGGGTGAGGCGCAGAGCTTTGGCGATATCCTGCAGCAGCTGCGGCGCATGAGCGATGTTCGCAGAGCGCGTTGCGGAGGTCTCCGCGCGCCGTCGAGAACGGCAGCTATGCGCCGGCTCTCGGCGGAGATCGCGCAAAGATGCTCGCCATGCGCCATTGATGGAGCAGCTCATGTGAATGCATTTACGGCGACGCTCGAAGAGCTCACGCGTCAGTGATGAGGAAAGATCCGTGCCGTGCAGGAAAAGAAACGCAAGATTCTCGTCGCACTCGACATGGAGGCACTTGAAAAACTGACCGCCGAGGAGGATTTTCTCGCGCGTGCGGTGGAGCGGCTCGAGACGGATCGGCTCGCGCATCTCGCCCACATTGCGAAGGCGACGCCGGGCGTGAGTGCCGAGACGAATATGGAGGAGCTGGCGCTCCTCGCGCCGAGCGATGCTGTACATCGCAGCGTGCTTTTGCGGCAAGCCGCAAGCTGAGCAAGGTCGTTGCGGAGACGAAGGAACTGCGCGATGGGAATGCCCTCCTCATCGAGGAGCACTCATGGCAGTGAACCGCCAGCTCGGACGCATCGGCGGTGCCGTGGTCGATCCCGTGTATGGGAGCGGCGGCACGGAGCAGGTGAGGCATCTGCGCAAGAACTTGGACTATAAGGCGTGAACGGCAATGACGAATGAGACCCGCGCGGCACTCGTGCTCCTGAAGGAGCAGCTCGCTGCCGCGGAGGAGGCGCTTGCCTCCTATGATGCGCTCGTCGCCGCGCTCCAGCACAGTGCCTTTGGCGCGGGAATCAGCGATGCAACGGCGGCAGCTGAGCGGAGTCTCTCTGCGGTACGTGCACTCGCACGGCGGCAGACCAGAGTACCTCGCGGAGGTGCAGGCGGACAGCATGGCGTCCGCCGTTGCAAGCGAGCCGAATCCACGGGAGCACTTCGCTGCGGTACGCGCTATGCGCGCTGTGCAGGCGCGGCATGAGAGACTGCGCGAGCGCGTGCGTACGGCAGAGCAGCTGCTGGAAAAGAGTGCGGAGTTTATCCGCTATCAGCTCAACGTCGTTTCGGGCACGATGGCGGACGATACCTACGGACGCTCTCGCCCGTGGCAGGACTACCCGTCGGACTGCGGCGCGAGATCGCCATGTTCGATGCGGACGTATGACGATATAACGGATGGAATCATCAGGATTTCCAAACAGGGAAAAGAGTGAGGGAATATGCGGTCAACATTTGCCGGACTCAATACGATGGTGCGGGGCATCCAGAACAACCAGCTGTCGCTTGACGACCGGGCACAACATTACAAACGCCTCGACAGAGGGGTACTCGCGTCAGCGCGTGGACTCGGCGGCGACGAACTATCAGGAGCTACCGTCCCTCTACGGGAATGTCTACGTCGGCGGCGGTGTCGATGTCATCGCGCTGAACCGTGCACGCAATATCTACGCGGACAAGCAGTTCTGGTCGGAGACCTCGACGCAGAAACCTCTATAAGACGTACAAGACCAACTACGATAAAGGCAGAGGCGGTCTTTAACGACGCAAAGGAGACGGGCGTTCTCAATGCGATGCAGCAGTTCTACAGCGCCTGGGTCAACCTCTCCGACTATGCGAGCGATGCAGCGTCGCGTACGGCGGTCATCACAAAGGGCAACAACCTCGTCGACCGCATCAAGACAGGTGCACGTCAGTTGCAGGATCAGATCAATGCACAGTACGATGAGATGCGCATCCAGGTCGGCAAGGCAAACAATATTACGGAAAAGATCGCCGTCCTCAACCAGAACATCATGCTCGCCGAGAATCATGGCGGCAAGGCGAACGACCTGCGTGATCAGCGCTGATCTCCTCGTGGATAAACTCTCGGAGATCACGAATGTCAATGTCTGCGAGGAGGCAAACGGTCAGTACACCGTTGTCTCGAACGGCATGACGCTCGTCCAGCGCGACAGCCATCTCACCATCGAGATGAGCCCGCCGATCGACAACGAGCGCTACGGCATCAACGACTATACGCTGCGCATTAGGAGGCGGGCGGGATCGGCTATGTCTCGCAGGGCGGCATCCCTAAAGGCGCTGCAGGATACGATCGTGCAGGACAAGGGATATATCGACAATCTTGCGGATATCTCGGCAACGCTCATGACGACGTTCAATGATGCGCACAAGCTCGGCGCAGGCATCGACAATGCGTCGACGACATGGACGAATTTCTTTGGACGCAACGCATTTCACAGCGATGCAACGGGCAACAACTACACGGGCGAGCGCTATGCGTGGCATGTTGATCCGACGACGGGGGATCGCTGGATGACGGCAACGGCGCAGAGCGTGACCCGCACGACGAGCGGCGGCACTCCGCCGACATCGGCGACGGTGACGGTACCGTGGACACGACCATTGCTGCCGACATCCATGAGATGCGCTCCATGCAGATCATCCATGCGCTCAAGGTCAGCGACGAGCTGACGGCTCCGGACGGGCAGAATCTCGTCGCCGCTCGTCAGATCGTCGACCTGGTGCCGGCGTCTCCGACCCAGCCAATCCGATTGGCAGATGCCGCCGACGGTTACGGGCGGTACGATTACGTCATACCTATTCTTTTGCCGATATGAACGGCACGGGCGACGGTGACGATGGCGGTCGAGCTGAGCAAGTTCTTCAACAAGGGATCAGGCGAATACGATCAATGTGGCAGAGCTGATCGGTCTGCCGACGAACGAGCGCCAGCGTGCGGTTGGACTCGGTCTCCATCAATCAGTACTACAACGGTGTGATGAATGAGCTCGGTGCAGATGCCGAGAACCTCGACAAGAAGATGAAGCAGCAGGATGATCTCATGGTGCAGATCAGCCAGTGGCGGCAGTCCACGGCAGGCGTGGACTGGAACGAGGAACTGACGAATATGCTCAGTTCCAGACGGGCTACGGCGCGTGCTCACGTGTCCTGACGTCGATGGACGAGATTCTGGATCGCCCCCATCAATAGCACGGGCGTTGTTGGAAGGTAAGGGATGAACGATGATTCGTATCAGCAGCAACTACATGGTGCAGCGCTACCAAAAAGATCTGAATGAGCTGGACTACACCAAGTCGAAACCTCATGGAACAGGGCGACGGGAAGAAGCTCCACCGCCCCTCCGACAACTCCGTGGACTACTCGCGCTATCTGCGCTACAACGTCTCCGAAGGCGAGAACAATCGTTATCAAGACAGTGTCAAGGCGGGCATCTCGTGGATGAACACAACCCAGACGGCACTGGCGGGCATGGAGGACATCCAGAAGACGTTCAAGGCAAAGACCATTCAGGGTGCGAACGACGACAAGGATGAGAACAGCGGCGACTGTACCCGCGATTGCGCGCGAGATGAAGACGCAGATCCAGCAGATCGTTTCGCTCGGCAATACCCAGCTCGGCGACCGCTATATCTTTTCGGGGCAGGCGGATCTGCGCCAGCCGTTCTCCATCTCAGATGAGAACGTGCGCGCTATCGTGCATCGCCAAGACGCCTCGATGATCGTCAGGCAGCCTTCTTTAACGATGCAAGCAACACGAAAAGCGCCAATTTCCTGCATCAGATGCTTTCCCTCGACGGCAGTGACGGCAAGAGCTACTACCTCAATACGCTGACGGGTGACGTCTATACGAAAGAGTTCGTGCAGGAGGGGCATAGGGACGTTATCGCGAGCGGGCGCTCGACGGTATCGTCGGCGGATCGTGCCGGCAACATCACGACAGGCACGAACTTCACTCGGGCGATAACTTTTAAGAATACGGGCGAAATCATTGATAATCCTGCTGCCTCGCCCGGTCACGGCGCGAACTGGTCGAATACGGCGGCAGTCGCAGGCGTGACGCTGAAGTTCTCGACGGTGCGCCAGCAGATTGTCTCCTACAACGGCGATTTCCGCCATATCTCGATGGTCAAGCAGAACGGCTCGACCGAGCCGACGGCGGATACGGTGAACAAGACGGGGCTCTGACGTCTTCGGACGCGACCTCTTTGACGATAAGAACTCGGGCACTGAGCCCTCGGGTACAGCGATGGTCAACAGCATGCTGACTGTATACGCGAAGACGAATCTCTGCCGACCCGCACTGGCTCAGCTCGGACGGCATCTCGCTGCCGATGCGGCGAACCAGGTGACGCTGCATACCATACGGAGACGGGTGCACGTACGCAGCTCTACAAGAATATCGACGGATATTCTCACCGATCATGGCGAGAACATCACGCGTGATATCACGAATGTCTCCTCGACCGATGTCGCAGAGCTTGGTGATGAAGATGATGCAGCAGCAGACGGTCATGAGCATGTCACTCTCGATGGGGAGCGCGCATCCCTGCCGCTCTCGCTCGTGGACCATCTGCGGTAGGACGCCGCACGGATGATATGATGGGAAAGGATGCCCAAGATGCCGATGCTCTACCTCAATGTGCGCCATACGCTGCCGATGATTGCATCCGGTCGCAGAAGAACACGCTGGACTCCGGTATTCAGCAGCCGCAGTATGACCAGGAGACGCAGCATGCGCGCTCCAATCTGTACGCGACACAGCCCAAACTCGATATTGACAGCTATCCGAGCCGTCACAGCTACGGACACAGCAGCAATGTGGACTTCGCCGCAGACAATATGCAGCGCGGCTTCTCGGGAGTACAGGAAGGCACATCGAAGCACACACAGATGGGCTGGTCACTCGCCGAGGACGTGCGAAAGCCCGGGCGGCAGGTAGTCATCGAGCAGATTTACCGTGATATGATGAGCATCGCTGACCAGAACCGCGTGCTCGTCGCACAGGCAATCCCTGACCCTGAGGTGCATTTTCACCGTCGGTGAGGGTTGCCGGCGAGCCGACTGTCGGGCGCACGACGCCGCACTGGAATGTCACGAGCCGTGCGCACGTCGAGTACAACCGCGGCAATATCGAGATTCTATCTGCAGCAGAAGGCAGTATCCGCGCGTGGGTCAGCGAAGGAAAAATATGATATACTTGCGTAACAGGAGTCTCTGACGATGAAGATTATGACCAGCCGTTTCTGGTGAGATTGAGGTCGCTGAGGGATGCCGTCATCCACTTTGCAGCAGTATTCCGCGTTTGAGAAGGAGCACGAGTTCCTCATCATTCCTATGGGGGACGACAGCCCATACTCACTTTCTTCAGTCGGTGAAGACACCGGATCTTGCCTTCTTGATGGCGATGCCGCACACGTTCTTCCCGGACTATGAGGTCACGATTGACGACGATGTGGAGCGCGAGCTCGCACTCAACTCGCCGGATGATGTGCTGATCTACGCAGTGCTGACGCCTCGGCAGCAACATCCGCGACTTGACGGCGAATCTCATCGCCCCGATTGTCATCAATGCCAGAACCCGCAGGAGAAAACAGATCGCTTGACCGCAGCCCGTATACGACGAAGCATCGGCTCTTCCCTGCAGGATCAGGAGGAAAAGTAATGCTCGTACTCACACGGAAGCCCAGACAGCAGATCATGATCGGCGACAATATTGTCATCAACATTGTGGAGGTTCAGGGCGACAATGTGCGCATCGCCATTGATGCGCCGCGCAGCGTCAAGATCTACCGCGGTGAGATTTACCGCGCCATTCAGGAGGAGAACCAGCGTGCCGCAGCACCGCAGATGATTGATCTCGAAGCGCTGCCCACGCGTTCATCATAAAAATATAGCAAAACAGGCTATGTCCCAAGGAAGGACAGACGGGTGCGCGGGATGCGCACACCGTAGCACATGGAGGGATGCCTTATGGCTGTAGGTAGTGTTCAGGATTATATGTTGGCGGCGGTCGCCGTCAGCAGTATGCAGGACGGCGCAGGAGCGCAGCGTTCTGCCGGGGACGGAAAAACCGAGGCGCCAGCGCCTCCTAATGCAGCTGCAGCGGCTGCAGAGAAGGCACGGCAGGAAGCCGATGCCGCCGCTGCCCATGAAAAAGAAGAAGCCCATCAACGAGGAGCAGGCGGCGTATATCACGAAGCAGCTCAACGAGATCATGCGGCGCATCGACGTAAACCTCAATTTTCAGTATCACAAAGAGATCAACGTCATGTCGGTACGCATGCTGGACAAGAAGACGGGCGAGCTCTTGCGCGAGATTCCGGCGGAATCGTTGGTCGAGCACATGATCAAGGTACGCGACTGGCTCGGTGCACTCCTGGACAAGACGGCGTAAGGCGATAAGGAGGAAATTATGGCAGGAGCAAGAGGTATCTACGGACCTCGGGTTCGGGGATTGATGTAGAGTCACTGCGTCAAGGTCGGCATGATGTCCGAGCAGAAGAAGTATGACCGCCTTTATAAGAAAGAAGTCAGACGGAGTGGCGCAAAGAGCGCCTGCTGAGCGTCTACAGCGCGGTGAATACATTCCGCAGCAGCATGTCGGATATGCGTCTGAGCTCGCGGACGAAGCCCATGACGGCGACGAGTTCGCTCTCGGATGTCGTGACGGCGACGGCGAATGCAAACGCCGGCGTGATGTCGCATACCGTGGAAGTCACGCAGGCAGCCTCGAACGCCTATCTGATGACGGCATCGGGGCAGAAGGTGGTGCGTACGAATACAGCGGCACCGGCAAGCGTTGCCCTGAAGGACGTCGCCTCGCGGGCGGCACGATGCCCGCAGGCATGGCGAGCGGCGATACGGCGCTCAGCTTCAAGCTCTCGAACGGGACGGGCACGGCGGAGGTCAAGTTCACGGCAGAGGAGATATTTACGAAGAACCTCACACTCAACGATCTCGCGACGCGCATCAACAATGCACGCTTTATCGACAGCGACGGAAAGAAGACAGCACTTAACATCACGGCAAGCTACGACGCCGTGTCCGACGCCTTCTCCATTGTGAACACGAAGTCGGGCAGCGACAATAAGGTCAGCCTTTCCGTGGATGCAGGGGCGGGTCGGCGGCGGATACGACGGCACTGCTGAACAATCTGAAGCTCGGACAGGTCAGCGGCGGATCGATCAGCGCACCGCTCTCGTTTACGGCGGCGGGCACGACCTCTACCCTGAAGCGGCGGGCACGAATGCAAGCGTCAAGATCGACTACCGCACCTATACGGATCTGCAGGACAACAAGCTGCAGGTCAACGGCGTCACCTATACCTTTTAAGAAAGCGACGCCCGCCGGCACGACGCGGCACAGGTGACGATCGCACAGGATCAGGAGAAGCTCGTCGAGAGCGTCAAGAAGTTCGTCGAGGGACTACAATAAGCTGCTCGATGATCTCCACGGGCGTTACAACAACAATGAGTATCCTGATTACGAGGTTCTGACGAAGGATCAGGAAGCATCGATGTCCCACGAGCAGGTGGAGAAGTGGAACGAGCGCGCCAAGTCGGGGCTGCTCACCGCGATGGCTACCTCCGCTCGATCATCAGCGATATGCGCGATGCCGTAACCAATCGTGTCGGCTCTGCGCCGGGACGCTACAACAACCTCGCGGCAATCGGTATTACGTCGAAGGACTCGAGCGGGCATCTGAAGCTCGACGAGAACAAGTTCCGCACGGCGATCTCAGCGGAGCCGGATGCGGTCAACCAGATCTTCCTCCCATACGGACGACGACGACAACTACTGGAGATAACGGTGTAGCGTAACGCGTCTCGCCGAGCGTCTCGGCAAGCGCATGGAGTCGCTCAAGAGCCACGCGGGTATGACGGCAAACAAGTCCGACCGCAGTGAACTCGGCAAGCTCATCGAAAACTACGAGAAGCAGATGAGCGATTTCAAACAGCCTCATGAGCTCCTTTGAGAATCAGCTCTACAAGAAGCTACAATGCGATGGAGAAGCCATCTCGAAGCTTCCACGCAGTTCGGTTTCTTCTCCGAGACAGTGATGCCAGGGAGGATTCCCACATGGTCAACAGTGCCGCGGAGGCCTGATAAGAAGCAGCAGATCGTGACGGCAACGCCCTGAGGCGCTGACGCTCATGCTCTACAACGGCTGTCTGAGTTTATCAAGGAGGGTGCCGACGCACTCGCCGAAAAAGAACTATGAGGCTACCAACACCTCGCTGCAGAAGGCACAGAACATCATCTCGGAGTTCCGCGTCACCCTCAATATGGACTACGAGATCTCGCATCAGCTCCTGCCGCTCTGTCTATCTGCGTACGACCGTCTGGTCGAAGGAAATCTCGATGATAACCTCGACGCCATTAAGGAGGCGACGGACATCATCACGGAGCTCCGTGATGCGTGGGCACAGGCGATGAAGAAGCGCACGCGAGGAGAAGGGAGCGCAGAGTGCGGGAAGGAGCGGCGTCTATGCCGGATACGGGCTCTACGAAGAGGCACGTTCCCTGTGGGAGAAGCTACCGCGTGCTGACGCATGAACTCATGAAGTTCATCGACGAGGAGGAGGTCGATACCTTCCTCGATCTCGTCGACCAGCGCGGGCAGGTCATCGAAATGCTGCAGGCGCTGCCTGCTGATCCCTATCGGGGCGGTGCGGATTTTGCGGCACTCGATGCGGAGCTCCGTCCGCTCGATGCAGATCAGTAGCTAGGCACGTGCGTGGCTGAACTCGCTCGCGCCGCCGCAATGCGACCGTGCACAGCCATCGATACGGGCGAGGGCAGCCCTGTGGGTCCCTATCTCTAACCGGCGGCACTGAGGTACGGGATCTTCTTCGAGCTGACTACTTGACAAACAATCATAAAAAAGTAAACTTTTATGAAAGCCGCTAAGAATGTCGTCGCTTTGACGATATATTATATGTAACAGGGTAATACGCAAGCGAGTGCGGCTGCCATGGATGGCCAGCTAGCAGCCAACCAGGATAGACGCGTCACTTGCATATTATATAGCGAGCATGGATGTCCGCACATAAAAGATTAAGATTTCGGATCATCCGAAACACACCAGGGAGGAATTTTCACATGGCAATGGTAGTTAAGAACTAACATGTCGGCGGTCAACACGCTCAACATCCTGAACCGCAACCAGTCGGCTCTTGCGAAGAGCCTGCAGAAGGTCTCTTCGGGCATGAAGATCAACGATGCCGGCGACGATGCATCAGGGCTATGCACTCCGAGCGTATGCGCGTCAGATCCGTTCGCTCGATCAGGATAAGCAGAACACGCAGAACGGCAACAGACATGATGAAGACGGCCGAGGGCGCTGTCGCAAGCACGGTCGAGATCCTCAAGACCCTGGAAGGAAAAGGCCATCAACGCTGCGAACGACACGAACACGGACGAGGATCGCCGCACGATCAGAAAGAGAGATCAACCAGATGGTTGACCAGATCGACGACAACGCACTTGCTACGTGGCAACGGCAAGTACCTCGTCGATGGCTCGCGCAACAGCATCGGTACGGCAACCCGCACGACACTGACGAACAGCGCGCTGAGCACGGCTTCGGCATGGTCTTCTGCGCTGACGACGCCAGAGCCGCCAGAACGAAGAGCCCTCAACATCCAGTCGACGGATAACGTCACCGTCTCCTATGTCCGCCAGGGTCAGTACGCTACGACGACCTTCTCGGTCGGCACAGAATGCACTGTCGGATATCATCGCGAGGACGGCGTACAACGGAACGGATTCCCTCAAGGGCTCGTCGCTTGTTGATACCGCGAAGTGACGGCTGGCGCTTTGGATCGGTCTCGACAAGTCCGGCGAAACAGCGTCTTCACGGCGGACAACAAGACGGCGCTCTCGATCAATGCTGCCGGTGCTGGTACGACGTATCAGATCTCGGCGTTCACGATCGGCATCACGGACAACACGGAGGTGCTCTTCGCAAGACGCAGAACACGAGCGCTCGATGCGTTCACCGAGCGCATCCGCGCAGAGAACAAGTCCGATGGACAACGCTCTCGTCTCCAGACGGGCGTGAAGTCGAACCGAGGCGATCAAGGTCAGCATGACGGATATGCGTTCGCTCGCACTCGGCATGAAGGGCATGGATGGTGTCTGTCATCAGCGTTCAGACGCAGGACAAGGCGAATGCAGCGATCAACTCGATCGACTCCGCTCTCCAGAAGGCGCTCGACGAGCAGCCAACATCGGCGCTGTCAGACGCGTCTCCGCTACACGGCTTCAGACTCACGACGCAGTCCGAGAACGTCCAGAATCGAGTCCACGATTCCGCGATGCGGATATGGCAAAGGAGATGACGAGCACGAAGAACAACGTTCTTCTCCGAGGCTGCTCAGTCGATGCTCGCACAGGCGAACCAGAACAGCTCTGCTGTCCTCTCGCTCCTCCGCTAATTCGTTTCGACGATTTATACGGAATTCAGGAATCCCTCCTCGGGGAGGGTTCTTTTTTGCCATCCCTGTATCGCGTATAATGGAGCGTAGAGAGAGTACCGGATGAGAATATCTCGCGTGCTATATTGTTAAGGACGAGGTGGAGGAGCTGCGCCGTTCTCTGCCCTCTGTACGAGCTGCCGTGGATGAGATCATCGTTGTTTCACACGGCGGGATAGTCCTGCGGTGCAGGACATGTGCTGCGTTTTCGGCGAGTTCCGTGACTTTCATGGGTGAATGATTTTTCTCTTGCCCGCAATAAGGCGCGCGTCAGTATGTAACGGGGAATATCGTTATCTTCACGGACGCAGACAGAATATTTTTCTGCATCCAGATCATCAATGGCGTCAGGCGATCATCGAGAGTGCACATGGCCATACTCCATGGGACATCGTCATGGTCAGCCTATACAGTTATCGCGAATGCACTCGTGATCGATGCCCAACAGGACTACGAGTCCCGCGTATCTTTCGTATGCCGAGGCATGCACTACGAGGGAATGATTCATGCAGACAGCTGGTACGCGACGATGCGGAGGGCGAGCTGTCGTCTATGCAGATGAGGCTTTCCTCGGCATACGGGATATCTATCAGAACGAGCGCAGTCTGAGAAGATAAAGCGCAATGTTGCCATGCTGGAGGAGGATGCGGCACGGCATGGGCATACGACGATGCACGATCGCCTATCTTGCCGACTGCTATTTTGGGCTGCAGGATTATGCACGAGTTCTTTCCCCTCTCACGTAAGGTGCTGGCAGGGTGATATGATTCTTTGTCGGCGCAGGGAGCAAGATCTATCATCAGATGATCGAGGTCGATGCGTGCGCCGCACTATTCTGACGTGCGGAAATGCTTGCCCTTGCTGACGAGGCTCTTGCGAAGTATCCGGATCTTCCCGATTTCTATGCGCAGCGCGGGATGATTCTCTGTGGACTGATACAGATATCCTGAGGGCGGCAGAGTGTCGACGACGGCACTATATAAATCTTGATCATGGCTTTTTCCGAGCGCTTCACGATTCGAGCTTCTTTAACCCCGTGGTGGCTGCGCGTGAGCGGCGCGTCTCGCTCAGATCGATACGCATTTGGGGAATGAAGCACAGGCAAAAGCACTGGCAGGAGAGAGAAAGGGCATATAGCGCAGGGAAATGCTGCTGACATCGAGAGGATATTCGCATCAGTGCTTGCTATATTGTGACGCGATGATGCCGTGCATCTGGAAGAAAATCAATCGAAAGTTTACGAGATGCCGTGGATGAGCTCATCGTCGTCGATACGGGATCACGTGACGATACTGCGAGAGCCGCAAAGGCCTGCGGAGCCACTGTCTATGAAGTTCCATGGGCAGATGACTTTGCTGCGCCGCGCAACGCTGCACTTTCCCATGCCACAGGGGATTGGATCGTCTTTTATCGACGCAGATGGTACTTTTCAGATGAGACAAAAAGGAAATCTCCGTACGGCGATCACGACGGCGGATGCCGAGGGTACTGAGGTGCTTCTCGTTCCGGCATAATATCGACGAAGTGACGGGCGAAGTGCTGCTGGACTCCTATGCGCCGCGCATCTTCCGCCGCCGTACAGGACGATGCTATGTCGGGCGTATTCATGAAGAGCTGCGTGATGCAGATGGCTCTGTGCCAAAAACGAATGCCGTTGCTCCTGCCCTGCTGACACTCGTGCATACTGGCTACTCTGCTGTGCTTACACGTGAAAGGAGAGCGCAATCTGCGTATTCTGCTGGCGGAACTCGATACGACAGCGGAGCCGGAGCGATCTGGGGCTATCTCGCGGAGACCTATGATAATCTTGGCGACGCCTATCATGCGGAGCAGTACGCACGCAAAGATGTGGCGCTCGGACGATGCGGCGTCGTCTATGCGAGCCGTTGCTGGCGCATTCTGCTGCGCATCTATGGTGCGCAGCCGGGCGAGCGGATGCGTATCTGGATATTGCGGAAAAAGGCGGTGCAGGCGTTTCCGGAGCTGCCCTGAGATGCATGCGGGTATGCGGAGGCGCTGGCGGCATTTCATCGCTACCGTGAGGCGGCGGCGGCGGCTGTGCCGGCACTGGAGCCGCCGCTCCCGACGGGAGACGGAACACTCCTCTTTACGGATGAGATGAAAGCAGAACTGCGACGGCGCATGGCGATCTGGCGACGCATCGACACACATGCAGAGAGATCCGTATCGCAGCCTGTGTCTTTGCCCGCAACGATCGTCAGGATATGGAGCACTGGCTGAAAAACGCGGCAGTCTATGCGGATGAACGCATCGTCCTCGACACGGGATCGACAGACGGGATGCGGAAATGCGCGGAAAGCGCAGGCGCGAAGGTCTATGATTTCCTCTGGCAGGATGACTTCGCCGCTGCGCGCAATGCCGATGCTGGCGCATGCGGATGCGGATTGGGTCGCCGTGCCTCGATGTGGATGAGACCTTTTTGATCATCCGAACTGCGCGCTTATCTAGCGATGATGGATGTCGTGATGCCGCATAAGGATGCTGTTCTCCTGCCGATCGTGCATGTGGATGAGGACGATGCTGACCGCGAGATCGGGCGTGCGCCGCACATCCGTCTCCTGCGCATGGGGCGCGGCCTATTCTATGAGGGGCGCGCACGCGGGGCGCTCAAAAGCGGGACGGTGAGCCGCGCGGCTCATCATGGGCCCGTCGCTCGCCATCCGCCACGTGGGGTACTCGGCGGGGCGGATCCGTGCCAAGCAGTGCGCGCAACCTTGCCCTGATGGAGCCGGGCGGATCCATGAGGAGGGGCTTCGTCCGGGGGACTATCGTTATCTCGCCGATACCTATTATGGCGCTTGGACAGTGTGCGCGGCGCTCCCTCTGTGTGCGTGCGGCCTTGGAGGAAAATGTCACGTCCGTCGGTGCAAAGCCACCTCCATCACCCTTCTGCTCGACGCGATGGAAGGGAAGAATGTTCCTCTTGTCGAGCAGATGCGCGGCACGTACGCGGCGTGTGAGCTTTCCATCTGCCGGACTTTTATGGGCGGCTCAGGGCCTCCTCCTGGATGCAGCGGAAGAGGATGCACTTCTGCATTGACGCGTGCAGATGGCGCTCTCATGCGCAGCCCGAGGATACGGGCGGCGAAACATCGGCGTTTGCTGCTGGGCAGGCACGGTGTCGGCGGCACGCGCGTCTTCTTGCCGCGGCGGGAGCGCGCGGCGGCTGAGGAGGAGCTTGCGCGTGCGTTCCACTCAGGGACGGCGATGGAGGAGACCATGGATCGCCTAGTCGAGCTGCATCGCGATAGGGGCATGCGGACGCGCTGCTCAATGCACTCCGCGAGCGGCCCGGCGGAGATCAGGGAGAGCCTTTCTGTATCTCATCCGTCTTTGCCTGACAGCCACGGCTGGCTGCCTTTGGGCGAGCGGCACGCAGTATGCTATCGGCAGGAGACGGGCACGGAACTCCAACGCCCCTGCCCTATCATTGGCTGCGTTCGGATGCGCCCGCAGAACTGGGACAGCATATCGCTGGAACGCTTTAGCGGGAGACGTGCGAGAGATGCCTGAGTGTTGCTCCGCCTCGGACAATCCACGCACGCGGAAAGTCCGCGTCTCTATGAGCGGCTGCGCGGCCTTCTGCCACGGGAGATGCAGGAGTTCTGGCGCCACTACGATGAGCCGGATGCCGTCCCGCGCCCACAGCGCGCGGAGGGACTTCGTCTCGTGCGCGAGGCGTTTGTACGCCATGCGGATGCGGCGCAGACGGAGCGCTTCCTGCGCATCGTAGTATCATACGGCATGGAGGAGCTGCGTATCGCTGCCGACGCCTATATGACAGCGGGACGCCATGCGGCGGCGCATGCGGCATGGGAACTCTGCGCGAAGCAGGGCGACGACGCGGATGCTCTCTATGGTGCGGGCTTTGCACGATACGCATGGGCGATGCTGGACGCGGGACGTGAATACCTCATGCAGGCGCTGGCAGCGGATCCCAGCATATCGTAAGGCGAGAGAGTTGATGGAGTGGATCGGATGAAAATTTCAGCGTGTGTCATCGTGAGGAATGGGGCGGAGAACCTTCCCGCGCTGGCTCGCCTCAATGCACGCAGCTTTGCCGACGAGATGATTGTCGTCGATACGGGCTCGACGGATCAGAGTGTGGAGATTGCACGTGCGGGCGGGCGCGCGTGCTCCATTTCGACTGGATCAATGATTTTTCCGCAGCGAAAATTTTTGCGCTCGATGCGGCGACGGGAGACTGGATTCGTCCGATGCCGATGCGATACTTTACGGAGGAAGCAATCCGCGCGTGCGCCCTCTGCTCGAGGGAGCTGCAATGCACATCCGTATCTTGACAGCTTCATCTGTGCATCTCATCAGCATCGACGTGGATACGGGGGCACTTCTCAGGACGAGTGCCGAGGTGCGGCGCATCTTCCGCCGTGCACCGCACATCCGCTGTGGGCAGCATTCACGAACACATAGAAATCTAGCGGATATGGCGCGGCAGATCGATGGTCGCGCCCGGCTGACTCTCTATCGCCACAGCTACGGCCGCGCATCATCAAGGCAAGTCGCAGCGCGATCTGGAGCTCCTCGCCTTTGCGCGCCGTGCACGCGGAGAGTCACGCGAAACTCATGCGAGAATACCATCTGTGGACTGCTAGTATACGCTTGAGGACTCATCCGCAGGCGGCAGCATCTCATGCACGCGCTCGCAGGACAGTGCGCGGATCGGCTCGGTCGGGTCGGAAAAACCGCCCCATGCGGTTCTCCTGCAGTCTCTATTCTGATGGGGCATCGGACGCAGATCTCGAGAGGCGTGCGATGCGGCGCGCGCAACACTTCCCGGAAAAAGGCGCGGACTATCCGACTGATCACAGGACGTATGCGTGGATCGGTCGTATGACTGCTGACGGCGTGCGCTGCCTACGCGGAGGGATCCGTCTGCATGAGGAAGCACTATCGTGAAGAGGGACCTCGCTGCCGTGCTTCCCTCCAACGCGCGCACATGCGCCTCGTCGAGGCAGCGCGCTGCTGCGCGATGCGCGGGAGGAGGCGATCCTGTCAGCGGAGCATGCATCCGCACTGATCCGCGCCATACGCACTCCCTCGCCGCGTTTCTGCGGATCATGGCGGCGGTCGGCGGCAGACGATGCCGCGCTGATCGAGGATCTTGAACGGATCTGAGTGATCGTAGAGGCAGATGCGGCACTTTCGCCTCGGTGCTGGCGGGCGCGGGATTTTCCTCGCGGCGCTCTCACTATGATCGCGCAGTACGGACAGTTTTCGCCGCGTCGCCGTCTCCCTGCCTGCGGGGACGCAAATGCAGCAGCGGCATCGCTCATCGAGGAATGGAGTGCGCGGCTGCATGGTCGGAGCGGCCTGCTGGAACGATGCTCTCTCCGCGAACAGCAGAGCGCACTCGCTGTCGCTCCTGCCGCGCTCCTGCACCGAGGTTCTCGCGGCACCGAAGCACAGCGGATGCTGCGGCGCGTTGCACGGCTGGCGGAGGTGCGGCAATGAACGGACAGAAACTCGAGAGCTGCGCGACCGTATCTGCGGCGCTGGACGCGGGGCAGTGGGAGAAGCGCGGCGCGGCGATCGAGGCTGCATCGCTGCTGAGCCGGCAGGAGCGGCGTCTCCTGACGGCGCTCTGCTGAGGAGAGGATGCGAAAGGGTAGCCCTGGAAGGCGTGGCAGGAGTGCAGGGGCGCGTGCGCCGCACGAGCCCCTATACGATCTTCCTGCGCATGCGCATCCACCTCCTTATGGGAGAGCGCGGAGCAGCCTGCGCGCACTGACGCATCTCTTTCGATGCGCCCATGTCTGCGGAGGTCGCGGAGAAAGTCTATAATCTCGGGGCGGTGCGCACGCTTTCTTGCTGCGGATACGCGTCCGGGTTTCGCGCGTGCGCGCGATGCTGCGCCAAATCTCGCGCTGCGTGCACTCAATGCGAGCAATGTGCTCTTTGTCATCACTATCTTCTCCTGCGCCCGCGAGAGGATCGGCGAGGCGGCGAGAGGTACGGCCGTCCTTTGCGGCGATTCAGGTGCTTGATCACCGTGCACACCGACGAGGGCAGCGGCTCCGCATCGGGTATCTCTCCCTGATGTCAGAGAGCATGTAGTGCTCTCGTTTTTCGTGTCTGCTGATGACGGCGCTCGAGCCTACGCGCTTTGCGGTGACCGTCTATGCGCTCGGCACGGAGGACGCCTATGCGGAGCAGGCTCAAGCGTTCGCGTGCAGGACTTTCGTAATCTGTCACGCTCACCCCGGAGGCGCGGCCTATGCGATCTATCGCGACGGGATCGACATCCTCGTTGACCTTGCAGGGCGCATACGGCGGGCAGTGCGCTGCCAATTCTCGCCTATCATCCTGCGCCCGTCCAGATCTCGGGCATCAGCTGCTTTCGCCTCCACGGGGCTCAGGACGGTGGATTACCTCCTCGCTGACCCCGTCCTGCCGCAGGGGATGCGGAGCAGGGCTTTACCGAGGAACTGCTCGTTCTCCCTGCGACGCATTTCTGCTGGCAGCCGCTTGCTCTGCTCCTGCCGCCCGCATCCACGACCGCCGTACCGCAGCATTGTGTTCAGCGGCTTTATGCTTTACCAAGGTCAATGACCAGTGTCCTGCGCGTATGGGCGGAGATCCTGCGCCGTGTGCCGGAGAGCCTCTTTCTCAGGCGGATGTTTTTCCGAGGACGATGCACGCGTGCAGGTGCTGGGAACGGATTGCCGCGGCAGGCATTCCCACGAAGCCGTGTGGATGCAGAGGGAAATTCTCCGGACTATCCTCGCGGCGTATCACCGCATGGACATTGCGCTCGATCCATTCCCCTATCCCGGCGGCGGGACGACCTGTGATGCGCTCGTATGGGCGTGCCCTGTCGTGACACTTTCGGAAACACTCGGCAGCCGTTTTGGCGCGTCGCTCCTCGTGAACGCATCGGGGCAGAGGCGCTGGTCGCTCATACCGGAGGAGTACATCTCTTTGGCTGTTTCTCTTGCTGGAGATATACAGACGCTCGGATGCACTCGCATACGGGGCTGCGCGGGATGCTGGCGCAGGTCGCCCGTGATGGATGCGGCGGGGATGGCGCGGCAGTCGGCGCGGCATGCGAACAGGTATGGTCAATCTATGCAGACAGCACGGTGAACGAGCTAAAGTCCATCGATGATCACGACGATGGTATCTATAAGGATAGGCTCTGCGAGCGGCTCTTTGCCCTCCTTCGGGCAGAGCAGTATCACTGCAGCGCAGGAGCTTGCGGAGAAAGTGCCATGGCAGCACGGCGCGCGGAGGATATGCTCGCGCTATCTCCACCTATCGCGATAGAGCGGCAGGGGCGATCTCGCCGCGCGCGATGCTCTCGCGGAGGCGTACCTGAAGACGGGCGGCAATGCGCTGCGCCATGCGGGTTCATGCGTGCCGCATGCCGCTGTTGCCTATCGGATGGGCGATGTGCGGGCGGCAGAGTACTATCGCTGCGCCCTATGAGGAGGAGCCGTCCGATCCGGCGCTGTATGCAGTTCCTTCCTTTTGGCGAAGAATGCACAGGATGTGGATGACGAGAGCTCTTTCGGGCACATTGTACCTACAGTGAGCCTCCTCGCCCGTGTGCCGCAGTATACCTACGGAAATCGCTACGCGCATCCAAAGATCTCGCGTAGGCTATATTTCGCCGGACTTTCGCCGCAATGTGCTGCAGCATTTCGTGCAGCCCTTTCTGACGATGTAGACCCGCACGCGCTTTGCGGTCTATGTACTACAGCACGGCGGAGCAGCCGGATGAGGTGACAGCCGGGCTGCAGCTCCTCAGTGGATCAGTGGCGGGAGATGGGGGGACGCACGGCGGCAGGAGATCGCCGCGCAGATTCATGCAGATGAGGTTGATATTCTCGTCGATCTGGCGGGACACGCAGCAGGCGGCGCCTTGCCCGTGCTCGCACGCCGTCCCGCTCCCGTACAGATGATGGTCTCGGCTATGGCGACATCGGGGCTCTCTGCCGTCGATTACTTCCTCACGGATGCGCTGTGCGATCCCCTTTGGTGGTGAGAGTGAACGGTATTTCACCCGAGAGCTGATCCGCCTGCCGAGCCAATTTCGTCTATGTGCCGCGCGCGGAGCTGCCCGCGCCGACGGGAGACGCCCGCGCGTCAGCGCGGATCGATCCTCTTTGGGGTGTTCGAACCAGTACCGCAAGTGGATCGACTGAGATGTCTGCGTATGGCGGGAGATTTTGGAACGCGTACCGCAGTCAAACTGCTGCTGCAGTCGCAGGTGTTCTTTGCCGCTGCGATGCGGAGGGAGGCAGAGGAACGCCTTGCGGCTGGGATTGATCTTGACCGTATCGTACTGGAACCCGCGACGACGGACTATATGGAGCGCTATCTCGATGTGGATATTGCGCTCGATACCCTATCCGTGCCGGGCGGCGGGACGACCTGCGACGCGCTCTATATGGGCGTGCCCGTGGTGACGATGTATGGTACGCGGCGCAGTACGCGCTTTTTCTATGCGATGCTGCACCTCGTCGGTGCGCAGGGCTGGCGGTCACATCTGTCTGCGGCATACATCTCCTGTGCCGTCTCACTGGCGGAGGACCGGATCGTTTGGACGAAATGCACCGTACAGCTGCGCGGGAAGATGGACATCACCGCCTGCATGGATCGAGAGGGCATATGCGTGCGTTGGAAGAGGCTTATATCATGGCATGGAGAAATGCCGGACAGGGGCTATGATGAAAAAGAAAGAAAAAGCAGAAGGCACAAGCTGGTAAAACACCGTAAGGTGCAGAAGATCTCGTCTGGGGTATCTTTCTGCGATCTCGGACAAAGGCCGTCTGCGCGAATTGCTGCCCATGTTCTTTATGGCGTACGATGCGTTTCGCTGTGAAAATTTATGCCTATCACTACAGAGATCGGCGGCGATTCGTCACGTTTTTGCTGAGGAAGGCGACGGTACGTGAGGTTGGTACGTGTACGCCCGAAGAGGCGGCGGAGCTCATTCGCCGCGATCATCTCGATCTGCTCGTCGATCTCTCACTCGACGCGGTCAGCGCACATCATGCTGCGGTGATGCGGCGGAGACCGGCGGAGCATATCATATCGCTGGCGGAGCACATTCCCCGCAGGGCTTGCCGTACGCCTTCCGATGGTCGAGGGCGCAGGAGGTCTCCCCTACTGCTATACATCAGGTCGAGCAGGATGTGGCATATACCTATCGTGCACCGCTGTTCGATACGGGCATTCCACCATTGGTGTGTGCGGCGGCATGACGCCGAGCGAATCCTCCCATTTTCTGGAACTCCTGTCGTATCTGCTGCCCGCGATCGGCGATGTGCACCTTGTTTTGCCCGCGTCCATCGCGGGGGATGAGCGCAGACGGGACATCGAGGCAGATTGCTGCGCGCGGCAGTGCAGAGTCGTCCCTTGACTTTCGTGGATGATCTCTCATACGATACACTGGATGTTATGCTTGGCCTGTCGGTCGATCTCGTCGATGTCTCGCCATGCAGCAGGCATGGGATTCCTTGATTACCGTCGAGCATCTTGTGCGGGATCGCTATGCAAAACACTGCTGTCCAGACTGGAGCTTCCCCACTGTGCGACGTACAAGGAGCAGCGACGCGTGCGTCTTGCTCTGTGCGCGCTGACCGTGAACGATTGTCCGCGTGTCGCGGCCTGCTCGCGTTGGCGGCTGATTGATTTTTGCGATGCGGGGATGCTTCAGTTTTGCACTGGAACGTGCCTATGAGCGCGCTCTTGCGCCAGGGAGACGGACGATCTGTCGCGCACTGACGGATGAACTCTTCCCGTGCCGCCTCCCGTCAGAGATTGGGATGCGGTTCTCACTGCCGGGCACATCAACTGGATGGGCATGATGCACCTCACTGCGGAGCAGCGTATGAGTCCCTGCATGGGGCTATCACTTTTGGCGGTGCAGCCCCGCTGGCGGCACGGTGGGCAATGTCCGCACAGGGGCTTCCCGCAGATCGTGAGGGGCGCGGCTCTATCTCTCGGTTTCAGGAGTTGAGCCAGAGACAGAGTCTGTGTGTGTTTGAACGTACGGGATGGATTAAAAGCGCATCGAAGAAGGACTTCCGTTGTGCCGGAGGTTCGGACAGCTCTGATTAAAAGCATACGCAGATCATGCACCTGCGGACAGTGATGCGGAAGTGGCATCGCAGTGTGCAATCGCTATGCGCATGAGATGGCGGACCCTTTTCGCAAAGCGCATTTACTGATGGTGCAGGTCTGATGAAACTCAATGCCGCCGATGTCAGTGCGCAGGAGGTCTATGAGAAGAGCTCGGGCTATGGCGCTCTTTTGCTGATGTACAGCCCCTACACGCATCTGGGGACGACGAAAAAGGACAAGATCTCGCATCGGCTATATCTCTGGGGACTTTTTCGTCAGCATGTCGACGCAGTACTTTCGTATGGCTGCGTTTTTGGCGGGTATGATGCAGATACTTTTGAGGTCATATGTTTACAGCCTTGGCAAAATCAGATCAGTATACCGATCTTTTTAAGACACTCGTGACCCGATGGCGCGATCCTCTCAGCGCATGCGCGCGGATATGGAGCGGATTGCGCGGGAGATCCATGCGGATGAGGTGGATATCCTATTCGATCTGGCGGGACATACGGCGGGCATGGGGCTTGCCGCCTCGCGTATGGAAAACCGGCTCCCCAGTCCAGCTCTCGGGGCTTGGCATACATGGCAACGACGGGGCTTCGCTGACCGTGGACTACTGTGACGGATCACTGCTGCGATCCCGAGGGGAGCGGCAGCGAGGCGTTCTATGTGGAAAAACTCCTGCGCCTGACGAGTCAGTTCTGCTATAATGGGTATACGCACCTCCTCGATCGACGGGAGACGCCGGCGCGGGGGCGCGCCATATCCAGTTCGCCTCCTTCACCAGTATCAGAAAATCCGATGAACCTGCGCTGCGCGCATGGCAGGGAGATTATGGAACGTGTGCGCAGTGCGCGGCTTCTCCTCAAAAACAATGCCCTATTCGAAACCGGTGGTGCAGTCGGCCTACGAGCGCTGCGGCGGCTCGGCTTTTTGATATGAGCCGCGTCAGTTCGAGGAGGCGACGCGGGACTATATGCGTCGCGCTATCTCGATGTGGATATCGCGCTCGACACCTTCCATGGCCGGGCTGGCGGGACGACCTGCGACGCGCTCATATGCGCGTCCCTGTCGTCTCCTACTATACGGAGCGTCACAGCACGCGGTTTTACCTACAGTCTCTGGCGAATATTGAGCTCTCCGATCTCGCATCGACCAGCCTCGCGGACTACGTCGAGACGTCCGTGGCTCTGGCGGGAAATCTGACCTCCTCGATGCCCTGCATCGTGAGCTTCGTGATCGGGATGAAGGCGCTCACCCGTCATGGATCAGGGAACGCTACATCTCGCGAAATGGAGGAATGTTATCGTGCCATCTGGAACGCGTGGGAGAGCGAGACCACGACCCTCTAGCCATGTCTTTGCCCCTGTGGAAAAAGGCGATGGCAGGCAGGACATCTGGAAACAGCCCTGCGAGCTCTGCGGACATCGAGCGGGACGATATGCTCCCCGCAGGAGCGGGCATGGGAACTGCATCGAGCGCATGGGGCAGCTGCCTCACTGGCTGGCCTGACTCTCCCCGCCGCTCTGCCGCATCTGCGGCTGGCGTGGAGCTGCCGCGGTAGAACCACAGCGATCGCCTTGCTGCACTGAGCAACTATCTCATGTACCTCCACCATGTGGACGACGTTACGGATGAGATGATGCACGATGCCCATGCAGCATACGCACAGATGCTCGGGACACTGCCGCAGTTTTCCCACGCGCCGCATTGCCGTGAAAAGCTGCGCATCGGCTATCTCTTCGCCGAACATGACGGATCACATTGTCCTGAACTTTGCCGCTGACAGCTCTTTTTCCGCCTATGACCGAGCGCGCTTCTCCGTCCATCTCTACGATGTCGGGGGCAGCACAGCGAGGTGACGGACTCGGGTCGCCGGGATGGCGGACGACTATAAAGACCTGTCGAAGTGCCGCCCACAGGAGGCGGCGGCACGCATCCATGCCGATGGGATCGACATCCTCTTTGATCTGGCGGGACATTCGGCGGGCGGAAAGACGCTCATGATCGCGGCGTATAAGCCTGCGCCCATGCAGCTCCTCGGGATCGGGTACTCAGTCACGACGGGCTTTTCTGCGATGGATTATTTTCTCGGGTGATCCATTCTGTGATCCCGTCCGTGAGAAGAAGCGCATTTTACAGAGCAGATTCTGCGCCTGCCGCAGACACATCTGTGCTTTACCCCATCGGAGCGGTTCCGCCCCTATGAGCATTTGCAGCGCACACCGCATGAAAATGTCGTCTTTGCCAGTTTCAACAACTTCGCAAAGATCACGGATGCGATGCTGACGGCATGGGGGAGATCCTGCGCACTGTGCCCACGGCGCGGCTCCTGCTGAAGAATGTGCATCCGCTGGAAGGAGACGCTGACGCGGATGAAGGTGCGCGCTGTGCGGGCGGGGATCGATCCGGCACGGCTTGAGCTGCGGCCGGGGTCAAAGGACTACCTTGCGGACTATCTGGATGCGGATGTGATCTGGACACATTTCCGCTATCAGGGCGGCGGGACGACGTGCGAGGCTCTCTGTATGGGGCTTCCTGTCGTCGTGCGGGCAGGGACACGGCATGGTGCACGGTTCGGCGTGAGCCTCCCGCACAATGCAGGCTTTTCCGAGTTGATTGCGGGCAGCACGGAGGAGTATATCGAGCGAGCCGTTCTGCTGGCGCGCGACAGGGAGCTCTCAGTGCCCTGCAGATGGCTGTTCCGCGCATGATGCGCGCCTCTCCGCTGATGGATGCGGCGGGCTATGTGCGTGCGATGGAGACGGCGTATCAGATGATATGGGAGCGGTATCTTCATGAAAAAACGTAAGAGAAACCGCGCAGAGCGTACGCGCAAAAAAGTGCGCGGCGGGAAGAGAAACGGCAGATGAAAGGGACGATGACGATGGCAGAGAAGAAAAATCAATACGGCAGAGCAGATTCATGCGTACGTAAAGAAGGAGAAGTACGCAGAGGCGATCAATGCCTTTGCCGATGCGCTTGCACAGGGAGAGCCACCGAAGGAGTGCTATGCTGATGTGGCACGTGCCCTACGTTTGAACTGGGCGACTACAAACGCGCAGCGGACTGGGATAAGTCGAATGCCCTCAGTGGATCCGGGCAATGTCGATATGCGCATCCTGCTGGCACGCATCTGCCAGCGCGAGCGCCGGACAGATGACGCGCTGAAGCTCTATGAGAATATGCTCTGCGGCTCATGCGGCTGCACTAACCGCTACGCCAGCGTGCGGAGATCGAGCAGCGTGCAGGCTCGACGCACGTCTCGCGCAGGACAAGACGCGCATGGCGTACCCACATCTCGCGGCACTTGGGACTGCTGCCGCACCCGGCTGCACCGACCACAAAATCCCGCTCGCGCTCGGCTGTATCCAGCGCGGCGCCGATCGCGCCCGTATCCGTTCCGGCTGCACCGGCAGCTCAGTCCTCCGCCAGCGCCAGGGCGCAGGCCGCGCAGATCCTGGCAGCAGTCCCATTCGCCCCGCCGAGAAGATGGCGGCACTCAAACTGCCTTTTGCGGGTGCGGCATACGACAGGATGACTATGCGGGGGCACGGGAGCCTGACGGCGGCACTGGAGCTTGATCCCGGCTGTGATGTGACGCTGCGCAATATGGCACCTCCTCCTGCATGAGATGGGTGAGCGGGAAAAGGCTCTCCAGGTCGCGGCGAAGATGGGCAGACGGACTTCATGCTCCCTGCGCACGCTGAAATCATGAGCGCGCTCAGCTCTTATCCTTACGCTGACGGAGACGGGGGAGTATCTGCGAGAGACGGCAGAGTCCGCCCTTGCGGCGGCATCTGCGGCAAATCTTTACGGCGGAGCTGATCGTCCCTCGTTCCGCAGGGCGGCGGATGCCGTGCAGGCGGGAGCTCCATGATCTGTCCTGCCGTATTCTCCTGTGGCGGAGGAACATCCTGCTGCATGGAACAATCGCGGCGGCAGAGGCGGCGTCGGGCGATCTGCTGCTCTTCCTGCAGGAGGGGGTAATCCTCACGCAGTCGAGTCTGGAAAAATGGCAGGTAGGTGCTTCCCCGATGTGTACGCAGATCGCTGCGGTTGGTCCATTTATGGACCATACCGTATTTTTGCGTGGCAGTATCTGAATGCGGAACGGATGAGGCGCACAGAAAATAGAGGTGGAGCACTGCGTGCGAACATGAATTTTGGCAATACCCGACGGAGAGTCTGTTTCTCGAACACTTTGCTCTCCTCATGCGCCGTACGGCGATTTTGTCAGCACGGAAAATTCGATGAAGCATTTGAGGGGAGCAGCGGCGCCGATATTGATCTCTCGTTCCGCCTGCGCTGCGCAGGATATACACCTCCTGCGTGTTTCGCCTATGCTGTCACATCGTGCGGCGGGGAAAGTGAGCTCTGGGATCTGACGCTGACAGCTACGCGTCCACCGCTCCTAGAGCGATGGGGGCTGAGATTTCGGTGCCGGAGATGCTCTGGCAGAGAGCGCTCGATCAGCATCGGTGAGGCGTGAATCCCGCCTCGTCGCGTGCGGACCTGCCGCAGTGCAGCGCCGCGTGCGCCGCTCGTCAGCATCAAGCGATTCCGACGTATAATCGTCCCCGTTATTTCCGTGAGACTTCGAATCGGCGCGTGCACAGACCTATCCGAACATCGAGATCATCGTCTGTGACAACAGCACGGACGAGCGGACGGCGGAGCTGATGCAGGCGCATGAGGACGATGCTGCGTCCGCATCGACGTGCGCAAATCGCAGCGGCGCGGACAAAGGCGGAGAATTTTATGCCGTTCGAGCGTCTGGGCACAGGGGGAGTATCTGCAGTGGTGCATGGACGATGATATCCTCCTGCCGACAAGATCACGCGGATGATGGATGACCTTCCCCGCGTGAGCCGGGCATTACTCTGTCACGTCGCTGCGCGGCGTCTGCTGACGGCGACTGGAATTATCTCGGATTATGGCAGGGGAAACGTGCCGGTACACGGGACGTACGAGGTCTACCGTGCAGCGGCGTACGGGCGACGCTGATGGATCGGCGAGATTTCTCGGGGAGCCGTCCGCCGTGCTCGTCGGGATGACCGTAAAACACCACTATTGGCGGGCGGGAGGTCGCGGCTATCAGACGATCCTCGGACTGTGCCATGTGGCTGGAGCTCATGGAGCGCGGCGATGCGGTCATCTTTGCGCGACGCGTCCTCAGTCTCTACCGCCGCCATGAGGGCAGGAGGGCGCACAGGCAGATGTCATGCGCGCAGCTGGCGTGGAGGCGCCGCCTGACTCGAAGAATATTGGCATAAACGTATTTTTATTACGCAGGAGCAGCGATTATCGACGTCACTCTGCACGGATGTCGGAGAGCAAAGTGTCATTGCCCCGCTGCTTCCTCAGGTTCCTGCAGCGCTGCGAAGGCGTACGAGCAGGAGACGCCTCCATTTTCCATCATTCTGATGAATCGTGGAGGGAATGTGCCCCCCGTGCGGATGGATGCCCCTGAATCTGCTCGCCGCGCGCGGCAGCGTTTCGCTTACGGGGTGTATGAGTGCGAAAGATACGCCGCTTGAGCTGTATGATGTGACAAAGCATGTATGACAGCATCATCCTATTTGAGCGTGCCAACCTCATGCCCTACAGCCAACGTGCGGCAGATGCTGGCAGAGGCGGGTGCATCACATGGCAGCGTCGTATTGCAGGGAGATGGACGATCATCCCCATGTGAGATGAAGCGGCGGCGCGTGATCATTATTTTCTCTTCGCGCCGTTTCTGCGGCAGCAGACCTCAACGAAGTATTTGGCTCGAGTATCTGCGGGAATTTAATCCCCATGTCTATCTCTTTGAAAATCAACTGGCAGAGCTGCCCGCCCGCGCGCAGCTACGAGTGAAAACGCACCGCAGGTGACGATTTTCTTCGGTGCGCTGAACCGCCGCGCGACTGGGAGCCGCTGATGCCAAGCATCAATGCAGCGATTCAGGAGCACGGAGATCGCCTGTATTTTCGCGTGGTGTCGGACTACGCATTCTATCAGCAGCTGCGGACGGAGCGCAAATCATATCGTCGGCGGCACGCAGGATGGCTCTGTCGTTGCCCCCTACGAGCGCTCTGTGGAGGAACTCCACCTCGGACTATCGCCTCCTGCCGCTCAATGATACGGAGTTCAACCGCGCCAAGTCCGATCTCAAGTTCATCGAGGCAGCGGGAACGGTGCGGAGTGCTCGCCGCACCGACGGTCTACGCGGCGACGGTGCGCGATGGGAGAGTGGGCTGATCTATCACAGTCCGAAGGAGTTCGCACAGAAACTCGATCTCCAGATCCGCCGCGACGATCTGCGGCGGCGCCTTGCGGAGAACGCCTACCGCTATGTGCAGCGGAGCACCGCCTTCGCAGGGCATCTGGATGACTATATCTGAGCGTATCGCGAGCTCTTTGACCGCAGAGAGGAGCTTGGAGCGGAGTACGCTCGCGGCGCGTCTGCGAAATACTTCCCCAATCTGTGAGTGACGGTAAAAAGCGTGTGAATAATTCCTCTTGTTGTGATTCGGATAATGATTGACAGATGATATGTCTGGCTTTTTATAATAAAGATAGGTTACGTAGATTGGAGATCGTTCCGCTTTTCTGCACGATACTCTATCAGTCGGAAAGGAGAGCCGATATGACGGAAAAAGTAAAATGGTTCAGCGCGGATAAGGATACGGATTTTATCTCCCGCAGGACGCGCGATGATGTGTTCGTCCACTTTTCTCGATTCAGGTGAGGGATATAAGACGCTGAGCGAAGGGCAGGAAGTGGAGTCTCGACGCATTGTCGAGGGTGGCACGCGGTCCGCAGGCGGACAAATGTGATCAAAAAGGAATAAGGTCAAAGTGTTTGAAAAGCCCGGCTTACAGCGGCGGGCTTTTTCTTATTTTGATGCACTCACAAAATCTGAATTTAATGAAGCGCGTGCAATTCCTTTGCAGGTATTTTCTCCTTTATGTCAGAACTAAACAGGTAACAGAGGGAGTACGTCCTCCCGTAGATAGAAAGGGCTCGTGTTTCATGGCTGCATCCACGATTCGAGGAAAGAATGTCGAGGTTACCCCTGCACTGCGCGACTATGGCAGCGCGTCGGCAAGATCACGAAGTACTTCGATACATGTCGGCGAGATTGCGGTTCTGCTCTCTGTGGAAGGGAAGCACCACAAGGTGAAGTGACTGCCCCTCGTCGCACGCGGCGTCTGCTGCAGCGGCGAGGAGCATTCGGAGGATATGTACAGCTCCATTGAGTCTGGTCATCGAGAAGCTCGAGCGCCAGATCCGGCAAGAAGACGAAGCTCGAGGCGGCGTTTTCCGCCAGGGCGTTCGAAAAGCGCAGAGCGGTCGAGACGTTTGCCCAGCCGATGCCGGAGGATGAGGATATCTACCCGCCGTCAAGACGAAACGCTTCTCGCCCAGCCGATGGATGTGCAGGAGGCGATTATGCAGATGAACCTCCCCAATCATCATTTCTTCGTGTTCCCGCAATGCGGAGTCGGAGGAGGTCAACATCGTCTACGGGCGTCACGATGGAAAGTACGTGCGCTGATCGAGGTCGAAGAGGGCTGATCGCGCGATCGGATCCCGAGAAAAGGGGCGGCTGCGGCTGTCCTTTTTACTGCGCCTTTTCAGCGAGATGTGCTATAGTGCAGCCATTGGGATAGGAGGAAACGATGCGAAGAATCTATACCGTCTCATCAGTGGGTGAGCCTGATCTCATGCGCTCTTTTGCTGCTGCTGACGCTGACGGGGCCGCCGCCCTCTTTCGCGGGGAGATCAATGCGTGGAACACGGTGAATATGCCGGAGAGCGGGGAGCCCATGCCGATGGCGGAGCTCTGGCAGGCACCGCCCGAGGGAGAGGCGGCGGTGCGTGCAGCGTATCTCGACGAAGGAGATCCCGGCGGTGACGCCGGATGACACGGATGGGACTCTCATTTCCGCGTCGTGGAGCGCGGCGGTGTGGCGGACGCCCCACATGCGCATGGGCGGCGAGCAGATCATGTACGATGTGCGCACGCATACGGCATTTGACCGCAAGGAGCGCATCTATCGTCATGATGGGGTGTCAGATCTTCATGCATACGATGGCACATTCTGCACGTCCGCATGGGCATGGATACGGGTGGGCGCACTTCGCCCTGATGTGTGCCCTCTCGGTCATCTCCATCGTGACGGGCATCTATCTCTATCTGCCGATGATGAAGAGCATGGCGTTCGGTACGCACCGACGCAAGACCGGTCGCGTGTCTGGTCGGACTGGCACAAGATCACGTCGATCTTTGCGGGCACATGGGCGACGGTCACGTGCGTGAGTGGCATCGTGATCGTCCTCTACCGGTCGGGATGCGGACTATCACAGCACAGCGCTATTGCGGCGATGGAGCATCTTTGCCGCGCAGGAACAGCAGGCGGAGACGCTCCGTCACGCAGATGCACTGGCACGCGTCGAGGAGAGCAGCCCGGGCGAGATGATCTCCATGCAGCTGCCGACGGCGTCATATCCCTTCTACGTCTTCGAGACCGCCGATCCGCCCGTGCGCGCGACGGACTTTGTACTGGGCGATGCGACCTATCTTCGGCGGATGGCGGCACCGTTCACCGTCCCCGTACCGGCGTGGATGAAGGCGGCACCATTCTTCCTGAAACATCCACATCCACAATCATGAGCTCCTCGCCGTAAAGATTTTCTGGCGCTGCTGATCCTCAGCGGCGGCGGCGATGATCGTCACGGGCATTGTGCTCTGGCTGACGCTGCTGGCAGTCAGCCGCTATTGCGGCGGCTGCCGAGATCGCCGAGAAGAAACGCCCAATGCGTCGTGGGAGGAGCCCGCACGCATGCACTGATGAGCCTGGTGATCTTCGTCGCGCCGATTTACGGCGGATGGGCAGGCGAGGGACTGGCACTGTACTCAGTGCATACCTGATCGTGTATTTCGTACGCGCTGTGCGCAGATGATCGTTTAGCCGCTGTGAGGCGCGCTGCACCGGGGAGGAGAGAGCGACGAAGTGGACTGGACTGACAACGGCGGAGGCGGAGGCATCACGCCGCATCCATGGGGCGAATGTCCTCGCCGGAGCCGGCGCGGCTGACCTTCGCAGGCGTTTTTGGAGACCTTCCGCGACCCGATGATCCGCATCCTGCTCGTGATGGTTGCGCCCGATGGTCACGATGTACTTCGTCGGCTATGCGGAGATTTGCATGAGCCGGTCGGCACGATCGTCACGGTGCCCATCGTGCAACGGTGACCGCGCGGACGAGAGCCCTGACGAGCGACGACGAATACCATGGAGGCTGCGCGACGCGCACGGCAAAGGACAGGGCAACTGCAGCCGCGACGGCGGACTCCATGTCCCGCCTGTGGATGAGATCGTGGTGGGCGACCTCGTCATCCCTGCGGGGGCGACAAGATCCCCGCCGACGGTGTACTCGTCTTCAGGTGACCTGCGTGAGCAACGCAGCGCTGAACGGCGAGACGGAGGAGCGCCAAGCGCGCCGATGCGCTGCCGTATTTCCGGAGAAGACGACGGGGGATACCTTTGTCGATGGCACGACGCTCTTTCGCGGGAGCGTCGTCTTTGACGGCGAGGGCATACTGCAGGTGCCGCGTCGGTACTGCGACCATGATGGGACAGATGGCGTCGGAGATGCAGGCGCGTGAGCCCGCGTCTCCGCTGCAGGTAAAACTCGCAGCTCGCCCTGATCAGATCTCGGCGTTCGGCCATATTCTCGGCATCGTGATCCCGCGCTCTACATGATGTTCTTCACCCTGCGCGCGGGCGGCATCGAGGCCTGTCGTCCTCCTCGGCTGGGGGACAGGTCTCGTGGACGTGATCGAGGGCGGTCTCACCTCGCCATCCTCATCATCGTCTGTTGCTACCTGAGGGGCTGCCGCTCATGATCTCCATCGTCCTGATGCAGAACACGAGCCGCATGCTCACGCGCGGCGTGCTTCGTGCGCCGCGCCGTCGGCATCGAGACGGCGGGGGCGCTGAGATATTCTCTTCAGCGATAAAACGGGGACAATCACGGGCGGACGGCCTCGGTGGTCGAGGTTTTTACGGCGAGATGGGTCGGTCTACGGTCGCCGATCTCCTCGCGGGAGAGACGTGTGCCTCGCGGCGCAGCTGCGGCTCGCCATCAGGCCGGACACCGCTCCATGTACGATGAGAGCGGGGCCGTCGTCGGCGAACCCGACCGATCAGGCAGTCGCGTATGCCCTGGGGAAAAGACTGCCGCGCCCTGCAGGCGGATGAAACATCCCGGGCAGGGCAGCGGCAGACGTTTAACTCGGTGAATAAATTCAGTCAGGCAGAGCTGCTCGCACGCGGCATTGTCGTCTATAAGGGGCGCCTGAGGTGCTCCTCGCCCGCGCGCAGTATGCACTGATGCGGCGGGAAATATGTGCCCTACGATGCCGACGCCCTGACAGAGACGATCAACGTATACGCCGCTACGCGCGCCATGCGCGTCCTTGCGCGTTCGGGTATTCTGCGTCGGCATTTCACACGAATGAGGTGAATGCGACACGGTGCTCATCGGCTTTCGCCGCGATTCGCGACGATGGCGCCCTGAGGCGCGTGCGGCGATCGCCGAGGTGCAGGCAGCGGGCATCCAGGTCGTCATGGGACAGGCGACCGCCGTGCGAGACGGCGGCCTCGCAATCGCACGGATGCAGGACTCCTGCGTGCGGACGGGGAGCTCGTTTCTGACGAGCAGTGACTCGCACAGATGGACGATGCTGCGCGCGCGGTCCTGCCGCAGCTGCGCGTGATTGCACGTGCCCCGCCGACGGACAAGTCGCGCATCGTGCGCCTCGCACAGCAGATGAATCGTCGTCGCATGACGGGGGACGGGGTCAACTCGATCGCCCGCTCTGCGGCGCGCGATGTCGGCTTTGCGATGGGGAGCGGCACGGAGGCGGCACGGGATGCGGGCGACATCGTCATCCTCGACGATAGATTTCCGCTCGATCAAGGATGCGATCCTGCGGCGAACAATCTACAATAACATCCTGAAGTTCTCGCCGTTTCAGCTTGCATCATCAACATCGCCGCCGTTGTCGCCGCGTGCATTTGCGCCATTCTTCGGCATCATGGAACCGCTGCGCGTGACGCATCTGCTCTTCATCAACCTTCGTCAGCGGACAGCCCGGCGCGACTGGCGTGCTCGGCAACGAGCCTGCGCTGAGAGCTATATGCACGAGAAGCCGCGCCGCCGCGACGCGAGCATCATCAGCGCGCGATGGCGGCGCAGATTCTCTGGATGGGGACGTCGGCTCGTGCTGCTCCAGCTTTTGCCTTCCTCACGCAGCCGATTTTTGCCGCGTACTTTTGCGGGGCAGGCGGAGCAGTACACGGCGTACTTCCTGCTGTTCCTGCTGGCCTCCGCTGATGAACGGGTTTGACGTGCGGTCGAGCGGCTTCGGCATCTTCCGCGATCCTGCAAATCCGGGATTCCTGCGGGTCTGCTCGCGGTATCGTCCTCATCATGGCGGCATCATCAATGCACCGCTTCTCCCATGAGGTCGGCGCATGGATCGGTGCGATGTTCAGCTGCACGCCCATCCATCCGGCGGCTGGGTGCTCGCTCTCCCTCGCCGTGCAACGATGCTCCTGTCGATCTCTTCGCAAGGCGATCGTGCGCGCCCTGCGGTGAGGGGTACTCAGTGATTCCCTGAACGAAAGCCCCCCGGTATCACGGGGGGAGGGACCGCTTGCGGTGGTGCACACTGTTCTTATTCTAAAATTCGGCACATACGCTGTGCCGACTGCCTCCGCGCCCTGCACGTAGACCTGTGTCATGCCAAGATCGCGTGCGACACCGACGACGGACTCATACTCGAAGGTCGTGAGCTGGCGGTGGAGCGGCGGGAACCCGCCGCTCGATAGAGCGCGGGGTATACTGCCGCATGAGACTCGAGCTGTATGCGCCCACCGAACGCCTCCCAGAGACGCCGCATGAGAGAGCAATGTTCTCTCGCGGCGGTGTCCCGGCAGGACGAGATGGCGGACGAGGACGCCGCGCAGGAGACGCCCATCCGCGTCAAACTGCAGTGCCGACCTGCTCGACCATGGCACGGAGCGCGGAAAACGCCGCCGCTGCGTAGTCGGGGCGGCAGAGTAGCAGAGCCACTCTCCTCTGCTGTTGTACCTGAGATCGGGGCAGGTAGATATCCACCGGCGCCCGCGAGGCGTGCGATATTCTCCTCCGTCTCCATGCCGCCCGTGTTCCAGACGACAGGGAGGGTCAGCCCATCTGATCGTGCTCGCGCGAGTGCGTTGAGAATCTGCGGCGTGTAGTGCGTCGGGTGTCACGAGATCGAGCGTTGCGGCGCCCTGCGTCTGCAGCGAGAGAAAACGCCGCCGCAAGCTCCTCCTCCGTCATCTCTCTGCCGTGTCCTCGTGGCTGATCTCGTAGTTCTGACAGCAGCACAGCGGAGTGTGCAGTGGGCGAAGAACACCGCCCTGCGCCGTGCGTCCACGAGGCAGGGTCCTCCCATGTGCAGCATCGTGCGCGCAACGCGCGCCAGCCGCCCTGCGCCGCAGAACCCGCGCCCGCCTGCCGTGCGGTCGACGCCGCAGCGCCGCGGCAGAGCGTACAGTGCTTTGCAGCAAAATCAATCAATCGTTTCTCCTTGTATGTGTAGCTGTTGGGGCTAAAGGGTTCTTCTCTCGACTTTCCTCCTTGCCTCAATCTGCTCATTATCTAGGTGCAGTGCCCGTGAACCCTAGTGGAGCGGGCGGGAAAAGCACCTTCTGCCCCCTGCAGTTCTACGTCAGCCGAGCGCGCCGAGGAAATCACGGGTATTTAGGCAGATAAGTGGGACCGCCTGCAACAAGTGTCCAGCCTGCCACAATAACTATATTTCGCATAAGAAAACCGAGACGGCAAGTCCGTCTCGGTTCTGTCCGATCAATGAGAGATATTGCGAAGTACGACATCAACCCCCTAGGTCTGCGGCAGCGGCACGAATATCGGATGGTGGTTCCGTATCCGTGACGAACCCCGACAGGGAATTGAGCGGTGCATAGTCTTGCAGCTGCCGTCCGCAGCGAATTTGCGCGCCTCCGCGAGTACGTAGCCGAACGCTTGCTGCGCGCGATGATGGTTGCCTTGTTGAGTCCGTCGTCGATGTCGTAGGTGGAGACACTGTTTGCCTTGACGTTGACGCCCACGGCGCCGACAAAGGCAATATCGGGCTTCAGCTTTCCGATGAAGTCCTGCGTCATCCCACCCCAGAATCCGTCACGTCCGCGGTTGATCTGCCCGCCCGCAAAGATCAGCTCGATGCGGGATTGCGTGCCAAGACGCCGAGCACATCGACCATGTTCGTGACAACAGTCAGATCACGGTCGCTCTTCATGAGCAGTTCTGCAATGGCAAGGGTTGCTCGTGGACACGTCGAGGAAGACCATATCCTTGTCGTGGATGAGAGAGACAGCTGCCTGCGCGATGCGCCGCTTTGCCTCGACATCCATGTGACGATGACGGCTTACCTCCGACTGCGTCGAACGCTTTGGGTCAGTTCACGGCGCCTCCGTAGGTGCGCTTGAGGCGTCCTTGCCGCTCCAGTGACCTCGAGATCCTGCGGATGCAGTCCTCGGTGACTTTGAATTTGGCGCTGAGCTCCCTGACCTTAACCTCGCCGTCGCGCTCCACCATGCGGACGATGAGCTCTTGACGCTCCTCCAGAAACATGATATTCACCCCTTTTACGCAGATGAAAATAGAAACGCTCATATATCTGCGATTCAATATGCGTTCGTTCTTTGAGTCCAGTGTAACGCAAAAACAGACAAAATAGCAAGACAATTTTATCTATTGAATCAAATTTATAAGAGTGAATTCACAGTCTATATTCTATTATAATAGACAATTTCCTTTATTTCGTATCATTAAATTTTGATTATGTGGGAATAAAATGAAAAATACCCTCGATCACGATAATTTCCGTTGTGCTGTATATAATGGCTGCGTCGCAGTAGGACGCACGTGATCAGGGGTAATTCTTATTGTAGAGAGTGAATTTGTTTCTTGCGCGCAGAAAGTGAGATTACGCGCCGACCTTCAGCTTATTGCGGTCGAAGACGTGGCGGGTTAAAGCCGATCTCTTCCTGTGTCATGCCGAGTGCGAGCCCGACGAGTTGCTGTAGGTGGAGGATGGGCATATCGGTCTCACCGTGGACGGCATCACGCCCCTCGGGTCCGTACATATCGGCTGCATCTGGCAGAGCGGGCACGGTGTTGCGATGAGATTGGCTCAGTGCGTCGCCGCACTTGCGGCGATCTGTCCCGTGACGGTCAGTACGTCGTGCTCGGCGGTGAACTGCGCGTGGAAGCCGCAGCATTTGCGCCCCGCGTCAAACCAGACGGGCTCTGCACCGAGGCGGCGTACGAGCCGCTCGAAGGACTCAGGATAGTCGCCCTCCTCATAGTTCATCTGCGGTTTCGGGCGCAGAATGTGGCAGCCATAGTAGCAGGCGACCTTTGTCCCCTTCCAGTGCGTCCGTGATCTTTCCGTCGAGCACCTCAGGATGCTCATCGAGTACCCAGAGGAAATGCGTGATGTCGCTCGTTCCTGATATGCGTATGGATGTCCCGCCTCCTTCAGGATGGCGTTCACCTTATCCTTCAGACGCCTCGGCTCGTGATCGAGACGGTACTTCGCCTGCGCAGCTCGCAGGGTACAGGTGTTGCAGACGGTGAGGATGGGGAGCCCCATATTCTCTGCGATGGAGATGTTGCGTGCGTTTATGGCGAGCATGGCGAGGTCGTTCACGCCCCTGCCCGTGGGATGCACCGCAGCACGTCCAGTTTGGAATCTCCTCGATTTCAATGCCGAGCTTTTTCGCAGACCTTCTTGAGCGAGGTATATGCCTCGGCTGCTGCGCCAGTCGAGGACGCAGCCCGGGAATAGTGCGTACTTCATTATGCGTCCTCCTTATCGGCGCTTTCTGCTGCCTTGACAATGGCGTCGATGGTCTTGATGTCGGGGTTGACGGGATGCTTGGCGAGCGGATCCATCTCTGCCGACGTTCATGCGAGGCGCAGTGCCATCGGCAGAGCGCAGACTCGACATGAGGTAGCCCTCGGACTTTGATGTTGAGCTTCGACTCGTCGAGTGTGCCGGAGGTCTGGATGTCGTCGAAGATCGCCTTTGCATGGCGTGCACCGACATTGTCGTCGAGATGATGCTTGAAGGTCTCCGCCTTCAGCTTCTCGATGGCACCGGCGAGGTCGAGCCCCTTCGGGCATTTCGCCGTGCACTCCTGACAGTTGAAGCAGCGCCACAGCCCGGCCTCGATGACCGCCTTCAGGTGCTCCTCGGGGCTCTGCTGCGCGAGTCGGCAACGAGCTTTCTCCGCTTTGACAAAGGCAAATGGATCGAGGAAGTCATCCTGATTCAGCGCGTTTTTATTGCACTCGGAGACGCAGGATCCGCAGAGGATGCAGCCTGCGTATTTTTTTGTACTTGTTGAAGTCCTCGGGGACTGGAGACAGCCCGTTTCCGCCGTGAACTCGTCCTTTGGATGGAGGGAGGGCTTTCACCTTTTTGAGACGCGTACTCGGATCGCAGTCGACGATGAGGTCGCGGATCACGCGGAAGTTGCCGAGCGGCTCGATCGTGAGCGCGTCGCTCTGATAGCGTGCCGTGAGGTCGTCGATCAGTACCTCGCAGGAGAGTTCGGCGTTGCCGTTGACGCGCACGGCGCACGCGCCGCAGATGCTCGAACGGCAGGGAGCAGGTGAAGGAGAGCGTCGGATCCTCTTGCTCGCTCGATGTAGGTCAGTGCGCCGAGGACGGTGAGCCCCGTGGAGCGCTGGCACGGTGAACGTGTCCACCCACGATTTGCCCTCGACATAGCGATGGATTTTGAGTGTTACGTCCATGTCAATGCTTCCTTTCCTTCGGCGGATACTTCGTGATGACGACATCCTGGTACTCTGCCGTGTACTTCCCGTCCGGCTGCTTGTAGATCAGCGTATGCTTGAGGAAGTTCACGTCGTCGCGCTTCGGGAAATCGCGGCGCGAGTGTCCGCCGCGGCTCTCCCTTGCGCGCCGCCGCGCCCTGCACGATGGCATGGGAGATCTGCAGGAGGTTGCCGAGCTCGACATACTGCTCGAATGCTGTGTTGTAGACATGGGAGCTGTCGCCGACATAGCAGTTCTTGTAGTCCTCCTCGAGTGCGCGCAGTTCCTTCGATGCCGATTCGAGCTGCGCACCGTCGCGGGAAGACGCCCGCCTTGTACCACATCGTATTGACCATGGCGTCACGGATCTCAGGGAACCGTGCGGTTCGTCGTATGCGGACGCGCAGTCACCTTGTCAAAGTGGTTCTTCCACTTGACGCACGCGGCGGCGAGTTGATCCTGACTGCCCTCGTAGCTGTGATGCTCCTTGGCGTAGGCAGAGGCACCCTCGCCTGCCGTCTTGCCGAAGACAAGCACCTCGGAGAGGTTGTTTGCGCCGAGGCGGTTCGCGCCGTGGACGGAGACGCAGCTGCACTCGCCCGCCGTAAAGATGCCGGGGATGCGCGTCGCGCCCGTCTTGTAGTCGGCCATCTCAAGTCCGCCCATGGAGTAGTGGCAGGTCGGGCTGATGAGAACGGGTTCTTTCGTAACATCAACGCCTGCAAA